>JAABUW010000115.1_pt1 | contig 166865 bp, 168 predicted proteins | sample 5560081 | NCBI WGS metagenome assembly JAABUW01 (sample SAMN10711882, study PRJNA513363) | rock metagenome | isolation source: Antarctica rocks | place: Antarctica: Victoria Land, Knobhead sud
CGTTCAAAAGAAGCGAATGTTACGGATCTCGACGCTTTAGCATGCCCAAACGCGATGAAATGACGCCAAAGCCAAAGATTCACACAATACTGTAAGTCGATAGCCCGCTAAAGTTGCCCACATCCGGCGGTCGATCCGCTTAACTAATTAGCTGCGCAGATCAGACTTGCCCTAAGCGTGTCGAAGAGCTATGGTGTCGAATACTTAAGCTTCGCAGGAGGCGATCGCGAGTCAAACTCACGGCTCGCGAACGGGCACAGCTCGAGGTTTTTGGGCTGGTCCCCCAGGTCGGCTCGAATGAGCTCACCGTGGACTTACTCAAGGCGCTTAACGCGTTGAAGACCTGAGTCCTAACTAGTCTCTTGGATCGGGCGAACTGGACTTAAAAACTCGAGAAATCCTCGTCGATGAAGCCGCCACCTCATCGGCTTCGCGCGAACGCTGAGGCCATGCCCTCTCAGCTCCTCGATCCTCGGGCAAAGCTTTGCGTGCTGGGCAGTAACTCGTTCTTGCCTCGTCGCAAAGCCGCGGCGGCGCGCGTTCGAGCGTCAGATTTTCGGTTTTCCGAGTACGATGCCGCGCGCCTTAAGCTACGTGAGCGTTTTCTTGGTACGAGTCGAAATCTTTCGTGAGTCGTTCTCGGCAAGAGACGCTTTGATGTGCAGCGTGAATGGAGAATCATCCGCTGCATCGCATGCCGCGAGGAGAACGCCCGATCTATCAAATTAACGCCATCAACCGTGCCACTCGACCGCCCGAGCCGCGAAAAACCCGACGAATCGGGCTAGACTTGGTAGCGCTAACGGGAGTCGAACCCGTCTCTCAGCCTTGAAAGGGCCGCGTCCTAACCGATAGACTATAGCGCCGCGTTGCGAGTGGGCCCGGCTGGATTCGAACCAGCGCGCAACCAGTTATGAGCCGGCCGCTCTACCGCTGAGCTACGAGCCCGTGCCTTTTCTTATTCCCCGCAGCGTCATTGTTTCCCGCGACGGACGGCCGCTCAGGCGACGCTCCCTCGCGCCACGCGCACTCTTGCAACCGACGCTTGCGAACCGTTTGGCCGCGCTGGACGTCCTGGGCATCGTCACCTCTGGCACGGGGCGCCCGAGCCCGTAGATGGCACGAGTCGTATCAACCGGCGGGCAACGATGGAGTACCGTTCGGAGAACCGCCGGTCGGCCGGTCATGAGCCCGACGAGAAACCCAATCGCGAGATTCGCGCCCGCGGTTTCGTCGCAGGTGACGAGCGAAACCACGGTAAGTTCGTTCCCACGACGCTCGAAGGCAGGTGTCCGGCTCGTTGCTTTCCGCGACGGAAGGGCAACCGACTCCCGCGAAAAAGCGGCAATGCACGTTGTACCGTATCTTTTCTTCGACGGCACCTGCAACGAGGCGCTGTCGCTCTACGCTCGCGTCTTCGGCGGCTCGATCGAGTCGATGTCGAAATATGGTGACGCGCCGTCCGGAACCGACATGCCGCCGGGCATGGCCGACCGCATCATGCACGCGACCCTGCAGGGCCCGGGCTTCCAGCTGATGGCCTCTGATGCAAGCGATCTCGGGTCGGGCTCGATGGCGCGCGCCTCGGTCTCCATCGCGCTTCCCGACGTCGAGGAAGGCCGCCGCATCTTCGAGGCGCTCGCCGCGGACGGCGCCATCCAGATGCCGTACGAGAAGCAATTCTGGGGCGCTACGTTTGGCTCGCTGACCGACAAGTTCGGCATCTCCTGGATGGTCAACGCGGGCTGAGCTGACGATGGACTGGACGCACGCGACGCGGAGCGCTCTCGCACCGGAAGCCTTCATCTTCGGACCGGCGCTCGGGGTTGCGGTTGTCTTGCGGCGGGATCGGCCGCTGCAGTTTCTCGGCCCGACGATCCTGCTGCTCGCGTGGCCGCTCGGCGCCGTCTTCGCGCTGGTCGGGGGCAACGTGCGGGCGAGCGTCTTCGCGCTGCCGCTCATCCCGATCGGCCTCGTGCTGACAATCTACACGCTGATCGCTCGTCTCGTCGATCCGGGCGATCCGCGGTTGCGCCTCGTTCCAAAGCACGGGCGCACATGGCCGTTCCGGATCGCGGCGCTGCTGCTCGTCGCGGGCTGGGGCGCCTTCATGATGACGCTCGTGTTCGTGCGGAAGTAAGGCACCGCCGGACGCCATGTGAGCCCGCGCACAGGACCGGTCGCATACGCAAAAGCCATGAGCCCCAAATCGGGGACCGGTGCTTTAATGACCGTAGGACGAGCGTCTCTCGCACGACCCCGCACTCGTCGGCACGGCAGCGCCGTGCAGCCGGAACCGTGCGATGGGAGCCACTTGTGTGTCCGACATCATGATCGCCCACGCGGCGCCGCCGGCGCCATCGACCGCGCTCGAAACGCCCGCCGCCACGCCGGTTCTTTCGCACGGCGCCGCCGCCGCGCTGATCGTCCCGGGCGTGTTCATCAACATCGTTCCGAAGACGACCACCCAGCCGAGTGACGACGATTTGATCTCGCTCGCGAACGCGATGATCGAGCCTGCAAACGATCCGCCGCCGAAATCCGCCTTCGACAACACGGCGATCCCGGCGGCCTACACGTACTTCTCGCAGCTCGTCGATCACGACCTCACGGGCCAAAACTCGAACGTCCTCACGGGCGCGCCGCACTTCAACAAGCGAACGGCCGCGCTCGATCTCGACGTCATCTACGGCACCGAGACCGTCGAGTCGCTCGTGGGCGATACGCTCGACGCCATCACGCCTTCCGAACTCGCACCGAATCGGATGTACAGCGACGACGGCGCGTTCTTCGTCCTCGAGAAGACGGCCGACGGCCATGACGATTTGCCGCGCTTCCGCAATCCCGACGGCACCCGCGGCAACCCGATCCTGCCCGACGCGCGCAACGACGAGAACCTGATCGTCTCGCAGCTCGATCTCGCGTTCCTCAAGTTCCACAACGCCGTCGCACGGGAGCTGCGGTCGCGCCAGCCGAGCCTGCACGGCAAAGCGCTCTTCTCCAAAGCGTACCGCACCGTCGTCGCCCACTATCAGTGGATCGTCGTGAACGACTTCCTGCCGCGCGTCATCGCGGGGCACGATCGGAACGCCGGCCGCGCGTACGTGGAGCGCATCCGGCGCAGCGACGACCGGCGCTACACGAAGGCCGACGTCGAGCGCGGGATGCCCGCGGAATTCTCCGTCGCGGCCTATCGGCTCGGCCATAGCATGGTGCGCTTCAATTACCGGTTAAACGATCTGCTCGGCCCGGACGGCAAGCCGATCCCCGAGCGCCAGGTCTTCAACGACGCCGACTCGGCGGATGACCTGCACGGCCGGCGCGAATATCCGGCGAGCGCGATCATCGCCTGGAAGCACTTCCTAGATTTCGCGCACGACGCGCCGCACGCGGGCGACAAAGCGGTCGTCCCGCAATTCGCGTTGCTGCTGGATACGGGCATCTCGGCCGGGCTCGCGCAGCTTCCGAACTACAGCATTCATAAATGCGGGTGATCCGCCGCCGGTGCCGATCGATCACGTGCTCGCCTATCGCAATCTGAAGCGCGGGAAGACCTTCGAGCTGCCGACGGGCCAGGACGTCGCCGCCTTCTACGATATCGTGCCGCGCCAGTTCACCATCCTCAGCAAGACGACGCAGGCTGTCGACGGCGACGACTTCGCGTACGGCTCGCCCGACTTTGCACTCACGCAGAAGTTCGGCTCGCACACACCCCTCTGGTACTACATCCTCAAGGAGGCCCAAGACCGCAACGGCCCGTCGGGCAAGCACCTCGACAAGCTCGGCCGCCGCATTCTCACGGAATGCTTCGTCGCGTTCCTGGAAGCGAGCCCTCAGTCGATCTTCGACAGCGGCTTCACCCCGTCGGCCGGCCGCTTCGGCTGCACGACCGACGGCGACTACAACCTCGCGATGCTCGTGCGCTACGCCTCGGTTCAGTGACCGTGACGGAGAACGATCGTCAGACGAAGTTCGCAACCTCCTCGAACGGCAGGCGCGGCTGGCGCTCGCGCTGCCGCGACTCGTCGGCGTAGCCGAGGAGCACGAGCCAAATTGCGGCGAAGCGGCCGTCCGGAAAGAATGCCGCGTCGATGCCCAGCCGGTCGAAGCCGCCGATCGGCGCGACGTCGAGCCCGACTGCGCGCGCGGCGAGCATGAGGTACGCGCCCTGCAGCGTCGCGTTCGTGAAAGCGAACTCGCGAAGCTGCGGGGCGCGCTCGGGATCCGCGAACGACGCGCGTTTCTCCGGCGTCAGCGGTCCCGAGAGCCGCTCGAGATGCTCGTCATAGCGCAGATCCGCCGCGACGATCGCAAGGACGGGCGCTTGCGCGACCTTCGCGACGTTGCCGCGCGAGAGGAGGGGCGCGAGCCGCTCGCGCCCCTCCGGCGACTCGACGAACACGAGCCGCATCGGCTGCGCGTTATTGCTCGTCGGGCCGAGCCCGCGCGCTCATGCAAGCGCGCGGAACGCCGCGGCACCGGCGTAGCGCGCGGCGGGGCCGAGCGCCAGCTCGATCGCCATGAGCCGGTTGTACTTCTCGACGCGGTCGCTGCGCGAGAGCGAGCCCGTCTTGATCTGGCCCGCGCCCGTCGCGACGGCGAGATCGGCGATCGTCGTATCGCCCGTCTCGCCGGAGCGATGCGAAATTACGCAGCGCATACCCGCGCGATGCGCCGTCGCGACGGCGTCGAGCGTCTCCGTGAGCGTGCCGATCTGATTGAGCTTGACGAGCAACGCGTTGCCGCACTTCTCGCGGATGCCGCGTTCGAGCCGCTCGACGTTTGTGACGAAGAGATCGTCGCCGACGAGCTGCACGCGCTCGCCGAGCCGCTCCGTCAGCAGCCGCCAGCCGTCCCAATCGTCTTCGCCGAGCCCGTCCTCGATCGAGACGATCGGGAACCGGCCGCAGATGTCGTCGTAGTAATCGACCATCGCCGCCGCGTCCATCCCGGGCCCGCCCGCCGTCGGATAGTACACGCCGCCGCCGTAGAACTCGGCGGCCGCGCTGTCGAGCGCGATCGCGATCCCGCGGCCGGGCGTGTAGCCCGCGCGCTCGATCGCGGCCACGAGCAGCTCGAGCGCCTCGTCGAGCGTGTCGAGCCGCGGCGCGTAGCCGCCCTCGTCGCCGACGAGCGTCGGCTGGCCCCGCTCGTGCAGAATCTTCCCGAGCGCGTGAAACGTTTCGGCGCCCGCGCGCACGGCCTCGGCAAACGTCGCCATGCCGAGCGGCACGATCATGCACTCCTGGAACTCGAGCCCGCCCGCGGCGTGCTTGCCGCCGTTGATGACGTTCATCATCGGCACGGGCAGCATGGCCGCACTCGGACCGCCGAGATAGCGGAACAGCGGCAGCCCGACGCTCGCCGCCGCCGCGCGCGCGACGCCGAGCGACACGCCGAGGATGGCGTTGGCGCCGGAGCTCGATTTATTGGGCGTGCCGTCGAGCTCGATGAGCGTCGCGTCGATCTCGCGCTGCGCCGTCGCGTCGAGCCCCTCGATCGCGGGCCCGAGCACGTCGTTCACGGCCGCGACCGCGCGCAGCACGCCCTTCCCGCCGTAGCGGCTCGAATCGCCGTCGCGCAGCTCGACCGCCTCGTGCGCGCCCGTCGACGCGCCCGACGGTACCATCGCCTCTTCGACCGCGCCAAAGCTCGTCGCGACGGAAACCGCGACCGTCGGATTGCCGCGCGAATCCAGGATCTCGCGCGCGAGGACGCTCTCGACGAGCGGCCGACCGGCACCACGTAGCGATTCGTTCACGACCCTGCGCGTTGGCGCTTTGGAGGCACGCTCCCCCGGAGCATGGAGGGGTCAGCCGCCCGTGGAACGCGAGCGCGCGGAGGATGCACGCACATGGGCTTTCTTGACGACTTCAGAGGCGCAGCCGACGCGATCTCGGGCGGAACCCGATCGCGGACCGAACCGGCCGCCGAACCTTCGCGGCAGTTCCACACGCCGCCGAATGACACGGCGCTCGCCGGCCGGCTCGTCGCGAGCGTCCCGGCGCTGCCGCCCGCCGAGCTCTCGTCGCTCGGCCAGTCGCTGATCCACTACTTCACGAGTGAAGATGCGTTCCCGGGCGACGCGCACGACGCCGCCAAAGAGGCGAGCCTCTTCCCGGCCGACATCGCGAACGGCATGCCGGGCGCCGTTCAAGCGTTCGTGTCGTACGCGAAGAACTATCCGACGATTCTCGAGCTCGCCGCACGCGCGTTCGATCGTAAATATCCCGATCGCCTGGGCGGCGTCGGCGGCGCGAACCCGCCGGCGACGCGCACCTCCGACCTCGAGGAAAACGAACCCAATCTCGGTCAGCGGCGGGTCTGACATGGGCTTCATGGATCAGTTCGCCAAGATGGCCGAAGGCATGGCGGGCGGCGGCGAGCAGCAAGCGGCGAACGCCGCGAGCGAGCACGTCGAGAATGCGGACCCGAGCGAGACGGCGGACCATCTCGCGCAGAGCGTGCCGAACATGGATCAGGGCGCGCTCGTCTCGCTCGGCACGCAACTCCTGCACCACTTCACGTCGAACTCGTCGTTCGCCGGCAACGGCAACGACGCTGCGCAGGCGGCGGGGGTCGATCCCTCCGACGTGAAGGCCGGCGACCCGGGCGCGATCCAGTCGCTACTGCAGTACGCGAAGCAAAACCCGCAGGTGCTACAAGGCGCCGCGAGCGCGTTCATGCAGCATAACCCGGGCGCAATCGCATCGCTCGCGCCGGGTCTGCTGCAGGGCATCATGGGGCGCTTCGGCGGCGGTGCGGCCGCGCAGGACGAGCGCTAGTTCGCGACCAGCCAGCGCGCCATGTCGGTGGTCGGCCGCACGAGCTCGGCATCTTTGAACCAGATGCCGATCTCGCGCGCGGCGCTCTCGGCGGAATCGCTGCCGTGCACGAGATTGCGGCCGATCGTCTGACCGTAGTCGCCGCGGATCGAGCCGGGGGTGGACTTGATCGGGTTCGTCGCGCCGATCGTCGTGCGGCAGCCCTCGATCGCATCGGAGCCATCGATCACCATCGCGAGCACGGGCGCGCTCGTGATGTACTCGACGAGCCCCGCGAAGAACGGCTTCCCGTCGTGCTCCTGGTAATGCTCGCGGGCGAGCTCGTCGCTCACCATCATCAGCTTCATGCCCGCCAGCGTGTAGCCGCGCCGTTCGAACCGGGCGATGATCTCGCCGGAGAGCCCGCGCGCGACGGCGTCGCCCTTGCAGAGGATGAGCGTTCGTTCCATAGCCATAGCGCCGCGTAGGTTACGCGGCACCGCCGGAGGACGCCTTGCGCTTCACGATCCGCGAGCTCGCGGTCACCGAGAGCACGAACGACGACGCCGCGAAGCTGCTCGGCGACCCCGCCGCCGCGGGCTCCGTGCTCGTGACGAACTATCAGCGCGCGGGCCGCGGCCGGCGCTCGCGCGCCTGGATCGCGCCGCCCGGCTGCTCGCTGCTCTTCACGGCGATCCTGCCCGAGCCGATCGCGACCGCCGCGCTCTGGGCGGTCCCATTCTGGACGGCGCTCGGGGTCGCGAACGGCATCGAGGACGCGTGCGGCCTGCGACTCGGCCTCCAGTGGCCGAACGACCTGCTGCTCGGCGGCCGGAAATGCGCGGGCATCCTCGGCGTCTCGCGCGTCGCGGGTGACCGGACCTGGGTCGGCTGCGGCGTCGGCATCAACGTTCACCGGCCACAGACCGAAGATCCCGAGCTCGCGGCGATCGTGCCGTCGCCCGCCTTTCTCGCCGATGTGATCGTAGCCGACGCCGTCGCGGCACCCGAGCGCGAGACGGTCGTACGCGGAACGCGCGACGCGACGGCCATGCTCGCAACGCGCAAGAACGCGGTGCCGCTGCGCCGCGACATGCTCGTCGCGATCCTCGACCGCTTCGAGGCGACACTGCACGACTTCGACGATCCGCTCGCGATCGCGCGCGCCTGGGAAATGCGCGCGAAGCTCGCGGGCACGCCGTACCGTCTGGCGATCGACGGCGAGCCGGTCCCGCTCCTCGCGACGGCGCTCCGGCTCGCGGACGGCGGCGCGCTCGTCGTGCGCGAGCACGACGGCGCGGGCGAACGCCACATCGCGTTCGCCGACGCGCGCGTACTTCGCGGCTGAGCACCGATGGGACGATCGCGAAAATTCACGACTGAAGCGGCGCGTTCGCGACGAACGTGTCGCGCGTGAAGTCGTGATCGCGCTCCCCGCGTATGTCCCGCCCCTCGCGATCGGCGACGTCGTGCCGGACGCCTCGTTCCGCGATCAGGACGATCGCGCGCGTTCGTGGAGCTCGTGGCCCGGGTCCGTGCTCGTCGTGACGTTCGTCTACACGCGATGTCCCGACGATACCGCGTGTCCGCTCGTCTCCGCGAAGTTCGCCGCGCTGCAACGCCGGTTGGCCGGCACGCCCGCGCACCTGATCGAGCTAACGCTCGACCCGGTCCACGACACGCCGCTCGTCCTCCGCCGCTACGGCGCGACCTTCGGCGTCGACGAGCGGCGATGGTCGCTGCTGACCGGAACGCCACGTACGATGCGCGCGGTCGCCGAGCGATTCGACGCCGTCTCGGGCGCCGCTGCCGACGCGACGAGCGCGCACTCGGACGACGTCGTCATCATCGGCGCCGACGGCCGCGTGTCGGATCGCATCGGCGGCACGTCCTGGCGGCCCGAAGGCGTCGCGGCGCTCGTGCGCTCGCGCGCGGCGCTCGCTTCCAATCCGTGGGAGCGGCTCGTGCTCGCGCTCGGCCAAGGCGTCGGAGCACTCTGCAGCCGGGGCGCCGCGGGCCTGCCGCTCGGGCTCGTCGTCCTCCTCTTCGCGGGGCTCCTCGGAATCGGCGCCGCGGTCGCGCGTCACCACGTGCGCATGCCGGGCGCGAGGTAATGCGCCTGCGACACGTAGTCGTAGACCGGGCCGGCGTACGACAGCACGGCGAGCGCGAGCGCCGCCATCGACCACTGTCCGATGCGATCGAAGATTGCGGGCGTCGGCATCGCTCGCTCATCGACCGTGGCGAACGCGAATGGCACCGGCTCGGTCGCGAGATCGTTCCGAAGCCGCGTTCCGACGGCGACGACGACGAACATCACGATGCTCGCGGTGAGCAGCACGCCGCCGACCGCCGCGCCGACCATCTGCGGATGCCAGAGCGCCGCGCTCGCCGATCCGAGATACGAGACGTCCGACGTGCGCCGGGGCGACCCGAGCAGGCCCGCCCAATGCATCGACAGTGACATGATGCTCATGCCGACGAACCAGAGATAGGTTTGGGCGAGCGCGAGTTTCGGCGCGTAGAGCTTGCGACCGGTCACGGCCGGCACGATCTTATAGGCCGTCGCCATGAACGTTAGCGCGACCGGGCCGCCGACGGTGATGTGAAAGTGTCCGACGATCCACATCGTGTTGTGCACGAGCACGTCCATGCTGTATGACGCGTTGACGATGCCGCCAAAGCCGCCAGGAATGAAGAGCAGCATCCCGAGCGCGCAGCCGCTAAAGACAGGATCCTTCCACGGTAGCCAACGGACGATCGATATGAGACCCTTGCGCCCCGCGCGAGCGGCCGCGATCTCGAACGTCGCGAAGAGCGCGAACGCCGTCATGAACGACGGGATCACGACGCCGTAGGTGAGCGCCATGTGCAGCCACTTCCAGCCGGCCCCGATCCCGGGATCGAGGAACTGATGGTGCAGCCCCACGGGTGTCGAGAGCAGCAGTAAGAAGAGAAACGACAGTCGCGTCAGCGAGTCGCTGAAGATGCGGCCCCCGAACGTGGTCGGCACGATCGTGTACCACACGAGATACGCGCCCATGATCCAGAAGTACACGAGCGGATGTCCGAAGTACCAGAAGAGCATCCGCGTGAGCTCGACGTCGACGCCGGGCGTCCAGCCGAGCGACCACGGGATGAGGATGCCCATCTCCGCGACCACGCCGAGCGTCGCGATGACCCACATCGCGAACGTCGTCGCCGCGATGAACGCCGGCAGCGGAATGCGCTCGGCCGGATGCAGCCGCTTGAACGTGATGACGTTCTCGAAGACTTCCGCGGCCACGACCCACGTGCCCAAGATCAGGAACGTCGCGCCGAAGTAAAACCACGGCGTCGCCTTGAGCGGCGCGTAGAACGTGTAGAGCACGCTCGCGTTGCCGCTCAGGATCGCGGCCGTGGCCATCAGCGTGCCGAGCAGCATAACGCCGTAGCTAAGCCACCCGAGCCGCAGCGACCGGCCGGGCCGCGCGATGCAGCGATAGATCGAGAACTGGCAGAGACCGGCGATAAAAAACGTCGTGAACACGAGCGCGAGCAACACGCCGTGCGCCGTGAGCATCCGATAGTAATCGAAGTACGCGGGCATCACGAGGACGTTCGCGCGCGACAGCGTCTGCAGCAGCCCGAAGATCGCGCCGATCGCCAGCGCCGCCGTGGCCGTGTAGATTTGCGCCAGCACGAGGAGATTCTCGTTCGCGATCGTGTAGCGGCGTGAGAACTCGGCTGCGTCGAGCTGCGTCGGGGGGCCGTCGACCGTTGCGGTGGCGATCATCGAACGACGACGCTCGCCGCCATCGCTTGGTGCCCGCCGCCGCAATACTCGTTGCAGAGTAAGAGATACGTGCCCGGCTTCGCGAACGTGTAGGCGACGGAGCTCACCCAGCCGGGCGAGACCATCGTATTGACGCCGGTCTTCGGAATGCTAAAGCCGTGCACGACGTCGGTCGAGGTCACGTAGAACGTCACGTGCGCGCCCGCCGGAACGGCGAGCTTCGACGGCTCCCACGCAAAGATGTGCCCGACGTAATACGCTTCGTACTGATTGTTCGCGATCCGGTGCAAGCCGGGATGATCGAACGGCGGCGTCGTGGAGACCTTCGTGGGATCGATGCTCTGCACGCGGCTCGGCGGCACGAAGCCGTCGACCACCGCAGCGGTCGTGATCGTCGCGAGAAAGACGACGAGCATCACGAGGCCCGCGAAGAGCCAGATCTTCTCGTACTTCTGGACGTGCACGCTTTACCAGCGTGACCAGAGCAGCGCGTACATGGCGAACCAGCCGACGAAGAACAGGGCGCCGATCACCGAGACGAACGTGAGCGTCGCCGGAAGCGGCTCGTCGCCGTCCTGAGCATGCTTTTCCATCGAGAAGAACATAGCCGCGACAGGCGGCTCGGCACCATCGATGAAAAAACGATGGACGCCGCCGGGCGGCGGCCGATCAGGCGGGCGGAGACTCCCGGGAGACCTCCCACCCGAGCACGCGCGCGATCAATTCGCTGCGATTCCGGCTACCCGTCTTCTCGACCATGCTCCGCACGTGATCTTGCACGGTCGAAGACGTGATGTAGAGCCGCGCGCCGATCTCGTCGAGATGTTCGCCGTCGAGCAACAGGGCGAGCACCTGCACCTCGCGCGGCGAGATGTGATATCGCGCCGCCGGACCCGCCAGCGAGTTCGGCGTTTTATACCGATCGATGTGCACACCAATGAAGAGGCCCGTCGGCCCCGACATCGGCTGCGTTCGAACGACGAGGAACGGCACCGGTCGCGCGACGCCCGCGGCTTGCGCCTCCGGAAGCGCACCCCAGCCCTCGGTGAGGTCGCGCACCGTCTCTTCGAGCACGACCGGCAGGCGATTCGCGATGCGCGTCTGCAAGCCCGTGATCGCGATGCGCTCGCGGTCTTCGGCGCTCCACGCCAGCACGATCTGCAGATCGCGATCGAGGATGTAGAACGAGCCGTCCTCGACCGTCGCGGGCGGTGACGCTTCGCGTGGCCCGCCGTGGCCGCGCGCGTCGTCGGCCGAATGCAGCCGAAGTGCGGAGAGACGATCCGACGTCGAGACGAGCGCGAGCGTCAGCATCCCGATCTCCGCCGAGGTGAACGAGCCGAGCTCCGTGGTCCGCAAGAGCGTGAGGATCCCGAAGGTCGACCGGTCGTCCGCGAAGAGCAGGGTCACGCCGCTCTCGTACTCACTGAGCGGTCCGAGTGCGGCTGCGATGCGCGGGCCGGTCCGAACGTCGGCGCGCTGGCGCTCGAGCTCGCCCTCGAGCTTCTCGAGCGATGCGCCGCCGGCGCCGGATTCGAGCAGCTTTTCGAGATCGCCGTCGGCTTTGAGCCGGGCGAACGCCCAGCGCGACGCGGGGACGACTTCCAAGATCGCGGCGATCAGCGGATGCGCGGCATCCGAAGGACGTACCGTGTCGACGAAAACGGCCGCATCGAAGGGAGCCCGGCCGGACTCGTGGGACCGACCGCGGCGTTTCTTGGCGGCGGAGTCATCCTTCTCGATGGTATCGCTATATCGGACTCGGTGTGAATCCGCCTCCGGATCGAGCGGTCGACTTTATCACGATGGCGCCGCGCGGGACCATCGTGATAGCGTTCGGACGCGCGCAGTTCGGTCCGCGCTTCCATCTCGCGCCCATCATTCTTATGAAAGCGTCGCTCGCGTGGCCCAAACCGCGTGCTTAGTCGGCATCGACCGCGACCATACTCCGCTGGTGCTACGGGCGCTTGCGAAAGCCGCACCGCGTCTGCGCGCCGAGATCGCTCGCTTCGACGTCGCCGAGCTGCGAGCGCTCGTCCCCGAGCTGCTGATTTGCGATATCGACGGCGCGCCGACCGATCCGCTCGAGTTGCTGCGCCAAGTGCGCTTCGTCGTACCGGCTTGCGTCATCGGCGTCTACACGAAGACGCCGGAACTGCCCTGGGCGCTCGCCTGCCATCTCGCGGGAGCAAGCGGCATCTTCTTGCAGCGATCGACCGTCGACGAACTCGCCGAGGCGTTGCGAGAGACGCTGCGTGGAGGCTGCTTCACCGACCCGCGCTTCGCCGCGGTCGCCCGTGCGCCGACGTGACGCGCGAATCTCCGGTATGCACGTCACGTCGGTCGAATGGGCACGACCGAGTCAAAACACGTCTGAGGCCACCCGCCATCTCGAGAGGCACGCCCCCCGATGACGACCACCGTGATCCAACCCGGGACACCGACCCCACCCGACGCTGCGAGCGCGTCGCTCACAGACCGCGAGGTCGCTGCGATCGATGCGTATTGGCGCGCGGCGAACTATCTCTGCGTCGGCATGATCTACCTGTACGACAATCCGCTGCTCCGCGTGCCGTTGCGGGCGGATCAGGCTAAAAATCGCCTGCTCGGCCATTTCGGTTCCGATCCCGGACAGACGTTCATCTGGGCGCACCTCAATCGGCTCATCAAGAAATACGACCTCGACATGATGTACGTCGCGGGGCCGGGCCACGGTGCGCCGGCGACGCTCGCGAACGCGTATCTCGAAGGGACGTATTCCGACGTCTATCCCGACATAACGCGCGACGAGGAAGGCATGCGCCGCTTCTTCCGTCAGTTCTCGTTTCCGGGCGGGATCGGCAGCCACTGCACGCCCGAAACGCCCGGCTCGATCAACGAGGGCGGCGAGCTCGGCTACAGTCTCGCGCACGCGTTCGGCGCCGCGTTCGACAATCCGGACCTCATCGTCGCGGCGGTCGTCGGCGACGGCGAAGCGGAGACGGGCCCGCTCGCGACGTCGTGGCATTCGAACAAATTCCTCAACCCGATCCGCGACGGCGCCGTCCTGCCGATCCTGCACCTCAACGGCTACAAGATCGCCAATCCGACGATTCTCGCGCGCATCTCGCACGACGAGCTCGATCATCTGCTGCGCGGATACGGCTGGACGCCCTATTTCGTCGAAGGGTCCGATCCCGCCGTCGTTCATCGCACGATGGCGGCGACGCTCGAGCGGTGCATCGGCGAGATCAACGCGTATCAGCGAGAAGCGCGACGCACCGGCATCGCCGCACGGCCGCGCTGGCCGATGCTCGTCCTGCGAACACCGAAGGGTTGGACGGCGCCGAAAGAAGTCGACGGCCACCGGATCGAAGGGTCGTGGCGCTCACATCAGGTGCCGGTCGGCGGCGTCAAGACGAATCCTGAGCACCTCGCGATCGTCGAGCGCTGGCTGCGCAGCTACCGGCCCGAGGAGCTCTTCGACGAGGCGGGTACGCTCGTCGACGGACTCGCGGCGCTCGCACCGTCCGGTGCCCGCCGCATGAGCGCGAACCCGCACGCGAACGGCGGCGTGCTCCGCAAGCCGCTGCGCCTGCCGGACGTTCGCGCGTACGCCGTAGCTGGGGACGACCACGGCGTCACGAGCGCGTCGCCGACGGCGACGCTCGCCGCATTTCTCCGCGACACAATGCGCGCGAACATAACGAACTTCCGTGTCTTCGGGCCCGACGAGACGGCATCCAATCGCCTCGAAGCGATCTACGAGGCGAGCAAGAAAACGTGGCTGGCCGAGTATCGTCCCGAGGACGCCGACGGCGGCGAGCTCGCGACGGACGGCCGCGTGATGGAGATGCTGAGCGAGACGACGCTCGAGGGCTGGCTCGAGGGCTATCTGCTCACCGGCCGGCACGGACTCTTCGCCACCTACGAAGCGTTCGCGCACGTGATCGACTCGATGTACAACCAGCACGCGAAGTGGCTCGAGAAGTCGAAGCAGGACGTGGCGTGGCGGGCGCCCGTCTCGTCGCTCAACCTGCTCATCACGTCGCTCGTGTGGCGCCAGGATCACAACGGCTTCTCGCACGAGGATCCGGGCTTCCTCGACGTCGTCGCGAACAAGAGCGCCGAGATCACGCGGATCTATCTGCCGCCGGATGCGAACTGTCTGCTCAGCGTCGCGGACCACTGCCTGCGCAGCACCGACTACGTCAACGTGATCGTCTCGGACAAGGCGCCGCATTTGAGCTATCTCGATATCGAAGCGGCGGTGGTGCACTGCACGAAGGGCATCGGGATCTGGAACTGGGCGAGCAGCGATGCCGGAGCGGAGCCCGATGTCGTCGTCGCGAGCGCCGGCGACATTCCGACGATGGAATCGCTCGCCTCAGTCGCGATCCTGCGCGAGGCGTTTCCCGAGCTGCGCATCCGGTACGTCAACGTGGTCGATCTGTTCCGGCTGCAGCCGAGCACGCAGCATCCGCACGGCCTGAGCGACCGGGACTTCGATAGCCTCTTCACCGTCGACAAGCCCGTGATCTTCAATTTTCACGCGTATCCGTCGCTCGTCCACAAGCTCACCTACAAACGGACGAATCACGCGAACTTCCACGTGCGCGGCTACATGGAACGCGGCAACATCAACACTCCGCTCGAGCTCGCGATCCGCAACGGCGTCGATCGCTATCATCTCACGATCGACGTGATCGATCGCGTCGTCGCGCTGCAGGCTCGCGGCGCCCATCTCAAGGAGCGCATGAAGGACGCGATCGCGGAGAGCATCCGCTATGCGCACGAGCACGGGATCGACCGGCCCGAGATCCGGAACTGGACGTGGCCTGCGATCGCCTGATGCGGGTCCTCACCGTCAACGCGGGCTCGACCTCGCTCAAGATCGAGACCTACCATCTCAGCGAGCGGCTCGCGGCGCTCGCCGAACCGCCGCGGCCGATCCATTCGGGCGAGCCCGATCTGGAGCGCGCCCGCGAAACGCTCGCCAAGGCGCTCGCCGGGGCCGTGGATGTGGTGGCGCACCGGTTCGTGCGCTTGCCCGATGCCGCGCCCGCGACGGTGCCGCTCGACGCGGCGAACGTCGCGCGGATCGCCGCCGTCGGCGCCGACGATCCGCTGCACGACGCGACGGCGCTGCGCATCGTCGGCCTCGTGCGCGAACTCGCGCCCGGCAGCGTGCAGCTCGCGGTCTCGGACAGCGCCTTCCATCGGACGATGCCGGCCGCTGCCACGACGTACGCGTTGCCGCGCGAGGTCGTCGGCGACCGGCTACACCGCATCGGCTATCACGGCCTGAGCCACGAGTACGCGGCCGCGCGCGGCTGTCGCATCGCCGGGCTCGACGTCACGCGCAGCCGGGTCGTGACCGCGCATCTCGGCGGCGGGTCGTCGCTCTGCGCCGTACGCGACGGCGAGAGCGTCGACACGACGATGGGGTACACGCCGCTCGAAGGTCTGCCGATGGCGACGCGGAGCGGGTCGGTCGATCCGGGCTTGCTGCTGCACCTGCTTCGCACCGGCACGACGTCGGCCGCGCTCGAGGAGATGCTCGAGCGGCACTCGGGATTACTCGGCATCTCCGGCCTCAGCAAAGACGTGCGCGAGCTCGTCGCGGCGGCCGAGCATCCGCGCGCGCGCCTGGCGCTCGACGTGCTCGCGTGGCGGATTCGCGCGTCGCTCGGCGCGATGATCGCGACGCTCGGCGGCGCCGATCTCGTCGTCTTCACCGGCGGCATCGGCGAGCACGCATCGACCGTGCGAAACGCCGCGCTCGAAGGCGGTCTCGGCCTCGGCATACGCATCAACTCGCAGCGGAACGCGACCGTCGTGGAGGGCCGCATCGACGACGGCTCGGCCGCCATCGCCATCGCGGTCGTTCCTGCGCGCGAGGGCTGGCAGCTCGCACGCGCCGCGGCTCGGAGCTCGTAAGGCGCGCTGGACCTTTCCGCCGGCCATGCGGGTAGCATCACCCTGTGCAAATCGGTATCGATAGTTTCGCGGCGGCGGTAGCCGACCCGGTGACCGGCACGGTCATCGCCCCCCCGGACCGCATCGCGAACCTCCTCGACGAGATTGCGCTCGCGGATCGCGTCGGGCTCGACGCCTTCGGGATCGGCGAGCACCACCGCGAGGAATACCTCGATTCAGCACCCGCGATTCTGCTCGCCGCGGCGGCCGCGCGCACGACGCGGATCCGCCTCGTGAGCGCAGTGACCGTGCTCAGTGCGGCCGATCCCGTCCGCGTCTTCCAGCAGTTCGCGACGATCGATCTCATCTCGCGCGGCCGCGCCGAGATCGTCGCCGGTCGTGGCTCGTTCGTCGAAGCGTATCCGCTCTTCGGGCTCGATCTCCACGACTACGACGACCTCTTCGCCGAGAAGCTCGATTTACTCCTGAAGCTTCGCGCATCGCCGCGCATTACATGGTCGGGCCGCTTCCGGCCGGCGCTCGACGACCAGGCGGTCTATCCGCGGCCGCTGCAGGATCCGCTGCCGGTGTGGCTCGGCGTCGGCGGCACGCCGGCCTCGTTCGCGCGCGCGGGCGCGCTCGGATTGCCGCTGATGATCGCGATCATCGGCGGCGACCCGCGCCAATTCCGGCCACTCGTCGATCTCTATCGCGCGACGGGCGCACGCGCCGGTCACGAGCCCTCCGCACTGAAGGTCGGGCTGCACATGCTCGGCTTCGTCGGGGACACGACGGCGCAGGCCGCCGACGACTTCTATCCGGGGTACGCGAAGGCGTTCACGCAGATCGGCCGCGAGCGCGGCTGGCCGCCCGTGACGCGCGCGGCGTACGACGCGGTGCGCGGGCCGCGTGGGGCGTTGCTGGTCGGCGACGCCGCCTTCGTCGTCGACAAGATCCGCGCGGTCGACACGGCGCTCGGCGGCGTCGCACGCATCAACTTCCAGATGACGGTCGCGACGATGTCGCACGAAAAGATGCTGCACGCGATCGAGCTGCTCGGCACGCACGTCGCCCCCGCAGTTCGCGAAGCATTCATCCGGTGATGCAGCGCCGCGACGAACGCGACGATCGAGATCACCGCCTCGCCCGGAAGGCGCGTGCCGATCGCCACCAGCACGCCGAGCATCGCGAGCTCGATCGCCATGCACGTGAGGGTGCTGCGAAACGTGCGCTTCGTCGGCTTCGTGCCGAGCAGCGTCGCCGCGGCGACGCCGAGGCCGAACGCGAAGATCGGCGGCACGTGCTGCATCGCGCGCCCCCATTGCCCGGCCGAGCCGTCGATCGCAAAAAAGAGTACGTTCGCCGTCTGCGCGTTCGCGAAGAGGCCGTGCGTGATGAACGCGTACGCGTGATCCCGAGGAGCTCGCGTTCCTCGCGCGCCGGCAGTCGGTCGCTCAGCGGCGGGCGCGCATCCGCTTCTCGCAGCCCTCGCAGAAATGCGAGAGCTTATTGTCCGTGTCGTAGATCGACGTCGAGAACTGCATCGCGCAGCGCGTCGTCGAGCAGTGCCGCAGACCGAGCGCGTGGCCGAGCGCGTGCGTCGATTCCTTGAGCGTGCGTTGGAAGAGTGCGTTCGTATCTGCGCGTTCGCCGTAGAACTCGTTGCGCAGGCGGAAGAGCGAGACGAGTGCGATGCGCTGATCCTCGCTCGCGTCGCCGAAGACGAAGTGGTGCGAGGTCTTGTAGAGATCGTAGTCGGTGATCGCGAGCCGGACGGCGTCGGAGGCGATGCCGGAATCGGCGACGCGCGCGATGAGCGTGCTCGCGAACATCTGCTTGCGGACGCTGTTGAGGACCGCCCGCGGCACGCGTACCGCGCGCTCGACGTGCACGGCGAAGAGGAAGCGCTCTTCCAAACAGAGCGCGAGCCGCTCGAGGAGATCGGCGTCGAGCCCATTGACCGGGACGATGCTGATCAGCCCCACGCTCGACCTATACGCGCTTTTGAGGACCGAACCTGTGTGCGCCCGCCCCGCCGCGGGGTACCGTCGGGACATGATCGTCGGCATTGGTACGGATCTCGCAGAGGTCGCACGCTACGCGTTCGAACCCGAGCCGCTCGCGTGGTTCGCACGCAAGGTCTACACCGAGGAAGAGATGACGTATGCGATGCGCTTCCGTCACCCCGCGGAGCGGCTCGCCGGCTTCTTCGCCGCAAAGGAGTCGGCGCGCAAAGCGTTCGGCCACGCGATTCCGTGGCGGCGCGTCGGCGTCTCGCACGAGCGCAGCGGCAAGCCCGTGCTCCGCTTCTTCGGTCCGTACGAGGAGTTGCCGGCGACGCGTGGCGTGACGCGCATGCACCTGACGATCACGCACACCGCGTCGATGGCCTCCGCCGTCGTCGTGCTCGAGGACGACCGATGCGCGTCGTAACCGCAGGCCAGATGCGCGACGCCGACGCCGCGGCCGTCGCGGATCGCGGCGACGTCGCGCTCATGCACGCGGCAGGCGCCGCGATCGCCGATGCGATCGTCGCCCTCGCGCCCGACGCGCGGAGCTTCGTCGCCTTCGCCGGCCCCGGGAACAACGGCGGCGATGCCTACGCCGCCTTCGCCGCGCTCGCCCCGCGGATCGACGAGCGGCTGGATGCACGGGTCTACGCGGTTCCGGTCGGCGAGAAGTCGCCCGGCCGACGCGACGCCGAGCGCCGCGCGCACGATCTCGGCGTGCGAACGCTGCTCTTCCCGGGCGACGCCGCCGAGGCGCGCGCCGCGCTCGTGGGCGCCGACGTCGCCCTCGACGCCATGCTCGGCACGGGCGCGCGCCCCGCGCTCGACGCGCCGATGCGCGGGGTCGTCGCCGCGCTCGCCGCGAGCGACGCGCTCGTGCTCGCAATCGACGTGCCGACGGGCATCGACGCGACGACGGGCGCGGTCGGCGAGCATGCCGTCCGCGCGACCGCGACGATCGCGCTCGGCGCGCTCAAGATCGGCCAGTTGCTCGAACCCGCGCGCAGCCGCGGCGGCGAGCTCTGGCTCGGGAGCCTCGATCTCGACGCCGAGCTCGCGGCGCAGTGTGGCCCGCGCTACGAAGCGCTCGACGACGCAGGCTTCCTCGCGCTGCTGCCGCAGCGCGCGGAAGCGGGCGACAAGCGGGCCTCGGGCGCGCCCCTCGTCGTCGCGGGCAGCGAGCGCTTCCCGGGCGCGGGCGTCCTCTGCTCGCGGGGAGCCGCGCGCGCCGGTGCGGGCTACGTCACGCTCGCCGCGCCGCGCGACGCGCGGGCGGCGCTGCAAGCCCACCTCGTCGAGGAGATGGTCGCGACCTACGATCCGAGCGACGTCGAGGGCTCCGTCGCGGCGCTCCTGGACTTTGCGAACAAGACGGCAGCCGTGGCGATCGGGCCCGGCTTGGCGACGGATGACGACATGGCGGCGATCGTGCGCGGCTTCCTCGCGCGGCTCGACCGGCCGTTCGTCGCGGACGCGAGCGCGCTTCGGATCTGCGGCGGAGCGCACGTCGACGTCCTGCGCGGGAAGCGTTGCGTCGTTACGCCGCACGCCAGCGAGTTCGTCGCGCTCGACGGCGGCGGCGCGCTTGGCGACGACGAACGCCTCGAGCGCCTGCGTGCGTTCGTCTCGCGCACGGGCATCGTCACGCTGCTCAAGGGCAACACGACGCTCATCGACGACGGCGGCACGATCCACGTCAACGTCACGGGCACGAACGCGCTCGCGACGGCCGGCACGGGCGACGTGCTCACCGGCGTCATCGGCACGCTGCTCGCGCAGGGCCTCACCCCCGTCGATGCGGCGCGTGCCGGCGCGTACTGGCACGGTCTCGCCGGCCGCGAGGCCAAGCGCGAACGCCCGATCGGCGTGGTCGCCGGGGACGTCATCGACGCACTCGGACGTGCGCTCCCCGCCCGACGCCCGAGCCGGGACGCTCCGAGGGCCCGCCGGCTTTCCTAATTCGCATCGCGTAAAATTTGTAAAATGAGCGCGACACGAGCTAAACCGAACAAGCCTGCCCGAATTGGCAGGCCGCGGCGAAGCGCTGGGTGCCGCCCACTACGCGCTCGAGATGGCCCGGTACGGCGAACCTCCGAATCCGATGGTCTTTCTCGGCTTACGCGATATGGGGAAGCCCGTACTGCTGCGTCAGATCGTTACGCTTGATCGATGTCGCACGACGCCGAATCGACGAAGCGCTCGAACGGTCAGAAACGATCCCCGCGAAGCTGCGAGCCTCACTCAAACGCCTCGCCGGCGCGTTGCCACGCGTCTCGTACGAGCTTCCTCGTGATGCCGGAGCCATTGCGATCGAAGCGCGAGACGATCCCGACGCCGAGCCGAGCGACTCGATCGAAAACGTTCTCCTCGACCTCAACGACCGTCTCCACGAGCACGGCCGGTTCCTGACGATCGCGCTCGACGAAATCCAGGAGAGCTCGCGGCTCGAGCTCCTGCGCATCGTGCGCGTCGTCCATCGTACCGCCGGGACCACACGCCCCATCTTCTTCGTCGGTGCGGGCCTGCCCAACGCGGCTTGACGCGCTCGAGACCGCTCGAACGTACACCGAACGTTGGGCAACCCATCGGCTCGAGCTCTTGAGTCGATTCGATCTCGCTTCCGCCGTTGATGCGCCCGCCCGAGACGTCGGCGTCCACTGGACGGAGCCGGCGCTCGACGAGCTCTACGCACGCTCCCTCGGATATCCGGTTTTCGTTCAGGCGTACGCCTCCGCTGCGTGGCGCCATCGGCGCGGCGCGGTCATCGCACTGGACGATATGACGGCCGTCGGAATTGGCGTCCAGCGAACGCTCGACGAGAGTCTGTACGATCGGCCCTTCGCGGCGCTATCGGAAATCGAGGCCGCATATGTGCTCGCGTTGTATCGCCTCGGCGCCGGGCCGCATCGTTCGGACGAGATCGCACGCGAGCTCGGGCTCGCATCGTCGGCTGCGATCGGCTCGACGCGCGCGCGTCTCATGAAAAAAGACGTGCTCTTCGGGGCGCACGCGCTAGCGGCTCGCGTCGAAGCGCGCGCGGGCGGCTTCAACGTCGGCCTGATGCCCGAACGCCCATGCGCCGAGCGCCCCGACAGGCTCTCGCAGCGAACGGCCGAGCGCGGTGAGCTCGTAATCGACGCGCGGCGGGATCGACGGCGTGACGGTGCGCGTCACGAGCCCGTCGCGCTCGAGGCCGCGCAGCGAGAGCGTGAGCATGCGCTGCGAGATGCCGCCGATCGAGCGCTTGATCTCACTGAAGCGACGCGGACCGTCGGCGAGCTGCATGACGAGCAGCATGCTCCACTTATCGCCCACGCGCGAGAGGATCGCCCCGACGGCACGGCAGTTGGACGGCATCTGCTCCGCCCAGGCGGTTCCCTCGCTGTGCCTCAGTTCCATCACTGTCACTCCTTGCGCACGGCAAGCCGGTCACGCATACTTCCTCAGGAACAAATCCATACTGAGGGAACGATCATGAACCTGCTGCATCTCGATTCGAGCATCACCGGTGACGAATCGGTGAGCCGGAAGCTCTCGGCGAACATCGTCGATCGCTTCGTCGCAAACGGCGACGTCCGCGTCACGTACCGCGATCTCGCTGCGAAGCCGCTCGGCCACTTCACGCTTGCGGACTTCGCCGACTCGACCGTCGTCGACGAGTTTCTCGCGACCGATATCGTCGTGATCGGCGCGCCGATGTATAACTTCTCGATCCCGAGCCAGCTCAAGGCCTGGATCGATCGCATCTGCATCAAGGACAAGACGTTCCGCTACGGCGCGACCGGCGCCGAGGGGCTCTGCGGCGGCAAGCGCGTCGTCGTCGGCATTGCCCGCGGTGGACGCTACGGCGAAGCCTCCGGCAACATCTCCGCCGAGCACGCTGAGAGGTATCTCAAGTTCGTCTTCAGCTTCCTCGGTATCCCCGAGATCGAGTTCGTCGTCGCCGAGGGCATTACGATGGGCCCCGACGCGAAGAGCGCGTCGATGAAGAGCGCCAACGAAGCGACCGAAGGCCTCAACGTTACCGTCTAACCGGTGGACTCGGCCTCGCGAGCGGTTCGGCGACAGAACCGCCGAGGAAATCGGCCTCGAAGAGATACGTTCCCGCGATCGGCTTGCACGTGCGGGTCGCCGGGAGGTACTTCGTCGCGAGCGCCGCTTCGCGGGCCGATCGGTCGAGCTCGGGATCGTGCGACGACTTGAGTACCGTTGCATGCGAGGCTCGGCCGAACCGATCGACCGAGACGCGAAGGATGACCGAGCCAACCGCGCCTCGGTCGGCTGCGCTTTGCGACTATGCGAGCGATGCCGCGGCTCCAGCTATCCGCACGGGCGCCGCGCAAACCGGCCACGGCGACTGCAAGGGCTTCGGCATGATCATCCTCGGCCAAGCGAAAGCGCCGATCGGCCAAACTGCGAACGTCGCGATGAAGCCGGCACGACGCATCACCGTCAAACGCTCGCGGGTTCACCCGCGAGCGCGCGCGTCGCAGCAAACGCGCGTGCCAGGTCCGCGAGGAGATCGGCTTCGTCCTCGATGCCGACGGAGAGCCGCACGAGATCTTGCGTGATCCCGAGGGCCGTCTTCTGCTCGGGCGGCACCGAGCCGTGCGTCATCGTCCACGGGCTGCAGACGAGCGACTCGACGCCGCCGAGCGACGTCGCGAGATTGAAGATCTCGGTGCGGCGCATGAACTCGAGCGCGCGCTCCGCGCCGCCCCGCGCGCGAAACGAAACAATGCCCCCGAAGCCGCGCATTTGCTTCTTCGCGAGCTCGTGAAACGCGTGCGACGGCAGACCGGGATAGTATACCGCCGTAACGTCTTCGCAGCTCTCGAGGAAGCTCGCGACGGCATGGGCGTTGCGCTCGTGCTCGCGCATCCGGACCGCGAGCGTCTTGGCGCCGCGTAACGTCAGGTACGCGTCCCACGGTCCCGGGACCGCGCCGACGGCGTTCTGATGCCACGCGATGCGCGTGTGCAGCTCGGGGTCGCGCGTGATGACGACGCCGCCGACGACGTCGCTGTGGCCGCAGAGATACTTCGTCGTCGAGTGCATGACGACATCGGCGCCGAGCTCGAGCGGCCGCTGCAGATACGGCGTCGCAAAGGTGTTGTCGACCGCGACGACCGCGCCCGCCGGCTTCAGCGCGACGATCGCGGGGATGTCGACGATGCGCAGCAGCGGGTTGGTCGGCGTCTCGACCCAGAGCATCTTCGTGTTGGGCCGCAGCGCCGCGCGCGTGGCCGCGAGATCGCACATGTCGACGAACGTCGTCTCGATGCCGTAGCGCGGCAGGACGTCGGCGAGGAGCCGGTACGTTCCGCCGTAGCAGTCCTCGACGGCGACGATGTGATCGCCCGCCTTCAGGAGCGAGCACGCTCCGTTGACGGCGGCCATACCCGAGGCGTAGGCAACAGCGCGCGTGCCGCCTTCGAGATCGGCGAGCTGTGCCTCGAGCGCCGCGCGCGTCGGATTACCCGAACGCGTGTAATCGTAGCCCTTCGTGACGCCGACGGCCTCTTGCGTGAACGTCGAGGTCTGGTAGACGGGCACGATCGTGGCGCCGGTGGCCGGGCAGGGATCTTGGCCCGTTCGGATCGCGCGGGTCGCGAAGCCTCGTTCGGGTGCCACGGCAGCCCCGGTCGCGTCGGCGGCCGAGTGGTGCTGCGAGTGGCCGAAAGCATCGTTCGGCATGAGTCACACTCCCAGGTAGATCTTCGGTTGTCGGGGTTCGCGCGATGTACGCAACGGTTCGGAACACGCCCTGCTCGGCGTCTGGCGGCTTACTGCGCGAGGGCGCCACACCCCGTATCGTACGAGAACCACTCTTCCCGAGAAGGTTCAACACTACCGATGCGCACGCTATTTCTTACCGCCGCGATTGCCGCCGCACTGCTGCCAACCGCCACATTCGCGCAGACCGCCCATCCGTCGCCCTCGCCGAGCGCAATGCACGGCGACGCCATGAAGGGCGGTCACATGAAGGGTGACGCCATGAAGGGCGATCACATGAAGGGTAAGGCGATGAAGCCAAAGGCGTCTCCGACGCCTTAGTTCGCGTTCGGCTGCGCGCGGAGCTCGTCGCCGCCGACGAGCTCACGCAGCCCGGCCTCGTCGATGACCGGGATCTCGAGCGCCTCGGCGCGCGCGAGCTTCTTACCCGCCTCCTCGCCCGCGACGACGTACGCCGTCTTCTTGCTGACGGCGGAGCCGACTTTTCCGCCGGCGGCCACGACAAGCTCCGTCGCGGCCTCGCGCGAGAGCGACGGCAGCGTCCCCGTGATCACGAGCGTCTTGCCCGCGAGCGGGCCGACCGGTTCGCGCGGGCGTAGAGGAGCCGTGAGGTCGAGTCCGGCCGCGCGTAGCCGCTCGACGACCGCGCGGTTCTGCGGCCGCTCGAAGAAGAACGCGACGCTCTCGGCGATGCGCGGTCCGATGCCCTCGGTCGCGGCCATGTCCGCCGCGCTCGCCGCCATCAGCGCGTCGACGTCGCCGAAGTCACCGGCGAGCAGCGTCGCGTTCTGGCCGCCGACGAAACGGATTCCGAGCGCGACGAGCACGCGCGCGAGCCCGCGCGACTTCGAGCCCTCGAGCGCGGCAATGACGTTGCGTGCCGAACGCTCGGCGAAGCGCGGCAGCGCCGCGAGTGCGGCGACGTCGAGATCGTAGAGATCGGCGACGCTGCGCACGAGCCCGCGCTCGACGAGCGTCGTCGCGAGCGCGTCGCCGAGCCCCTCGACGTCCATCGCCCCGCGCGACGCCCAGTGCACGAGCCGCTCGCGCAGCTGCGCCGGGCACGCGACGTTCGTGCAGTACGTGAACACGTCATCCGCGGGCCGCTCGACCTGCGAGCCGCAGACGGGGCACGCCGTCGGCATTTCGTACGGCACCGAATCGTCCGGCCGCTCGGCGAGCACGGGCCCCGCAACGTATGGGATCACGTCGCCCGCGCGCCGCACGACGACGACGTCGCGCGCGCGGATGTCCTTGCGCGCGATGTCGTCCGCGTTGTGCAGCGTCGCCATCTTCACCGTGACGCCGCCGATCTGCACGGGCTCGAGCACGGCGTAGGGATTGAGCTTTCCGGAGCGGCTGACGTTAATCGCGATCTCGCGCAGCAGCGTCTGCTTCTCGCGCGCCCGGAACTTGAAGGCGGTCGCCCAGCGCGGATCCTTGCCCGCGTAGCCGAGCTTCGCTTGCAGCGCGAGATCGTCGACCTTGATGACGACGCCGTCGATCTCATAGTCGAGCGCGTCGCGCTCAGTCTCCCAGCGCGCGCAGAACGCGAGGACGTCCTCGAGCGTGCCGACCGCGCGCGCGTGCTCGTTGACGACGAATCCGAGCGCGCGCAGGCGCGCGAGCAGCGCGGCCTGCGTCGTCGGGAGCTCCTCATCCGCCCAGCGCCCGATCGCATATGCGAAGAACGACAGCGCGCGTTCCGCCGTCATCGCCGCGTCCTTCTGGCGCAGCCCGCCGGCGGCCGTGTTGCGCGGGTTCGCGAAGCGCGGCTTGCCCTCGGCATCGCGCCGAGCGTTGAGTGCGTCGAAGGCGGTCTTCGTGAGGTAGGCTTCCCCGCGCACGTCAAGCGTCGCCGGATACGGCGCCGCGAGCTCGCGCGGTACCGTCGCGATCGTCCGGACGTTCGGGGTCACCTCCTCGCCGACGGCGCCGTCGCCGCGCGTCCCAGCCGAGCGCAGGACGCCGTCCTCGTAGCGCAGCGAGATCGCGAGCCCGTCGATCTTGAGCTCGCAGACGTACGTGACGGGGGTGCCCGCGAGCTTCGCAACGCGCGCGTCGAACGCGCGCAGATCGGTCTCGTCGAAGACGTTGGAGAGCGAGAGCATCGGCTGCTCGTGGCGGTACGGTGGAAAGTCGCCGGCCGGCGCGGCGCCGACGCGCTGGGTCGGCGAGTCCGAGGTCACGAACTCGGGATGTTCAGCTTCGAGATCGCCGAGCTCGCGCAGCAGCGCATCGTAGCGCTCGTCGGGCATCATCGGCGCGCTGCGGACGTGATAGGCGACGCTCGCTTCGGCGAGCTCCGCGCGGAGCGCGGCGATGCGGTCGAGAGCGGAGTGCGGCTCGGGGGTCGGCACGCGCATGATTGCGCGCTTCCGGAGCCAACCTCCGGCATCGTCGTGCCCGATCATTTTCGCACCGTGGGCTTCACGCTCGAACGAGACGAGATCGCCTCGCTGATCGGTCGCGCGGTCGACGGCGGCACCGTGCTCGCGTCGCCGCGCGGCGAGTATCGCGCCTGGACGCCGGGCGCCGGCGCGGAGCTCTGGGTGATGTTGCGCGTCTCGCCCGAGGGCGGCCGCGAGCTCACCGGAATGGTCCCGCACTTCGACGGCGGCGGCCGCATCGACGCGATGATCGAGGCCGTCGAACCCCATCCCGAATTCCCGATGGAGGGCGAGCTCTACGCCTGGGCACTCGACCGCGCGGGCGCCCACGCGCGCTATCCGTTCTCCGCGAGCGTGCCCGATTTCGCGGCGACGGCGGCGGACCTCACGCTGCCCGCGCGCGTCACGCTGGCGCTCGCGGGCTTCGCGCAGGAGCTCGAGTGGTGGCCCGACGACGCGGCCTATCGCGCCGACCGGGCCGCGCGGCCGACCGAGGTCGCCGAGGCGGATCTGCTACCGATCGGACTGTTCGGAACGGCGACGGGCAAGGCGCGCGCCCGCGCCGTCGTGACCGGCGCGGTCGTCGCGTCGGCGCTGCGAACCAATCCCGCAACGGAACGCCGTTTCCGACACCTGCGGCTCGCGACGTTCGGCGGTGAGATCGACGTCGTCGCCGAACTCGAGCTCGTACCGAGCGACCCGGGCATCGGCGCCGTCGCCCGCGCCGACTGCTGGCTCAGCGCCCGCATCGCGGACTAGCGTCCCTCGGACTCGAACGCGCCGCGCATGCGCGTTCAGCCCGTTCTCATCGGCTCGATGTTCCTCCTCACCGGCGCGAGGCACTTCGTGACGCCCGGGACGTTCGCGGAGATCGTGCCGCCCGGGCTGCCCGCGCCGAGGACGCTCGTGGCGATCAGCGGCGTCGCGGAGCTCCTCGGCGGGCTCGGTGTCTTCCCCGCCGCGACCCGTCGCGCCGCTGGCATCGGTCTCATCGCGTTGCTCGTAGCCGTCTTCCCCGCCAACGTCTATATGGCGATGGCGAGCCAGAAGTTCGCGGCGCTCGTGCCGGCGTGGGCGCTCTGGGTGCGGCTACCGCTGCAGCCGCTCGCGATGTGGTGGGTTTGGCGGGCGGCGATCGTGCCGCCCGCGGCTTAGGTCAGCCGAATGGCGCGGGCTCGGGCGCTCGGCCGCGCGTGAGCTCGATGAGCATCGCGAAGCCACGCTCGCGCGAGGCCCGGCTCGTCGGGCCGAGCTCGAAGGCGTTGCCGAGCCAGAGGCCGTCGGCGGCCGAGCGCACGAGCGCCGCGATCGCCGGGTCGATTCCGTCGTCATCGAGCCGCGCGAGCCACGCGACGTAATGCGTCCGGAGCGGGACGAGGAGCTGGCGGTTGATCGCGACCGCCGCGAGCACGGCGCCGCCGATTTTGATCGTCCGGCTCACGATGCCGTCGCGATCCAGGCACGCGCGCAAGAACGCGCGCGCGAAGCTCCCGGGACCTTGCTCGCGCGCGACGTTGCGCTGCAGATCGGACTCGAACTCGCGCACGGCGTCTTCGATCATCGCCGCAATCAGCGAGTCCTTCGTGCCGAAGTGGTGCAGCAGACCACCCTTTGAAAGGCCCACGCGCTCGGCGACCGCGTCGAGGGTAAGCCTCGAGGCACCGTCTTGGAGCACGAGCTCCGCCGCGGCGGAGAGCACGCCGCGCCGTGTCGCCTCGCCCGATCCTCGCGCCGCCATACCGCCTCCCGCCGCGCTGCGGCCGACCACTGTGAAACAACTCTTAACCGTCCGGCGGGACGGTACCCGCCTGCCCGTCGAAAGCGGCTTCCCGTGGAGAACGAACCGAACCGATGACGAGTCTCGCCCGAACTCGCGCCTCCGGACTCGATATCGAAGAGGCGGTCTCGAGCGCGACGCGCGCGTTGCTCGAGCAGCAGCAGCTCGACGGTCACTGGGTCTTCGAGCTCGAAGCCGACGCGACGATTCCAGCCGAGTACGTCATGCTCGAGCACTTTCTCGACGAGATCGACGAGGCGCTCGAAGCGAAGATCGCCGTCTACCTTCGGCGCGTGCAGAACCCCGACGGCGGCTGGCCGCTGTTCTACAAGGGCGACTCGGACGTCAGCACGAGCGTGAAGGCGTACTACGCGCTCAAGCTCGTCGGCGACGATGCGGCTGCCCCGCACATGCTGCGCGCGCGCGACTGCATCCTCGCCCTCGGCGGGGCGGCGCGCGGCAACGTCTTCATGCGGCTCGCGCTCACGATCTTCGGCCAGACGCCGTGGCGCGCGGTTCCCGTCATGCCGGTCGAGCTCATGTTGCTCCCGCGCTGGTTTCCGTTCCACCTCGACAAGATCTCGTACTGGTCGCGCACGGTCGTCGTGCCGCTGCTCATCATGACGGCGCTGCGGGCGCGCGCCAAGAATCCGCGCGGCGTCGGCGTTCGCGAGCTCTTCGTCACGCCGCCCGAGCTCGAGCGCCACTATAATCGCGCCGCCTCGCCGTCGCCGCTCGGCCGGGGGTTCGTCGCCTTCGACCGGCTGCTCGGCATCATCGACCCGATCGTGCCGAAGGCGATCCGCAGCCGCGCGATCGCCGCGGCCGTGAAGTTCACGACCGAACGGCTCAACGGCGAGGACGGCCTCGGCGCGATCTTCCCGGCGATGGTCAACAGCGTGATGGCGTTCACGGCGCTCGGCTATCGCAAGGACCATCCCGATCTCGTCATCGCCAAGCGCTCGGTGCGCAACCTCGTCGTCGAATCCGGGACCGAGGCGTACTGCCAGCCCTGCGTGTCGCCCGTCTGGGACACGTCGCTGACGGCGCACGCGCTGCTCGAGGCGGGCGACGCGCTGCACGAGCCGCGCGACGCGCGCACCCGCTCGGCGATCGCCGCCGCGAACGATTGGCTGCGCGACCGGCAGGTGCTCGGCGTCTTCGGTGACTGGGCCGCGCAGCGGCCGGGACTGCGGCCCGGTGGCTGGGCTTTCCAATATTGGAACGACTATTATCCCGACGTCGATGATACGGCCGTGGTTGCGATGGCGATGCACCGCGATGACCCCGTACGGTACCGCGAGGCGATCGCGCGCGCCGAGGAGTGGGTCGCGGGAATGCAGAGCCGCAACGGCGGCTGGGGCGCCTTTGACGCCGAGAACGACCACTACAAGCTCAACGAGATCCCGTTCGCCGACCACGGCGCACTGCTCGACCCGCCGACCGAGGACGTCTCGGCGCGCTGCGTCGGCTTTCTGCTTCAGATCGGCCGCGCGCTCGACGATCCCACGGTCGCGCGCGGCATCGATTTCTTGCGCGAGGCACAGCAACCCGACGGCTCGTGGTACGGCCGCTGGGGCACGAACTATGTCTACGGTACGTGGTCGGTGCTCACCGCGTTCATGGCCGCGGGTGAGACGACGCGAAATTCCGCGACCGTCCGGCGCGGCGCTGCGTATCTTTTACGGATGCAGGGCGAGGATGGCGGCTGGGGCGAGGACGGCGCGACGTATTTCGCGGAGCGGCGCGGCCTCTCGAAGGAGTCAACGGCGAGTCAGACCGCATGGGCGCTCATCGGGCTCATGAACGCCGGCGAGGCGCACCATCCCGCGGTCGCGCGCGGCGTCGAGTTCCTGCTCGAACGTCAAACGGCGGACGGGCTGTGGGACGAGCCGTGGTTCACGGCCGTCGGGTTTCCCCGCGTGTTCTATCTGCGCTACCACGGCTATCGCGCGTATTTTCCAGCGCTGGCCCTCGCGCGCTATCGCCGGCTCGTCGAGCTCGGCGAACCGCTCCCGGCGCTCGGCTTCTGAAGCAGCGCGCGTTCGCGGGGGCGCTCGCCGTCGCCGCGTTCGCGCTGCCGGCGCTCGCGCGCGCCGCGATCACGCACGTCGTGGATGACGCGCCGGCGATCGGCCGCCAATCGTTCGTCTATCAGGGGCGGTGGGAACACGTCGCGGGCGCGACGGACGGCCGCTCGAACGGCACCAGCAGCCGCAGTTTCTCGAGCTTCTCGGCGGCCGCGCTCGATTTCACGGGTCGGACGATTCGGCTGTACGGCGTGGTCGGGCCGACGGGCGGCCGCGCGATCGTCGCGGTCGACGGCCACGTCATCGACCGCGATGTTTCCTTTCAGGCTCCGGCGAAGCGAACGCATCTACTGATATTTTCACGCTCCGGCCTCAGGCCAGGGCGGCACCGCATTGCGGTGGTCGTGGTGGGAACGACGGATCGTATCGGCAAGCGCAGTTTCGTGAATCTCGATGGAGCAGAGTATGATTCGTGATACCAAACCGCGTCGTGCGGGCGCCGCACTCGTCGCCACCGTCGTCGCGACCCTCGCGCTCATCAGCGCCCGCCCGGCCTCCGCGGTGGTCTACTCGGGACCGCCGAATCTCAAGCTCACCGTCGACCTCGTCACCGCCGGTTCAGGAAAGCACGGCTTCACGACGCAGAAGCTGTTCGGCTTCATGTACGGCTCGGCGATGCCGACCGAAGCGAAGCGCCTCACGCACGAGTTCGGGCCGGCGCCCGTCGGCACGTTCTTCACGCTCATGGACTTCACGGTCGCCGACGTCCTGCGCATGGTCAAACGCGACAAGGTGGCGCTTCCGGCGGCGAGCGAGCCGCTCGAGATGGACCGGTTCGACCAACAGCTCCGGCGTGCGGGAATCGATCCCGCCGGCAAGTACGACGTCGGCTACATGATCGAGAACCTCATCGGCCATAAATATCATAAGGAACTGATGCACGATCTGTACGTGCATTATCCCGCGCAGACCGTCTCGTCGTTCCACATCGTCCTGGCTCGCGTCGTGCTGGACACGAAGTCGGTTGCGCCGCTCACGGAAGAGCAGTAGCGTCATCTCCGCCCGACGTGCCGCGTGATGAAACGCGAGCTGGTCGTCGTCGGCGTGCTCGCGGCGGCCTTCCTCGTCGAAGTCATCGCAACGTATCCGCGGCTCGTCGACTCGAGCGGCTCGTCCGGCGCGCCGCGCGCGTCGGCACCCGCCGCCCAGGCGAGCCCGGCCGCGAAGGCTCCCGCGGTCTCGGTCGCGGCGCATCCGACGACGCTTCCCGCGAGCGACACCCCGTCGGCAGCGGCGCATACGTCGATGACCCCGCCGCTCCTCATTGACGACGCCGGCAATTCCGGCCGCTACGCCTTCCATTACGGTTCCGGCTGGGAGCACGTCAGCGGCATCGACGACGGCCGAACCTACGGCACGAGCACGCGGAGCATGCATCCGGGATCCGTCGCGTCGCTAACGTTCGTCGGGACGGGGATCGTCGTCTACGGTGTGCTCGGCCCGACGGGCGGCCGGGCCTATGTCACGGTCGACGGCGCCGCGGCCAGCGGCATCGCGCACTTCTACGCGCCGCAAAAGAAAGTCGACCGCAGCGTCTTCGTCGTCGATCATCTCGCCGACGGGATCCACCATCTCGTGATTCTCGTCGCGAAGCCCGATCCGAAGCGGACCTCGCATCGCTACGTCAATATCGACGGCGTCGGCGTCACGACGTGACACGCGCTGGGTAAGGGCATCGAGATGCCTGCACAGCCGATCGTCTTTGACGTCAACGAGACCGTTCTCGATATTGCCGCACTCGATCCGCTCTTCGTCGACGCCTTCGGCGATACGAGCGTCCGGCGGCTCTGGTTCGCGCAAACGCTCCAGAACGCACTCGCCGCGACGTTGTACGGTCACTACCAGCCCTTCGACGAGATGGCCCGCGCCGCGCTTGAGATGACCGCCCGCTCGCGCGGCCTGCGCCTCGACGACGCCCGCGCGCAACGCATCCTTGGCGGGATGATAACGCTCCCGGCGCACGGAGACGTGCGCGAGGGCCTCACGATCCTGCGTGATGCAGGCTTCCGCATGGCGGTCTTCTCGCAGTCACCCGAAGCGACGCTCGAAGCGCAGTTCAAGAGCGCAGGGTTGCGCGACTTCTTCGATCACGTCATCTCGGTCGACGAGGCCGAGCACTGCAAGCCGTCGCCCAAGGCGTACGCCATCGCGACGCACCGCCTCGACCACGTGCGCCCGCTGCTCGTCGCCTCCCACGGCTGGGACATCGCGGGCGCGATGGCCGCGGGCTGGGACGCGGCCTTCGTCGCGCGGCACGGCGCGACGCTCAATCCGCTCGAACCGCCGCCCGTCATCGCCGAAAACGACCTGCGCGCCGTCGCGCGCGCGATCGTCGCGCGCGACGCGACGCTCCCGTGACGCCCTCCTAGGCTTCGATCGCCACGCGATCGTTCGAGGCGAGATCGTCGAGCGCCGCGAGATTCTCGCGCTCCATTGCGACCATCCGTTCGGCGTAATCCTCGACAACCGTCCCGCGCGCCCGCTCGTCCTTGAGAACGCGGGCGAGGTAGTGCCCGGTGAACGAGCCCTTCGTGCGCGCGATTGCCTCCGGCGTGCCGGTCGCGACGATCGTGCCGCCGCGATCCCCGCCCTCGGGCCCGAGATCGATCACGTAATCCGCCGTTTTGATGACGTCGAGATTGTGCTCGATCGTGAGGACGGTGTTGCCCATGCCGACGAGCCGCTGCAGCACGTCGAGCAGCTTGTGGATGTCGGCGAAGTGCAGCCCGGTCGTCGGCTCGTCGAGCACGTAAAACGTTCGGCCCGTTGCGCGCTTCGAGAGCTCGGTCGCAAGCTTGATGCGCTGCGCCTCACCGCCCGAGAGCGTCGTCGCCGGTTGGCCCATCTTGATGTAGCCGAGGCCGACGTCGGCGATCGTCGAGAGCCGCGTTGCGATGCGCGGGATCGCCGAGAAGAACGCGGCGGCCTCGTCGACGCGCATCTCGAGGACCTCGGCGACCGACTTGCCCTTGTACTTGATCTCGAGGGTCTGCGCGTTGTAGCGCCTGCCCTTGCAGACCTCGCACGGGACGTAGACGTCGGGCAGGAAGTGCATCTCGATCTTGATGATGCCGTCGCCCGCGCACGCCTCGCAGCGGCCGCCCTTGACGTTGAATGAGAAGCGGCCCGGACCGTACCCGCGCAACTTCGCGTCGGGCACCATCGAGAAAAGATCGCGGATGAGGTCGAAGGCGCCCGTGTAGGTCGCGGGATTGCTGCGCGGGGTCCGGCCGATCGGCGACTGATCGATGACGACCATCTTATCGAGCTGCGCCGCGCCCGCGACCGTCCCGTACGTGCCCCCGGCCGGCTGGCCGTGCAGGTGCTGATCGAGCGCCTTGACGAGCACCTCGTTCACGAGCGACGACTTGCCGCTCCCGCTGACGCCCGTCACCGCGGCGAACACGCCGATCGGAAACTTGACGTCCAAACCTTTTAAGTTATTGGCCTTCGCATTCTTGACGGCGAGCCAACCGCGCGGATCGCGGCGCGACGGCGGGATCGCGATGAACTGGCGGCCCGACAAATACGCGGCCGTGAGCGACTCGGGGTTGCGCATCGTCTCGGCGAGCGTTCCGACGGAGAGGATGCGGCCGCCCTCCGCGCCCGCGCCCGGGCCGATATCGACGATGACGTCGGCCTCGCGCATCGTATCCTCGTCGTGCTCGATCACGATGAGCGTGTTGCCGAGATCGCGCAGGGTCTTGAGCGTCGCGAGGAGCCGGTCGTTGTCGCGCTGGTGGAGCCCGATCGAGGGCTCGTCGAGGATGTAGAGGACGCCGACGAGCGACGAGCCGATCTGGGTCGCGAGGCGAATGCGCTGCGACTCGCCGCCCGAGAGCGTCGTCGCGCTACGCGAGAGGTTCAGGTAACCGAGCCCGACGTTCGTGAGGAACCCGAGGCGCGCGCGAATCTCCTTGAGGATCTGATGCGCGATGATCTCCTCACGCGGCGTCGGCTCGAACGCGCGGATGAAGGCCTCAGCCTGCTCGACCGACATCGTCGTGAACGCCGAGATACTGGTATCCGCAACGGTGACGGCGAGGGCCTCGGGCTTGAGTCGCGCGCCCTTGCACGTTCGGCATGTCGAGGCCGACATGAACTTCTCGATCTCTTCCTTCACGTAATCCGAGGACGTCTCGCCGTGGCGGCGCTGCAGGTTCTTGATGACGCCCTCGAACTGCGCGTTGTACGTCCACGAGTGGCCCGTCTTGGACTCGTACGTGAACTGCTGCTTGCCGTCGACGCCGTAGAGGACCGCCTGCACGAGATCGGGCGGCATTTGATCGATCGGCGTCGTCATCTTAACGCGCCGCGATTTGAGCAGCTTCTCGACCTGCTGCAGATAGTACGGATTCATCGACGGATACTTGCCGCCGCCGAGCGCGCGCGACCACGGGACGATCGCGCCGCCCTCGATCGATTTCGAGCGGTCGGGTATGACTTTCCACGGATCGATCTCGATCTTCATGCCGAGCCCCGTGCAGTCCGGACACGCGCCGTATGGCGAATTGAACGAGAAGAGCCGCGGCGCGAGTTCCTCGAGCGAGATGCCGCAGGCCACGCACGCGAGCGCTTCGGAGAAGGTCAGCTCGCGCGCGGCCTCGCCCGCAAGCGCGTCGCGACCGGGCTCGACGAGCACCGTCGCGATCCCGCTCGCGAGGCGCAGCGTGGTCTCGATCGAGTCGGTCAGCCGTTTGCGAACGTCCGGCTTGACGACGATCCGATCGACGACCACCTCGATCGTGTGCTTTTTCTTCTTATCGAGATCGATCTTGTCGCGCAGCTCGCGCGTCTCGCCATCGACGCGCACGCGCGCGAAGCCCTCCTTCGCAACCTCCTCGAAGAGCCTCGCGTACTCGCCCTTGCGGCCCCGGATGACGGGCGCGAGGACGTTGAGGCGCGAGCCCGCCGGCAGCTCGAGGATCGTGTCGACGATCTGCTCGCTCGTCTGCGAGGCGACCGGCACGCCGCAGTTCGGGCAATGCGGCTTGCCGATGCGCGCGAAGAGCAATCGGAGGTAATCGTAGATCTCGGTGACGGTGCCGACGGTCGAGCGCGGATTGCGCGAGGTCGACTTTTGATCGATCGAGATCGCCGGCGAGAGCCCCTCGATGTAGTCGACGTCGGGCTTTTCCATCTGGCCGAGGAACTGCCGCGCGTAGCTCGAGAGCGACTCGACGTAGCGCCGCTGACCCTCGGCGTAAATCGTGTCGAAGGCGAGCGACGACTTGCCCGAGCCCGAGAGCCCGGTGATGACGATGAGCCGATTGCGCGGCAACGTCAGGTCGACGTTCTTGAGGTTGTGCTCGCGCGCGCCCTTGATGACGATCTCGTCGAGACCGCGGCCGACGGGGCCGTTCCCGGTTGTGGTCACGCGGCTAGAACCCGCCGCTCGGGCCGTTCCGTTGCGACGCGCTCGGAATCAGAAGATCCCCCTGCCCGTCGCCTTGGTGTAGTTGACCACCCACGTGAGGAGCCCGATGCTCAAGAGAACCGCGCCGAGCGCCCGCGCCATGAAGACGCCGATATCGGTGTTGAACTTGGGCCCAGCGTCACGCGTGATCCGCGTGCCCCGGTCGACGGAGCTGCGGATGACGAAGGAAGCGACGAACATGAGCCCTCCGATCACGACAACGGCAATCTGGACGGCAAGGGGTATCACGCAGGCGTTTTCCTTCCGATGAGTTCGCGATACTCGCCGACGACGACGAGGACCGCATAGGCGACGACGGATTGGACGACGATATCGGAGATCAGCGGCCCGAGAAAGGGAACTTCCGCGAGCTCGCTCGCGACGACCCCCATGACGGCCGCCACCACGACGATGCCGAGCGCGGTGAGCAGCGTCGGCAGCGGCGCCCGGAGGGCGAGACGCGCGGACTCGGCGCAGGCCGCGATGCCGTCGCGCTCACCGACGACGGCTGCCGGCATCGCGTAGAGTGAGAGGAACGCGTAGACGACGATCGAGATCGCGAGCGTGAACGGCGCCGCGACCGCCGCGACGAGGCCGAGTGCAAAGAGCACGACCATCGCGACGAGCACGTGCGACCCCTCGCGCGCGAAGGCATGCGTTCCATCGGAATAGCGCGCGCGACCCGAGCGCCATGCGGCATCGGCCATTCCGGTGGTGTACGAGATCGTCACGATCGCGGCGAGGATCTGGGTCACGTCCGTAACGAGCCAACCGTAGTTCGCGACCAGGGTGAGCGACGAGCTCGCGAACGCGGCCTCGACGACCGCCGCGAGCGCGCCGACGAGGAGGCCCGGGACGACGATGCCGAGGTTGCGCCTGAGCAGAACCCATGCGCCCCGGAAGACGCCGGGCATGCTCAGACCGGCAATGGCAACAGGAGGGCAGCGGCGGCACCGATCGAGTCGACGACCGCCTCGGGCGCTCGCTCACCCGCGGGCACACCCGTGCCGTGCAGGTCGAGCCAGACCGCGCGCATGCCCGCGGCGTGCGCGCCCGTGACGTCCCGCTCGAAGCGATCGCCGACCATGACGCACCGCTCGGGCGCCACGCCAAGGCGCCGGGCGGCGAGCAGGAAGATCTCGGGATCGGGCTTGAGCAGCCCGACGTCGTCGGCAATGAGCACGGTATCGAACGACGCCGTGAGCCCGAGCAACTCGATCTTCTCGCGGTGCGTCTCGACGAAGCCGTTCGTAATGAGCCCGAGCTTCATGCCCGCCGCGCGCAGGCCGGCGAGCAACTCGGTGACGCCGGGCCAGAGCTCGAGCGCGCCGCGGCGGGCGTCGTCATAGGCGACGGCGCATCGCTGCGCGAGCGCATCGTCGTCGATGCCGACCTCGCGCAGCGCCGCCGCCCACATCTTCGCGCGCAACCCCGCGAGCGACGCAGTGAAGGCCGACGGGCTCAGCGTCTGCCAGAACCCATCGGCCTCTCGAACGTACGCATCGAGCAGACGCTCGGCCACGACACCGCGCTCGGGAGCCATCGTCGTCGCGACGATTCCCGCGGCACGACGATAGGCGAGGGAGTCGTCGTGAAGCGTGTCGTCGAGATCGAAGAGGATGGCGGTCGGGGTCGGGTTCATCAGCGCAAACGTACCCGAAACGTCCGCACCTCGTGCGGCCCAAGCTCAAAGACGAGTGCATTTTCGAGAAGCTCGACGGGCGCCTCGAGCGGCCGCTCGAGCGCATCGACACTCGCCACGCCGAGCGCGCGCGGGCCGCACGCGAGCCGAACCGCGAGCGCCGCGCCATCGCACTCGCGCACGCGGACGACGACGCCGTCGCCGTCGTCCGCGAGCTTCGTTGCGGCGACGACGGCGCGCGGGTCACCCGAGACGAACATCGGCACGCCGGCGATCCCGGCGAAGCGCTCCCAGAGGGTCTCGAGCTCGCCCGTTGCGAGCGCTGCGAGCGGCACGTAGCCGAACGAGAGGTGCTGCTCGCCGCGGTCGGCACTCGGATCGGGCCACGTCGGCGCCCGCAGAAGCGAGTGACCGAGTCGTGTCCGGCCGTCGCGCTCCTCGAGGCTCCAGCCGTACGTGTCGAGCGCGAGCACGGCGACGCCACCGAGCGGCGCGTCAACGCGTGCGAAGCGCTGGCCCGGTGCCTCGAACTTCGCGCGTTCCCGGGGCGTCCGCGGCGCGGGTGACCGCGCGATCGAGCCGTGCGGGCTTCCGAAGCGCGCGGTGCGCGCGGCGAACGTGAACTCGTTCTCCACGCGCAGGAGCCGGTGCCGCTCGGCCCACGCCACGGCGAGATCGACGCGCAGGAGCGGCTCCGACGCATCGAGCGACAGCCGCGCGACCGCGCGCGAGCGGCCGAACCGGTATCGCACTTCCAGCGCGCCGTCGACGACGTCGCAGCCCGTCGCTCGCAGCAGAGCCCGCCGTTTGGCATAACCCGCGTCGATGTTCCACGCGTCCCATGCCGCCGGCCGGTCGACGTAGAGCGCGAGCCGGTTCGCGTGCCGCACGAGGTTGGGTCCACCGCGAACCCGCAGCTCACGCAGCGACCCGTCCCGAGCGATCCGGGCGACGAGCGCGTCATTCGCGAGTTCGAAGCCGCGCCCGGCTACCCGTGGCGGCACGGGCCGCGGTTCCAGCCGCGCGCGTGACGTCGGCAGCACCGAACGCGCGCTCGCGCCAACGTGCGCGACCAGCGCGTCCGCTTCATCGTAGTCCGCGAAGGCTGCCTCGTAGGCGGGCCCGATCGCGCTGCCTGGGACGATGTCGTGCGTCTGGCCGCGCAGGACGAGCTCCCACGCGCGGGCGAGCTGGCCGCGCGCCTCATCGAGGAAGAACGGCGTCGCACGCAACGCGTACGCCCACGCGAGCTCGCGCTCGGTCGCGCCGAGCGCCCGCTCGAGGGCCGCGGATCGAGCCTTGATGTCGTGATGCGTCGTCGCGACCCCGCGGTGCTGTTCGAGGTACAGCTCGTCGTGCCAGACCGGCAGCTCCGGATCGCGCGCGACCGCCGCGAACCAGTCGCCGAGCCGCGTCCATGTCCCGTGGCTTCGCGCCGCGATCAGCGCCGCATCGGTCGCGCCGCCGCCACCGTTGCCGCGGCCGACGAGGAGCAGATCGCCACGCGCGCGGGCCGTCGCGACGCGAGCCGGCTCGAAGTCGCCTTGGATCGACCGGATCGCGGCCGCGGTCACCCGTGAGCCGTCGGGACCCTCCCACACGAACCGCGCATGCGGGAACGGCGTCGTGTCGTTCCAGGAGAGCTTCGTCGTGCCGAACGCGCCGATGCCCGCGTGCCGCAACAGCGTCGGCCAGGTGTTCGCGAACCCGAACGAGTCGGGCAGCCACGCGACCGTCGGCGACGTGCCGAGCCGCGCTTCGCAGAACCGAATGCCGAACGCGAGCTGCCGCAGGATCGACTCGCCCGAAAGCAGGTTCGCGTCGCATTCGACCCAGAGCGACGCGCCGCTCGCATCGAACCGGCCGGCGCGCGCAAGCGCGGCGACGCGTACGAAGAGCTCCGGCTCGCGCTCGCCAACCCACGCGTAGAGCTGCGGCTGACTCTGCGCATACACGAACGCCGGATCGAGCTCGAGCTGGCGAACCGCCGTCGCGAACGTGCGCACCGCCTTGCGCGCGGCCTCCTCATACGTCCAGAGCCAAGCGACGTCGAGGTGTGAATGACCGACGAGCGCCAGATCGCCAAGGGCCGCGTTCGCACGCGAGTGCGAGGCCGCACCAAGCCCGCCACCGTCGCGGATCGTCAGCATTCGGGCGAACGGCTGCGCCGCGCGCGCGACCATGCGCCGCCAAACCCGGCCGTCGCGCGGGGGCAAGCCGCTCGTCGGGAGCGCGCGACGCTCTACCTCGAGCGTCAGGACGCCGGCGGCGTCGCCGGCGAGCTCGATCTCGCCGTGTTCAGCATCGAATGCACCCGCCACGACGCCATCGACGCGCACGAGCGCACCCGTGCGCGTCGAGAACGCGATCCGGCGGCGCGTCGCTAGAGTGGGCTCGATCGGTTCCGTCGACGAGAGCATCACCGTCGGTGCGGCAGCGTCGTCATCGAAGACGGCGAGACGGCGGCGAATACCCGCATCCGCGCCTTTTTTCACGCCCGCGACGTCACGGTACTTCGGGGGCAGGACGCAATCGGATTCGCGCTGTCGGCCGTTCTTCGAGAGTCATTCGTATCGGCGCATCTCGCGCCGCCGAACTCCAGGAGATACATCCATGCAGCTTACCCAGCTCTTGAGCGCGACGGCGATCGTTGCCGCGCTCGCGACCAGCGCGACCGCCGCTCTCGCACAGCCCACCCCCGCGCCCGCCCCCGCGGGTTCCATGGCTCCCGCCACGGGATCGATGAAGTCCGACTCGATGGGTTCAATGAAGTCGGACTCCATGGGCTCGATGAAGTCCGGCTCGATGGGCATGATGAGCGGCGCCCGCTATGGCGGCCCCTCGTACCTCGGTGCCCCGGACCTTCCGGTAACGGTTGCGGTCGTGACGGCCGGTGGCGGCGCTGCGGACTTCTCGACGGCGAAGGCGCTCACCGCGATGGTCGGCCCGACGCTCACGAACGCAGAAGTCGGCAAGCTCACGCAGCAGTACGGCAAAGAGAAGGTCGATTCGTTCATCACGGTCTTCAATTACACCGTCGTCGACGCCGTGAAGATCGCGACCGCGGACGGCATCAAGCTCCCCGCCGCCTCGCCGCTCGAGGGCAAGGCACTCGCGGGCGAACTCGTCAAGTTCGGCTCCGCCGAGAGCACGCACGATCGCTTCTGGACGGGCGACATGCTCGACCACCTCGTCTCGCACAAGATCCACGATCAGGTCGTGGACGACATCGACAAGAAGTACGGCGCACCCGCCGATGAGAACTATCACGTCATCTCGAACCAAGCGTTCTACGACATCGCCCAGGCGCTCAGCAAGGGTTAATCGCCCTTGTCCGCATCGACTGAGGGAGCCCGCGACGATCGTCGCGGGCTCTTTCTATTGCCGCGCGCGAGAGCGTCGTCGGCAGCCGTTTGTCGCAGCAATCGATCACACGCCGCTGAGCTCGCGAAGCGCCTGCTGGAAGACCTTCGGCGCCTTGCCTTGGAAGAGCACCGACTCGTTCCCGCCGAGCTGCTTGCGGATCTCGAGGAGCTCATCGCGAAGTGCCGCGGCTTTCTCGAATTCGAGACTGCCGGCGGCGATCTTCATCTGCTTCTCGATCTCGCTCGCCATCGCGAGCGCGATCTCGCGCGGCAGCTTCTCGCTCTTGAGCTTCGCGGCGGTCGTGCGGTCTTCGGCGCCGGCGACGAGATCGAGGATGTCCCGGACCTCCTTGCGGACGGATTTCGGCTCGATCCCGTAATCGGTATTGTGCTGAACCTGTTTCTCGCGCCGGCGCCGCGTCTCGCCGATCGCCTTCGCCATCGACTCCGTCACGACGTCGGCATACATGATGACCTTGCCCTCGACGTTGCGCGCCGCGCGGCCGATCGTCTGGATCAGCGACGTGCCGCTGCGCAAATAGCCTTCTTTATCGGCATCGAGGATGCCGACGAGCGAGACCTCCGGCAGATCGAGCCCTTCTCGCAGTAGATTGATCCCGACGAGCACGTCGAAGATGCCGCGCCGCAGGTCGCGCAGGATCTTGATCCGCTCGAGCGTCTCGACCTCGCTGTGCAGGTACCGGACCTTGAGCCCGTTCTCGAGCAAGAAGTCCGTGAGGTCCTCGGCCATCTTCTTCGTGAGCGTCGTGACGAGCACGCGCTCGTCGACGGCGATGCGCTTGCGGATCTCTTCCATGAGGTCGTCGACCTGATGCTTCGTCGGCCGGACCTCGATCTCCGGATCGACGAGTCCCGTCGGCCGGATGATCATCTCGGCGACCTGCGTGGATTTCGAAAGCTCATACGTCGCGGGCGTCGCGCTGACGTAAACCGCCTGATTGATATGGTCCCGAAACTCCTCGAACTGGAGCGGCCGGTTGTCCATCGCGCTCGGCAACCGGAAACCGTGCTCGACGAGAATCTCCTTGCGCGACCGGTCGCCCGCGTACATCCCATGCACCTGCGGGATCGAGACGTGCGACTCGTCGATGAAGAGCAACCAGTCCTTCGGGAAGAAGTCGAGCAGGCACGATGGGATCGAGCCCGGCTCGCGGCCGGCGAGGTGGCGGCTGTAATTCTCGACGCCGTTGCAATAACCGACCTCGCGCAGCATGTCGAGATCGTAGCGCGTGCGCTGCTCGATGCGCTGCGCCTCGAGCAGCTTCCCCGCATCTTTGAAGTGCTTGATGCGCTCTTCGAGCTCGATCTCGATGCCCGTCACCGCGCGCCGTAACTTCTCATCGGGCGTGATGAAGTGCTTGGCCGGAAAGATCGTGATCTGATCCTTCGACTCGACGTACTCGCCCGTGAGGATATTCACGACGTCGATCGACTCGATCTCATCGCCGAAGAACTGGATCCGGTGGACGAGCTCTTCCTCGACGCCGACGAACTCGAGCGTGTCGCCGCGAACGCGGAACGTGCCGCGCACGAGGTTTAGATCGTTGCGGCGATACTGCATGTCGACGAGCCGGCGCAGGAAGACGTCGCGGTCGATCTCGCGGCCGACGGCGACGGGCAGCGACATCTCCATGTAATCGGCGGGCGAGCCGAGGCCGTAGATGCATGAGACCGACGCGACGATGAGCGTGTCGGGCCGCGTCAGCAGCGACTGCGTGGAGGCGTGCCGCAGGCGCTCGATCTCGTCGTTGATCGAGCTGTCCTTCTCGATGAACGTATCAGTGTGCGCGATGTACGCCTCGGGCTGATAATAATCGAAGTACGAGACGAAGAACTCGACCGCGTTCTTCGGAAAGAAATCGCGGAATTCGGCGCAAAGCTGCGCGGCGAGCGTTTTGTTATGGCAGAGGACGAGCGTCGGTTTCTGGACGAGCTCGACGACGCGCGCCATGGCCATCGTCTTGCCCGAGCCCGTCACGCCGAGGAGCGTTTGCGCGCGGTCGCCGCGCTCGATGCCGCGGGCGAGCTTCTCGGTCGCCGCGGGCTGATCGCCGGCGAGCGAATACGGTGAGACGAGTTCGAAGCGAGCGGCCATGTGCTCCGGCACAACCCGCCGCCGAAGCGCGCGGGTTGCGACGGGTCGGCTCCGGCCGCGCGCGGAACGACCGCGGCCGATGTTTCCCGGTGCCATGATGGACGAGCAGCTCTCGATCGCGGCCGTGCTCGAGCACGCGGCGCGCTGGCATTCGCGCGTCGCCGTCGTCTCCCGGCTCGGCGACGGCACGCTGCACCGCAGCGATTACGGCACGCTCGCGGCCCGCGCCGCCGCGCTCGGGCACGCGCTGCGCGCGCTCGGCGTCGCGGGCGGCGATCGCGTCGCGACGCTCGCGTGGAACGGCCACCGGCACGTTGAAGCGTACTTCGCGATTCCCGGGATCGGCGCCGTGTGCCATACGATCAATCCGCGGCTCGGTATCGCGCAGGTCGCCGCAATCGCGCGTCATGCCGGAGATCGCGTCATCCTCGTCGATCCCGACCTCGTGCCGCTCGTGGAGGCGATCGCAGACGACCTACCCGACCTCGAGCACGTCGTCGTCCTCGCCTTCGAGGCGGACGTGCCGGCGACGGCGCTCGCCCGCGTCCACGCCTACGAGACGCTGCTCGCGGCGCAGCCCGGTGCGATGGCGTGGCCCGCGCTCGACGAGCGCGCGGCGGCCGGGCTCTGCTACACCTCAGGAACCACGGGCAAGCCCAAGGGCGCGCTCTACACGCACCGCTCGACGGTCCTCCACGCCCTCTCGTGCGCCCTCGCGCATCGCGCCGAACGCGACGCGCTCGACGTGATCGCGCCGCTCGTGCCGCAGTTCCACGTCAATGCCTGGGGCTTTCCGTACGTCGCGGCGATACTCGGCTCCAAGCTCGTCCTGCCGGGCCGGCGCCTCGACGCGCGCAGCGTCTACGAGCTCATCGAAGCCGAAGGCGTCACCCTCGCGGCCGCCGTGCCGACGCTCTGGGCGCGGCTCCACGAGCACCTCCGCGAGACGGGTGATCGATTAACGACGCTCCGGGCCCTGGCGACAGGCGGCAGCCCGATGCCGACTGCGCTGATCGCTGCCTTCGCCGCGCGCGGCGTCGAGACGCTGCAGGGCTGGGGAATGACCGAGACGAGCCCCGTCGCGACCACCGGCCGCCCCCGCCCCGCGGACGCCGCCGGTCCGGGCGCGGTCAGCTTCCATGCGACGGCCGGCCGGCCGATCTTCGGCATCGACGTGCGGATCGTCGATGCGGCGGGCGGCGAGCTGCCGCGCGACGGCGTCGCCTGGGGCGAGCTCCACGTGCGCGGTCACTGGGTCGCGAGCGCCTATTTTCGCGACGAGGCTGCGACGGCCGCGGCGTTCACGCCCGACGGCTGGTTCCGAACGGGCGACATCGCCACGATCGACCCCGGCGGCTACCTGCGGATCGTCGACCGGCTCAAGGATCTCATCAAGTCCGGCGGCGAGTGGATCGGCGCGAACGCGCTCGAAGACGCCGTGCTCGGCCATCCAGGCGTCCTCGACGCAGCGGCGATCGCCGTCCGCGACGAGCACTGGGGCGAGCGGCCGCTGCTCGTGATCGTTCCGCGGCCCGGCGTTCGCCGCCCCGACCTCGCCGAGCTCCGCGCGTTCCTCGCGCCCCTCGTGCCGCCGTTCTGGCTGCCCGACGCCGTCGCATTCGAGACGGACCTACCGCGCACGACGACGGGCAAGGTGCTCAAGCGCGAGCTGCGAGCGCGCTATCCGGTCATGCCCGCAACGCCGCCGGGGGCGGCAGCGGCGCAGGCACGACCGACGGCTCGAGCGTCGGCAAGCGAAGCGTGAAGGTCGTGCCCGTGGCCGGATGCGTCGCGATGTCGAGCGTCCCGCCCGCGCGTTCGATCGCTCGCCGTGCGATCGCGAGGCCGAGCCCCGAGCCGTCGATGTCGCGCCGCGAGCCTCGGTAGAAGCGGTCGAACGCGTGCCGGGCATCGTCCTGCGACATGCCGGGACCCTCGTCGGCGACGCTCACGAGCACGCAGCCGGGGCCGGCGCCAACCACGATCCGCACGGCGCCCGTGGTGTACTTCAGCGCGTTGTCGACGAGGTTCGTGAGCGCGTGCATGAGATCGCTCGGATCGATCGCCGCAAGCGGTCCCGCCGGCGCGTCCACGTCGATCGTGCGTGCGGGCTGCGCCTCTGCGATCGGCGTGACGACGTCGGCGACGAAGCGCGCGACGTCGATCGTCTGCGGCCGCGCCTCGTCTGCCCGCTCCCAGCGATCGAGCAGCATCAGCTTATCGATGAGCGACGCCATGAGCGCGCTCTGCCGGTCCATCGTCGCGAGGATGCGCTCGCCGTCCTCGGGCGTGCGGAGCCCGCCCTTGCGGAGGATCGCGATGAAGCCCCGGACGACGGTGAGCGGCGTCCGCAGCTGGTGGCCGGCATCGGCGCTGAACTGCCGCACCGCGGCGAGCGCGCGCTCGCGCTCCGTGAACGCCCGCTCCACCTGGGCGATCGCGCCATTGAAGGCGACGGCGAGCGCCCCGAAATCCGCGCGCACGTCGGCCGCGATCGGCTCGGGCGTCAGATCGCCCGCCGCGAACCGCTCGAGGACACGCTGGACGTCCACGAGCGGCCGGACGATCTGCGCGACGAGCGCCCGGGTCACCGCGAAGGCGATCCCAACGGCGACGATGATCGCGAGCGCGACGGGCGCGCCGTAGCTCGCAGCCGTCTCGACGAGCGCGCCGTCCGCCGGACGCACGAGCACGTTGACGCGCCCGACGCGCGCCCGGACCGGGGCGAGACCGAGCGCGGTCGCGATGCCCACGACGGGCATGCCGAAGGGACCCGCATCGCTCGGCGACGGCGGCCGGCCGGCCCGGCGCCCCGAGACGGCGACGACCGCCGTACCATGCGCCGCCCGTGAGAGCACGGTCCGGTCGTCGCCGCGGAGGAGGATGACGACCAGGTCGCTCGGGAGATAGATGCCCGCGACGCTGCTGCCCGCGCCGAGAAAGTCGCCGGAGGGCCGCTGCAGCGCGGCGGACACCTGGCCGAGCGTCGAGCGCTCCTCGGCCATCAGCGTGCGGGTAAACGAGCGAAACGCGAGCAGGGCACCCGCGAGGATGAGCAGGACGAGCGCGCCGCCGATCTCGAGCGTCCCGAACGTGAGGAGGCGGCGCGCGAACCGCGCGTTCACGGCTGCAGGGCGCGCATCGCGTACCCGACGCCGCGCAGCGTCTGGATCAGCTTGACGCCCTCGCCGCTGTCGAGCTTCGCGCGCAGGTATGAGACGTACGTCTCGACCGTGTTCGGCACGACGTCGCGATCGACGCCCCAGACGAGATCGAGCAGCTGCGACCGCGTGAAGACCTGCTCGGGATGCCGCACGAACGTGAGCAGAAGATCGAACTCTCGGGTCGAGAGCTCAATCCGCCGGCCGCCGCGATGCACGCTACGCCGCGACACGTCGACGGCCAAGTCGGCGTATGAGAAGGTCTGCCGAAGCTCGAGGCGCGGCCGGCGCAGCGCGGAGTGCAGCCGCGCGACAAGCTCCTCAAGCTCGAAGGGCTTGCCGACGTAGTCGTCCGCGCCGCGCGAGAGACCGGCCACCTTCTCGGCGGTCTCGGTCTTGGCGCTGAGCATGACGATCGGCACGTCGGTGAGCCGGCGCAGCGCCGGCAGCAGCGTGAATCCGTCGATCTCCGGCAGCATCACGTCGAGGATGATGAGCTCGGGGGACCAGAGGCGGATCGTCTCGAGGGCGTCCCGACCGTTGCCGACCGAGCGCACGGCGAACCCGGCCTGGCCGAGGCCATATTCCAAGAGCTCGCGGATCGCCGCCTCGTCGTCGACGACCAAGACCCGGGCGCCGACGGATTCCACGCTACGTTGCACCATGTCCCGGAAAGTACGCACCACGGCTGGGACCGCACCGGTACGTTCCCCAGCCGGCGCGCAGACTTCGCGCCACGCGGGTGGCTGGCCCTCCGAACGCGAAGAATCCCCGTCCGCCCTCGTCGTGAGATCTCGATCTCCCCGGAAGGTAGGACTGTGTCCGTGATCCAGAAACCGCTGCTCTTTAGCGGCAATTCCAACGTCGAACTCGCGCGCGAGATCGCGCAGCGCATGGATACCCGGCTCGGGAACGCCCTCGTCGACAAGTTCAAGAACGAGGAATGCCGGATCGAGATCCGCGAGAACGTCCGCGGTGCCGAGGTCTTCGTGATCCAGTCGGTGTGCCGAGCGCCCAACGGCAATTCGGTCAATGATTCGCTCATGGAATTGCTGATCATGATCGACGCGCTCCGGCGCGCCTCGGCCTATCGCATCTCCGCGGTCGTCCCATACTACGGCTATGCGAAGCAGGACAAGAAGACCAAAGGCCGCGAGCCGATCACGGCCAAGCTCATGGCCAATCTCATCGAGGTCGCAGGCGCCGCGCGGCTCGTGACGCTCGATCTCCATGCCGCCCAGATCCAAGGCTTTTTCGACCTCCCGGTCGATAATCTCGTCGCCGCGCCGACGCTGTGCTCGTACCTCAAGGCGCAGGGGCTCGAAGGCGATAAGATCGTCGTCGTCTCCCCAGACGCCGGCGGCGTGCCGCGCGCGGAGAACTTCGCCAAACGGCTCCACTCGACGCTCGCGATCGTCTTCAAGCGCCGCCCCGAGCCCGACGTGTCGGAAGTGACGGAGATCGTCGGAGACGTTCATGGTAAGATCGCTGTCGTCGTCGACGACATGATCTCGACCGGCGGCACGCTGGCGAAGGCCGCCGAAGCGCTCATCAAGCGCGGCGCGACCCAAGTGTACACGTGCGCGACGCACGGGATTTTTGCCGGCGACGCGATCCGCGTGCTCACGGAATCGCCGATCGAACAGATCATCGTCACGAACACGCTGCCCAACGCCGAGTCGATGCTCGGCCCAAAATTCAAGGTGCTCTCGATCGCGCAAATTCTCGCCGACGCGATCAAACGGATCACCGCGAACCGCTCGGTCTCCGAGCTCTTCACCAAGGATGACGAAGGGCTCGAGACGATTCCGACGATCGCGATGCCCGACGTGCTTGCCCCCGCCTCGGCGATCGGATAGAAAGCGACCTTCATGCCTACCACCGACACCCAGCTCGACGTGCGGTTGCGCACGCGCACCGGCACGAGCGCGGCTCAAGCGCTCCGCGCCGCGGGCCGGATTCCCGCAAATCTCTTCGGGCACGGAATCGGGGCGACCGCGCTCGATATCGACGCCAAGAGCTTCGACGCCATGTTGCATGGCGCGGGTACGAACGCGCTGCTCACGATCACGATCGAGGGCGGCGACCGCGATACCGTGCTCGTGCGCGAGGTCCAGCGCGACCCGATCACTCGCCGCGTGCTCCACGCTGACCTCCAGCGCGTGCGCGCGTCCGAGGAGATCGAGGCGTCGCTTCCGGTCGTCGCGATGGGCGTCCCCACCGGCGTCAAGAACGACGGCGGCGTGCTCGACGTGGTCCTCCATGCGATCGACGTTCGCGGCCCCGCCAACGCCCTGCCCGAGCAACTCGAGGTTCCCGTCGAAAAGCTCGGCGTGCACGACAAGATCCACGCGGGCGACCTCACGTTGCCGCGTGGGCTCTCGCTCGTCACCGCGGCCGAGCTCGTCGTGATGACGGTCGAGCCCTCGAAGGTCGCGCAGCAGGCGGCCGAGGACGAAGTCACGCTCGCCGAGCACGCCGCCGAGGCCGCCGCGGCCGAAGCGCCGGAGACGGCTGCCGAGCCCACCGAGGGCGCACCCGCCGAAGGCGACGCGGCCGAGGGCGACGCCCGTGCATCGGCCGCGGAGAAGGGCTAACTGCCCGGCAACCGGATCGTCGCCGGGCTCGGTAATCCGGGCCCGGCATACGAGCGGACGCGGCACAACGTCGGTTTTCGCGTCATCGACGAGCTCGCTCGTCGCTTTGGAGTCGAGCACTTCAAGAAAAAGGACGGCGCCGCGCTCGCGCATGTGGCCGCGCGCGCCGTCGTCCTCGTCAAGCCGCTCACGTACATGAATGAGAGCGGCGGCCCGCTCGGCAGCGTCGCGACCTGGTGGAAGACGGGGCCCGCCGATATGCTCATCATCAGCGACGATCTCGACCTGCCCTTCGGCCGGCTTCGCATGCGGATCGGCGGCTCGAGCGGCGGTCACAACGGGCTCAAATCGATCATCGCTCGGCTCGGATCCGGGTTTCCGAGGTTGCGGATCGGGATCGGCCGTGGCCGCGACACGATCGATTATGTGCTCGGCGACTTCTCGGTGCCCGAGGAGCGTGCCTTACCCGCCGTTGTCGCCGCCTGCGCAGATGCCGTCGAGCTGTGGCTCGCCGGCGACGTCGCCCGCGCGATCGAGTCGGTCAACGGCCGGCGCGACCTCGTCCTCGAATCGTAGCCGCTTACCTGGGGCACGGGTCGGCGCGATGTTGGATGGCAGCGACGCGCGTCCCGAGCGGCGGGCCGCTCAGGAAATATGACCGCGCGAAGCGGCTCGGGCAGACGGGCACGAGCGTCGCGTCGCCGATCCGAACGAACGCCCGAACGGCTCCCGCTCGGTCGTGCGTGAGCGCGACCGCATACGCATCGGCGCGCGCTTCGAGAGACCGTGAGTAGCCGTTGTAAACGGGCACGAAGGCAAGCCCGACCACCCCGAGCACAGCGAGCACGAGCGGCAGGCGAACCAGCGCGTCGTCATCGCGTCGGAACGGTACCCGATCCGAGACGGCGACGGCGATCGCCGTCGCGACGATGAAGAGACCCGTCCAGCAGAACGACAGCCGGAAGTCGTCGCCGTGTACGTCGTGGCCGAACTCGCGGGCCGCGAGGAAGAGGATCTCCGGCTGGGTACCCTCGCGTAGGAGCGCGTCGCCGAGTACGATCCGCTTGGTGGGACCGAAGCCCGCGATGTCGGCAACGAACGAACGCGAGCGCCTCGAGTAATCCGCGCGATAGAGTGGCGCGCCGTCGATACCCGCGCGATGGGCGAGCGCGTCGAGCGGACCGCGGATGCGCGCGTGTCCGAGCGGCACGATCCGATTGAAGAGCGGCGCGACGACGATCGGCTCGATGATCGCGAGGCCGAGCGTCGCAAAGGCGAGCCCGGCGACCGTGTAGAGATACCACAGCTTCGTGCGGGCGACGAGCGTGAAAATTACCGCGACCACGACCCCGACGACGACCGCGTCGATCGCACCGGCAACCGCGACATCGCGCGCAAAGCCGAGCCCCGACTCGCTCGAGACGCCGAAGGCGAGTCCGACGCGGTAGCGGGCATACGCGATCGGGACCGCCGCGAGCGATGCGACCGCGCTCACGACGGCACCGAACGCGAAGCGTTCGAGCGGCGCCCAGCCAACGGAACGACGCACGGCGCGACGCAACGCCGCGCCGAGACCGCTCGCCCACATGGAGAAGAGCGCGACGATCTGCACGACGGCCCATGCAAAGAACAGCGGTTGCGCGTATGACGTGCGATGCACCGCAACGCGTTGGCGATGCGGATCGACGAGACGCGCGGCGGGCTCGGCGAGCAACGTCGCCGCCGGGACGCGCGAGACGACCGGCCGAACGGGCCGGTCGTTCGTCGCTGCGCCCAGCGGCGCCGCGACCAACATCACGGCGACCAAGGCGAGCGACCGGATCGCGATGCGCGTGCGGTGTGAGTGCGGCGTGCTACGGCCGAGGGAGAGCGGCGAACGTCATCGCCTGTCGGTTTGCCCTCGGCATCGCAGCGGCCCTACCGGCGACGCATCGCGCCGTCGGGCTTCTAATTCAGATAGCGCGACCGGACGCGCTCTAGTTGCGTCTTGTTGGAGACCTTTTTGCCGGAGGCATCGAGCACATCGACCTCGAGATCGGGATACTCTTCTTCGAAACGGACGCGCTTCCAATCTGCCACCGTGAAGCTCTGACGCGCCATCCGCACGAACCGATCCGCATAACTCGGAACGCGTTTGCTTCCGGAACTATCGCCGCGCGGGCGGATTGTAACGTCGAAACCCTCTTTTTCCCGGATCTCTTGCTTAATCTTCGTAATACTCGCCATGTGCGCTTCTTCGCACGAATTGGGAATTAAGCCTCGTTCAAACGCTGCCTTATTTCACTTTCTTGCTTACGACGTAATTCGACCGGATTGGTAACGACAACATAACGAGGACATTCCGGACCGTTCGGTTCGTTACAATAACCTCGGACGCAGCTCGCACCCGCCCGAACGAAGAGCGCCGGAGCTGCGCGCTTCGCCAGCCGCAGCATCTCGAACGCCATCGCGCGGATCTCCCACTGAGCGTTATTACAAGTGCGTAGCGTAAAGAAGTCCAGTAACGCCCGTGCATTGGCACTCACCACGATTTGCGTTTCCGCCGCGTTGGGCAACGCGAAGCGGACGTCTTCGGCCGGTACGCCGCGAGCGAGCGCCCGAGCGTAGAAGGCTGCGATCTCGCCCATGAGCACGCGATACTCATCGGCGACGATCGGGTCGCGGGCGACGGTCGGCGGCACGATATAGTCGAAAGCGCCGCCTTCGAGCGCAATATAGCGCTGGCTCTTCTGCTCGAACGACATATGTCGGTGGCGTACGAGCTGATGGGTCAGCGAGCGCGACACCCCGCCGATGCCGTAGACGAAGAGCGTGTGTTCGAACGTCGAGAGATGACCCGCGTCGCGGACGCGATCGATCATCTTCACGATACCGTCGTGCGTCCAAGCCTCGTCGATCGTCGTGACGTCGCGTGGGCTGTAACAATTACGGGCGGCGGTCGCGACCGCGCGCTCGGGATCGGGCGAGTGGGAGAGCAACGTGACGGTCAGGCCCATCCCGCTCCGCTTCCCGTGCCGTCCGGGCCGGTCCCGCCCACGGTATTACCGCGGCGGCAAGGCGCGGGCCGGGTTCCCAACGACGCGTTCGCCCGGCGCCACGTCACGCAGGACAACCGTTCCGGCACCGGTCATTGCGCGCTCGCCGACCGTAACCGGCGCGACGAGCGAGGTGTTGGAGCCGATGAACGCATCAGCGCCGATCGTCGTGCGGTTCTTCTGCACGCCGTCGTAATTGCACGTGATCGTTCCGGCACCGACGTTGGCACGATCGCCGAGTCGCGCGTCGCCGAGATAGGCGAGGTGCGCGGCTTTGACGCCCGGCCCGAGCGTCGACGCCTTCACCTCGACGAAGTTTCCAATGCGCACATTCGTGCCGATCTCCGACCCGCCACGAATGTGCGCATAGGGCCCGACGACCGCGAAGTCGCCGATTGCGCTGTCGACGACGACGCTGTCGGCAACGGTGACGTGGGTGCCGATGACGGCGCGCTCGAGGCGAACGTTGGGACCGATCTCGCTCTGGGCGGAGACCCGCGAGCCGCCGCCGATCGACGTGTTCGGCCGAATCGTCACGTCGGCGTCGAGCTGTAGCCCGGGCTCGAGGTACGTCGTCTGCGGATCAACGATCGTGACGCCCGCGCGCATGTGCAATTCGCACAGCCGCCGATTGAGCGCGCGCGATGCGGCCGCGAGCTCGATGCGATCGTTCACGCCGAGGACGCTCGTCGCGTCGTCCACGAGCACGGGGGTAACGCGATGGCCGGCGCGTACGAAGCCGTCGATCGTATCGGTGAGGTAGAATTCGCGCTGCGCGTTGTCGTCACGCAACTCGCCGACCGCGATGCGAATCTTCCGGTCGTCAAAGGCATAGAGGCCGGCGTTCATCTCGTCGATCGCGAGCTCATCCGGCGTCGCGTCACGCGCCTCGACGATGCGGCGAACCCGCTCCCCGTCGCGCACGATGCGGCCGAAGCTCGACGGCAGCGGCATCCGAACGGTCACCATCGCGAGGCTCCCCGCGCACGCGGTGATCACGCGACCGATGACGCCCGCGTCGACGAGCGGCATGTCGCCATTGACGACGACGACGGTCGCTCCGTCGCGCTCGGGCAACGCGTCGAGCGCGAGGGAGACCGCATGGCCCGTGCCGAGCTGCGGCACCTGCAGCACCGCCCGGACCGCCGGCCGGCCGGCATCGGCCGCCACGGCGGCGACGTGCGGCTCGAGCTCGGGGCTCGCAACGACGACGATCTCCTCGATGCCCACGTCGGCGAGCGCCCGGACGACGTGCCAGAGCATCGGCTTCCCGCAGAGCTCGTGCATGACTTTCGGTCGCTCGCCGCGCATCCGCGTCCCGCGGCCGGCCGCGAGCACGACTGCCCGAACGTCGCTCATGCGGCCTCCCGACGCCAGGCCTCGAGCTCGGCGTTCGTCGGAACCCCGAGCCGTTCGGCGGCGACGCGGAGCCGCTCGCGAACCAGATCGCGCCCGAGTAGCCCCATCGACTCGAAGAGCGGCACCGATTGCGCGCTCCCCGTGATCGCGACATAGAACGGCCGCGAGAGATCGCGAAGCTTGACGCCGAGGACCTCGGCCGCGCGCCGGATCGCCGCTTCAACGGCGGCCGCGTCGAACGTCGGACTCGCTTCGAGCAGGACTTGCACGAGACCGATCGCGTGGCGGACCGTCGCGGCATCGAGCTTCCCGGCGACCAGTGCATCCGGGCTCGGGTCGAGCCGTCCCGAGAAGAAGAACGCGACGAGCGGACCGAGATCCGAGAGCCGCTCGATCCGCTTCTGCGCGAGCGCGACGATCCGCTCGAGATAACCGGGATCGCCGGCCCACGTTCGGACGCGTTCGAGTAACGCTGCCGGATCGAGCCGTTCGCGCAGATAGCGCGCGTTGAGCCAATCGAGCTTCGCGACGTCGAAGACCGGACCGCCGAGCGAGATATGCGCGAGTTCGAAGCGCTCGACGAGCGTCGCCAGCTCCATCATCTCCTCGCCGTCGACCGGCGGCACGATGAAGAGTCCGAGGAAGTTCAAAACGGCTTCGGGCAGATAGCCCATGCGCTCGTAGAACAGGATGCCGGTCGGATTCTTGCGTTTGCTGAGCTTGGACTTATCGGCGTTGCGTAGGAGCGGAAGATGGCCGAGCTTCGGCATCTCCCATCCGAAGGCGCGGTAGAGCAAGAAATGCTTCGGTGCCGAACTGATCCACTCTTCGCCGCGAAAAACGTGCGTGATCCCCATGAGATGATCGTCGACGACGTTGGCGAGATGGTACGTCGGCCAGCCGTCGCTCTTCACGAGCACCTGCATGTCGACGGTCGACCACTCGAACTCGATCGGTCCACGGAGCAGATCATCGATAGCGACCACGCCTTCGCGCGGAACGCGGAGCCGCACCACGAACGGTGTGCCGCTCCGCTCGAGCTCGACGACCGTTTCCTGCGTGAGTCCGAGACATCGGCCGTCGTATGCCGGCGGCTGCTGGGCTGCGCGCTGCTCGGCGCGCATCGTCTCGAGCCGCTCGGGCGTGCAGAAACATCGGAACGCGTGACCGCCATCGAGCAGCACGCGCGCGTAGATCTCGTACAGGTCGAGCCGGTCGCTCTGACGGTACGGACCGCTCGCACCACCAACGTCGGGACCCTCGTCCCATGCGAGGCCGAGCCAGCGCAACGAGCGCAGAATCGCGAGCTCGGAGTCGGCTGTGCTTCGCGTGCGGTCCGTATCCTCGATCCGCAGGACGAATTCGCCGCCGGCCCGTTTCGTAAAACAGTAATTTACGAGCGCGACGTAGGCCGTGCCGACGTGCGGGTCGCCGGTCGGTGAGGGCGCGACGCGCGTCCGAACGGTCATCGCGGCGTCGACACCGGTGCGGGCGACGGCGACGGCGGGAGCTCGTCCGGCGCCGGAACGACGACCGCGAAGCGCATGCCGCGCTCGTAGACGACGTTCGTCCCGTCACGACGGGCACCGACGAGCACGCTCCCGCGATGCATCCCGACTTGGCCGGGCGACCGCAGGCCCGTCTCGGCATCCGGTAACGCGACGACGATCGCCGGTCCATTCGCCGGATGCAGCGCCTGCACGGAGATGGCGAGCGACCCGACGTTGCGGCCGCGGCCCGTCCGAACCGCGTCGACCACGCCGTCACCGAGCGTGCCCGCGGGCACCGTCCGACCGGCGATCGTTACCGTTTCGGTCGTCTCGAAGCTAAAGTGCTGACCCATGACCGCATCCTGCGACGAGAGGCGGTCGTCGAGCCGGACGCGCACGTCGCTGCCGCCCGTCCCGACGGAGAAGCTTTGCGCCGACGCGGCCGACATCAGCGCGCCCGCGAACACGGCGGCGATGGGTCCGACCAGCCTCACGGTTGCGATGTGCTCGGCGAGCCCAGCGCCGGCTGCGCGGGATCGGGCGTTGCGCCGCCGACCAGCGGCGCCTCGGTGAGTCGCGGCCGGACGGTCACGACGCGAAACGCCGCGCCCGGATCGAGCACGAGATCCCCGGTCGAGATTGCCGCCGGAACGACGAACGGCGGGACCGGCACGACGAACGGAAACACGTGCTTCGTCGCATAGCGACCGTTGACGCCGTGCCGATCGATGTCGACCGAAATTCGCCGCCCGTCCGCGAGATCGAGCTCGTCCGTCTGCAGGGTGATCGCCCCGTCGTGACCGCGACGAGCGTGCTCGACGGAGGCGATGCGGCCGATGCCGGGCGTTCCGTTCGGCACCACGACGATTCCGAGCGTGACCTGGGACGTCGTCCGAAAACTGAACCGCTCGCCAACGACCGCGGTTGCCGTCGTGAGCTGCGTCGCAAGCGCCACGGGAATCGAGAGCCCCGGAGGCACGTCGAGCGGCGCGATCAGAGCTGCAACACTCCGACCGCACCGGCGATCGTCATCGATCGGATCGCATCGAGTGAAAGCGCCAACTCCGGCTTATAGCCGTCGCCATATTGCGAGAGCGCGACCTCGAACGGCGCCATCGCACGGACCGTCGCACGGTATTTCGCCACGCCGAACGGCACGCTCGGCGTATGCCAGAGCTCGATCGACTGCAGCCGCGATTCGGGCGCATACGAGGCCGCGACGCGGGTCGTCTCGTGCGTCTCACCCGCGACGCGAACGACGTCCCGCGTGACCGATTCGATCGTGAGCGGCTGCGAATCGTACACGTACGACGCGTCGAGCAAGCGTAGGCGCGCGTCCTGCGGCGACTGCGCTTGGCCGCCCTCCACGTCGGCCCAGCGCGTCACCATGTTGCCGCTCTTCGCGACGCTCGCGAGCACGCGATACTCGGTGATGAGGGTGCCAAAATGCGATGCCCGCAAATACGTCTTGCGCGTCGTGTTCGGATTGCACGCGCCGCTCGCCTGACCGATCTGCGTCTCGATGAACGGGATCGCATCGCCGGTCTGGGTCACCTCGGACCCGAACCCGAACTGCTTGCCGTACAGCACGCCGCTGCCGAGCGTCAGTCGCAGCCACTGACCGTCGCCTGGCTTTGGGAGCGACGAGAAGAGATCGAGCTGCGTCGTTCGGGTGCCGACGAGCGCGGCCGCCGCGGCGCGAAACGGCAACCCGAGGGCCAGGCCGGCACCGAGCGAGCCGATGAACGTTTCGCGCTTCATGTTTGCCCTCCATGAGAAACGATCGTAGCGAGCGCCGAGTCGATGTCGCTCGCCGACATTTGACCGAGCCGGATTGCACGTATGATGCCCGACCGGTCGATGAAGACGGTTTCCGGAATCTTCTCCGTGCCGTACGTCGCCGAGAATTGACCGGCGTCGAGCGCGATCGGATATTGAAACCCCAGTTGCTTCGCAAACGCAAGCGCCGTGGCTTCGCCCTCCTGCTCGTCGACGCCGAGAAACGCAACTCGATCCCCGTATGCCCGATACGCATCGACGAGGACGCGCGCTTCGCGGCGACACGACGCGCACCACGACGCGAAGACGTTCACGACCGTCGGCTTGCCGTGAAACTGGTCGAGTGTCAGCATGCCGCCGCCCGGGCGCTCGAGAAAGAATGCGGGCGCTGCCGCCCCGACCGTGGCGCCAGTACCGATCGTCGGATTTCGCGGGGACGCGACGGCCGGGCTCGCAAGGGCGAGCGCGAGTACGACGGAGCAGGCGCCCGCTGCGAACGTCCTACTGCTTCGCAAACGCCCGCACCGCATCAACGAATGCGTCGAACGCCGAGCGATGCAGCGTATGCCCATGACCCTCGAACGTCCGCAGCGTCACGTTGGGCCCGCCGTGCTCGCGCACGAATGCTTGATCGTCGGTGGACATGACGGATTCCTCACCGGCTCCAAGGATCAGGAGCGGCACGGGGTACGCGGCGACCGTCTCACGCACGTCCCACGCGCCGGCATCGGCACGATTCTCGCGCTCGAGCGCCTCGAGCGTCCCGATGCGTAGCGGCATCATCGCGTGCACTTTCCCGGCGACATCGTCGGGATTGGCGCCCTCGAACATGTCCCGGATCGCAGCCTCTTTCGCCTGAGGCGCAAGGCCGAGCGGTTCCCGGAGATCCGTCACGTACTCATCCGTAAAGCCGCCCGGCAGAACGCGAATCATCGGATCGATCGCGACGACGTGCGGCGGCTTCATCGCGCGGCCAGCAAGCAATGCCACGGCGCCGCCCCACGAGTGTCCAATGAGCATGTCGACGGGCCCGGGCAACGTCGCCGCGACGTCGAGCACGTCGGCGACGGAACGCTCGAGCGACATCGGGCCGTCACTCGCATCGCTATCGCCGTGACCACGCTGATCGAACCCGAACACCCGAAATTCCGAACCAACGCGATCGCCAAAGCGCTTCCAATCGCGCCGCGAGCTCGTGATGCCGTGAACACAGAGGACAATCGGACCGCTCGTTCCCCATTGCTGCAACGTCGTCCGGCGACCGTCGTCGAGACGAACGGTACGTTCGTCGGTGGTCATCATGCGCGAGAAGCTCCGTTTTGAAGTGGCGTGGGGTGCGGACCTCGGAAAACGTTACCCAAGGGCTCCTGGGAAGCAACGCGGGCCGATGCCGACAACGACGAAAGCACCGTCGTCCGCCGGAGCGGACGAGCGGTGCTTTGGGAAATGTGCGAGGCTTAGGTCTTGTCCGAGTGCATCTGCACCTTGGATGCCGCCGCCGTTTTCACGGTCAACGCCTTGGAGCCGGCCGGGAACCCGTTGTACTTGAGGATGTAGGAGACGATCGCAACGTACTGATCCGGCTTCAGCGAGGCCGGAGCGTTCAGCGGCATCTGCTGCGAGATGAACGTGTACATGTCGCCGACGCTGAGATGCGTATTCTTCGCGAGCGTGTTGAGCGTGGCGCCAGAGAGCGCCGGCCCGACGCCGCCTTCGAGGTTCGCGCCGTGGCAGGACGAGCAATTGGTCGCATAGTCCTTGCTGCCGGTAGCCGCTTGCGTCGCGCTATAGATCGCGACGCGCTTCGCAGACGAAGCGGTCGCGGTCGCGGCGCTGGACGTCGAGGCGGCGAGTCCCGTCCCGACGATGGCGATGGTGGCCGCCACCGCGACGACCTTTGACCGAGTGTCTGCGAACATGCGTACTCCTAGTGAGCGGCTTCGACTTGCTTGTGAAGCTCGTCGAGATCTTCGACGGTATTTAGCGTAACGCCGTCACTGACTTTTTCGTCGTCAATCTTGGACGAACCGCGCATCGTCTTGCCGAGCTCGCTCGAATGTTTATAGCTGAGGATCGCCCTGTTGTGCTTCTCGATCGCCGATGCGTCGAGCTTCGAGCCGGCCTGCTCCTTGACGTACTTCTCGAACTCCATGTACGTCGGATGCTTGTCCTTGACGAACTGCATCGTCTTCGAGCGGTCGAGGCCGAGTGCATCGAGCGTCATCTGATCGAAGCCCTGGCCGGACTCGTCGTAGCCCGACGGGAGCATATCGTGCGAGCCGAGCGTGAGCTTCGTCCAGAGGCGCGGCAGGTGCACGACGCCGAGCGGGCCGGCCGTGCCGGAGCTGATGAGCGGAACGACTTTGGTAGCCAAGGTTGAATCCTCCAGGAAAGTGATTACGCGGCGTCGCGACCGCGGCGCGATGCGAAGGTAAGCTCGGCGATGCCCGACTTATCGAGCTCACCGATCCCGAGTTCGATCATGCGATCGTACTGCTTCGCGGTCGCATCCGCGAGGGGAATCGCGAGCCCCGCTTCATGGCCGAGTTCGGCCGCGATGCGAGAATCCTTTGCGGCATGCGCCGCAGAGAAATACGTTTCGTGATCGCGATTCTGCATGTCTTCGCCGTCGGTCTCGAGCACGCGCGAATTGGCGCCCGTCTGCGAAAATACTTTGCGCAGCATCGGCAGATCGAGCCCGAGCGCATCCCCGATTCCGAGCCCCTCGGCCAGTCCCGCCGTGTTGATATTCATCACCATGTTCAGGAGCGCTTTCACCTGTGCGGCAGAGCCCGGCTTCCCGGTGTAGGTGAGCGACTTGCTCATCGCTTCGAGCAGCGGCCTCGTCTGCTCGAAGACCTTCTCGTCACCGGCGACGATGAGGTAGAGCGAGCCATCGCGTGCCTGCGTGATGGAGGACGCCATGAGCGTCTCGAGCGCGTGCGCACCCGCCTTCGCCGCGGCCTGCTCCGCCCTGATGTGCACGGCGGGCGTGAGCGTCGCGCAGTTTACAAAGATCTTGCTCATCGCGTTCGTGAGCAGCGTGTCGCCCGACTCCGCGAAGATCGCGTCCATCGCCTTGTCGTCGGTAACGACCGTGATGATGACGTCGGCGGATGCCGTGACATCGGCGAGCGACGTCGCGACCTTCGCGCCCGTCTCGGCCGCCGACTTCGTCGCGGATTCCTTATAGACGTCGTAGACGGCCTTGACGTCGTAGCCGCAATCTTTGAGGCGCATCGCCATGTTCGCGCCCATTCGGCCGACGCCGACGAAGGAGACGGTGGGCTTCGGATCGTTCGCCATGGTCCTCTTTCGTGCTATTGGATGGCGGCGTCGATCCCGGGCTTGTAGAGCTTGACGCCGTTCGCGGTCAGAATCTTCGACAGTTGCGTCTTCTTGTTCGCAATGACGGCGTTGAGCTTGTCGTGCAAGGCGGTGTCTCCTTCACGGACGCCCATCGACATCGGGAACGCATACTGCTCGGGCGATCCCTGCGAGCGTGAGTTCGGCACGCCGACGACGGCAAGCTTCGGCTCCTTCATGAGATACGCGCCGACGGCCGGCTCCCACGTGATTCCGACGTTGATGCGGCCGCTCATGATCGCATCGAGCATCTCCGCTGACGACGAGCTCGCGTCGTCGGTCGAGTCGAACGCTTTGGCGTGTAAGATGAGCGTCCGGATTTTGAGACCGTCCTCAGCGGGCGTATCGGCTTCGAAACCAATCGTCAGGTTCTTGAGGATCGGCGAGTCGAGCGACGTGATGTCGTAATGTTTGGACTTGGGATAGATGAAGACGTAGGACGAGATATAATAGGGCGACGTCGTCAGCGTGTTCGTCGAGGCGTACGGCACATCCATGACGACGTCGCACTTCTTCTTATCCAGGTTTTCCGTGACGAACTGGTCGAACCCGCCGGGGCCGCGCTGCGTCGCCCACGTGTAGACGAGCTTGCGGCCCATCGCCTTCGCGACGTATGCAGCGACCTTATTCTCGAAGCCGCCGCCCGCGCGATTCGAGAACGGCAGATACGAGGGATCCTCGCAGACGCGCAGATCGGCGGCATCCGCCGCAACGGGGGCCAGGGACGCGGCCGCGATGCCGGCCGTCAGCAGATATCGGACGAGTCGTGAGCGCATGCGTACCACCTCTGGTGACAAAGAAAGACCCCGCTCCACTCTCACGAGTGAAGCGGGGGCCGGTTGAGGCGAACCGAGGAGGCGAGGAGCCTACTACGAGTTCGTCGTCGGCAGCGCGAAGACCATGAGGTCGCCGCCGAGCTGTGTGTAGTGACCGAGGTCCTGGGCCGCGTTCACGGCGCCGAGACCGGCGGTCGGATTCGTCAGACCGGCCGCGAGCCCGAGAGCCGCCCAGCCGCCGACCCCGGAGAAGATCGCCACGTACTGCTTCCCGTTGTGCGTGTACGTGATCGGGTTTCCGATGATGCCCGACGGGGTGTGGTACTGCCACAGCTGCTTGCCCGTCTTTGTGTCGACGGCGCGGAACCAGCCTTCCATCGTGCCGTAGAACGCCACGCCACCGGCGGTGGTCGTCACGCCGCTCCACGAGGGGAAGCTCGTCTTGTCAGACCAGACGATCTCGCCCTTGTTGGGATCCCAGCCGATGACCGCACCGCGGTTGCCGCCTGGCCCCGGGTACATCTTGACGATCGCGCCGACGTACGGGAAGCCCGACTTGTACTGGACCGCAAAGGCCTTGTAGTCCATGCAATTGTGGTTGGTCGGGACGATGAATAGGCCGCTGTTCGGATCAAACGACGCGGGCTGCTGGTCCTTGGAACCCATCGCCGCGGGGCAGATGCCCGTAACGTTAACGCCGGCCTTTGGGGTCTTGTCGGCAACGACGTTCGGACGGCCCGTCTTCATGTCGATGTCGGTCGCCCAATTGACAGCCGGATCGAACTTCTTGGCGAGCAACAGCTTGCCGGTGGTCCGATCGAGTTCGTAGGCGAACCCGTTGCGGTCGAAGTGAACGAGCGCCTTGACCGGCTGATCGTTGACCTTGATGTCGGCGAGGATCATCTCGTTGACGCCATCGTAGTCCCACGAATCGTGCGGGGTCATCTGATAGGCCCACTTCGCTTCGCCGGTGTCAGGGTTGCGCGAGAAGATGGTCATCGACCACTTGTTGTCGCCGGGACGCTGCGTCGGATTCCACGTGCCGGGGTTGCCCGTGCCGTAGTAGAGCGAGTCGGTCTCGGGATCATAGGAAAACCAGCCCCACGTCGTTCCGCCGCCGACCTTCCACTGGTCGCCTTTCCAGGTCGACACGCCCGCGTTGTGCGGACCGTTGAAGTTCGCCGGGATCAGGACGTCCTTATCCGGGCCGTCGCTGTACGCGCGCCAGGCCTTGGCGCCCGTGTTGAGGTTGTAGGCGGTCAAGTAGCCGCGAACGCCGTACTCGCCGCCGGAAACGCCGACGATGACTTTGTCCTTGACCACGAGCGGCGCCGCGGTGAGCGTCTGGCCCATCTCGGCATCGGAGTTCTTCTTGTTCCACGCGACGGTGCCGTTGGAGGCGTTGAGCGCGATGACGTGCCCGTCGAGCGCGTCGACGATGATCTTGCCGTCACCGTAGGCAACGCCACGGTTCACGAGGTCGCAACACGCGACAGAAACCGCGAACGGATCCTGCTTCGGCGTGTACTCCCACTTCGTGTGATAGTCGTTAAGGTCAACCGCAAAGACGTGGTTCGGATAGGCCGATTCGAAGTACAGCGTGTCGCCGATGACGAGGGGCTGGCCTTCGTGACCGCGCGTCGCGCCCGTGGACATGGACCAAGCGGACTGCAGGTCCTTCGCGTTTTCCGAGGTGATCTGGTTGAGCGAAGAATAGCGTGTGTTTGCGTAATTACCGGCTGGCATGACCCAATCGGCGGAATTCTTGGACATCTCGTTGAGCGAGACTTTTTCCTGAGCCGTACCAGCCTGCCACACGCCGGCCACGCCGAGCGCGAGCGCGACGGTGGCTGCCGAGACAACAGCGAGTTTCTTCATGCAACACCCTCACGACCGAGATCGGCGCCCAAAAGAAGCGCGCGCACCATCGATCCATGGTAAGGGTACCCGCTTGGAGGGAAGTTCCGTAATCCGCCGCGCGGCTTACGTGGAAATTGCCTCTATCCGGCGTTTGGTCCGACCGGAAAGTATCTTCGCGTCGTCAAAGATCGCAGACACCTCGAAAGGACGACGATCGAACCCTATGCTCTCGCTCGATCCGGCCGATGTCTTGGAGGACATCATTCCCCTGGCGGTCGTGACCGATCTCGATGAGGCCGGCATGCGGCTCCTCGACGTCGACGGCGGACGATTCGTGCTCGGGGCATTCGCGACGTCGCTGCACGACGCGACGCGGATCTTGGAGAACCGGACGGTCCGCGTCCTGCTCATCGGTTCGCTCGCGGGCGACGAACCGTTCGAAGGAGCCGATCTCGCGTTCGTCCGGGATGCCAAGGATCGACGGCCGGATATCGCGATCGTCTTGCATCGACGGACGCTTGACCCCATCCACGTCCGGGCGGCGCTCGAGGCCGGCGTCGACGGCTACTGCCTCGCGACCACCCCGGGCCGCCGGCTGACGCAGGCGCTCGAGGCCGTCGCGACCGGGGCGACCTGGCTCGACCCCGATGCAGCCCGGGCCGCGTTCTCGCGCAATCGCCTTCGGCCGGTCGGGGAATTGCCGCGCCTCTCGCCTCGCGAGCGAGAGATCCTCGGTCTCCTCACCGACGGCTGCTCGAATGAAGCGATCGCCGATCAGCTCGACTGCGCGGCCGCGACCGTCAAGACGCATCTGCTGCACCTCTTTCGAAAGCTCGGCGTTCGCGATCGCGTCAGCGCCGCCGTCTGGGCGCTCCGCAACAACGTCGCCTAGCGCGGCGGTCGACGTCGCGGGGACCGGCCCGAGGCCCGAGACCTCGAGCTCGTGCGGCTGACGCGGCCGGCGACTGGACCCTCGCGGCCGGCTCGCCCGCCGTCATCGGCAGGGTCTCGGTCGCCTCCGGAACGCTCGCACACGAGCACGAGCTACCCCGTCGACGTGATCGCGACGACGCGCCGGAGAGGGCCGGTGGAACGCCAGCTTCGCGAACGAACACCGAGCGGCCGCGCCTCACCCTGCAACGTCCGGCGACGCGAGCGCGAGTTCGGCCCGGTCGTGCCAGGCCGTGAGATCCGGCGGCTCGAGGGCGAGCCCGAAGCGCCGAAACGCGACGACGAGCCCGAGCGCGGTCGCGGCGAGAACGCCCGCGATCGACCATGCGCCGATGCGGGCCACGGCGAGCATCGGGGCGAGCAGCGGCGGCGCGCCCGGGACGCCGCCACGCGCGACAGCGAGCGCAAAGCCGAGCAGGACGGGCCCCGGCAGAAACGCCGCCGTCGACCGCAGCAGCTCGACGAGGGCGAACGTGGGCCCGAGTTGCTTCAACGGCACGCCGAACGCCGCGAGGAACAGGCTCGGCGAGACGGTCGCGCCGGCGCCGAGCCCGAGGAGCGCCGCGCCCACCTCGACCGACACGGAGCCGGACTCGAACGCGCCCGCGCCGAGGACCGCCGAGCCGAGCGCGAGCGCAAGCACGCCGCCAAGCGCGACGAGCGGCACGAACGCCGACGCGAACAGCGCCCGGAACACGAGCGCCGCGACCGCGGCACCAGCGGCGGCGGGCCAGAGATCGAGCCCGGCCGCGAGCGCCGGCGTGCCGCGGCCCTGTGTGAGGAGCGTCTCGACGAGCTCGAGGAGCGCGACGAACGCGGCGCCGGAGACCATGGCGCACGCGAGGCCCAGTACCGGCAGCGACGTCGAGAGCGGCTTCACGGGCACAAACGGATCGTCGCTGCGGTACTGCTGCACGAGTAGCGCGCCGAGCGAACCAAGCCCGAGCGCCGCACACACCCACCCGAGGAGCGCCTCCGGGCCCGCCTCGAGCACGATGCTTCCATAGAAGGCCAGCGCCGTACCGCCGGCCGCGAGCGCCAAGCCGACCATGTCGACCGCCCGATCCGGCTCCTTTGGCGGCTCCGGCGCGACGACGAGCCGACCGAGCCCGACGTTCGCCGCGCCCGCGAGCGCAACGACGCCGTAGAACGCCCGCCACGCGTTCAAATGCGCGACCGTACCGCCGACGAGCGGCCCGAGCGTCGTCGCGCCGAAGAAGCCGACCAGGAAGATCGCCCCCGTGACCGCCAGCTTCGGCACCGGGAAGTCCCGGACGATCGAGGGCGTCGCGACGACGAGCAGCGTCCCGGTCGCGAGCCCGCAGAGTGCGGCACCCGCGACGAAGATCCCGACGTTCGGCGCGAGGGCGTCGATGACGGCGCCAAGCACGAAGGCCGTCTGGCACGCGGTAAAGAGCCGCGCGCGTTCGAAGCGCACGCTGAGGTCGGCGGCGAGGACGGCACCGAGCGCATAGCCGCCGTCCGCCATGGCGCCGGCGAGCGCGAGATCGCCGCGCTCGACCCCGAAGCCCGTCGCGATCGTCGGCTCGAGGAGCACGAGCGCCGTACTGACGACGAGCTGGGGGCAGAGCGCGAGCAACACGAGCGCGGCGTTCGCGGCGTACGAGCCGCGAAGCGGCGTCATGCGCGGGCTTCGACGTCGAGTCCGATGTCGAGCGCCCGAACGCTATGCGTGAGCTCGCCGACCGAGATGACGTCGGGCCCCGCGGCCGCGTACGCGCCGACCGTGGCGAGGTTCACCCCGCCGGAAACCTCGACGACGAGCCGGCTCGCCGTTCGCGCAACCGCCACGGCCACGTCCGCGGGCGAGAAGTTATCGAGGAGCACGACGTCGGCGCCGCCCGTTGCGAGGACCTCGTCGAGCTGCGCGAGCGAGTCGACCTCGATCTCGACGCGGACGAGGTGGCCGGCCCGTGCGCGCGCGCCGCGCAACGCCGGGCCGATGCCGCCGGCGAGCGCGACGTGGTTGTCCTTGATGAGCACGGCATCGTCGAGCCGGAACCGGTGGTTCGCGCCGCCGCCCGCCCGGACGGCGTACTTTTGAATCGCGCGCAGCCCCGGCAGCGTCTTGCGCGTCTCGCAGATTGCCGTCCGCACGCCGGCGGCGGCAACCGCCGCGACGTAAGCGGCGGTTGCCGTCGCGATGCCGCTGAGGTGCGAGAGGAGGTTGAGCGCGGTGCGCTCGCCGCCGAGCAACGCGCGCGCGTCGGCATCGACGGTCGCGAGTAGTGCGCCCGCCGCGAAGCGGTCGCCGTCCGCGGCCTTCGCCTCGACGAGCGCTCGGGAGTCGAGCGCCGCGAAGGTCGCGGCAACGAGCCCGATGCCCGCGAGTGTGCCCGGTTCGCGGGCGACGAAGCTGCCGCGCGCGCGCAGGCCGGACGGGATCGTCGCCTCCGACGTGAGGTCGCCCCCGAGACCGAAATCCTCGCGCAGCGCAGCGTCGACGAGTGGCCGGACGAGAAAGCTCGGTAGCGCGACGAGCGGCGCGCTCACGGCGACCGCTCGCGCTCGCCGAGCACGGCGAACGACCGATGCCGCTCGCCATCGACCGATTCGGGGAAGTCGCTGCGGAAGTGTCCGCCGCGCGATTCGTGGCGGCCGAGCGCAGCGCGCGCGACGAGCGAGCCAACGAGCGCCGCGTCTCGGAACTCCTCATCGCCGGGCGTCGCGGCGAGCGCGGCGAGCTCGTGCGCCGCGCGCTCGAGGCCGGCTTCCTCGCGCACCACGCCGACGTTCGCATACATGACGTCGCGCAACGCCAGCCAGTCGCTCGGCGAGGCGGCCGCGCCGCCGTCGACGCTCGGAACGTCGAGCGGCTCGCCGTGCGGGAGCGCCGCCGCGTGCGCGCGGACGTCGCGCGCGATTCGCTCCGGGTAGACGACCGATTCGAGCAGCGAGTTGCTCGCGAGCCGATTCGCGCCGTGGACGCCCGTCGCAGCGACCTCACCGCATGCGTAGAGCCCGCGCACGCTCGTGCGGCCGTGGAGGTCGACCGCAACGCCGCCCATGTGGTAGTGTGCCGCAGGCACGATCGGGATGAGGTCGAGGCGCGGATCGATCCCGTAGGCGAGACAACTCGTGAAGACCGTCGGAAAACGCCTCTCGAGCTCGCCCGAGAGCGCGCGCGCATCGAGGTAGGCGCGCCGGCCGACCGCGCGCTGCGCGAAGACCACCCGGGCGACGACGTCGCGCGGCGCGAGCTCGAGCGGCGGCTCGCCCGCGCGGAGCGGTTCGCCCGCGGCGTCGACGAGCCGCGCGCCCTCGCCGCGGAGCGCCTCCGTCACGAGCGGGAGCGGGTCGGCCGGTACGTCGAGCGCCGTCGGATGGAACTGCACGAACTCGAGATCGGCGAGCCGGGCCCCCGCGCGGGCGGCGATCGCGATCCCGCTGCCGCGCGACGCGGCCGGATTCGTCGTGTAGCGGTAGAGGCCGCCGAGACCGCCCGTCGCGAGCACGACGACCGGCGCCGCGAGCATCGTGCGCTCGCCGTCGCGCCGAATTGCGACGCCCGCCACGCGTGCCGCCGCGTCGTAGAGGAGGTCGAGCGCTCGCGCGCGCGCGATCACGACGATCGACGGCCGCTCGGCGACGGCGAGCGCGACCGCGCGAACGAGCTCGGCGCCCGTTGCGTCGCCGCCGGCGCGCAGGATCCGCCGCCGCGAATGCGCCGCCTCGCGGCCGAGCGCGTAATCGCCCGCGTCGCCCGCGCGATCGAAACGCACGCCGAGCTCGACGATCCGCTCGATCGCGTGCGGCGCGTCTGCCGCGAGGCTCGTGGCCACGCGCGACGTCACGAGCCCCGCGCCCGCCGCGACCGTGTCGGCCGCGTGCAGCGCGGGGGAATCGTCGGCGCCCATCGCGGCCGCGATCCCGCCCTGCGCCCACGCCGAGGATGTCATCTCGCCGAGCGCAGCGTGCGAAACGAGTGCGACGCGCGCGGGGGCGAGTTCGAGCGCCGTCAGCATGCCGGCAACGCCGCCGCCGACGACGATCGCGTCGTAGTGCTCGGCGCTCATCGCCGGTCCGGCCCGATCGCCGTCATCCGGTCGACGGCCGCACGCGCCCGAACGGCGATCGCGGGATCGATCTCAATGGCGGGGGACATCGTCTCGAGCGCGCGCAGGATCTTCGGCAACGTGATCCGCCGCATGTGCGGACAGATGTTGCAGGGCTGCGTGAACTCGATCTCCGGAAACGCGTCGAGCACGTTGCTCGCCATCGAGCATTCCGTGATCATCGCGACGCGCACCGGCTTCTCACGGGCGAGGTATCCCAACATCGCCGTCGTCGAGCCGACGAAGTCGGCTGCGCGCAGGACGTCCTGCGGACACTCCGGATGCGCGAGCACCGCGATGCCCGGCTGGCCAACGCGCAATTCGGCGATTTGTTCAGCGGTGAACCGTTCGTGCACCTCGCAGCTGCCGCCCCACGTCACGAGCTCGACCGTCGTGAGCCGCTGCACGTAGGCGGCGAGAAAACGGTCGGGGATGAAGATCACCTTCGGCACGCCGAGCGACTCGACGACGCTCACCGCGTTCGCGGAGGTGCAGCAGACGTCGGTTTCCGCCTTGACCGCGGCGGACGTGTTGACGTAGGTGACGACCGGCACGCCCGGATGCGCGGCGCGCAACGCGCGCACGTCCGCGGGTGTGATCGACTCCGCGAGCGAGCAACCCGCCGCGGCGTCGGGGATGAGCACCGTCTTGTCCGGGTTAACGAGCTTCGCCGTCTCGGCCATGAAGTGCACGCCGCACATCACGATGACGTCGGCGTCGGTCTTGGCTGCCTCGCGCGCGAGCCCGAGCGAATCGCCGACGACATCGGCGACGCAGCGGTAGATCTCGGCCGTCTGGTAATGATGCGCGAGCACGACGGCGTTGCGCTCGCGCTTGAGTGCCTCGATGCGCGCGACATAGGGCGCGAAGAGCTCCCATTCGGCTCGCGGCACCGTCCGTGCGACGCGAGCGTAGAGATGCTCGGTCGCGGCGGCGGTGGCCGCGTCGTAGGGGAGTTCGAAGCGCTCGGGCATGGAGATCATGACATTCGGTCTGATGCTCCCGTGCCCGCCGAAGTTTCGGCGCATTGCCCAGCGAATTGATGAAACGATCGTTTCATGAACGTGGCGACGGCGCGGCGCTCGCGGCGAGTTGGGCGATGCGCACGCGATCGCGCGCGGCGACGGCGATTCCGCGCGCGGCGAGGATGCCGAATGCGGTCGCGCAGAGCGCGCACGCCGCGAACGTGACGAGCAACGCCCACGCCTCGCGCGCCGCCGCGGCCGCCGTGAGGAGCCAGAAGATCGCGCCGCAGAGCGCGCTCCCGACGGCAACGAAGCCGAGCCGCGCGATCTCCGAGGCGACGGCGAGCGTGCCGCGATGCGGCGCTTCGCGCGCGATGTGATCGACGTACCGCCGGCGATAGGCGAAATACTTATCGAGGAAGTGATCGCGAAACCCGGACATCGCCGAACCGTTCGCTTTACGGAGGGGCGCTCCGCCGCGCGCGCCGTACCAGGGCTCCGTGGCACAACCTGGGTACCTGCGGCACGCGACCGTCGCCGGCGATCGCGTCGTCTTCGTCTGCGAGGACGACCTCTGGTCCGTGGAACGCTCGGGCGGCACGGCGCGGCGGCTGACGGCGGCAGCGGGCGAGATCTCGACACCGCGCCTGAGCCCGGACGGTACGACGATTGCGTTCGTCACGCGCGACGAGGGCGGCCCCGAGGTCGCGACGATGCCGGCCGGCGGCGGCCCCGTCCGGCGGCTCACGCATCTCGGCGCGGACGCCTGCATCGTCTCGGGCTGGACGCCGGACGGCGGCGCCGTCCTGTTCTGCTCGGACGCCCACAGCCCGTTCTCGCGTGAGACGCACGGCTACCGCGTCGCCGCGGGCGGCACGCCGGAGCAGTTGCGCCTCGGTCACGCACGCTCGCTCTCGCAGCATCCCGACGGCCGGCTCGCGATCGGGCGCAACGCCGACGATCCCGCACGCTGGAAGCGCTATCGCGGCGGCACCGCGGGCGACCTCTGGGTCGACCGCACGGGCGACGGGACCTTCGCGCGGCTCGTCTCGCTGCGGGGCAATCTCGTCTGGCCGATGTGGGCCGCCGACCGCGTGTACTTCCTCTCCGACCACGAGGGCGTCGGCAACCTGTACTCCGTCGACGCCGCGGGCGCGGGCCTGCGGCGGCACACGCACGAGACCGAGTACTACGTTCGCTTCCCGTCGACGGACGGGCTCACGATCGCCTTCACGGCGGGCGCGCGGCTCGGACTGCTCGACGTTGCGACGGACGGCGTGAGCTATCCGGCCATCGACGTCCCCTCGAGCGCGCCGCAGCTCGAGCGTCGCTTCGTCGATCTCGACGAGGATCTCGAGGATTTTGAACCGAGCCCGGGCGGCACGGCGCTGGCGCTCGTCTCGCGCGGCCGCGCCTTCACGATGCCGCTCTGGGAGGAAGCGCCCGTCGCGCACGGCATCGGCAGCCGCGTCCGCTATCGCCTGGCGCGCTGGCTCCACGACGGCAGCCGCTTCGCCTGCGTCTCGGACGAGGGCGGCGCCGAGCGGCTCGAGATCCGCGCCGCCGACGGCGGCGAGCCCCGCGCGATCGCGGGCGATCTCGGGCGTATCGTCGAGCTCGCCGTCTCGCCGACGGCCGACATCGCCGCGCTCGCGAACCACCGCCACGAGCTGCTCTTCGTGGATCTCGAGACCGGCACGGTACGGACGATCGATCGCAGCGCCGCGGGCGCCGTCGCCGATCTTGCATTCTCGCCGGACGGCCGCTACGTCGCCTACGTCGCGGCCTCAGAGCGCGCCGGCGGCGCGCCACCTTCGCAGGACGCGACGATCGTGCGAATCGCGAAGGTCAAGTCCGGTACCGTCTGCGACGTTACCGAGGCGCTGCGCTCCGATCGCTCGCCCGCATGGGATCCCGAGGGGAGGTACCTCTATTTCATTTCGTCGCGCGACTTCAATCCCGTGTACGACGCGCTGCAGTTCGACCTGAGCTTCCCGCAGGCGTCGCGGCCGTTTCTCCTGACGCTACGCGCCGACGTCGCCGATCCGTTCCTGCCCCTGCCTGCGGCGATCCATCGCGATCGTAAGGACGACGACGGCGACGACGAGAAGGCCAAGGGCCCGGTCAAGATCCGGATCGACTTCGAGGGCATCGCGGGCCGACTGCTCGGCTTTCCCGTCGACGAGGGCGACTACGGCCGAATCGCCGCGGCGCGCGGCCGCGCGATCTTCGGCATCGCGCCGGTGCGCGGCATCAAGCCGCAGGACGCGCGCTCGGACGACGACGACGACGAGCCGGGCACGATCCTCGCCTACGATTTCGAGCAGCAACGCATCGCGACGCTCGCGCGCGACGCGGGCGACTTCGTCCTCGGCGCCGACGGCCGGACGCTCGTCTACCACTCCCATGGCCGGCTGCGCGCGATCGACGCGCTCGCCGACCTTCCCGAGGACGATGGCGACGAGCCGAAGGTCGCACCGGAAGCGGGCCGGCGCAGCGGCTGGCTCGATCTGAGCCGCGCGAGCGTGCTCGTCGAACCGCGCGACGAGTGGGCGCAGATGTTCGACGAGGCCTGGCGGCTCGAGCGCGAGCAGTTCTGGGATCCGCAGATGTCCGGTGTCGATTGGGATCTCGTCCACGACCGCTACGCGCGCCTGCTGCCGCTCGTACGCACACGCGCTGAGCTCTCCGATCTCATGTGGGAGATGCTCGGGGAGCTCGGGACTTCGCACGCCTACGAGATCGGCGGCGATCGCCGGCGGCCGCCCGATTACCGCCGCGGCTTCCTCGGCGCCGAGCTCGAGCCGGCGGAGGACGGGGTCACGATCACGGAGATTCTGCGCGGCGACTCGTGGAACCGCGACGCCGATTCGCCGCTCGCCGCGCCCGGCCTCGACGTGCGCGTTGGCGACCGAATCGTCGCGATCGGCGGCCGGCCGGTGACGCCCGAGGCGGGCCCTGATCAGCTCCTGCTCAACACCGCGGGCCGCGACGTCGCGCTGACGATCGCGCGCGGCAAGGATCGGCGGCGGATCGTCGTGCGGGCGCTCGCGGACGAGCGGATGCTGCGCTACCGCGCCTGGGTCGGCGCCAACCGCAAGCTCGTTCACGAGCGCTCGGGCGGCCGCGTCGGCTACCTTCACATTCCGGACATGGGGCCATGGGGATTCTCGGAATTCCACCGCGGCTACCTCACGGAGTTCGACCGCGGCGGGCTCGTGGTGGACGTGCGCTACAACCGGGGCGGGAACGTCTCGTCGCTCCTGCTCGCTAAGCTCGCGCGCAAGCGGATCGGCTACGACGTCTCGCGCTTTAACCCGCCCGAGCCGTATCCCAAGGAATCCGTCGGCGGCCCGATGGTCGCGCTTACCAACCAGTTCGCGGGCTCCGACGGCGACATCTTCAGCCACGCCTTCAAGGCCTACGGGCTCGGGCCGCTCGTCGGCAAACGCACGTGGGGCGGCGTCATCGGGATCGATCCGTACCACCGGCTCGTCGACGGCACGCTCACGACGCAGCCCGAGTTCTCGTTCTGGTTCTCCGACGTCGGCTGGGGCGTCGAGAACTACGGTACGGACCCTGATGTCGACGTCGACATCGCGCCCCACGACGTTCGGAGCGGCCACGATCCGCAACTCGAGCGCGCCCTCGAGATGCTCGCCGAGGCGGCGGCGACCCGCCCGGCGCCGCCGGTCTTCGACGGCCGGCCGCGACTGACACTCCCGGCCGAGCTCGCACCTCGGCCGTGAGGCTACGGGCCGCCCTCGCGCTCGCCGCGGTCGTCGGGCTCGCGCCGGCCCCGCCGGCCGCGGCGGCGCGGCTGCCCAACGTGCGCGAGCTCGTCGCGCGCAACGAGATCGCCGCGGGCGCCTCGTTGCGCCCCGCCAACGAACGCGAGACCTGGAGCGTACGCCTCGACGGGCTCGCGGGAAACCTCGTCGTCACGCGGCGCGACGCCGACGTCCGCAGCGACCTCGCCCTCGGACCGTTCACGGAGCGCTGGGGCGCGACACGAGACGCCGGCTGGCGCCAGGACGCCAACGGCCGCACCACCGCCGAACCCGTGCCGCCGCCGGTGCCGGCCGGGATCGACGGCGTCGTCGGCCGCGTCCGCCGGCCGCTCGACGCCTACACCGTGACGACGCGCTTCGGCGACGGGCACGAGAACCGCGTCTTCTACGACGCCCGGTCGTTCCTGATCGTCCGCGTCGAGCGGCTCGAGAGCGGCCGGCTCGTCTGGACCGACTACGACGACTTCCGGACCGGCCGGAGCGGTCGCACGCGGCCATGGCACTACGTCGGCGGCGACGACGCAAGCGGGCCCACCTACGAGTATCGGCTGGTACGCGACGAGACGCGGCTCGCAATCGCGCCGGCCGATGTGGCACCGCCCGTCGACCGCCCCTTCGTCGACTTCCCGGCCGGTCGGGACGTCGCACGGCTCCCGACGCGGATCGTCGACGGCCGCGTCTTCGTGCGACTCACGATCGCCGGCCGAGCACTCGACTTTCTCGTGGACACGGGCTCGAGCTCGCTCGCGCTCGCGAGCGACGTCGCGCGCGACCTCGGGCTGATGGCGTACGGCCGCACGACGCTCACCGCGGCCGGAACGGTCGCGACCCGCCGCGTGATCGTACGGACGGTCGAGGCGGGGCCGCTCGTCATGCACGACGTCGTGATGCGGACGATCGCACCGGGCGAGCGCCCGGGCGACGTAAAGATCGCTGGACTGCTCGGCTTCGATTTCCTCTCCGCCGTCGGGCTACGGATCGACTACGACGGCGGCACGGTCGACGCATACCGGCCGGGCACCCTCGCTCCGCCGAGCGACGCATACGCGCTCGACGTGCGCATCTTGGGTGCGGTGCCGCTCGTCGCGGCGCGCGTCGACGACTCGCCGAGCGACAGCTTCATCCTCGACAGCGGCGCTGCGTTCTCGGTCGTGCTCTTCCAGCGCTTCACGAGGACTCATCCGGGCGCGCTACCGCGGCCCGTCGACGGCGACGTGCAGGTCGGCGACGGAGTCGGTGGCGCGATGGCGTACCGCACATTGCGCGAAAGCGACCTTGCGCTTGGGCCACTGGACTTTCCGCAGATCGCAAGCGTCGAGGCGATCGCGCCGCGGGCCTTCGGGCTCGTGGGGATCGACGGTCTCGTCGGCAGCGAAGTGCTCCGGCGCTTCACGGTGTTCGCCGATTATGCGAGCGCCAAGGTCTGGCTCGTCCCCGGCCTCAGGACGAGCGTGCGCCAGGCCGATTGACGCTCCCGCCGACTCCTGCTAGGATATGCGAGCCGAAGCAGGATGGGAAATCATCCTCACCGGGTGCCGCTCGGCTCCCCGGTCGCACGTACAGGATCGACGGTAGGTCTGCGAACGTGGGAAGCTTGGCTTCGCCGCGTTTTTTTTATCGGAGAGAGTTGCCATAGCACGACCACTACGCATCAACGATCAGATCCGCATCCGCCAGGTGCGCGTCATCGACGACGACAGCGCCCAGCTCGGCGTGATGCCGACGGAAAACGCCCTCGCGCTCGCGCGCCAGAAGGGACTCGATCTGATCGAGGTGTCGCCGACGGCCATGCCGCCGGTGTGTCGTATCAGCGACTATGGTCGGCTCAAGTACGAGCAGTCCAAGAAAGACAAGGACGCTCGCAAGAAGCAGAAAAACTGGGAGCTCAAGGAAGTCAAGCTCCGGCCCAAGATCGAGACCCACGACTACGAGACCAAAGCCCGCATGGCCGAACGGTTGCTGCTCGACGGCGGCAAGGTCAAGGTCACGATCATGTTTCGCGGTCGCGAGATCACGTACACGAGTTTCGGCAAGCGCCTGCTCGACCGGATGGCCGTCGACATGACCCCGATCGCCACGGTCGAGCGCGACGCGAAGCTCGAAGGCAAGAACATGTTCATGATCCTCGCGCCGCGCGCGGTTCCGACGGGCCCGCCGAGGTTTACGAAGCCCAACGATCCGCCGGTAGCGATCGTGGACGATCCCGATGACGAACTCGATGACGACGATGACGAGAACGATGGTGCGGAGCCCGAGACGACGCCGTCGGCCTCGACCCCGCCGCACGACCCACCGGCGAGCGTGCCGCCGTCGAACGGCTCGCTGTCTGCGACCGTCCCGACCGATGACGCAACCGAGCAACTTCCCACCCCGCCACCGGTAGCAACCGGTGCCGCCGACGACGGGCCGCCCGTCCCCGGTGACCTCGAAGGAGTCTCCACCCGTGCCTAAGATCCGAACGCATCGCGGAACCGCGAAGCGCGTCAAGGTGAGCTCGACCGGCAAGGTCTCGCATCGCCATCAGTTCAGCGGCTGCGGCCACATCCTCAGCAAGAAGTCCAAGAAGCGGAAGCGCCACTTTCGTAAGGACCAGCCCGTTTTCGCCGGCGATCTGAAGCGCTTCGCGCCCCAGATCCCGTACCTGCTGTAGGAGCGGCCCGTGGCACGTATCAAGCGCGGCGTCATGAAAATGAAGCACCGCCGCAAGGTCATGAAGCTCGTCAAGGGCTTCCGCGCGGCGCGCCGGCGCAATTACCGCGTCGCCAACGAGGCGTTGCTTCACTCTTTGAGCTACGCGTTTCGCGATCGGCGCGTCCGCAAGCGCGACTTCCGATCGCTTTGGATCAGCCGCATCAACGCGGCTGCACGGCGCGAGGGAATGTCATATTCGCGTTTGATCGACGGACTCAAGAAGAGCGGCGTCTCACTGAATCGAAAAGCACTCGCCGATCTCGCCGTCTCCGATCGCGCCGCGTTCGATGCACTTCTCGCGATGGCGAAGGCAACGCTCGACGGCACCTCGAGTCAACCGGCGGCATAGCCTCCAACCCCCGAAAGGTCCGCGTATGGCGTCTCAGACAGTCGGAGCCGCGAACACCAAGAAGCTCAACTATCCCGTCGCGATCGCGCTTGCGGTCATCCACATCGGGGCGCTCGGGATCTTTCTCCCGATGTTTTTCTCGTGGTCGGCCGTCTTGGTCGCGCTCGGGCTGTACGTCCTGACGGGCATGGGCGTCACGCTGGTGTTCCATCGGCTGTTGACGCATCGCAGCATGGTCGTGCCAAAGTGGTTCGAGTACGTCCTCACCGTCATTGGCACGCTCTCCCTGCAGGGCGGGCCGATCGAGTGGGTCGCGCAGCATCGGGCGCATCACGCGCATGCCGACGCCGACGGCGACCCGCACGACACGCACCATGGCATGCCATGGGCGCATTTTGAGTGGCTCTTCCGCTCGAACAAAGATCGCGTCACGCAGCCCGAGTGGCAGCGCTGGGCGCCCGATCTCATGAAGGACCCCGTGCATCGCACAATCGAGCGGTACAACGTCTGGATGCAGGTCGTTCTCGCCGTGGTCATCTTCGCGATCGGCGGCTGGTCATGGGTCATCTGGGGCGTCTTCGCGCGGCTCGCGTTCACGTACCACTGCACGTGGCTCGTCAATAGCGCCTCACACGCCGTCGGATACCGCACCTACACGACGACCGACCGGTCGACGAACAACTGGTGGGTTGCGTTGCTTACCTTCGGTGAAGGTTGGCATAACAATCACCATGCGTTCCCGTTCTCGGCTCGCCACGGGCTCCGCTGGTACGAAGTCGATACGACCTACTACATGATCGAACTCATGAAGCGGATCGGTCTCGCCAAAAACCTCAAGCTCCCAACCCCCGAGATGATGGAGCGCCTCGCCGTCAAATCGTCGGCCCCGGTTATCACGACCCGCGCATCGTAACACCGACGGAGCGTTCCGGCTCCACGATCGTCTCGTGGACCGTCTGCGGCACCGTCCGCGACGCTCCATGCAAACGTACCTGCATGGGAAGCGTCGGCGGCGTGCGTCCGCGGCGCCCCTCTTACCAGCTCGTGAGGGGAGCCGCGGATGCACGCCGCCGGCGCGGCGCCCACGACGTACGACGGTCTTGCGCTCGCCGCGACGAGGGCAAGAGTCGTTACCCCGGGCGGCGGCGGACGACCAAGTCTTCCGCCGTCGTGACGCTGCGGAACGTCACGTCGCTCGCCGTGACTGCACCGCAGATGCGCAGCTCGCGGAGGGCCGCGAAAATCCGACCCGAGCCGAGCTCACCGCGGTAGAAGGCGTCGTCCGCGTCGTTCGCCGCATCGAAGGCCGCCGCGACGTCGAGCGCGAGCCGCGCACCGTGCGTGAGGGCATCCCGAACGCCGGCCGTCGCGGGCGCGTCGTCGCTCGTGAGCTCAGCCGGGCGTTCGCTTGCGAGCATGAGGCTATAGTCCAAAGCCGCCGCGCTCGCGAGTAATTCAGCCCGCGACGGTCCGCTCCGCTGAACGGACGCCTTCGCGGCCTCGATGAGAAACCGCTGAAGCTCGACGACGGCGGCCGGTGCGAGCGTCATGCGCGCAGCGCCCAGGCGAGCGCAATCTGCGTCTTCGCGTCGCGTAGCTCGTCGCGCTCGACGAGCGCCCAGGCCTCTGCGAGCGACCATGTACGGACCTCGAAAGCCTCGTCGTCGTCGGGCTGCGCCTCGCCCGCCGTCAGGCCGTCCGCGACGAAGAAGTAGATTCGCTCCTGACAAAACCCGGGCGTTGGATACATGCTAAAGAGCGGGCGGAGCGATGCCGCGCGGTAGCCGGTCTCCTCGACGAGCTCGCGGCGCGCCGTCTCGAGCGGTGCCTCGCCCGGATCGATCATGCCGGCGGGCGCCTCCCAAAGCTCCTCCCCGACGGCGTGCCGATACTGACGCACGAGGACGATCGTCGCAGGCGTCGGCCGCGCGATGACGCACGCGCCTCCGCCGTGTTCGACGACCTCGATCGTACGCGTCCCGCCGCCACGCGGCTTATCGATCTCGTCGACGCGCAGGTTGACGACGCGGCCGCTGAAGATACGCTCGGAGCCGCGGGTCGTCATAACGATCCGCGGCGAGCGGCGGCATCGGGCGCGACGCGCGCCAGGAGCTCGACGACGATGCCGATCTCGAAGGCCACGACGGCGGCGCCGAGCGACCAACGCGCGGGCGATGCCGTGAAGGCGATCGCAGCCGCGATCGCAGCGAGGAAGGCCGCGTCGCGCGCAGCGTGGATGCGCGCGGCCGGGGCGCCCGCGCGGAAATTCTGCCGGAACGCGTAGAGCACGACCATCGCGACGACGCCGAGGACGGAAATCGCGACGCCGTGAAAGCTCGAGATCTCGACGAGCAACGCGTTGCCGCCGACAAGAACGGCGCCCGCCATCACGAGCAGGGCGGCGATCTCGATTCCTCGGCCGTTCACGTCGCTTCTCCCGCGGTACCCACGCTATGGTGTCGTTCGCCGCGCCGAGCTTTCCCTTGCGGCGGCGAACGACGGGACGATGCCCCGCGTACTTGGACTCCACTCGACCGTTTTCGACGACGTACGCGCACTGCGCACGAGCGCCGGTCGCAGAGAACGCGACCGCTACGCGATCGAGGGGCCGACGCTGCTCGCGGACGCCCTCGCCGCCGGCCTCGAGCCCGAGCTCGTGCTCGCGACGGAGGCGGCGTTCGCGCGGCTGCCGGCCCGTCTCGCGCGACGCATCGAGGACCGCACCGCGCTCGCCGTCGAGCGGGCGTTCGCACGCGTCTCCGAGCTCGAGACGCCGCCCGGGATCCTCGCCGTCCTGCCGCGCCGGTTCGCCGCGCTCGACGAGCTCCTGCAAACCGGTGAGCCGGCGCTCGTGCTCTCGGGCGTCGCCGATCCCGGAAACGCCGGAACGCTGATCCGGACGGCCGAAATCTTCGGGATCACGAGGATCGTCGCAGCGCGCGGCGGCGTCGAGCCGCACAATTCCAAGCTCGTGCGCGCGGCCATGGGCGCGACGTTCCGCGTCGCGCTCGCGGTCGCCGAGCCGGCCGAGCTCGCGGCGGCCGCGCGGGCGGCTGGCTACGCGTTCGTCGCGACCGCGGCGGAGGGAACGCCGCTACCGACCGTCCGCTTTCCACGCCGTGCGCTCCTCGCCGTCGGGAACGAACGGCGCGGCGTCGCCGACTGGTATCCCGAGCACGATCTGGCGGTCGCGATTCCGCAGCTCGGCGGCGGCGAGAGCCTCAACGCGGCAATCGCCGGCGGAATCGTTCTCTACGTGTTTTCGCAACAATTCGTCGGTACGCTCGGAGGGCCCGAAAACGGCGCAAACCCTTGAAGTGTCAAGACTATGCGGCCGAAACCCCTGGTGTTATACTCGCCGCAGTCCCGGGGATTTGAGGGGCTGCGACACACGAACGCACGCGAAGGGACACGTCGAAGATGCGCACCAGCGATCGCCTCTGGAAACTGTTCACGACTACCGGCTCCGTCTACGCATACCTGATCTACCGCCAGAATCAAGCCCCCGCAAGCGGCTAGCGCGCGCGACGTCGCAAGAATCTCGAACGCCCGACCGGAACCGGTCGGGCGTTCGCATTTCTCGAGCCAGGAGCACCACCCGATCGACACCCTGACACCCACGCTCGACGCGCTGGCGGAACGGCTTCGCGCCGCTCTCGTCGACGCCGCGGAGCCCGCCGCGCTCGACGCCGTGCGCGTCCGCTTCCTCGGCCGCAGCGGCGAGATCACGGCGATCCGCCGCACGATCGGCGCGTTGCCGCATGCCGAGCGCCCGGCGGCGGGCGCTCGCATCAATGAGGCCGTCACCGGCTACGAGACGCTCTTCGACGGGCGCGCGGCCGAGCTTGAGAACGCGTCGCTCGCGGGCGAGCTCGCGGCTCGCATCGACGTCACGCTCCCGGGCGCGGCCGCCCTCGCGGGCTCGCGGCACCCCATCGGCCGCGCGCTCGACGACATCTGCGGCTACTTCGCGCGCCGCGGCTTCGCGGTCGTCACCGGGCCGGAGCTCGAGACCGAGTACTACAATTTCGACGCGCTCAACATCCCGCCCGACCATCCCGCGCGCGAGGGCCTCGACTCGTTCTACCTGCGGCCCGGGCTGCTGCTGCGCACGCACACCTCGCCGATGCAGGTCCGCACGATGGAGGCGACCGCGCCGCCGATCGCCGTCGTCGTCCCGGGCAAGGTGTACCGCCGCGACGCGATCGACGCGCGCCACTCGCCCGTCTTCACCCAGGTCGAGGGGCTGCTCGTGGCGCCCGGCATCCACCTCGGCCACCTGCGCGGCATGTTGACGGGGCTCTTCCAGGAGCTCTTCGGGCCGGGCCAGGCCGTGCGTTTCCGACCGTCATTCTTCCCGTTCACCGAGCCGAGCGCGGAGGTCGATACGACCTGCCCCGGCTGCGGTGGGGCCGGCTGCAAGACGTGCGGCGGCTCCGGCTGGATCGAAATCGGCGGCTCGGGCATGGTCCACCCCGCCGTGCTCCGCGAGGTCGGCTACGATCCGGACGCCGTCACCGGTTGGGCATTCGGTGTCGGCGCGGAGCGCATCGCGATGGTGCGCCACGGCATTGACGACATCCGCGTCCTTTTCGAGAACGACCCGCGCGTCCTCGCGGCGCTGGCGTGACCGTGCATTCCGGAGCGCGCGTCCGATGAAACTCCCGATCGCGTGGCTGCGCGACTACCTCGATCTCGGCGACGCCACGGCGGAAGACCTCGCCGCGCGGCTCGCGCTCGCGGGCTTCCCGGTCGACGCGATCGAGCGGCGGACCGAGCTCACACGTGTCGTCGTCGGCCGTCTCACCGCCGTCGAGAAACATCCCAACGCTGACCGGCTCGCCGTCTGCACGGTCGACGTCGGCGGCGAGGCGCCGCTCACCATCGCGACCGCCGCGACCAACGTCATGGTCGGTGACGTCGTCCCCGTCGCGCGGATCGGCGCGCGGCTCGTCGGGATGGAGATCGCGCCGCGGAAGATGCGCGGCATCGCCTCGGAGGGCATGCTCTGCTCGGCCGCCGAGATCGGCCTGCCGGGCGACTGGTTCGAGGATGGGATCCTGCAGCTCGAGCGCGACGCGCCGCCGGGCGTGGACGCCGTCGCCCGCTACGGCCTGGGAGACGCCGTGCTCGACGTCGAGATCACGGCGAACCGGCCCGACGCGATGTCGGTGCTCGGCCTCGCGCGCGAGCTCGGCGCGGCGCTTGGCCGGCCCGTGCGCGAACCGGCGACGACCCTGACGCGGCCGGGCGTCGGCGACACCCCAGCGGACGCGGTTGTGCTCGAAAGCCCAGACGCCCGACGCTTCGTCGCGCAACGCATCGCGGCGATCCTGGGCGGCCCGGCGCCCTTCCCGATGCGCCTTCGACTCGCGCTCGCCGGCCAGCGGCCGATCGATGCGATCGTCGACGTCACGAACTTCGTGATGCTCGAGGGCGGTCAGCCGCTGCACGCCTACGACGCGGACGCCCTCGCGGGCGGCCTCGTCGTCCGGGACGCGCTGCCCGGCGAGACGGTCACGACGCTCGACGGCGCCGAACGGGCCCTCGACGCCCGGTACCTCGTCGTCGCGGATGCCGCCGGCGTCGCGTGCGTCGCGGGGCTCATGGGTGCCGCACGGACCGAAGTCCGGCCGCAGACGCGCGCGATCGTGCTCGAATCCGCGACGTTCTCCGGGCCGCGCATCCGGCGCGCGAGCGTCGCGCTCGGCCTGCGCACCGAGGCCTCGTCGCGCCATGAAAAGACGCTCACGGGCGCCCTCGCGCGCTGGGGCGCCGCGCGCGCGGCCGTCCTCTTCGAAGAGCTCGGCGCCGAGATCTCGGCGCCGATGTTTGTCGGGTCGCCCGTCGAGGAGCCCGCGCCGGTCCGCCTTCCGCTCGCCCGGATCGCCGGGCTACTCGGCATCGAGGTCGCCGCCGACGAGGCGCTCGCGGCGCTGCGTGCGCTCGGCTTCTCGGCCGACCTCAAGGGCGACGTGCTCATCGCGACGCCGCCCGGCTGGCGTGGCGACGTCCGGCTGCCCGAGGACGTCGTCGAGGAGATCGCCCGCGTCGTCGGCTACGATCGCATTCCCGCCGTCATGCCGCCCGTGCTGCCGCACGCGATCTCGAGCGCGGCGTATGAGCGCGAGCGCGGCGTCGCGGACGTCTTGGCCGCCCGCGGCTATCGCGAGAACGTCTCGCTCGCACTCGTCTCGGGCGCCGCCGCCGCCTCGTACGCGCGCGCGGGAATCGGGCTCCCGAGCGCGCCCGTCGAGATTGGCAACCCACTCTCGGACGAGCAGCGCTTCCTGCGGTTCTCGCTTGCCCCGGGGCTGCTCGCAAACGCGGAGCGCCATGCCGCCGAGCTTCCGTTCCGCAGCTTCGAGCTCGGCCACGTCTTCGAGGGCGTGCCGAACGCCGACCCGAGCGAGCGCGGCGAGGCGACCTGGCTGCTGGGAACGGCGGCCGTCGACGAGCCGGACTGGCGCGACGCGGGATTCGCGCTCTTTGCGGGAGAGTCGGCTGCAATCATCCGGGCGCTCTGCGGCCGGACCCCCGACCACGTCCGGGCCACCGCACCCGGCCTGCATCCCGGCAAGACGGCGGCGCTCGTCCTCGACGGCCGAACGGTCGCAACGATCGGCGCGCTCGATCCGCGACTCGGAGCGCCGCTCGGGACTGGCCGGCGTGCGTACGTCGGCCGGCTCGTGCTCGCGGAGCTGCCGGCGCGAGTCATGCCCGCGTACATCCTTGGATCACGCTATCCGGCGATCACGCGCGACCTCGCCGTGGTGGTCGCCCCCGACCTCGAGGCCGCCACGCTCGTGGCGGCCGCGCGCGAGGCGCAGACGCCGTTGCTTGCAAGCGTGCGCATCGTCGATGAGTACCGCGGCGCGCAGCTACCGCCCGACGCGAAGGGGCTCACCGTCCGCCTCGTCCTGCGGCGCTCCGATGCGACGCTCACGGATACCGACGCGGAAGCGGGCGTCCGCGCGGTGCTCGACGCGCTCGCCACCCGCTGCGGCGCGCGCCTTCGAACGTGAACCTGCTCGGCTGGCCCGATCTCGGCATCGCAGTCGTCGTGGCGTTCGCGGCGCTGCGCGGCTTCAAGCGCGGGCTCGTCCGCGAGCTCACGGGGCTCGTGGCGATCGGGTTCGCCTTCGCGGCCGCCTTCCATTACCCCGGAACGTTCGACGGGCTCATCAGCAGCGTGCTGCACGTCTCACACGGCGCCGAGCACGTCGTCGGCACGCTCTTCTACGCGGCGCTCGCCTATGCGATCGTGCTCGCGCTCGGGAACGTGCTGACGCGCGCGACGAAGCTCCCGGGCGTCAACCTGGGGAACGCCGCACTCGGCGCGCTCGCGGGCGCCGCGAAAGCGACGGTCTTCCTCTGGGCGCTGCTCTACGTCGCGCTGTTCTTTCCGCTCGGCGACGCGGTTCGCAGCGACCTGCACCGCGCGCCGCTCGTCGGCTGGCTCGAACTTCCGAACGGGCGCCTCGACGACTCGCTCCGGGACTCGCTCCCGCCCGTCGTGCGCCCCTTCGTCGGCTACCTCTTCGATGCGCATCACGTCTGAGCAGGGTGGCTCGGCCGACGGCCGCCCGCCGCCGCGCTAGCGGCGATCGAATCCCGGATGCGCGTCGCGCAAGGTGGCGATCAGCTTCCCCCCGCCGAGATCGACGGGACGTCCGTCGAGACTGCCGCGCCGGCCGAACGCATCGAACGCCAGGGCCGTTCGACCGTCGGCGCCGGTGAAGCGGAGCAGCCAGCGGCAATCGAAGGGCACCTCCCCGGCGACGAATTGCGGCCGGCTCGCGCGAGCGGCTGCGACGAGCCGCTCGACGACGGTCGGCTCGATGAACGCGGCGCGTTCGAGCTCCGGAAACGCGGCGAGCGACTCCGGCGTCACGCGCGTCCGCGTCGCGATCCGGTCGGGCAGGTGCTCGACCTCGATGCGAGTCGTGCCCGGGCCGACGACGTCGACCTCGGCGTCAGCCATGGCGCCCGCTCGCACCGCGGCGGCGAGCGCGACCGCGCCGCCCGTAAACGTACCTCGTCTCATCTTCCACGCGACCCTCCGTGGCGTTCGTCGCGACGAACGCGCGCGCGCCTAGTGCCGTCGCCTACGCTCGGCCCGCGAGCGCCGACTCCTCGAGGACGCGCGTGCCCGCCATGATGCCCGCGGCGACGTCGCCCGCATAGCCGCGCCGCTCGAGCTCCTCGGCGAGCGCCGCGAGCCCCGCCCGGACGTCGGCGGGGGCGAGGTCACCCATCGTGCCCATTCGCAGGAGGCGCCCGGCGAGCTCGAGCTGGCCGCCGCCGAAGGTCATGCCGTACTCCGTGCGCAGCGCCGTTCGAATCTCCGCGACATTCTGGCCGGCGGGAACCTCGAGCGCGACGACCGTGACCGAGTGCGCGCCCGGCCGCGAGAAGACCGCGATGCCCGCGGCCTCCGCGAACGCGCGGATCGCGGCCGCATAGCGGGCGTGACGCTCGTGTGCGGCCGCGGCGCCCGCCGCGTGATAGCGCTCGAGGGCGACGTCGAGCGCGAAGCCCACGGAGACGGGCGGCGTCCACGGCGTCTGCCCCGCGCCGGCTGACTCGCGCGCCCGGCCGAGATCGAGGTCGAACCGCGCGCAGCGGGCTTTCGCGGTGCGTTCCCACGCCCGCGCACTCACGGCGACCATCGCCATGCCGGGCGGCACGGCGAGCGCCTTCTGCGAGGCGGTCACCACGACGTCAAAGCCCCAGTCGTCCATCGCGAAGGCCGAGGCGCCGAGCCCGCTGACGCTATCGACGATCACGAGCGCGTCGCAGCGGCCGATCGCACGCGCGAGCGCGGCCATGTCGTTCTGGACGCCCGTCGAGGTCTCATTATGGGTGAGCAGGACGCCCGCGAAGCGTGCCGCGTCCGGACGCGCCAGCCGCTGCGCGAGCGCGGCCGGATCGACCGCGGCGCCCAGCGGCGTCTCGAGGATCTCGACGTCGAGCCCGAAGGCGCGCGCGATCGCGGCGAGCCGCCGGCCGAAGACGCCGACCGGGCACGCGAGCACGCGGTCGCCCGGCGAGAACATGCTCGCGATCGCGGCTTCGAGACCGCCCGTGCCCGAGGAGCCGAGCGTGACGATCTCGGCGGCCGTGCCGAAGATCGGCCGCATCCCGGCGGCGATCCGGCCGAGCACGGCCGCGTACTCCGGGCCGCGGTGATCGACCATCGGCCGCGCCATCGACGCGAGGACCTCGGGCGCGCACGTCACGGGCCCGGGGATGAAGAGCAATTCTCTGCGCGCCATGGCCATCATGCTACCAAATCCGAGGCTGCAGGACGAGGCGGGCGCGGCCCCGGCGGCGCAGGCCGCGGGATGCCGCTGCGCGTCGAGAGCTGCCCGAACTGCAACCATCCCGCGCGCGCGCACCGGCCGCTCGAACCCAATCGCGACGCTCACTGCGACGACCGCGACGGGAAGTTGCCGTGCGCCTGTCCGCTCGACCGCGCGGCCGTCGGGCTCGCGATCGGCATGGCCGCATCGCTCGTGAAGTACGGCTGAGCCGCCGCGTCGTACGTCGCCACATGGCCAAACACGAGAGGATTCGGCTCACCGCGCTCACCTCGGGCGGCGGTTGAGCGAGTAAAGTCGGCTCGGCCGACCTCGCGCAGGTCCTGCGCGGATTGCCTCAGCCCACGGATCCCCGCGTCCTCGTCGGTTTCGCCGGCAGCGACGACGCGGGCGTATTCCTGATTGCCCCTGATCTGGCGCTCGTGCAGACCGTCGACTTCTTCACGCCGATCGTCGACGACCCGTACGATTTTGGCCGCATCGCCGCCGCGAACGCCCTTTCCGACATCTACGCGATGGGCGGGACGCCGGTCTGCGCGCTCAACGTGGCGGCCTTCCCGGTGGAGACGTGTGGCCCGGCCGTGCTCGCGGACATCCTGCGCGGCGGTGCCGACATCGCCCGCGAGGCGGGCGTCTCCATTCTCGGCGGCCACACCATCAAGGACGAGGAGCCGAAGTACGGGATGGCCGTGACCGGGACGATCCATCCGAGTGCCATCGTCACGAACGCCGGCGCGCGGCCGGGCGACGCGCTCGTGCTCACGAAGCCGCTCGGCACGGGCGTGCTCGGCAGCGCCCTCAAGCGCAATTCCGTCTCGGCCGCCGAGATCGCGGACGCCGTGACGGCGATGACGACGCTCAACGCTGCGGCGTCGCGGGCAATGGTCGCGGCGGGCGCGAGCGCCGCGACCGACGTGACGGGCTTCGGGCTGCTCGGCCACGCGGGCGAGCTCGCGCGCGCGAGCGGCGTGGCGCTGCGGCTCGCCGCCGGGAACGTCCCGGTGTTTCCGCTTGCGCGGACGCTCGCGGCGCGCGGTGTCGTGCCGAGCGGATCGCGCGCGAACGCGATCGAGCACGCGCGCTTCACGCGCTTCGACGCTGCGGTCCCGCCGGAGATCCGGATCCTGCTCAGCGACGCGCAGACGAGCGGCGGGCTCCTGATCGCGATCGGGCCGGCGGGCCTACCGCGACTGCTCGCCGAGCTCGAAGGGAGCGGCACGCTCGCGGCCGTCATCGGCGGCGCCGAAGCCGGGCAGGGGATCGTCGTCGAGGCGTGAGCGCACGGCGACGCGCGGCGGCGGCGCGAGCATCATCGCCGCGACGCCCGCGACGATCACCGCCGCGCCGATTCCGAGCCGGGCGTTGAAGGCCTCGTGCAGCACGCCGACGCCGATCGCGAGCGAGACGAGCGGGTTCACGTACGAGTACGTCGAGGCGAGCGTGGTCGGCACGTTCGTCATGAGCCACAGGAACGCGCTGAAGCCGATGAGGCTCCCGAAGACGATGAGGTAGCCGAGCGCACCGAGCGCGGGCGGCGTGAACGCAGCGCGCGTGAGGTGCTCGCCCGTCGCGAACGCGACGCCGCTTGCGACGACGGCGGCGACGAGCATCTGCATTGCGCTCGTCTGCACGAGATCGCGGCCTCGCAACCGGCGCTGCAGCATCGAGCCGAACGCCCAGGCGACCGACGCCGCGACGCCGAGCCCGACCGGGCCGAGCGGCAAGTGCTGGCCGCCGCTCGGCGAGACGAGGTAGATCATGCCGGCGAGTCCGATCGCGAGCCCGAGCGCGCCGAGGCGCGACAGCCGCTCGCGATAGAGCAACGCGCCGAACGCGGCCATCCAGAGCGGCGAGAGCGCGAAGAAGAGCGAGCCGACTCCGCTCGGCAAGCGCTCGAGAGCGGAAGCGAAAACGCCGTTGCTCGCGACGAGCAACAACGTTCCGACGATTCCCGCATCGCGCCACTCGCGCGCCGGCGGCAACGCCGTACCGCGGAAGCGGCACCAAACCCACAGCAACGAGCCCGCCGTTGCGAAGCGCATCGCAACGAACGCGAACGGCGGCAACGATTCGACGCCCACGCGGATCGCGGGCGCGGTCGACCCCCAGAGCACGTAGACGAGCCCGAGGGCAACCGCGACGGCGAGCCGTCGCGGTGACGGCCCGCCCGCAGCCGCGGCGGTCAGCTCTTGCGCGTCGAGGTGCTGACGACGGGGCGCGGCCGACCTGGCCGCTTCGTCCGCGGTCGCCCAATCGGGACGACGTTGGAGCGGCGCGGCTCGTTGCCGAGCAAGACCGGCGTGATGATCCGCTTGCCGAACGCCTGGAGGAAGACCTCGGAGACCTCCTCCACCGGCACGAACTCCATCGTCTCGCGAACCTCCTCGGGCACGTCCTCGAGATCGACCTCGTTGCGCACCGGCAAGAGGATCTTCGAGATCCCGGCGCGCTTCGCGCCGAGGACCTTCTCCTTGAGGCCGCCGATCGGGAGGACCTGACCCGTCAGGGTGATTTCGCCCGTCATCGCGAGATTCGAGTCGACCTTCGTGCCGGTGACGAGCGACGCGATCGACGTTGCGAGCGCGATGCCGGCCGAAGGCCCGTCTTTGGGAACGGCGCCCGCTGGGACATGCACGTGGATGTCGTGCTTCGTGAAGTAGTCTTCGGGAAGCCCGAGTTCGGCGCTGCGCGAGCGCAAGAACGAGACGGCAGCCTGCGCTGACTCCTTCATGACGTCGCCGAGCTGACCCGTGAGCACGAGCTTGCCCGAGCCCGGCATCGCGGTCGACTCGATGAACATGATGTCGCCGCCGACCGGCGTCCACGCGAGGCCCGTCGTCACGCCGACCGCGGCCGTGCGCTTCTTGACCTCGTTGTAGAACCGCTGCCGCGAGAGATAGTCCGGGACATTCTCAGGCTTCACGCGCGCCTTGTAGCGCGGCGCCTCGGCGATTCTTCGTGCGACCTTGCGGAAGATCGTGCCGATCTCGCGATCGAGGTTGCGGACGCCCGCCTCGCGCGTGTAATCGTTGATCACCGTCCGGAGCGCCGGATCATTGATCTGGACCTGCGTCTCGCGCAGGCCGTTGGCCTCGCGCTGCTTCTTGACGAGATAGCGCTTCGCAATCTGCATCTTCTCGAGCTCCGTGTAGCCCGAGAGCTGAATGATCTCCATCCGGTCGCGCAACGGCCCGCTGATCGTCGAGAGGTCATTCGCGGTGCAGACGAAGAGCACTTGCGAGAGATCGAAGGGCAGGTCCAGGTAATGGTCGCGGAACGAATTATTCTGCGCCGGGTCGAGCACTTCGAGCAGCGCGGACTGCGGATCGCCGCGATAGTCGGAGCCGACCTTGTCGATCTCGTCGATCATCATGACGGGATTGCGCGTGCCCGCGTCGCGGAGCGCGCGAACGATCGTGCCCGGCATCGCGCCGATGTACGTCCGGCGATGGCCGCGGATCTCGGCCTCGTCGCGCACGCCGCCGACGGAGAGCCGCACGAACTTGCGGCCCATGGCGCGCGCGATCGACTGCCCGAGCGACGTCTTACCGACGCCCGGCGGCCCGACGAAGCACAGGATCGGGCCCGTCAACTTCTTCTTGAGCTTGCCCACCGCGAGGTACTCGATGATACGGTCTTTGACTTTTTCGAGGCCGTAATGGTCCTCGTCGAGGACCTCTCGCGCCTGCGCGATATCGATCGCGTCGGTCGTCGCGACGCCCCACGGCAGCTGGACGATCCAATCGAGGTACGTGCGGATCACCGAGTACTCGGGGCTCGCCTGCGGCACTTTCGAGAGGCGGTCGAGCTCGCGGTCTGCTGCCTTCTTGACGTCCTCGGGCAGGCCGGCCTCATCGAGCTTCTTGCGCAGCTCGTTCGTCTCGGCTTGCATGGGATCGGTCTCGCCGAGCTCTTCCTGAATCGCCCGCAGTTGCTGGCGCAGGTAGAACTCGCGCTGATTCTTCTCCATCTCGCGCTGAATATCGGACTGGATCTTATGGCCGAGTTCGACGACCTCGAGCTCGCGCGTCAGCAGGACCGTGAGCTTGCGCATCCGCTTTTCGGTGTTGCGCTCCTCGAGCAGCAGTTGCCGATCGGCCGTGTCCAGGCGCATCGAACTCGCGACGAAGTACGTCAGCAGGTTCGAGTCGGAGATGTTGTTGACTTCCATCTCCATCTCGCGCGGCGCCTGGGGCAGGAAGCCGATGAGCTTCGAGAAGAGCGTCCCGAGATTGCGATGCATTGCCACGAGTTCTTCGGACTCGCGCGTGATGTCGGGCAACTCCGTGTAGGTCGTCGCGAGATACGGCGACGTCGAGGTGAACTCGTCGGCGCGGAAAACGCCGTTCCCGCCCACGATGCAGCGGATCGTGCCGTCGGGGACCTTGATCATGCGCTGGATCGTGCCGATGGTGCCGATCCGCCGCACGTCGTCGGGACCGGGATCTTCGGTGTCCTTGTCCTTGAGCGCGACGAGGCCGATCTGACGGCCGTCGCGGAGCGCTTCCTCGACGAGGGCGATGCCGGGCTTCTTGACGACCGCGAGCGGGATGACCGTGTTCGGGAACAGGACGGCGTCCTGCAGCGGTAGGATGCCGAGGATGTCAGGAGCCACGGCCGGCTTCTCGGCTTTATCTTTGATACGGGCGGCCATCAAACGGGGATCCTTCTCAGGGTCATACAGATTTCAGTGCGCGACGTCGGCAGGTAGAAGTGGTCGGAGCACGGGAGCGCGATCGTGAGCATCCCGTCTCGATAAGACGCCGTCGCATCGTCGTAAGCGACGGTGACCGGCAATTCGATCTGCTTTGCGAACTCGCCGTAGGCGATTTCCTTGAGGAGCACCGAGCCGCGCTGGGCACGGGCGCGATCGAGCCGGCGGCCCATGATATGCAATCGGCGCGCTTCGATCACGACGCGCAACTCGCTCGTCTCGGTGCCGGCGATCTCGACGTCGACGTACAGCGTCTCGCCGTCGGCGGAGAGAAACACATCGGCGTTGGGCTCGAAGCCCGCTCGCGACCGCCGCGCAACAGCGGCGAACTCAACGAAGAAATCCTCATTCATGGTTAGCACTCACCTCGACACTCTGCCAGCCGGGTTGGTTCCGCCTCGGACTATTGCGATGCGAAGAGATTCATCTCCACGTCGACCCGCATCTCGCTCGATTGTACTCCGCGGTACACCCCGCGGACCGGACTGACGTCGCGATAGTCGCGGCCATAGGCGATCCGGACGAAGCGATTGTCGATGGCAAGGTCGTTCGTGGGATCAAAGCCGACCCAGCCGTGGGGCGGGAGATACGCCTCGACCCAGGCGTGTGAGGCTTCCGCCCCGAGCACGGGCGACTCGCCCCGAAAGATGTAGCCCGAGACGTAGCGGGCCGGGATGGCGACCGTGCGCAGCGACGAGAGCATGACGTGCGCGTAGTCCTGACAGACCCCGCGCCGCTCGCGGAGCGCCTCGGCCACCGTGGTGCGGACGGTCGTCGCGCTCGTGTCGTAGGTGAACGCGCCGTGCACCTCGCGCCGCAGGTTCTCGCACCATGCGCCGAGGTCGTCGCCCGGCCGCCCGACGTCGTCGAGAAACGCGTCGAGCGCGGGGGTCGTGCAGACGTACGTGCTCGCGTGCAGGTAATCGTAGAACGCCAGATCGTCGATCTCGGCCGCGAGCGCGGCGCGGGTCGCGTTCTCCGGCGGCAGGCTCGCCGGCATGAGCGTGACGACGTCGGAGTGCGCCGAGATCGTGAGCTCCGCGTGCGGCGGCATGATCGAAAAGTGCTGGACGTCGTTTCCGAAGCGGTCCCGGTACGCGTGGCTCTTCGTGCCGGGCGAGAGCTCGAGGGCGTAGCGCGAGCAGAACTGCACGCCGTCGCTGCGCGGCTGGAGATGCACGACCGTATAGCTCTGATCGACGGGGGCGGCGTACCGATACGTCGTGCGGTGATCGATCGTGAACTCCATCAGTTCGTCACCGGGAGGCGAGGGAAGTACGCCGCCTCGATCTCGCCCGAGAGCGCCTCGTACTCCGAGGCGAGCTCGAGCGCGAGGCGCCGCAGATCGCCGACGACGATCTCGTCGATGCCGGTAAAGTCGAAGCGCGCGCGCATGCGGCCGGAGCGCCGCTCGGGCGCCGTTCGCCACGAGTGCTCGGGCGTGCCCGAGATGCGATGGAGTGCGCAATCGAGGGCGTGCGTCGCGAACCGCATCGAACGCGGGCATTCGCCGGCGAGCAGCATGAACTCCACGACGTCGCGCGGCTCGGGCGAGGCGTGCGACTGCTGCGCGAACGGCACGCTCGCGCAGCACATCTCGAGCAGCCGCTGCGATTCGGGCCACGGCTCACCCGCGACGTCGACCGAGGCGAGGATGCGCGATGTGAGATACGCGCGCTCGAGATAGCGGCCGGCCTGAAGAAAATTCCAGCCCTGGCCGTGATTGAGCGTCGCATCGCTGATGCCGGCGAAGCCCTGCGCGACGTCGCGGACGTGATGCAAGAATGCCGACGGCGCGCGCAGCACGGTTCCGGGATCCTGATCCTCGACATAGAGGTACAGAACGTTGATCGATTCCCAGACTTCGCTCGTGAGCTCGGAGCGGATGCCGAGCGCATTGGACCGCGCGATCCGAATCCCCGAGACGATCGAGCTCGGGTTGCTCGGATCGAAGGCGATGTGCCGGATGGCGGCGGCCGCGGCCTTGCCGCCCGCGGGCAGCGACGAGCCGGGCGCGAAGCCGATCGCCTCCATGACCGACGACCACATCGCCTCGCCGCGGCCGTCGCGCTGACCGTAGAGATCGACCGAGCGCACGTACGTGACGTCGAGCGACCGCGCGAGGGTCTCCGCGCGCTCCACGTTGCGGCCAAGCCAATACAAGAAGTCCGCGAGGCGGCTTAGCATGCGCTCATCCCTGCTGCACCCAGGTATCCTTGCTGCCGCCGCCCTGCGACGAGTTCACGACAAGCGAGCCCGGTTTCAGCGCGACGCGCGTGAGCGCCGCGGGCGGCACCGTGACCTCGCGGCCGTAGAGCGCGAAGGGCCGCAGATCGACGCGACGACCCTCGATGGTGCGATCGACGAGTGTCGGTGCCGAGGAGATCTGGACGACGGGTTGCGCGATGAAGTCGCGCGGCCGCGCGCGGATCGAATCCGCGAACTTCTCGCGCTCCTCGACCGTCGCGAACGGGCCCATCAGCATGCCGTAGCCGCCCGAGCCGTTGGTGTCCTTGACGACGAGCTCGTGCAGGTTCGCGAGAACGTGGGAGCGCTGCGCGGCGTCGGTGCAATCGTAGGTCGGCACGTTGCGCAGCAGCGGCTCCTCGCCGAGATAGTAGCGGATCATCTCCGGGACGTAGCGATAGATCGCTTTATCGTCGCCGACGCCCGCGCCCGGTGCGTTCGCGATCGCGACGTTGCCCGAGCGATACGCGTTCATGAGCCCGGTGACGCCGAGCGCCGAGCCTTCGATGAAGTAGAGCGGATCGAGCCAGTCGTCGTCGATCCGACGATAGATGACATCGACGCGTGCGAGCCCCTCGGTCGTCTTCACGTATACGACGTTGTCGACGACGATGAGATCGCTGCCCTCGACGAGCTCGACGCCCATCCGGCGCGCGAGGAGCGTGTGCTCGAAGTACGCGGAGTTGTACATCCCGGGCGTGAGGACGACGACGTTGGGCCGGTCGATGTCGCGTGGAGCCGCATAGCGCAGCACATCCAGGAGCCGGCTCGGATAATCGTCGACCGGCTGCACGGCGTAATCGTAGAACAGCCGCGGCAGACCGCGCTTGACGACGTCGCGATTCTCGAGGACGTACGAGATACCGGAGGGCACGCGGCAGTTGTCTTCGAGCACGAGAAACTCGCCGTCGGGCGCCCGGATGAGATCGATCCCGGAGACGTGAATGTAGATGTCGCGAGGCACCGTAACGCCGACCATCTCGCGCACATAGTTCTTCGAGGAGTAGACGACGTCGTACGGCATGCGCCGCTCGCGGAGGATCCGCTGCGCGTGATAGACGTCGCCGATGAACGCGTTGATCGCGCGCACCCGCTGCGCGATGCCGGCTTCGATCGTCGACCATTCGGCAGCGGTGATGATCCGCGGAATGACGTCGAAGGGAAAGACGCGCTCGGTTCCGGCCGTATCCGCGTAGACGGTGAAGGTGACGCCGCGCTCGAGCAGCGAGACGCCGATCGAGGCGACGCGGCTGCGCAGCTCCTCGACGCCCATCCGGCCGAGGGTCTCGGCGAGCGCCGCGTAATGTGCGCGCGGCCGGCCGTCCGGGAGGTACATCTCGTCGTAGTGGCCGGCGGTCGCGGCGATCGGCCGAGAGTCGAGCATGCGTTTCGTTTCGGGACTCGGCGGGGGCTTCTCTGCGGCCAGACGGTCAACGCGCGAAAACGGACGAGCCGGGTACGCTCGTGGGCATGGCCTCACCAACCGCTCGTCCAGTCTTCGTGCTCGCCTTCGAGATCGGGGTGGCAGCCGGGTTGCGCAGCGCGACCGCCCCGGCCGCCGTCCTCTGCGCGACGCGGTCGACGTACGCGCGTGCCGCCTGCATCGCGGCGGGCGGCGAGCTCGTCGCCGACAAGCTACCGTTCGTGCCCGCGCGCACGAGCCCGGCCGCCCTCGCCGTGCGGCTCGGCTCCGGCGGCTGGTCGGGCCGAATGCTCGCACTCGCTCGCGACGGGTCCGCGACCGCCGGCATCATCGCCGGAATCGCGGGGGCGCTCGCCGGATCGTACGGCGGTGAAGCGATTCGCGCTCGGCTCGTCGCGGCTGGCTTTCCCGATCCGCTCGTCGCGATCGCCGAGGATGCGGCGACGGTCGGCATCGCTTGGGACGCGGTGCGGATCTAGTGTGCTGACCCCAACGTTCGCTTACGAAATCTCGCTCGTCTTTTTCCTTCGCGATCTTCCGCAAAGAACTTCTGGGTCAGCACACTAGCGGCCGATCGGCGAAGCCACGGCGAACGGCGTCCCGCCGTGATCGTGACGGATGCCCTCGCCGAGCGTGCGCGCCGCGGTGCGTTCGGACCCGAGGATGACGCGGCGCTCCTCGCCGTTATCGTAGGATGCGTCGAAGTGCAGGGCCCCGCGCATGCGTACTGCGGGGTCGACCGTCGCGTGATCGAGCTCGTGACCGAGGCCGAGCGCGGGCGACTGCGTCGTCCCGTCGGCGAGCCGGAGGGCGCTGTGCGGATTCCAGTAGACGCGACGCGTCGCGGGATCGAAGCGATCGTTTCCGTCGTGCACGAGCGAGAGCGACAGCGGCCGGCTCGCATGCTCCGCGCGCTCGATGACGTCGCGCATGCCGGGGTCGCGCGAAAGATAGGCGGTCGCAGCGTCGTAGTCGCGCTCGGCCGTACGTGGCACCGAGAGCGCGCCGTGCGGGCCGAGAGCGGAACGGAGACCGAGGACCGTCGCGGACATGGATCACCTCCAAAGCGTAGCCGGCTTCCATCGCGACGCCGCTCCGCTCGACAAGCCCGGAACTTGGTTCCACCGCACGTGCGCATCGCCCGGATGCACGTTGTCCACATCGTGCACATGCCCGGCTGTGAATGGGCACGCGCTGGGCAGAACATAGCCATGAGCAACGCACATCTCGCGCGCGCTTCGCGCGCTTTCATGACGACGATCGGACTCGCCGCGCTGACCGTCGCACCCGCAGCGGCGGCAAAAACCGACATGGTCTTTAACGGCATTATCACGCACCTCACGGCGACAATCTCAAGGTGCGCAATCCGGAAACGGGGCAGACCGTTGGTTTCGCGCTGGTCTCCAAGGCGCTCCACGTCTTCGGATCGGACCGCTCGACCGTCGCGCTCAACCAGCTGCATCCCGGCCAGTACGTCAAGGTCATCTACTACCGGAAGTTTCTCGGAGTCGCCCACGCCGACCGCGTCTACGTCCTCAATCAGCGGAACCAGCGCGTCACCGGGATCAAGAACTAGCTGCTCGATGCGGCGTGCGGCTCGAGCCGCATGCCGCATCGATGCTCACGCCTTCGCCGATTCTTTCGTTCGAAGGCCGATCAGCGCGAGCGTATCCGCGGCGGTGAGCCGCCCGATCGCGCTCGTGCTGTACGTCGCGCTCTCGATCGTGCCGTCGGGCCGAACGATGACGTCGGCCGGGTGGAGGAACGGCAACTCGTCGTCGTGTGCGTAGAAGCTCCCGAGAATCCGGGCAACGTCTTCCGCGACGAGACCGTAGCCGACGGGATAGGTGATGCCCTCGGCGTCGATCATCTTCTTCGCATCGGCCTCCGGGTCGACCGACGCGACGACGACGCCGATGCCCGCCTCCTCGAACTCCGAGCGGTGCTTTTGAAAATCAGCCAACTGCTGATGGCAGAACGGTCACCACTCGCCGCGATAGATGAGGAAAACCGACCACGTGTTGGGCGTCGGCACGGTCGTCTTCGGGCCGCCGACCGTCTCGAACGAGACCTGCGGCATGACGTCGCCGCTATCGAGCGGCGTGGATCTTTCGATGCGAGGCATGTGGCTGAGCCTCCTTGAGCTCGCCCGCGCTCTACCCGGTGACGCGACTGCCCATGCTGGCGCAGGGTGCGATCAGCCCCGCGTCCGCAGCCGGACGCCGCGTCGAAGCGCGTCAGCGGCCGCGCGGGCGATGCGCGCGCGCCGCCGCCGCCGGCGGCGAACGCCGAGCCGCCCGAGCAGCGCGGCGATCGTGTCGAGGGCGTCGACGATGACGTCGGCTTCGCTCGCGAAGTAGCGGCTCGCCTCGCTGCTCGCCGAGTCCGCGAGCCGCTGCTGATCCCGCCGCAGGTCGGGCAGTTCGGCGAGCGGCGTACCGGCGCGCAGAACGGCGGCGAAGGCGGCGACCGTCATCTCGACGTCGCCCGCGAAGGCCGCGACGTCGGGCTCCGAGGCGACCCCCGACCCGGAGAGCGCCTCGAGCCGGATCCCGCAGAGCACGAAGCGGTGCGCCGCCGCGACGATCCCGGCGAAGAGGTCGACCGTGTCACCGTGGCCCGGCTCGCCGCGCATGCGCGCGACCGAGGCTTCCGCGTTGCTGCGGGCGAGCCGCGACGCGAGCCGAATCTCGCCGAGCCGCGGATCGCGCGCCTCGGCATCGCTCGCGGAACGCGCAAGAATCGCGCGCCAGTACCGGACGTAGGCGTCGAGCAGCGTCGCGATCACCGCCGGCGCGAGCCGTCGCTCCCACGTCGGCCAAAGCGCGTAGAAGCCGAGCCCGAGCGCGCCGCCCGCGAGCGTCGCGACGGACCGCTCCCCGAGCGTCACGCCGGGCGCCTGCCCGATATACGTCAGCAGCACGGCCACGACGAGCGTCACGCTCGCCGTGAGGGCGCCGTAGTGCGACCGGCCGAGCGAACGCGTCGCGAACACCCCGAGGAACACGAGCGCGATCCGGCCGAGCTCGCTGCCGCCGAAGGCGAGATCGAGCGGAAAGGCGATCGCGATCCCGACGAGCGTTCCGCCGACGCGCAGCAGTCCGCGCGCGAAGGTTTCGGTGAAGTCCGGCCGCAGCACGAGCGCCGCGGTCATCGGGATCCAGTAGCCGTGCGGGACCGCGAAGCCCCGTTCGATCGCCTCCGCGAGCGCGACGCAGACGGCGAGCCGGAGCGCGTGCCGCAGCGCCGTCGACTCGAGCGTCACGTTCGCGCGTAGCGTCGCGAGCGCGCTTCGCACCGGCGGCACCGGTAGCCGCAGCGCGCTCCGCGTCCGCGCTAGCGTACCCCGAGCGCGAACCTCGCCGAGCGCGCGGTCCGCGGCGCGCAGCTGACCCGCGAGCGCGTCGAGCGCCCGGAGCGCCGCCGCATGGAGCGGCACGCGATCCGCGCCTGCGACCGCGGCGAGCCGCTCGCGCGCGCGGCGCATTCGCGGGAGCTCGTCGTCGGAGGCACCCGCCGCGGTCGTGGCGACCAGATCGGCGGCGATGCGCTCGCACGCCTCCCCCGCCGCCGCGAGCGCCTCGTCGAGCGGGCCCGCCGCCTTGCCGGCCGACAGCGCCGCGTCGCTCGCCCAGGTCCGGAGCGTCACGAGCTCGACCCGCAGCCGTTCGGCGAGATCGAGCAGCGTCCGCAGCGGCTCGTCGCCCGTGCCGCGCGCGCGGCCGAACGCCGCGAGGGTCGCCTCGGCATCCGCGAGCGGCGCGCTCAGCGGCGGAATCACGTCCGCACCCGGCTGCCGCGCGAGCTCCGCGAGATGCGCGTAGGCGCGCGCGAGCGCCCGCTGCTGCGGCGTCGCGTGCGACGGCACGGCGAGCGCCGAGAAGAGCATCGTGATCCCGCCGCCGCCGAGAACGATGAGGGCGACGCCGGCGGCGTGCGCGGGATCGAGCGGCGTCCGGCCGAGCACGATGAAGACCACGAGGCTCACGACACCGACCGTCGTCGCATCGGGGCCGAGGCAGACGGCGAGCCCGGCTGCAAACGCCCATGCGGCGACGGCCGGGATGGCGAGCCACGGGACGGCGCCGCTCGCCGAGCCGATGCCGGCCGCGAGCGAGACGGCGATCGCCGCGAACGCGATCCGCATGAGCCGCAGCCGCACGGCGACCGCCGCGTCGGCGAAGCTCGTATTGAGCGCGCCTACGGCGAGCACGACGGCCACGATCGGACCGCCGAGCGCCCGGCCGAGTGCGAGCGCGGTCGCGACCGCCGCGGCGTCCCGCAACGCGACGCGCTTCGAGATCAGGGACCGGTCGAATTGGAACAGCTTGGCGACGAACGGATGGGGCACCGCTTCGGCCGACACCGGTACGTCGCCGAGCGGTTGCGTCGCGGCGACGCGCGGCGAAGACTCAGTCCGCGCCGGCGTCAGTTCGAGGCGTGGTAGCGCCCGCTCGCGCTCACGCCGTAGCCAAAGCCGCAGCCGCCGGCCTGCGCGATCGTGAGCTGCGCCCCGTAAAAAGCGAACGTGAGGCGACAATCGTTGTTCGCGTCGACGAACATCGCGCGGGCGCCGCTCGGCACGAGACGCCCGGCGATCGAGCCGCTGTTGAGATCGGGATTCGGGCGAAGCGCATCGAGCGTGAAGTCGAGCGCGCCGTGCGGAGCGCGGCGCAGGCTCAGCTTGCGCAGCGCAACGCCGCGGTAGGTCGGCGTGGTCCCGGCTGGTCCCGCGCCCACGTAGGCTCCGGCCTGAGGCCTCGAAGCCGCGCCCAGCGGATCGAGCGCCGTCGTGAAGCGCTCGCGATCGAACGTCACGGGCGTCATATCGCCCCACACCGCCGTCGCCGGCATCGTCGCAACGACGGGGCCATCGGCTGCCGCGAGGACGAGCGAGGTCGCCCGGGCGCGCACGGCGGGCCCCGAGCCGTAGACGTCGCCGTCGACCCAGCGCAGCCGCGTCGCCGCGACTTCCCCCGGCTCGAGATCGAACGGAAAGACGACGGGGCCCGGGTGCATGAACCGCGCTCCGGCAACCGTGCCCGTCGCGGTCGTAACGCCGCCTGCTCCGCGCATCGAGAGCCCGGCGACGGGCGACAGCTCGCAGGCGCTCTGGCCGGTATTGGTTACGATCGCGAACGCCCCGCTATGCGACATCGCGGTGAAGACCGGTGCGCCGACGCCTTCGACGCGTAACGTGAGGTGCGCGGCCGCGCACGGCGGCGTCGCGGCCGAGACGGGCGGCGGCACGAGCACGAGCCACATGCCGACGCCGACGATCGGGAGCAGGGCCGCAAACATGCGGCGCAACACGGGGAAGCTCATGCCCTTCGAACGCACGATCGTCGCGCGGGGTACCATGGTTCGCTGAGAGCAGCGTGAGAAGTCGCGGCCGTTCGTCATCGCCGCCCGTCAGGGAGCAATGCGCCGATAGCGAGCTCCGGCGCGACGAGCTCGATGACGAACGTGCTCTCGGCATGGCTGCCGGATCGACGCGTGAGCCGCCCGGAGACGCGACCGTCGGCACCGCGCGTGACGTACGTCCCGTGACCGGACGCGCGTGCGAACGGCGCCGCATTCGACGCAACGACCGTTAACGCCACGGATCGAGAAACGACGCGCCGGAGCGCGCGATATCGCGTGTATTCCGGGTCACGACGGTCAAATCGTACGCGAGCGCGGTCGCGGCGAGCAGCGCGTCGATGACCGGCAACGGCTGGTCCCTCTGCTCGGCGCTGAGCCGGCCCCAACGTTCTGCGATCGTCCGGTCGATCGCGATGATCCGCGAGCCGAAGCGAGCCGGCAGCTCGTCGACGAGCCAGTGCGTCAGTCGCTTGCGACGGTCGCCATTCTCGACGTGCTCGACGCCCTTGCGGATCTCGCCGAGCGAGAGCACGCTCAGGAAGAGTGAGTCTTCCGAAACGCCGCCGAACCACCGCAGCACATGCGGCGCCGGAGATCGACGGACGACTTCCGAGAGGACGTTCGTATCGAGCAGATACATGCCGTCAGTCGATATCGATCGGCCGTTCGTCCTCCGCCGGTCGAGCGAGGACGACGTCCCACTCCGAATCCTGCAGCTCGGCGAGCGGCGATCGCTTCATGAACGCGAGGAATGTGTCATCACGCGGTCGCGTGAGCTTCGCATAGAGCGGCGCCGAGACGACGACGACCGCATCCTTGCCGCGGCGGGTGATGCGTTGCGGCGCACCGGTCGTCGCCGCGCGTTCCACGACCTCGCTCAGACGAGCCTTGGCATCTTGAAGCGCCCACGTATCAGACTTCGATCGCACGACGAGCCTCCGAACTAGTTCGACTAGTCCGAAGAATGTCAGACCGTTCGGCCACAGTCAAGCCCTGATAGAAAGAGCCTCGCATCGCTACGAGGCTCTTCCAACGGTCCGGTAGCGTCGACCACCGATGCATTTCGTGGCGGTGCGCGGTGCTGGGCAACGCCGCCCAGCGCCGCGCACCGTCACGAAATTACATCATGTCGTAGCCGCCGCCCATGCCGCCCATTCCGCCGCCGCCGCCCATGCCGTTGTCGGCCTTCTTGGGCTCCGGCTTATCGGCGATGAGGGTCTCGGTCGTCAGGATCAGCGAGCCGATCGACGCCGCGTTCTGGAGCGCCGAGCGCGTGACTTTGAACGGCTCGACGATGCCCGCCGCAACCATGTCGACGATCTCGCCCGACATCGCATCGAAGCCCTGACCCGGGGCCGCGAGCTTGACGCGGTTCACTTCGACGGAGCCTTCGAAGCCGGCGTTGGTCGCGATCTGACGCAACGGCTCTTCGAGGGCGCGCTTGATGATGTCCACGCCGATCTTCTCGTCCACCGCGGTGTGCGCGGCGCCGTTGCTGGCATCGGCCTTGTAGTTCTCGAGCGCCTTGAGGGCGTGCACGAGCGAGCTGCCGCCGCCGGGAATCATGCCTTCTTGAACGGCCGCGCGGGTCGCCGAGAGGGCATCTTCGATGCGGTGCTTCTTCTCTTTGAGCTCGGTCTCGGTCGCGGCACCCACTTGAATGACGGCAACGCCGCCCGAGAGCTTGGCGAGACGCTCCTGGAGCTTCTCCTTATCGAAATCGCTGTCGGTCTCTTCGATCTGCCGCTTGATCATCTCGATGCGGCCCTTGATCGCGTCCGGGCTGCCCTTGCCGTCGACGATCGTCGTCTCTTCCTTCGTAATTTTCACCGTCTTGGCCTGACCGAGGAGATCCGGGGTGACCTTGTCGAGCTTGAGGCCGAGCTCTTCGCTGATGACCGTCGCGCCCGTGAGGGTCGCGATGTCCTTGAGCATCTCTTTGCGGCGGTCGCCGAAACCCGGCGCCTTGACGGCGACGGTCGTGAACGTGCCGCGCAGCTTATTGACGACGAGGGTCGCGAGGGCTTCGCCTTCGACGTCCTCGGCGATGAGCACGAGCGGCTTCTGAACCTGAACGATCTTCTCGAGCAACGGCAGGATGTCGGCGATCGCCGAGATCTTGCGCTCCGTCACGAGGATGTACGGATCGGTCAGCGTCGCTTCCATGCGCTCGCTGTCGGTGACCATGTACGGCGAGATGTAGCCCTTGTCGAACTGCATGCCGTCCTTGGTCTCGACCTTGGTGTCCGAGCTCTTGGACTCTTCGACCGTGATGACGCCGTCCTTACCGACGGCCTGCATCGCCTCGGAGATCAGTCCGCCGATCTCCTTGTCGTTGGCGGAGATGGAGGCGACCTGCGCGATCTTCTCGGGCGTGTCGACCTTCTGCGCCATCTTTTCCATCTCGCCGACGGCGATCTTGACGGCCTTGTCGATGCCGCGCTTGATCAGCAACGGGTTGCTGCCGGCGGTGACGTTGCGGAGGCCTTCGCGAATGATGGCCTGCGCGAGCACGGTCGCGGTCGTCGTGCCGTCGCCCGCGATGTCGTTCGTCTTGGAAGCGACTTCCTTGACGAGCTGCGCGCCCATGTTCTCAAACGTGTTGGGCAACTCGATCTCTTTGGCGATCGTGACGCCGTCGTTCGTGATCGTCGGCGAGCCGAATTTCTTGTCGAGGACGACGTTGCGCCCCTTGGGCCCGAGGGTCACCTTGACGGCATCCGCGAGGATGTTGGCGCCGCGCTCGAGCGAACGACGAGCGTTCTCGTCGAAAATAAGTTCTTTAGCAGCCATCGTAGTTTACTTCACTCCCGCCGGAACTTTGGAATCGGAGAACACGGCCAGGACGTCCTTTTCCGAGATGATCAGGTACTCTTTACCTTCGATCTTGATCTCGGAGCCGCTGTACTTCGAATAGATGATCTTATCGCCGACCTTGACGTCCATGGCAAGCTTGGTGCCATTGTCGAGCGTGCGGCCGGAGCCGATCGCGAGGACCGAACCCTCCTGGGGCTTTTCCTTCGCGGTGTCGGGCAGAAAAACGCCGCCGGCGCTCTTGTCAGCCTGCTCGACATGCTCGACGACCAGACGATCGCCCAAGGGCTTCAAATTCACGGATGTGCCTCCAACACGACTTATAGAGTTAGCACTCGTGGCAGGGTACTGCCAGCACGGACGATGTTAGCAGAGGCACCGGGAGACTGCAACCCCGATCTTCCTCGACCGGGACCTCAGTCGAGGGGCTCGAGACCAACCGCGTCCGTCCGGAGCTCGCGGACGCACATCGCCGCGGCGAGCGCCATGCCGAGCCATGTGCAGGCCTTCACGGCGATCAAAAACGGGATCGCCGGAAACGAGAGCCAGTCCGAAGAGGCGTCGGCGATCCAGACGACCGATGCGTTGACCCCGGGCGCAGCCGTCGCGTGGATGGCCGGGACGGCCGGAAAATCGAGCCGCCCATGGGCGATCGCGAAGGCGGCAAAGACGGCGCTTGCGAGCCCGGTCACGAGCGACGCCTTGCCGGCCGCGAAGCGTTCCCCATGCGACCGATTGACCGCAAAGACCGTCGCCCATGCGACGGCGGCGCAGAGCAGGATGTCGGCGAGGTCGGGCTTACGCGGCCAGCCATGGTCCACGTTCACGAGCGACGGAAACGGGATGACGAGCAGCGCGAGCGCGAGCGAACCGTCGATCCAGCGCCGCGACGGGCGAAGGTAGATGAGCGCAGGGACGAGCGCGACGACGATCTGCGGGACGTGCACGAACGTCCCGCCGAGCACCGCGCACGTCGCGGGAAGCAGCACGGCGGCGCCGGTCCTTACGGCGCGCTCGCGATGGAGCGCGACCGCCGCGATCGCCGCGAGCCCCGTGAGCGCGTACCAGAGCGCTCCGATCCGGGGCGCGAGCGATGCGGACGCGCCGAGCGCGTGGGCGAGCCACGTCGTGCTGTATTGGTACGGCTGCCGGATCTCGGCCGCCGCGTGGATCGGCAGCGTCGTCGCATACATCCGCCAGAGATCGGGTCCGAACGCCGCGACGGAGGCAGCGACGAGGACGGCGACGCCGATCGCGAGCGGTACGCGCGTCCTCGGAGCGACGAGGAACGTCGCGACGATCGCCGTGACCGCAGCGTGTGGCTCGACGAGGGCGACGAGGAGCCCGAGCGCGGCGACCCGGGGCCGGTCGACGCGCAGCGCCCATGTCGCGACGGCGATCCCGGCGATCGCGATCGGGGCGACCTGACCGAGGTGCAGCGAGAACAGCTCCACGACGAGGAAGACGGCGGCGGCCGCGAGGGCGACCGGGATGCGACTCGAGCGTGCGACGGCGACGCTCGTTACCGCACCGGCCGCCAGGATCGCGAGCGCCATCGCCGCGGTCGCCACGCGGAAGGGCCAGTGACCAAGAACCCAAAGCGGAAGAAAATCGAACGGCGGCAGCGGTGACGGGACGGCGATCTCGAGTCGCGCGCGCGAGTTTTGCTGTTCCCGCTCGAAGAGCGGCTCATAGAGATAGGGATCGGCTCGATCGCGCGCGACCACTTCGCCCGCAGCATAGAACGCTCGAAAATCGTACAGGTCGGGCGTATGCGACCAGACGCGGATCTCGTGCACATTCATCAGCACGGCGAGGATCGCCGCAAGCACGTAGCCGGCGGACGACACCCGAATTCCAGTCCGGAGCGGCGTCACGCCGCGCGGGCCGCGGCCTCGAACGTCGATAGCCTCGAGGGACTCACGCTCCGATGATACGTGCGAACGGCTCGATGACCCGCTGGTTCAGGTAGATCAGAGGCGCGTCGACGTGAAACCCCGGCTGATTGTGGAGGATGGCGAAGCCCGAGAGCGCGATTGCCGTGAGCAGCGCGAACGTCCGTTGCGTCCGGCTCGCCGCGGTCTGGAAGAGCGGCGCGAGCAGCGTGAACGTCGCGATCGCCGTGAGCACGAACGCGATCGCGTCGTGAACCGGATTGCCCGCTGTCGAGCGCGTGGCAAAATTCGACACGCCGTCGATGACGAAGAACAGCGAGATCCCGATCGCATAGCTCGCGGCGCAGATCGTCGCGAACCAGAACGCCCGAAGAAGCGGCGATCGCGAACGGCGGTAGCCGCTCCGGTCGAGGACGACGTTCGGAAGCGTCCCGGTGGGATGCGGGCGATTGACGGAACCCGCGTGCCTCACCGTCGAACGTCTCCGCGATGCAACAGCGGGCGCTGCCGGTCGGCGCGATCTTGACGGCGGGCGCCGCGGCCGGCGTGGTCGGCGCGATCACGATCGACGCCTATCTGCTCGCGACCGTCGTCGGCGCGTTCCACGCGACGACCCCGGGCGGATTCTACCGCTACGTCGCCTCTGGCGCCCTCGGGCGCGCGGCGTACGTCGATCCGAATGCCGTCTGGCTCGGCGTGCTCTTCCATATGCTCATTAGTATCGGCTGGGGAATCGGCTACGCGTACGCCGCCAACATCACCGTTCAGATTCGCACGCGACCGCTGACCTCGGGCATCGTCTTCGGCATCGGCGTGATGATCATGATGCAGTTGATGGAGGTCGCGGCCAACATCTATCAGCTCCCAAACAGCTTCTCGCTCGGGAATCTGTTCATCGCCCACGTCGCCTTCTTCGGTTTGCCGATCGCTTACACGGTCGACCGGCTCTGGCGGCCGCAGCGGCGCGCCGCCCGGTGATCGCGGAGCTCACCGTCGATCTCGGCGCGCTCGTCCGCAACGTCGCGGCCATGCGCGCCGTCGCGGGACGGGCGGGCTACGGTGCCGTCGTGAAGGCGAACGCCTACGGCCACGGCCTCGCCGAGACCGCGCGCGCGCTCGCGCCCGTCGTCGACACCTTCTGCGTGTACCGGCCGGACGAAGCGACGGCGCTGCGCGACGCGGCCATCGCGACGCCGATCCTCATCCTCGGACCCGTCGAATCGCACGAGCTCGACGCCGTGCAGGCGGCGGACGCGGCGCTCGCGCTCTGGAGCACCGGCGGCTTTCGGCGCGACGCCGAGCGCGCCGCGGCGCGACGCGGTCGGCGGCTCCGGGTGCACGCGAAGATCGACACGGGCGTCGCGCGACTCGGCATCCCGGCTGCGGCCGCGGCGGCGGCCCTCGCAGCCGACCTGGCCGACCCCGGCATCGCGCTCGAGGGCGTCTTCACCCACCTCGCGGCCGCCGAGGAGCTCGCCTCGGCGTTCACCGCGCTCCAGCTCGAGCGCTTTGCGGCCGCGACGGCACCGCACGCTGCCGCGCTCGTGGCCCGCGGCGTGCTCCGGCATGCCGCGGCGTCGGCGGCGGCGATCCTGTATCCCGAGTCACGCCTGGACCTCGTGCGCGCCGGCATCGCGACGTATGGGATCTGGCCGTCGCCGGCGACGCAGCTCGCCGCGGCAGACAGCCTCGTCCTCGAGCCCGCGCTCGCTTGGACCACCTCGCTCGTCGTCGTCCGGGACGTGGCCGCGGGCGAGCCGGTCGGCTACGGCTGCAGCTATCGCACCGAGCGCGACTCGCGGATTGGCGTCCTGCCGATCGGCTATGCCGAGGGACTGCCACGCGCGCTCGGCAATGCGGGCAACGCGCTCGTGGGCGGTCGAAGCGTGCCGTTCGTCGGCCGCGTCTGCATGAACATGGCGTTCCTCGACGTCACGGACGTGCCGGACGCGGCGCCGGGCGGCCGCGTGACGCTCGTGGGCCGCGACGGCGACGTCGCCCAAGACGCGAACGAACTCGCGGCGGCCGCGGGGACCATCGGGTACGAGCTCCTCGCGCGGCTCCCGGCGGGGATCCCGCGGCGCTACGCGCGCTCGGCGGCTGCCGCGGCGACGGCCGCGAGCGCGTCGCTGAGATCGAGCGTCCCCTCGTAGAGTGCGCGGCCGACGATGGCCGCGTCGACGTTGCCCGGCGTCCCGCGCACGAGATCGAGGAGATCCGCGATCGTTCGAGCACCGCCGCTCGCCGTCACCCGCATCGTCCCGAGCGCGGCGACCGAGCGCAGTGCCATGAGATCGTAGCCCGTCCCGGCGCCGTCGCGCGCGATTTCGGTAAAGACGATCCGCTCGATGCCCCAGCCCGCGAGCTCGCGCACGAACGCGTCGCGATCGCGACCCGCGTCATCCCGCCAGCCGCGGATCGCGACGGCTGCCCCGCGCGCGTCGACGCCCGCGATGGCGCGCGCTCCGAGCTCCGCCGCGAGCTCGCGGCCGAGCGCCGGGTTTTCGGCGAGCACCGTCCCGAGCACGATCGCCGCGGCGCCCGCGTCGAGCCGCTCGCGCACGGCAGCGAAATCGCCGATGCCGCCGCCGGTCTGGACCGGCACGTCGACCGCGGCGCAGATCGCGCGGAGCGCGGCGAGGTTGCTGCCCGTCCCGAACGCGCCGTCGAGATCGACGACGTGCAAGCGACGCGCGCCCGCGGCAACGAACGCGCGCGCGCGCTCGGCGGGGTCGCCGTCGTAGCGCGTCTCGCGTGCCGGGTCGCCGCGGAGCAACCGCACGCACCGGCCGTCGCGCAGATCGATCGCCGGAACGATCGTCATATCACGAGCGCGATGAAGTTGTCGAGGAGACGCGCGCCCGTGCGCTGGCTCTTCTCGGGATGAAACTGCGTCGCCATCACGTTGTCGCGCGCGACGATCGCGGCGAAGCGCTCGCCGTGCTCGCATGCGGCGAGCGTCGCGGCATCGACGGGCGCGCGATAGCTATGCAGGAAATAGGCGTAGTCGTTCGCGCCGAGCCCCGCGACGAACGGGTGCGCCGCGACGAGCTCGAGCGCGTTCCAGCCCATGTGCGGCACGCGCGGCGCGTTCTCGAAGCGCGACACGGCGCCGGGGAGTAGCCCGAGCCCGGCGTGCGTGCCGTGCTCATCGCCCGAGTCGTAGAGGATCTGCATGCCGACGCAGATGCCGAGGAACGGCTTCCCGGCCGCGACGAGCGCGCGGATGGCGCCATCGAGCCCGCGCTCGCGCAGCGCCGCCATCGTCGTCCCGAACGCGCCGTCGCCGGGCAGGACCGCGGCCGGCGCCGCGACGACCGCGGCCGCATCGTCCGTGACGACGACGTCAGCGCCGCGCCGCCGCAGCGCCGCGAGCAGCGAGCCGAGGTTTCCGCCGCCGTAATCGACGACCGCGATCACGCCGGGCGCTCGGCGAGCGGCACATACGGCCGCTGCGTCGGGCCGACGTAGAGCTGGCGCGGCCGCGTAATGCGCTGTTCGGGATCCTCGATCATCTCTTTCCAGTGCGCGAGCCAGCCCGCGGTACGCGCGAGCGCGAAGACCGCGGTGAACATGTTAATCGGGATCCCGAGCGCCCGCATGATGAGCCCGGAATAGAAGTCGACGTTGGGGTAGAGCTTGCGCGAGACGAAATAGTCGTCGGCGAGTGCGACGCCCTCGAGTTCCTTGGCGAGCTCGAAGACCGGGTCGCACGCGGCGCCCGTCTCGACGAGCAGCCGCTCGTAGATTTCGCGCAGCACCTTCGCGCGTGGATCGTAGCTCTTGTAGATCCGGTGCCCGAAACCCATGAGCCGGAACGGATCCCCCTTGTCTTTCGCGCGCCGAATGACGTCGGGCAGCCCGTCGACCGTGCCGATGTCGATGAGCATCTGCAGCACCGCCTCGTTCGCGCCGCCGTGCAGCGAGCCCCAGAGCGACGAGATGCCCGCAGCGATGCAGGCGAACGGGTTCGCGCGGCTCGAGCCGACCGTCCGCACGGTCGACGTCGAGGCATTCTGCTCGTGATCGGCCTGCACGATCAGCAGCGCGTTCATCGCTCGCGCATGCAGTTCTGAGCCGACGTAGGGTTCGGCCGGGACGGAGAACATCATGTGCAGGAAGTTCTCGCAGTAGCCGAGCCCGTTGTTCGGATACACGAATGGCTGACCGATGGAATACTTGTGCGCGGCCGCGCCGATCGTCGGCAGCTTCGAGACAAGCCGACGGATCGAGACTTTGCGCGACTCCGGATCGAAAACGTCGATCGCATCGGGATAGAAGGCCGAGAGCGCGCCGACCACGCCGAGCACGATCGCCATCGGATGCGCGTCGCGCCGAAAGCCGTTGTAGAAGCTAAGCACCTGCTCGTGCAACATCGTGTGATGTGTGATCTCGTACGAAAACTCGTTGAACTGCGCGGGCGAGGGCAGCTCGCCGTTGATGAGGAGGTGCGCGACCTCGAGATACGAGCTGCGCTCGACGAGCTCGTCGATGGGATAGCCGCGGTAGAGCAGCACGCCCGCGTCGCCGTCGACGTAGGTGATGGCGCTGCGACAACTCGCGACGCTGCCGTATCCCGGATCGAAGGCGAGCAGACCGTGCTCGGGATAGAGTTGCTGCACGTCGAGCGCGTTCGCGCCGATCGTGGCCTCGAGCACCGGCAACGACGCGATCGTCGCGCCGCCGCTGTCGCAGATGCCGTACGCGGATTCGCCCGCCATGCTAGTGTCCCACTAGGCGAGGACGCCCTTCGTCGAGGGCACGGCGTCGTCGCCCGTGCGCGTCTTGGCCTGCGCAAACGAGCGCGCGAACGCCTTGAACGACGCTTCGCAGAGGTGGTGGCCGTTGGTTCCCGCCATGCGGATGAGGTGCACGCAGAAGCGTCCGTTTTCGCTTAACGAGTGAAAGAAATGCGGCAGCATCTCGGTCTTGAGATCGCCAAGATCCTCGACGCGATACGCCACGTCGTAGTTGCTCCAGCCGCGCCCGGAGAGGTCGACGCTCCCGAGCACGAGCGCGTCGTCGAGCGGCACGCTCGCCGAGCCGAAGCGTACGATTCCGCGCTTCTCGCCGAGCGCCGCGTAGATCGCCTGGCCGAGCGCGATCGCCACGTCCTCGACGAGGTGGTGATTGTCCATGCCGTCGCCCGTCGCGTGAACCGTCAGGCCGCTGCCGGAGTGGCGCGCGAACGCATCGAGCATGTGATCGAGGAACTTCACGTCCGTAGCGATCTCGGTCGGGCCGCCGTCGAGGTCGAGCGCGAGCTCGATCGACGTCTCCTTCGTCTTGCGCGAGATCGTGGCGCGGCGCGGCGCGTGCGTCGTCATCGGGTGATCGCTCCTTCGGGCTGGCCGCCGCGGCGGTCCAGGGGAATCCACGGGCGCGCGCCCTCGCCGACGTACGTCGAGCTCGGTCGCGGGCCGCGCGCGCGCCCCAGGTCTTCGAGGACGTGGGCCGTCCATCCGGCGATGCGCGCGCAGGCGAACACGCACGCGAAGGCATCCGCCGCGAAGCCGAGCGCGTCGAGCAGCGCCGCGGCATAGAGATCGGCCGTCGCGCAGCGCTCGGTCGCGGCGTCCTCGAGCGCGCGCGCGACGGCGTACGTCTTGCCGACGCCCTCGCTCGCGAGCTCGCGTGTCACCGCTTCGATCGACGCCGCGCGCGGATCGCGCGTCCGATAGAACGGATGGTCGAAGCCCGGCAGCGGAGCGCCCGCGGCGAGGTCGTCCGCCGCGACGCGCGCGACGCCGCTGGCCGGCCCGAGCGCGCGCAGGTGCGCGAGCACGCGCGCGGCGGCGCCGCCATGGGTCGCCGCGGGCAGCGTCGCGAGCGCGGCACAGGTCGCGCCGTAGAGATCCGCACCGTCGCGCGAGGCAGCGAGCGCGGCGGTCGTCGAGGGGCCGATGCCGTGTTCGGCGAGCGCCATGAGATACACGTCGAGCGCGCGCTCGGCGGCGGGCTCGGGCGCACGGCCGGTCCGCATGTAGAGCAGGTTCGCCGCCGTGCCGAGATTCGGGAGGGGCGCGATCGGCGCGAGCCCGCGGCGCAAGCGATCCCAGTGCGCGACGATCGTCGGGACCTTCGCGACGAGCCCGATCGCGGCACGCGGCGTGATCGGGTGGGCGCCGTCCTCGAGCCGCTGCGCCGAAAACGCGAGCGCCGAGACCGCGGTGCGCAGGACGTCGGTCGGAGCGGCGTCCCTCGGGGCCGCGGCCAAGACCGCGAGCGCGGGCGGCGGCAGCGCGCGATTGGCCGCGAGCCGCACGACGAGATCGGCGAGCTGCGTGCGCGTCGGCAGCGCACCGAAGAGCAGGAGATAGGCGATCTCTTCGAAGGAGCCGCCCGCGATCGCCGTCGCGACCTCGTAGCCGCGATACGCCAGCGTCCCAGCGAGGGCATCGAGTTCGGCGAGCGCGGTCCGCGCTCGCGAGGGCGCCACATCGCGGTCCGCATCCATCGCGCGCAGATTCGCATCCGGTCCGCCGACTCTTCTCCGAAACTCACTGGCGCGTTGCTCGCACGAGCGCGCGGGGAACGATCACACGAGCACGACCGATGGAGTAGCAGCATGGCCGAAGAGCGCGACGCCGACCTTCCCTCAACCCTCGAGCGCTCGCCGAAGAAGGCGCAGGATACCTATGCCGAGACGCTCGCGAGCGCGGAGAAGACCTACGGCGGCGACGAAGCCGCCGCGCATCGCGTCGCATGGGGCGCCGTCAAGCACGAGTTCGAGAAAGTCGGCGATCACTGGGAAGCCAAAGCCGAAGCCGGCCCGTCGGACTCACGCAGCAAGGGCTCGACGAGCGACAAGCTGGCCGGCAAGGGCGAGACGCACGGCGGCGTCGACGTCGAGGGCCACACCCGTGAGGAACTGATCGAGCGCGCAAAGGCCGCGGGCGTGCCGGCGACCTCGCACATGACGAAGGACGAGCTCGGCGACGCGATCTCGAAGCGCAGCGGCTAACGGCTCGTCACCGCTTGCGTCGGGATATCGAGTCGTCACGTAAAAAGGATCGAGCGCGCTGACGTCCCCGAGCGCTTCGGTGGCACCCGGCCGTTCGCGAGCGAGTTCTCCGACGAGCGTAAATATCTCGTGGGTGCGGGGCCGATCGCTGGCAGGCCAAACGAGCGCGCCCTTGAGGACCTTCTCCACAGCCTGCTGGCACGCGAAGCAAGCCAGATCGTTTCGCAGGCCGTCGGCGAGATAGCGCGCAGCATCGAGATCGCGTTTTTCTGGCGAGCTCAAGGGGGATGCTGTTGCATCGATCCACGTGCCCTCGCGAAGTGCCTGGGCAACGAAGTTCCGCTCGATGACGAGTCGCTCGAACTCGGCCGGCTCGTCGACGATGAGATCGCACGGCACGTCGAGATCGAGCCGCCGCACGATCTTGCGTAGCGCGCGCCCGGGTCGCCATGTGCCGGCATTGTCGTGACGACCATGACGTCCAGATCGGACTCGGGGCCGACGTGGCCCGTCGCACACGAACCCAACACGAGCGCGCCGCCGAAGTCTGTGTTGCCCGCAATCGACGCGCGCAGCGCGCGACGGCGGCGTCCAGGAGCGCGCGACGGGCGGCGGCACGCTCGTGCCACCGGGCCGGGTGCGGGACCGCGCTCCAGTCCGTCATCGGACCGAGTGTAGTACGGCCCGTGGGCGATCAGTCGTTGAGCCTGCCGAGCGCTTTCGTCACGTCGGTGACGTTCGCGTAGTCGTCCTCGTCGATATTCTCGAGCGCGTCGACGACATCACAGGGCGCTCTCGGACTTCGATCGGATTGTAATGGCCATGCCGCGACCCTACCCGTTCGGGATGGGTCACGACGGCCCACGACAGGCCGCTCGGCGCCGCCCTCAGAATCGGCCCGCGAGCGCTGCGCCGCGGTCGAGCGCCGCGCGGACGAGTCGCTCGACGAGCGCATCGTAGCCGATCCCCGCTGCGGCGCAGCCGTCGGGCAGCAGGCTCGTCGGCGTGAGCCCAGGCAGCGAATTGATCTCGAGCACGAACGGCCGACCCGCAGCCGTGACGATGAAGTCCGTGCGCGAGTAATCGCGCAGGCCCATGAGCCGATGAACCGAGAGCGCGAGGGTCTGCATCCGATGCGCGAGATCGTGATCGATCCGCGCGGGCGCCTCGTGGACGCTACCGCCCGGCATGTACTTCGCGTCGTAGTCGTAGAACTCGCGCCCTTGCGGCAGGATCTCGACGACCGGAAGCGCCTGCTCGAAGAACACGCCGCACGTGAATTCGCGGCCCGGTATGAACTCCTCAGCGAGCACGCTCGAGCGCACGGCGGAGGTCGCGATCATCGCCTGCGACCATTCCTCATGCGTGCGCACGAAGCTCACGCCCGCGCTCGAGCCCTCATTGCGCGGCTTGACGACGAGCGGCAGGTTGAGCGATCCCGGCAGCAGCGGCAGCGTCCCGCCGTCGAAGTCGAACGTGTCCCAGGCAGGCGTCGGCAGCCCCTCGGCGGCAATCAGCTTTTTCGTTAAGTGCTTATCCATTGCGAGCGACGACGCGCGGACGGCGCTGCCCGTGTAGGGAATGTTCAAGTACTCAAGGATCGCCTGGATCGTGCCGTCCTCGCCGCCAGGCCCGTGCAGCGCGATGAAGACGGCATCGGGGGCGAGCTCGCGCATCGCGTCGATGAAGCGCGCATCGAAATCGAGCTGCTGCGCGGCGTAGCCGAGCCGCTCGAGCGCCGCCAGCACGCCGCGTCCCGTCTCGATCGAGACCTCGCGCTCGCTGCCCGAGCCGCCCATGACGACGGCGATCCGGCCGCGCATCAGACGAACTCGCCGACGAAGTGGACTTCGAGCTCGAGCTCGACGCCCGTGCGCTCGGCGACCGTCCGGCGCACGCGCGCGAGCAGCGCCGCAACGTCGGCCGCCGTTGCGTCCGCCGCGTTGACGACGAAGTTCGCATGCACGTCGGAGACCATCGCGCCGCCCTCGCGCCAGCCCTTGGCGCCGACGGCTTCGATCAGCCGGCCCGCACGGTCGCCCGGCGGGTTACGAAAACACGAGCCCGCACTCGGCTGCTGCAGCGGCTGCGTCGCCTTGCGCCGCACGAGCCGCGCCTGCGTCCGCGCGCGCACCGCCGCCGTCTCGCCCCGCGCGAAGCGCAGCTCGGCGCGCGCAACGACCGCATCGCGCGCAAGCGTGCTGCTGCGATAGAAGTACTGCGGCGTGCACGCGTGCGGCTGCGGCCGGGTCGGCGTTTGCACCCAGACGGCGCGCACGAAATCGCCGATCTCGCGATCGGTGCCGGCGTTCATGCGGAGCACGCCGCCGAGCAGCCCGGGAATGCCCGCGAGCGCATCGATGCCGTCGGCTCCCGCGGACGCGGCGCGCGCCACGAGCTGCGGGACCGAGGCCGACCCGCCCGCGCAGACCACGACGGCATCGTCGTCCGTCGTCACGTCGATCGCCGTGAAGGCGCCGCCGAGGCGCAGCACGAGCCCACGCATTCCGCCGTCGCCGACGAGCAGATTCGAGCCCGCGCCCAGCACGAACCACGGCAGGCTGCGCGCGAAGGCGAGCGCGAGCACCGCCGCGAGCTCGGCCTCGGAATCCACGGCGAGCAGCGCGTCCGCGGGACCGCCGATCTTCCACGACGTCAGCGGCGCGAGCGGCTCGTCGAAGCACGCGCGCTGGCCGAGAATCGCCGCGAGCGCGGTACGATCGCCGGGCGTCAGGACGCTCATCGCGCGGCCACGGGGTCGGCGATGCGCCCGGCGAGCTCGTGGGCCGCGGCCGTGATCGACCCCGCGCCGAGCATCAGCACGAGGGCGCCCGGCGGCGCTTCCGCGACGAGCCGCGCCGCGAGCTCATCGACACGCACATAGGAGACGTCGGTGCCGAGCGCGGCGAGCGGCGTGCCGATCGTGCGCGCGTCGACGCCGGGCAATGGGTCTTCGGAGGCGGCGTAGACGTCCGTGAGCAAGACGCGGTCCGCGCCGGCGAGCGCGCGCGCGAATGCGACGCCGAGATACTGCGTGCGCGTGTAGCGATGCGGCTGGAACGCGACGACGAGCGGCCCCGCGTGCGCGGCACGGGCGGCCGCGACGGTGGCGGCGACGGCCGTGGGATGGTGCGCGTAATCGTCGACGACCGTCATTCGATCGGAGCGCGCGACGATCTCGAAGCGCCGCCGCACGCCGCGGAAGCCGCCGAGCGCGCGCGCGATCGTCGCGAAGGGCACGCCGAGCTCGAGGCCGATCGCGATCGCCGGCAGGGCGTCGAGCACGTTGATCGCTCCGGGCACGGTGAGGGCGACCTGGCCGAGCGGCGCGCCGTCGACCACCACGTCGAAACGCGAACCGAACGCCGCGTAGCGAGGCGCGACGGCGCGGACCCCGGCGTCCTCGGCGAAGCCGAAGGTCCGCGTCCTCGCCGCCCGCGGCCGCCGGGCGAGCGTCGCCGCACGCGCGTCGTCGATGCCGAACCAGGCGGCGCCGCGTGCGGGAACCCGGTCCGTGAAGCGCTCGAAATCTTGTACCAGCCGCGGCAACTCCGCGTCGCAGGCAATGTGGTCGTTCTCGATGTTCGTGACGACGGCGAGCTCCGGCCGCAACCCGAGAAACGAACCGTCGGACTCGTCGGCCTCGCTCAAGAACCACGGCCCGCCGCCGTTGCGGGCGTTCGTCGCGGTATCGACGAGCTCGCCGCCGACGACGACGGTCGGATCGATGCCGCCCGCTTCCAGCACGGTCGCCACCATCGCGGTCGTCGTGGTCTTCCCATGCGTGCCGGAGATCGCGATACCGCGGCTTCGCGCCATGAGCCGCGCGAGCAGCTCGCCGCGATGGAGGACGGGCAAACCACGCTCGCGTGCCGCGGTGAGCTCCGGATTGCCGGGGGCGATCGCCGTGCTCACGATCACCTCGCGAACCCCTGCCAGATGGCTCGCGCCGTGGCCGACGCCGATGCGCGCGCCCTCGCGCTCGAGCTGGTCCACGAGCGCCGTGCGCCGATCGGTCGACCCCGAGACGGTTTCGCCGCGCGCGAGCAGGATGCGCGCGAGAGCCGACATTCCAATGCCGCTGATGCCGATGAAGTGCGTTCCCGTCGCAGGCGTCACGTTCGACCATTTTTCGGAGCTCGCCAGGCCTTCACCCGTGCGGCGATGGCGTGGCCCGGATCGGTCGCCGCGCGATTCGCCGCCGCCGTGCGCATCGCCGCGAGCGTCGCGGGCTCGAGCGCGCGGACGACCTCCGCCCGCAGCCGCACGGCGTCGAGCTCGGCGTCGGCGACGACGTGCGCCGCGCCGCTCGAAGCGAAGGCCTCGGCGTTGTGGCGCTGGTGGTCCGCCGTCGCAAAGGGATAGGGCACGAGCAACGCCGGCGCTGCGGTCGCCGCGAGCTCGCCGAGGGTCGAGGCTCCGGCGCGCGCGACGACGAGGTCGGCGGCGGCGTAGGCGGGCTGGGGGTCGTCGAGGTAGCCGAGCACGCGAACGTCGTCGCGCCCCGCGAGCCGCGCGGCGAGCTCCCCGCGGTCGCGCGTGCCCGCGAGCACGACGAAGCCGACGTCCGGAACCCCGCCCGCCTCGAGCATCCCCGCCGTCGCTTCGTTGAGCGAACGGGCACCCTGGCTGCCACCCATCACGAGGACCATCGATCGCTCGGGCGGCACGCCGAGCGCCGCGCGCGCGGCGGCGGGCCGGCGCGGCGCGCGCAGGGCCGCACGGACAGGCATCCCGACGACGTGCTCGCGCGGTCGCAGCGCGCGGCCGTTCGGCGGGTGCGCGAGCCAGAGCTCGTCCACGAGCGGGGCGAGCAGCCGATTCGCGAGCCCCGCGACGGCGTTGGGTTCCAGGAGCGCGATCCGGGCGCGCGAGCGGCGGGCGAAGCGCAGCAGCCGGAGCGCCACAACGACCGGGAGCGCGACGTAGCCGCCCGTCGCGATCAGGATGTCCGGCCGCTCGCCGGCCAGGAGCCGCCAGGCCTGCGCGATGCCGCGGACGTTCGTTGCGACGGTCGCCGCGAGCGCCCCCGGATCGCGGCGCACGAGCGGCGCCGCCGCGACCGTCGCAAAGCGAACGCCGGCCTTGGGCACGATCGTCGCCTCGAGGCCGCCCAGCGAGCCGACGTAGAGCGCCGCGACGTCGCCGAGCGAGCGGTCACCGTGCAGCGCCTCGAGGATCGCGAGGGCGGGATAGACGTGCCCCCCGGTGCCGCCGCCGGCGACGACGACCCGCAGCGACGGCCGGGCTACGAGCGCACCGCCCGCTGCGCGACGAACACGACGTCGCTCGCGACGACGGGCTCGGGCAGCACGGTCGTCGCGTCGGACATCCGGCGGTGGCAGCCGACGTTGACGATGAGCGCGCAGGCGACGAGCGACGTGACGAGCGACGAGCCGCCGAACGAGACGAACGGCAGCGGCACCCCCGTCACGGGCCACGACGCCGACACGACGCCGAGGTTGACGAAGGCTTGGATGACGACGATCGCCATGCAGCCGATCGCGAGGAAGAACCCGAAGCGATCGGGCGCCGCGAGGGCGATGCGCGCCGAGCGGAACGCGAGCGTCACGAAGAGCGCGACGAGCGCCGCGATACCGATGAAGCCGAGTTCCTCGCCGACGACCGCGCCGATGAAGTCGGTGTGCGCCTCCGGCAGCCAGAAGTATTTCTGCCGCGAGAAGCCGAGCCCCACGCCGTGCCAGCCGCCGGTCCCGAGGGCGAGCAGCGACTGCACGATGTGGAAGCCCTTGTCTTGCGGATCGCGCCACGGATCGACGAACGCCGTGATCCGCGCCCATTTGTAGGCGTCGTGACGCACGAGTACGAGCGCGGGCGGGACGACGCACGCGACCACGAGCGCCAGGTGCGCGAGGCGAGCACCGGCGACGAAGAGCAGCGTCCCGGCGACGAGGGCGAGCAGGCTCGCCGTGCCCATGTCGGGCTCCTTGAGCACGAGCACCGCGACGACGGCGACGACGATGCAGAGCGGCGCGAGGCCGCTCGAGAGCGATCGAATTTTCTCGCCCTTGTACGACAGAGCCGCCGCCAGATACAGGACGAGCGCGAGCTTCGCGAACTCGGAGGGCTCGAACTGCGCGGGACCGATGCTGATCCAGCGGCTCGCGCCGCCCGCCGTCTTGCCGACGTGCGGGATGAGGACGGCCACGAGCGCGAGCGCGGTCACGACGAGCAGCGGAAAGCCGAGCGGCCGGAGCTTCCGGTAGTCGATCCGATACGCACCGTACGCGAGCACGCTCGCGACGACGAGCCACGCCGCCTGACGCTCGAGATAGTAGAGCGCGTTGCCGTGATGGTAGGCGACGGCCGAGGCGCTCGACGCGCTGAAGACCATCACCAGGCCGAAGGCGACGAGCGTCGCGATCGTCCCGACGAGGATGGTGTCCGGCGCGGCGCGGCGCGGGCGCTCAGTCACGCGCAGCGACCATCGCCCGGGCGGCGAGCGCGAAGGCGTTCCCGCGCTCCTCGGCCGAGCCGAACATATCGAAGGACGCGCAGCCGGGCGAGAGCAGCACGACGTCGCCCGGCTCCGCGAGGCGGCTCGCCGCCGCGACGGCCTCGTCCATCGAGCCGGCCCGCGTTGCCGTCGCCGGATCGACGACCGCCGCGAGCGCGTCCGCAGCTTCGCCGATGAGGACGACGGCCTTCGCCCGCGCGCGCAGCGCCTCGCCGAGCGCTGCAAAATCCGTGCCCTTCGCCTTGCCGCCGACGATGGCGACGATCGGCACCTGGAACGATTCCAGCGCTGCAAGGACGGAACCCGGATTCGTGGATTTCGAGTCGTCGACGAACCGCACGCCGTCGCGTTCGGCGACCGTCTGCAGCCGGTGCGGGAGCGCCTCGAACGTCGCGACCCCGCGCCAGAGCGCCTCGGGCTCGAGCCCGGCCGCGAGGCCGATGCCGAGCGCCGCGAGGACGTTGCTGACGTTGTGCCGCCCGAGCAGCGGGATTTCCGCAACGGGCATAACGACGATCGGCCGCGGATCGCCCGTCGGCGGCTCGAAGACGATCTGCTCCTGCCGCACGTAGAGCGCCGCGCCGCGTCGCGGCGCGAGCGAGTACCACATCGTCCGCGCGCGCAGCCGCTTCGCGCCCTCGTCGTCGTGCAGCGACGCCACGACCGAGTCGTCGAGGTTCCCGACGAACGTGTCGGTCGGGCCCTGGTTCGCGAAGATCCGGAACTTCGCTTCGCCGTACTCGTCCATCGAGTGGTACCGGTCGAGGTGATCGGGCGAGACGTTGAGGATCGTCGCGATGCGCGGCTTGAACGAGCGGATCGATTCGAGCTGGAACGACGAGACCTCGGCGATCACCCACTCGTCGGCCACCGCGACGGCGGTCTCGCCGATGAGCGCGTTGCCGATGTTGCCGCCGACGCGCACGTGCTTCCCGGCCGCACGAAAGAGCGCGCCGACAAGCGCGGTCGTCGTCGTCTTGCCCTTGGTGCCCGTCACCGCGACGAGCGGCGCCTTGGAGATGCGGTACGCGACCTCGATCTCGGAGTACACCGGGATCCGCGCGGCCTGCACGAGCCGCACGAGCTCGCTCGTGAGCGGGACGCCGGGCGAGACGATGCAGGCCGTGAGCGACCCGAGGACCGCTTGCAGCTCGCTCGGCGGCACGAAACGCGCACCCGCGTGCGTCACGTGCTCGATCGTGCCCGCGATACGCTCGCGCGGCCCCTCGTCCGTGGCGTAGACACTCGCGCCGCGACGCAGCAGCACGGCGCAACTCGCCCGGCCGCTGCGGCCGAGACCGATGACGAGCGCCCGCTCGCCGCGTTCGAATCCTGCGCTCATCGCGCGATCGCCACGCCGACGATCGAGAGCAGCGCCGAGGCGGTCCAGAAGCGCGTCGTGACCTTGGTCTCGGGCCAGCCCCCGAGCTCGAAATGGTGGTGGAGCGGGCTCATCCGAAAGATCCGTTTCCGCGTACGCTTGAAGTAGGCGACCTGAATGATGACCGAGAGCGCCTCGGCCGCAAAGACGCCGCCGACGATCGGCAGCAAGAGGAGGTTTCCGGTCAGGACGGCGCTTCCCGCGAGCACGGCGCCGAGCGTGAGCGAGCCGACGTCGCCCATGAAGACGCGCGCGGGATGGCGATTATACCAGAGAAAACCGAGCACGGCCGCGGCGAGCGCCGCATCGACGTACGCGACTCCGTGGATGCCGATCTGCCAGCCGAGCCAGCCGAACACCGCGAGCGGCGGCAGGATCGTGCCGCTCGCGAGGCCGTCGAGGCCGTCGGTGAGGTTCACCGCGTGCGTCGTGCCGAGCAACGCCAGCAACGCGAGCGCGTACCACAGGGGATGGGGCACGCGGACCGTCGTCGCGCCCAGGCGCAGCACCGCGTCGTGCGCCGCAGGCGGCAACGCGCCGCGCGCGAGCGCGAGGAACACGACGCCGACGAGCGACGTGAGCGCGAACTTCGCGCGCGCCCCCAGCCCCCTGTTGCGCGCCTTGCGGATCGAGAGCAGATCGTCGTACGCGCCGATCGCGCCGCAGCCGAGGCCGAGCACGGCGAGCGCGATGCCAACGTGGCTCTGGAGCTCCGCGAGCGGTACCACGAGCACGAGTCCCACGAGGAAGAGCACGCCACCCATCGTCGGCGTCCCGGACTTGACGGCGTGCGTCTTGGGCGCGTCCTCGTAGGCGTGCTGCCCGAGCGCGAGCCGGCGCAGCCAAGCGATCGTCGGCCCGCCGAGCGCGAGCGTCACGAGCAGGACGACGCCGAAGCATTCCGCGAGCAACGCGTCATCGTTCACGACCGTAGCAACCGCGGGGCATCGGCCGTGCGGCGCGCGAGGACGACGATCGGCGTCTGCTCGTCGCCGTTGCCGTGCGGATTCGGCCGCAGCGCGCGGGCGATCGCGGCCCGGTCGACGCCGGGCGAGGCGCCGAGCACGTTGACGATCCCGAGATCGTTTGCGTCAACGACGACCGCATGCGCGCCGCACGCTCGTGCAATCGCAGCCGCCGCGCCGCCCGGATCGCGCGGTCCGAGCACGATCGTGCGATCGAACGGCGGCAGCGTACCCGTGTAGCCGTCGATCGCGGCGATCGTCTCGCCGAGCACGCGGTAGAAGCCGCCGCGAATGCCGACGAGCCGGCCGAGAACCTGCGCGAGCGCCGCGAGCACCACCTTGGGCGCGCCGACGTCGTCGATGACGAGCTGCAGCGACTCCGGCTGATTGACGGTCGCGAGCGCTCCGGCGCGCGCGGCGAGGGCGTTCGCGAGCGGGCTCGGCCGGACGGTCTGCGCGTCGACGATCCGGCTCTGCGCGATCGCGACGGCGGTCTCCGAGACCGCGACGATGTCGTCCGAACCCGCGATGCCGCGCACGGCGGCTGCGACGAGCGCGGGCAGATCGGCGTCGCGATCGATCAGCGCAATCCGCACGGGGATCGCTGCGAGCGCGTAGTCCAGCGGCGCGCGCCGCGCACGCGGCGTCGAGCGCCCGGCGACCATGGGGTCGCCCGCCGTCACGACCGCTTCAGCCACACGGTGCCGCCTCGCGTAACCCGTTCACGATCTCCTCGAGCCGGTAGCACCGCGAGCCCTTGAAGAGCACGAGGTCGCCTGGCCGAACGTTCGCGCGCAGCCAGGCGAGGGCGGCCGCGTTATCGGCGAAGGGCACGACGTTCTCGGGGGCGAGGCCGCCGTCGCGTGCGCCGCGCGCTAGGTCGCCTGCGAAGTCTCCGCCGACGAGCAACGTCGCGAGCCCGGCGCGCGCTGCTGCGGCACCGACGCGGACGTGATGATCGGCGGATTGCGGACCGACCTCGGCCATGCTCGCAATGACGGCGATCCGGCGCGTCGCGGGCTCGGCTGCGAACGAGGCGAGCGTGGCGAGCGTACCCGCGGGCGAGGCGTTGTAGGCATCGTAGATCGCCGCCGCCGTGCCGAGCTCAACGCGCTCGTAACGCCCGGCCGGCAGCACGAGCCCGACGAGCGCGGCCGCGATCCCCCTGGGTGCGAGCCCGAGCGCGAGCGCGCCCGCCGCGGCCGCCGCGACGTTGCGCCGGTTGTGGTCGCCCGGCACGCCGACCGTCACGTCGAACGTTTCGGTCGCGCCGGCGCGCTCGATCGCGAGCCGCTCGCGGCCGACCAGCCGCACGACCGCGTCCGCGCTCGACGCGGGCGCGGTCTCGGCGTCGAGCGCGAACCACGTGACCGGCCGCCCGAGCGAGGCCGCGCGCTCGCGCGAGACGGCGTCCGCGGCGCCGAGCACGGGTGCGGCGCCCGTGGCGAAGATCGCCCACTTCGTATCGGCGAGCCGCTGCGGCGACCCCATGATCTCGAGGTGCGCCTCGCCGACGTTCGTGAGGATCGCGACATCGGGCCGCGCCGCGCGCGCGAGCGGCTCGATCTCCCCGAAATGCCGCGCGCCGAGCTCCGCGACAACGTACCGGGCGCGCTCGGGCACCGCGAGCAGCAGCTTCGCAACGCCGAGCTCGTTGTTCTCGTTGCCGAGCGCCGCCGCGACGCAGCCGGGGGCCTCGGTCTCGAGCAGCATCGCGAGCAGCGCGCGCGTCGTGGTCTTCCCGGCGCTTCCCGTGACGGCGGCGAGCGCGACGCGCGACTGCGACCGGGCGAGCGCCCCGAGGGCGAGGTACGCCGCCGCCGTATCGGCGACGACGAAGGCGGGCGTCCCCGGCGGCACGGCCTCGGGTCGGGAAACGACCACGCCGCTCGCGCCCGCCGCGAGCGCTGCCGCGAGGTGGTCGTGGCCGTCGAAACGCGCGCCGCGCAGGGCGACGAAGAGCACGCCCGGCCGAATCGCGCGGGTGTCGGTCGCGATCTCCACGCGCGCAGGCAGGTGCCCGGCGTCGATCGCGCGCGCTTCGGTCGCGTGCGCGATCTCGGCGGTCGGAACGTTCACGCGGGCGCGCCGGCACGGACGGCCGCGCGCGCGGCGAGCGCGGTGCGCGCGACGGCGCGATCGTCGAACGCGAGCGTCCGCGTGCCGACGAGCTGGTAGGTCTCGTGGCCCTTGCCCGCGATCACGACGACGTCGCCCGGCCGCGCGCCCGCGATCGCGGCGCCGATCGCCGTCGCGCGATCGAGCTCGATCGTCGCGCGCACGGGGGCCGGCATGCCGGCGACGATGTCGGCCGCGATCGTTTCGGGCGATTCCGAACGCGGATTGTCCGTCGTGACGATCACCCGGTCGGCGAGCTCCGCCGCGATCCGGCCCATCTCGGGACGCTTCCCCCGGTCGCGGTCGCCGCCGCAACCGAAGACGACGCGGACCTCGCCTGCCGTCGTCTCGCGCGCCGTCGCGAGCACGGTCGCGAGGGCGTCCGGCGTGTGCGCGTAGTCGATGAGCACCGAAACGCCGTCGCCTGCGACGCGCTCCATCCGGCCCGGCACGGCCGCCGCCGTCGCGAGCGCGGCGAGCGCCACGGCGTCCGCCACGCCGCAGCGCCGCGCGATCGCGAGCGCGCAGAGGGCGTTCGCGACGTTGAAGCGGCCGGGCAGCGGCAGCATCGCGCGGCTGCCATCGACGGTGAAGGCGCTCTCGCCCGCGCCGACCGTGACGCTCCTCGCGCGCACGTCGGCGCCGAGGCCGAAGCCGTAGGTCGTCACGGCGACGCCCGCGGCTGCGAGCTCCGCGGCCCAGGCGGCGCCGAGCGCGTCGTCGGCGTTGAGGACGGCCGTGGGCGCGCGCTCGAAGAGCCGCCGCTTCGTCGCCGCGTAGGTCGCGAAGTCGCCGTGGAAATCGAGGTGGTCGCGCGTGACGTTCGTGAGCGCCGCGACCCGGAAGGCCACGTCGTCGACGCGCGCGAGCGCGAGCGCGTGCGAGCTGACCTCCATCGCGACGGCAGCGGCGCCCGCGTCGCGCAGTTCGGCGAGCAGCGCGTGGAGATCGTGGGCGAGCGGCGTCGTCAGGGCGACGTCGCGCCGCTCGCCCGCGAACGCGACGCCGAGCGTTCCGATGACGCCGCACGGCTGCCCCGCTGCCGTCAGAATGCTCGCGACGAGGTGCGTAACCGTCGTCTTCCCATTCGTACCGGTGACGCCGATCGCGCGCAGCGCGCGCGACGGCTGGCCGTAGAAGGCCGCCGCCAGGCGCGAGAGCGCGGCATGCGTGTCCGCGACGACGATGCGCGGCCCCGCGACGTCGCCCGCTGCGCGATCGACGACGACCGCGGCGGCGCCCGCCGCGAGCGCGGCCGCCGCGTACGCGTGGCCGTCGTGGCTGGCACCGCGCAGCGCGACGAAGAGCGCGCCCGGCCGCACGCGCCGCGAATCGACGACGATCGCGTCGATTTCGCAGTCCGGGTCACCCGTGAGCGTGCCGCCGACCGTCGCGGCCGCGAGGTCGCCGAGGGTCGTCGCGCGCGTGCGGAACGTCATGTGCTCGGCTTCGACGCGGCGGCGGGAACCGACTCCGCGGCGGCGATCGGCGCGCGGGCGGGCTCGATGCCCGCGTGCATCATCACGATCTTCGCGAGCTTCGCGAAGGCGGGCGCGGCGACCGTGCCGCCGTAGATCGACCCGCGCGGCCGCGTGATTTTCACGAGGATGACGAAGCGCGGCGACGTCGCCGGCACCATCCCGATGAACGAGGCGACATAGGCTCCGGCCTGATAGTAGCCGTTCTCCGCGATCTCCGCCGTCCCGGTCTTGCCCGCGGTCGTGTAGCCCGGGACCTCGGCGACGCCGCGGCCCGTGCCGTGCGTGACAACGTCGCGCAGGTAGCCGCGCAGCAGCGCCGCGGTCCGCGGCGTGAGAACGCGTCGCACGACGATCGGGTGCGTGCGCGACACGACGGCACCCGTGCTGTCGAGCGTCGCGAAGACGATGCGCGGACGCATGAGGAGGCCGCCGTTGGCGATCGCGCAGTACGCACGCGCCATCGCGAGCGGCGTCGTCGCGATGCCCTGGCCGAAGGCGATCGTGGGCAGCGAGCTCGCGCTCCAGTCGGCAACGGGGAGCAGGATGCCTGGGCTTTCGCCCGGCAGCTCGACGTCCGTCGGCTCGCCGAAGCCGAAGCGCCGGATGCCGCGATCGAGCACGCGCTTGCCGATGGCGAGGCCGACCTCGGCAGCACCGACGTTGTGCGAGTAGGCGACGATCTGCGCGAGCGATTCGGTCCCGAGCGCGGAGGCCATCATGCCGTCGTCGGCGTTGCGGATCACGTGGCCGCCGACGCTGAGCGCATCGACCGCGGCGAAGCGCTGATCCGGCGTGACGAGGCCGCTGTCGAGCGCCGTCCCGATCGTGACGAGCTTGAAGGTCGAGCCGGGTTCGTAGACGTCGGTGACGGCGCGATCGCGCCGCTGGTCCGCGGTCGAATGGCGATAGTCGCGGACGTCGTAGTCCGGCGCGTTCGCGAGCGCAAGGATCTCGCCTGAATTCGGATCCATCACGATCGCCGAGCCGTCCTGCGCGTGCCACCGGGCGACCGTCTCGCGGAGCACCTGCTCGGTCGCGAACTGGAGGTACGAATCGAGCGTGAGGACGAGCGAGCGGCCGGGCTTGGCCGCGACGACGACGTGCGGCTGGGCGAACGGCAACGCGCGGCCGAACTCGTCGCCCTCGAGCGTCATCCGGCCGGGTTCGCCGCGCAGGGTCGTGTCGAACGCCGACTCCAAGCCGTCGAGGCCGTTCTCGTCGAACCCGGTGAAGCCGAGGACCGTCGAGGCGAGCCGGCCCGAGGGTGCGAACCGGACGCCCGTCTCCTCCGGCACGATGCTCACGCCCGGCAGCGCGAGCTTTGCGAGGGCGGCCGCGCGCTCGCGCGAGATCTTGTGCTCGACTTGCACGTAGGCGTCGTGGCGCTGCAGGAGCGCGAGCACGTCCGCCGCCGTCGGTTCGCCGCCGAGCGCGCGCGCGAGCGCGGCGGCGGTCGCCTTGGGATCCGTGACGTCGCTCGTCGTGACGTAGACGCTTTGCGAGGGCAGCGACCGCACGAGCACGCCGCCATCGCGGTCGTAGATCGCGCCGCGTAGCGCCGCGAAGTCATCGGTCGTGACGTGCTGCTCGTAGGCGCGTAGGGCGAGCTTCGGCCCGTCCCGGATCTGGACGATCCAATAGCGCGCGCCAACGTAGAGCGCAAAGGCGAGCAGCAGATAGAAGATCGCCTTCGCACGGGTGGCGCTCGTGCGGCCCAGGGCGCCCGCCGGCCGCCCACGGGGTCGCGTCAATGCAACCAGCCCAGGAGCGCGAAGCCGGTGCGCTTCGGCGCGGGATCCTCAGGCAACGCGACCTGCACGAAGCGCTGGGACTGAACCATGTGCAGCGTCGCGGCTTCGCGCGCGAGCCGCTCGCGCGACTCGAGCCGCGCGATGCGGTCGTCCAGGAGGGCCGTCTCCGCCATGAGCGTCGCTCGGTCGGCATTCGCGTGCCCGATGGCATACTGCAGCCGCGCCACGTTGGCGAGCAGACCGAGGTACACGACGATCGCGACCGTGACGAGCGCGAGCGCCACGAAGATGCGCGCGACGGCGCGGCGGCGCAGCCGCGTGGCCGTGGCGCGGCGTCGGGCGACGGCGCCCCGGCCGGCGCGCGTGCCGACGCGCGGCGCGACGAGCGCGGGCTCGGAGTCCCCCGCGGGCTCGGGGACGGGCATGGCAATCATGGCAGACGCTCCGCGATCCGGAGCTTCGCGCTACGCGCCCGGGGGTTGGCCCCACGCTCCTCGTCGCCGGGAAGGAGTGGCTTTTTGGTCACGACGCGCAGGCGGGCGTCCTCGCGGAACCCGTGCTTCACGATGCGATCCTCGAGCGAGTGGAAGGTGATGACGGCGATCCGGCCGCCGGGCGCGACCCGCTCGATCGCGGCGTCGAGGCCGCGCCGCAGCGCTCCGAGCTCGTCGTTGACGACGATGCGCAGCGCCTGGAACGTGCGGGTCGCCGGGTGCGTGCGCTCACGCCGGCCCGGCACGTGGACGGCTCCCGAGACGATTCGCGCGAGTTCGAGCGTCCGCTCGGGCGGCCGGCCCGCGTTGCGCGCGACGACGATCGCGCGCGCGATCCGCCGGGCGGCGCGCTCCTCACCGAACTCGAAGATGGCGTCGGCGAGCTCGCGTTCGTCGACGTCGGCGAGGTACTCGGCGGCGCTGCGGCCCGAGCTCGGGTCCATCCGCATGTCGAGCTCGCCGTCGCGCGCAAACGAGAAGCCGCGCTCCGCGCGAGCGAGCTGCATCGACGAGACGCCGACGTCGAAGAGGACGCCGTCGACGCGCGCGAGGCCGAGCTCGTCGAGCCCGGCGGCGAGCTCGCCGAAATCGCGGCGCACGAGGTCGATCCGGCCGGCGAGATCGGGCGGCACGACGACGGTCGGATCGCGGTCGAAGGCGACGACGCGGCCACCCGCCGCCACGAGCGCGCGCGTGTGGCCGCCGGCCCCGAACGTCGCATCGACGTAGGTGCCGCCGGGGAGCGGCGCGAGGGCGGCGACGGCTTCAGCGAGCAGGACGGATCGGTGCGGGGCGTCGTCATCGTTAATAGAGCCCGAGCTCCGTCATGAAGGTCCCGGCGTCGGCGGCCGATGGTGAGAACGTGGCGAGCCGCTCCTTGGCCCAGATCTCGACGCGCGTCAGCGATCCGATCGAAACGGCCTCGCGGTCGATGCCGGCATACGCTCGCAGCGCGGGCGGCAGCACGAGGCGGCCCTGCGCATCGCACGAGACCTCATCGGAGTGGGCGAAGAGATGACGTACGAATTGCCGGTAGCGCTCGTCCTTGACGGGCGCGGCCTCCAGGCGCTCGCAGAACGACTCCCACGTGGCGAGCGGATAGAGCGCGAGGCACGGTTCGGGCTCCGCGATCGTCACGACGAATCCCGGGCCGAGTCGTTCGCGGAAGCGGGCGGGTACGACGAGCCGGCCCTTGTCGTCAAGAGCATGCTCGGCTCGACCCGTGAACCGCGGCACGTCCCGCAACAGGGAAGACCCTCCACTTCGCCCCACCGGGCACCATTTTTCCCCACTATAGCCGGGGCAACCAGCGCATGCAACGGGTCAACGTCAAGCTGGCGTAATCGAATTAGGGAGACGGAGGCGGCCCGCTCCGACCGCCGAAGCGGAGGCGCAACGTGAAGCTACTCGTCGGGGCACTCTTGCTCGGAACGCTCTTCGGATGTGGCGGCGGCGGCTTCGTGCCCGGCGGCCCGCATGCGCTGGCGCCGGGCTCGCTCGCGGTGCTCGTTGCGACCGACGCGCGCGCCTCCGGCATCTCGCCGAGGCTCGTGCGCGCGATGATCGATGCCGAGTCGCACGGCGATCCAAGCGCAATCAGCCGCGCGGGCGCGCGCGGGCTCATGCAGCTGATGCCGGAAACCGCGGCGACGTACGGCGTCGCCGACGCTTTCGACCCGAGCGAGAACGTCTCAGGCGGCTGCCGCTACATGCGCGATCTGCTCGAGCGCTACCATCACGACGTTCCGCTCGCGCTCGCGGCGTACAACGCGGGCCCGGGCGCCGTCGACGCAGCGCACGGCGTGCCGCACTACGCCGAGACGCGGGCCTACGTCGCCCGAATCACGGCGTCGATGCGCGCGGACAACGGCTAGCACGCGTGGCGGTGATCGCTCCGACGCGCGTCGCACCGTTCGCGCCGAAGCTGCGCCTGCCCGGGCTGCCGCTGCTCGACGCATACATCCTGCGCGAGGTCGCCGCGCCATTCGCCTTCGCGTTCGGCGCGTACCTGACGTTCTGGTTCTTCAACGTCTTCTTTCTGGCCGCAGATTACATCATCAACGCGCACGCGCCGATCTTCCTCGTGCTGCGCTTCCTCGTGCTCCGCGTGCCGCAGTCGACGCCGCTCGCGTTCCCGTTCGCGTGCCTCTTCGCGTCGCTCATGGGTTTCGGCCGGCTCGCGCAAGATAACGAGATCACGGCGCTTCGCACGTCCGGCGTGCGATTTGCGCGCATCGCGCTGACGCCGCTGCTGCTCGGGCTCGCGATGTTCGGCGCGTCGTACTACATCAACGAGACCGTCGCACCTAAATCGATCGAGCTCTCGACGCGCACGTTCTATCAGATCGTCTATCACACCGCGCAGCTGCCGATCGTGCCGGATTTCTTCCGCAAGGACGACACGACGGGCGACGTCTTCTACGTCTCGAACGTCGAGTCCGATCGGCACACGATGCGCGGCGTGATGATCTTCAAGGGCGCGACGCACGGCCCGTTCCGGACCGTCGTCGACGCGCAGCGTGCCTTCGTCGACGGCGACGTGCTCCATCTGCTCGACGCCCGCATCACGACCTTCAAGCAGGGCGGCGAAGTCGAGGTCGCGGCGCCCGCTCACGATGTCTCGATCGGTCTACCGGTCGGGGAAACGCTCAACGAGTTTCTCAACACGACAACGAGCGATCCGTACTCGGTGAACTCGAAGGCGCTGCGGACGCAGATTAAGGCGATGGCCGCGACGGGTCAGGGCGGCGCGGCCCTCGACACGCTCAAGATGACGCTCGCGCAGAAGCTCGCGCAGCCGTTCTCGGCCTTTGTGAGCGTTCTCATCGCGCTGCCGCTCGCGGCCTCGGCCGGGAAGCGCGGCCGCAGCCTCGGGAAGGGGCTCGGCGTCTCGCTCTCGATCCTTCTGCTCTTCGTCTACTTCGTGCTCACCGCGGTCTTCGCGGCGCTTGGAAAGAATGCGGCGCTCAATCCGTACCTGGCAGCTTGGATGCCGAACCTGATCATCGGGGGAGCCGGAGCGTTCATGTTTTGGCGCATCGAACACTGATACGATGTCGCGGCCTCCGCCGCCGCATCACCGCCCTCATCGCGATCTTTTCGGTCTCCTTATACAGCGGGCCGGTCCTCGCGTTGTCCAGCGCGGTCGCGACGATGCCCGAACTCGACCCGTCGGTTGCGGCACTCATGCGCGATCGCGGCGTCTGCGGCTACAAGCCGACGAAGGTCGCGGCGTTCCCCGCGGCCGCGACGACGCCCGTGCGCTCGTTCAACTCCGCGAGCGGCGGCGCGTTCGTCGTGCGCACGCACGCGCCGAACCTCGCGGCGCGCGTGCTCGGCCCGGCGACGCCGCGTCTGGCGCTCCCGAGCCCAACCGCCGTCGACGAGCCGCTCGCGGCCGCGACGCCCAACGCCGCCGTCGGCTTGCTGATCGTGCGTGCGCTCGCGAACGAGCCGTCGCGCATCGCGCAGACCGTACCCGGCGCCCAGCTCCCGACGACGGCGCCGCAGCCCGGCGCGAACACGGGCGAGACGCCGGTCCCGACGCCGCCGAACCTGCCGACCCCGACCCCAAACCCCAGCGCCTCGCCAACGTTCATCCCGATCCCGCCCGTCCCGCCGATCGGCCCGCAGACGTTGCTCGTCCCGACGCCGCTCCCGACGGGGACCGCTTCGCCGACGCCCTATCCGCTCCCGACCCCGACACCGACGGCCACGGCGAGCGGGCCGATCTTCCTCACGCGGCCCACGGGCACGCCGACGCCGTTGCCGCCGAAGGCGCCGTATCAGTACGTCACGCCGAGCCCGGGTCCGGACGGCGTCACGGACGCGGCCGTCGACGCCACCCCCGCCGCGAGCGCCTCGCCGCTCGGAGCGCCCGGCTCGGGCGCAACGCCGATCCCGGTCACCGCCGCCCCGGCGCCCGGCACACTCCTCGGGCCCGACGCCGCGTCCCCGAGCGCCTCACCCGCCGGCCTAGCCGCATCGCCCGCACCGAGCGCGTCGCTCCCGCCCGGCGCCGCGGCAGCGGGCGTCGCGCCGAGCCCGACCCGAACGCTCGGACCGAATGAGATCGTCACGATCGCCGACCGGCTGACGGGCTCGAGCGACAAGAGCCAGCCCTCCGACCTCATCGGCAACGTCCACGTTTTCTTCTCGGGCGGCCAGATCGTGGGCGACCGCGCGCACTTCGACGGCGAGCACACGATCTCGGTCTCTGGCCATACGTACATCGTCAACCGCGTCTCCGACGCGATCCTGTATGCCGAGCGGATCGACTTCGACACGCAGACAAAACGCGCGACGCTCATCGGCGGCTCGGGCGAGACGGTCGAGGGCGTCCAGCAGGGCAAGCTCTATTTCTCCGCCCAGCGGCTGACGACGAACGAGTACGGCGTCGCGCACGGCGAACGCGCGTCGTTTACGACGTGCGCGCATCCGCACGCGGGCTACCACATCGAGGCGCGTTCGATCGACGTGATGCCGGGCGACCGGCTCATCGCGCGCAAGGCGGTCATCTTCCTCGGCCCGACGGCCGTCTTCTACATCCCGACGCTCGTAATTCCGTTGCGCGAGTACGCTGACGAACGGCGTCAGGCGACGTTCCTGCCCGTGATCGGCTACGATCAAGTCGACGGGTTTTTCATCAAGGCGCGCATCGGCTTCGCGCCCTCGCCGACCTATTACGGCTATTACCGCGTGGAGTATTTTACGAAGCGCGGGCTCGGGCTCGGCTACGTGGCCTTCGCGGGCTCGAAGACCGGCCGCCGGTACCTGACGGTCGACGCGTATACGATCAACGACCGCATCCAAGGCGGCCGGCAGACGAACTTCTCGCTCCAGGAAGTCGAGAACTTCAACCGTCGCCTGCGCTCGCTCATCGGCGTGCAATATCAGGGGGACTACGGCCCCAACATCAATCTGCCCGCGAGCCTCAACGTCACGGGCTCGGTGATCCGGCAGGGCAACGCGAGCACCGAAAACCTCACGTTCACGCGCTTTCTGCAAGGCAATCTCTCCGACAACCTCAACGTCGGGCTCGTCGATTCGATCAACATTTCCAAAACGCTCAATCAGCAAATCAATCTCGCCTACACGAAGTTCAACAGCCCGATCGTCTCCTCGAACACGCTGCACATCAACACGAACACGCACCTCTTCTCGAAGTTCGCCGACTACAACCTCACGTACGACAAGACCGATTACTCGAGCAACCCGTTCGGCTTCAACAAGGAGCCGGAGCTCCAGATCCTGCCGCACATCAATTACGGGAATTTCCGCTTCGGACCGCAGCTGCAGCTCACGGCGGGCGAGTACTCGGAGCCGCAGAATCATTTCGCGACGCAGCGCGTGCAGGGCGTCCTCAACGAGAACGCCTACGCGAAAGTCTTCCACAGCAGCGACTTCACCGCGAACTACACGATCGCGCAGGACTATTACGGCACGGGCGACCTCAAGGGCTTCGAGTCGCAGAACGCGACGCTCACGACGCCGATCGGCAACCACGTCGTCAACGCGGTCACCTACAACGAGCAGCATCCCTTCGGCCCGAGCGACGTGCCGTTCCAATTACTCGACCGGCTCTCGAGCGGCCAGCATTCCGCCCAGGAAGTCATCCGCGTCTTCAACCGCGACATCTACTCGTTCTCACTCTCGGACGGTACGAACTTCGCACGCCAGGCGCAGCCGGTGAGCTATCAGTTCGGCATCCGGCCGTCGCTGCGCTCGTACGTCGTGCTCGGCGGCTTCTACACCCCGGGCCCGGGGCAGGGCTTCGGGCTCACGAACATCCAGGCGATCACGCCGTTCGGGCTTGCGACGACGCTCGAGCTCACGACCAACGTCGACTGGCACAACCACGGGCGGCTCGAGAACAAGAACATCTACCTGACGCGTACGATCGCGGACTGCTACAACGTTCAGTTCGCGTACAATCAGGACCTCAAATCCTTTACCTTCAACGTGTCGATCCTCGCGTTCCCCGGCCAGTCCGCCGGCTTTGGCTTCGGCGGCACGCAACAGCCCTCGGGCATCCTGCCGCAGAACTTCGCGTTTTAAGGTATCTCGGATTTACGCCGGCTCATCGTTGCTCGACGGCTCGTTGCCTCCAGGAACGTTCGCCGCCTCGCGCCTCGATTCAACGAAAAGCCGAGGTAGCTTTCGTGTCTCGATGCCCGAGGTGGTGCTACGGGTAGTTGTCGATCTCGCCGCCGAGGATTTGCGCCGACATGTCAGAGGGCGGGCCACCCGAACCCGTGTCGGGCGTCTTGATGATCTGCTGCTGCGAGCCGACGAGTGTGTTGACGATCGCCTGATTGTACGAGACGTCCTGACCCGCGCCGAACCCGAGCGAGTCGAGCACCGCGTATTGGCCCGACGGATTCTGCGCGATCGTGAAAAAGTTGAACGACCACGTCGTCGTCTGCTGGCCGGGCGTCGTCGCGGCGGGACCGTTGACGGGCGTGATGTTCGTCGGGCACGGATTCGTCGCGCCCTTGGGATTGGCGAGCTGGTTCCGGTCGAAGATCAGCGTGAACTCGTTGCCCTGGACGTTTCCGCCGGTCGCCGCGCTATTGGGGTTGAACGTCGTGAGCGACGCGCTGATCGGCACGACCTGCGGGTTGAGCGAGTTCGAGACGCCCGGCGTCAGCAGGTATTGCAGCAGGATTGGGAACGTCGTTGCGGCGCCGTAGCTCGTCGTGCCGACGTTGAACGAATACGTGTAATCGGTGAAAGCCGACGCGTAGACGTTCGGGTAGGGCGTCCCACCGCCGCACGCGTCGATGACGACCGCGTAGTCGTATTTCGTAAAGTCGAGCTTGCCGACGGTCCGGAAGCGAACCAGGATGTGGCCGGCGAGATTCGCATTGGTCGAAGACGGTGACGGTGTGATCTGGCGGCCGCAGCCCGCGACCAGGACGGTTGCAGCGGCGAGCGAGGCAAGGGCGACGGTGCGGAGCATGGGGACCTCGTTCTTGCCGTTCGCGGCGGCGATTGCGGGCGCGATTGCGATGGCGCTGGCCTTTCCGAAGGTCGCGCTGCCGGTGCTCGCGCCGCTCGGCGCGGTCGGCGTGTTCTGGGCGTGGTTTGGAGTCGCTCCGATGCGTGCCTTCTGGATCGGCTGGGCCGCGGGGACCGCCTACTTCGCGATCTCGTTTTCGTGGTTCGCCGAGTCCGTCGGAGCGCTGGTCGCGCCGTTCGGATTCGTGCTGGTCCTGCTGCCCGCGCTCATCGACGGGTTCCTCGGATTCGCGCTCGCGGGCTTCCTCGTGGCGTCGCTCGCCCGCCGCTCATCGAGTGCGTACATGCCGGCCGCGGCCGCCGCTGCGTTTGCGTGCACGGAATGGTTTCGTGCCGAAGGAATCGGCGAGCTCGCCGTGCCGTTCGCGAACCTCGGCTACAGTCAGGTGGCGACGCCGCTCGCCGCGTTCGCGCCGTTCGTCGGAACGTACGGCATCACGTTCGCGGTCTGCGTCATCGGGGCGTATGGTGCCCGGGCGCTGCGCACGGGCGTCGCCGGGCCGACGCTCGTGGCGTGGGTGGCGACGGCCGGGCTCGCCGGGCTCGCGCTCGCGGGTCGGCCGACCCGGTACCTGCCCGCTCCGACCTTTCGGGTCGCGGCGATTCAGGGCAACATCGCGCAGTCCGTCAAGTTCCGGCCCGAGGCGTTCCCGAAGGCCGTCGATCGCTACACGGCGCTGACGCTCCGCGCGGCCGCGTTCCGGCCGCGGCTGGTCGTGTGGCCCGAGACGGTCATCCCGGTCGAGCTCGATCGGCTCCCGGCGGTCTCCGCGCGCTTCGGCGCGCTCGCGCGCCGCATCGGAGCGACGCTCGTCGTCGGGACGCTCGCGACGGCGCCGAAAAACGGCGCGTACAACGCGCTCTACGTCTACGGTCCGAGCGGCGCGCTCGCGCACGTCTACCGCAAGCGGCTGCTCGTGCCGTTCGCGGAGCATCTGCCGTATCCGTGGCTCTTCGCGAGCCTGCCATGGGCGCACGAGGTCTCGCATCTCGAGCCCGGCGACGGGCCGGGCCTCTTTGAGGCGGGCGGCGTCCGCATTGCGCCCGCGATCTGCTGGGAAGCCGACTTCAGCGCGCTCGTCGCGGGCGACGTTCGCGCGGGCGCGCAGACGCTCGCGATCTCGACGGACGACGCCTGGTTCGGCACGACCGCGGGGCCGTACGCGCACGTCGAGATCGCGCGGATGCGCGCGCTCGAGACCGGCCGCTGGGTCGTGCGGGCCGCCTCGACCGGCGTGAGCGCGATCATCGAGCCCGGCGGCCGCTACCAGACGAGCGCGCCCGTCGGCGTCATGGCGATCGTGACCGGCCGGATCGGGCCGCCCGCGCCCGCGCCGTATCCGTCGTATGGCCCACGCGCCGTCGTCGCGGCGCTCGCGCTCATTTACCTCGCGGGGCTCGCGTTGCCGCGCGGCGCCCGGCGACCGAGCTCGCCGTGAAGTACGTCGTCTGGCTCATCGTCGTGCTGGCGCTCGGCGGGATCGGATACGGCGTCTGGAAAGCGGGCGAGGGGGACGTGCCGCCGCCCTCCGGATCGCCGCAGATCGTCTTCAAAGGCGGCAAGATCTTCGGCCGGCGCATCACCACGCGCTCGTGGTCGGCGGACTACGACCGGATCGTTAGCAACGGCGATCAGACCGTCCTCGACGTGCTCGGCGTCAAGAACGGGGTCGTGTACCGCAACGGAAAGCCGTACCTCGCGGTGCGCGCGGCGCACCTGACCGTCAACGCCGTCACGCACGACTTCAGCGCGCTCGGGCCGCTGCGCATCTCGACGCTCGGCCCAGGCCCCAAGCGCACGATCGAGACGGACTCGGCGACGTGGAACAACGCGACGCAGACGATGCTCTTCGATCGCCCGACGACGATCGCGAGCGGATTGCCGGGCGAGCCGACGCTGCGACTCACCCGAGCGGTCTTCAACGTGAAGACGGGCCAGCTCGACATCGGCGCGCTCTCGTCGGCGCCCTAGCGGTTATGACTCCTTGGACTTCTCCGCGTTGGCAGCGGCCGTTTCGGCAAGCGAGCGCTTCGCCTCGGCGATGAGCTGCTTGACCTTCTGGCCGCCCTTGTGACCGATCTGCTCGTAGAAGCCCGAGCCGTACTTGTCCTTGACGACCCGGCCGCCTTTTTGACCGATCGTCTCGTAAAATTGCGCCCCATGACGCTCGCGAGTTGCTTGGCCGCCCTTGCGGCCGATCGCCTCGTAGAAGCCCGGGCCATACCGCTCGCGAACGGTATCCCCACCCTTTTTTCCAGCTTCGCGAACGGACATCTCGCGTGACGGCTGCACGGCGGCATCCTTCTCGGACTCGTTCGACATCGGCACACCCTCGGCTCCGCACCACTGCGGACCAGCTTTGGTAAGGCCGCTCGTACCCAGGGCAAATAGCGGCAAATCGACATGATACGAACGCTGATCCTCGGTGCCGCCGTCTACGATGGCGAGCATCCCCTGGCACGGCCGGTCGACGTCGCGATCGTCGACGACCGCGTCGCGCTGATCGGCTCGCTTGCGGATCGCGAGGCGCACGAGCGTATCGACGGAACCGGGCTCGCGCTCGCGCCCGGCTTCATCGACGGCCACGCGCATTCCGACGAGCTCTGGCTCGCCGACGGCCGCTGCCTCGGCAAGATCGCGCAGGGCGTCACGACGGAAATCGGCGGGAACTGCGGCACCTCGGCCGCCCCGCTCTTCGGCGAGGCCGCGAGCCGAGCGCGCGAACTCGCCGCGCTCGTCGGCGTGGACGCCGGCTGGCGCGATCTCGACGAGTTTTTCGGCGCCGTGCAGCGCGGCGGGATCGCGCTCAACGTCGCGACGCTCGTCGGTCTCGGGACCGTTCGGCGCTGCGTGCGCGGCGACGCCGCCGGCCGGCTCGAGCCCGAGGAGTTGCGCCGCGCGACGGATCTCGTCCGAGCGACCGTCGAGATGGGTGCCCTCGGCGTCTCGAGCGGCCTCGAGTACGTCCCCTCGAAATTCGCGGACACGGCCGAGCTCGTCGCGCTCGCGCGCGCCGCGGCGGCGGCCGGCGCCCCTCGCTACGCGACGCACCTGCGCAGCGAAGGCGACACGCTGCTCGAGGCGGTCGACGAAGCGCTCGAGATCGGCCGCGCCGCCGACGTCGCCGTCCGCCTCTCGCACCACAAGGCCGCCGGCCGCAAGAATTGGGGCAAGGTGGACCGGACGCTCGACCGCATGGCCCGGGCTCGCGCGCGCGGCGAGGCGGTCGACGCGGACGCGTATCCGTATGTGGCGCTCCAGACCGACCTCGAGACGCTGCTGCCGACCGACGCGCGCGAAGGCGGCCGCGAGGCGACACTTGCCCGGCTCGCCGATCCCGAGACGCAGGCGGCGCTTGCGCTGCGGCTCAAGCTCGACCGCACGGACCTCGAATGGTCGCAGATCGCGATCGCAAGCGTCGGCGGCGAGCGCAACGCCGAGCTCGCGGGCATGCGGCTCGACGCGATCGCCGAGCGCTGGCGCGTCTCGCCGCCACGCGCGGCGCTGCGGCTCCTGCTCGAGGAGCGGCTCATCGTCGAGGCGCTCGTCTTCGCGATGGCCGAGGACGACGTCGCAACCGTGCTCTCCGCCGACTTCGTCTCCGTGGCGAGCGACGCGTCGGCACGGGCGATCGACGGTCCGACCGCGCGCGGCGCCCCGCACCCGCGCACGTTCGGGACGTTTCCCCGCATCTTCGGACGCTTCGTGCGCGGTCGCCGCACGCTCGAGCTCGGCGAGGCGATCCGGCGCATGACGTCGCTGCCGGCGACCGCCTTCGGGCTCGCGGACCGCGGCCGCATCGCCACCGGCGCCTACGCCGACCTCGTCCTCTTCGATCCGGCGACGATCGTCGATACGGCGACGTACGACCGGCCCTTCGCGTATCCGCTCGGGATCGCCGGGGTCTGGGTCAACGGCACCCGCGTGATGCGCGACGGCGTTGCGACGGGCGCCCGGCCGGGCCGCGTACTGCGCAGCGGCCGCTCGAGCCCGTGACCCTCGAGGAGCTTGCCGCGAAGCAGCGGGCCGGACTGCTCGGCGACGGCAAGCGCTCGAGCGTCGGCCGCGGCGCCGAAATCTACGGCCCGGGCGACTCCGCCGCCACGATCTACGTGGCGGACGTGGGCCGGGTGAAGCTCGTCCGCGCGAGCTTCGGCGGCTCGGAGTCCATCGTCGGCATCCGCAATCCCGGCGAATTCTTCGGCGAACTCGAATGGCTCGCTGGCGATCGCGAGCGAGCGGGGAGCGCGGTCGCGCTCGATCCAGGCGAGATCTGGGCGATCCCGGCGATGGCGTTCGAGCGCCGGCTCGGCGCAGACGCCGAATTCGCGGCCGCCTTCGCCCGCGGGGCGAGCCGGCGGCTCACGGCGCTCGAACGCGAGATGACCGAGCTCGCCGGTAAGAGCGTCCCGGGCCGGCTCGTCGACCTCCTCGGCCGGCTCGCAACCGATCACGGGATCGACGAGGAGGGCGGCAGCGTGCGCATCGACGTGAGCCTCACGCATCAGGACCTCGCCGATCTCATCGGAACGAGCCGCGAAACGCTCACAAAGGAGCTCAGCGTGCTCGCCGACGTCGGCCTGCTCCGGGTCTCACCCCGCTGCGTCACCCTGCTGCAACCGCGCGCCTTTCCGTTCAGCCGCCGGCGCGAGTGACCGCGTCGCCGCACGCTCGGCGAGATCGTCCCACACCTCGCGCACGCCGGTTTCGAGTTCGGCGATGGTGCCATCGTTGAGGATCGTGTAGTCCGCGAGCTCCATCGCGCGCTCGGGATCGATCTGCGCGCGCATGCGGCGCCGGATCTCGGGCGGCTCGAGCCCGGTTCGCTCGGCGGTCCGCTCGAGCCGCAGCTTCTCGTCGGCGACCACGACGACGGTGGCGTCGCACTGCCGGGCGAAGCCGCTCTCGAAGAGCAACGGCACATCGTGCACGACGACCGCGTCGGCCGGCGCCGCACGCTCGAGGACGATCGCGAGGGCGCGCACCGCGGGGTGCACGATCGCCTCGAGCGCCTCGCGCTCGCCGGCATCGGCGAAGACGATCCCGGCGAGCCGGCCGCGATCGAGCGCACCGTTGCGAATCGTCTCCGGCCAACGCTCCGCGACGGCCGCGAAGGCCGGCGTGCCGGGTTCGACGACCGCACGCGCCGCGGCGTCGGCGTCGATCACGATTGCGCCGAGCGCCGCGAACGCCCGCGCGACCGACGTCTTGCCCGCGCCGATGCCGCCCGTGAGACCCACTCGTAATCGCACCACGACGTCATGCCCGCCCGCGACGGTGACGAAAAACGACCCGGCATCGCTGCCGGGTCGTTTTTCGTTTCGGGGCTTGGAGCCGAGCTACTCCGCGACGAGCTCCGGAATCGGCGGCAGATCGCCGTCGACGCCGTAGGCGGCGTACTCCTCGGGCGAGACATCCGCGACGTGCTGGATCGAGCCCGTGATGCGGCGGGTCTGATGGTTGATGGTCAGCAACGTGACCTCGACCTCCTGGCCCGGGCTGTACTGGAGCGCCGGATCGAACTCGCCCTTGGGGATCATCGCGAGCACGCCCGGGATGATCTCGACGAGCAGGTAGTTCGGGGTGACCTTCACGACCTGGGCGATGAGCCGCTGACCCTCGAGCAGCTTGTCGGCATGCTCGATCCACGGATCGGGCAGGGCGTGCTTGAGCGAAAGCGAGACCTTTTTGGCCTCGGGATCGAACTTCATGACCTCGACCTGCACGACGTCGCCGATCTTGACGACTTCGGACGGGTGCTTGATCCGGGCATACGAGAGCTCGCTGTTGTGGATGAGCCCGTCGATGCCGCCGAGGTCGACGAACGCGCCGAACTCCGCGAGCCGGACGACCATCCCCTCGCGAATCTGACCGACCGCGAGCGTGCCGAGCAACTCGACCTTCTTGGCGTTGAGCTCTTCCTCGAGGACGAGCCGCTGCGAGAGGACGACGCGGTGACGCTTGTGGTCGAGGTCGATGACCTTGAGCCGCAGGTGCTTCCCGACGAGCTCGTCGAGGTTGCCGACCGGCTGACGCCGGATCTGCGACGCCGGGACGAAGCCGCGCATGCCGAGGTCGACGAGGACGCCGCCCTTGACGACCTGCGTGACCGTGGCCTCGATGACTTCGTCGTTCTCGTGCGCCGCGATGACCTTCTCCCAGGTCTTGAGCGCGCGGGCGCGGCGCTCGCTCAGGAAGAGCGTGCCCTCGTCGTCGATCCGGTGGATCATGACTTCGAGCTTGTCGCCGACGACGAGTTCCTTGGGCTCGATCGCGAGCGAAAGCTCGCGGAAGCTCAGAAAGCCCTCGGACTTGCCGCCGATGTCGACGAGCAACTCGTCCTGGTACTTCGCGACGATGACGCCGGTGAGCACCTGGCCCTCGTCGAGGACCTTGAGGCTCTCCTCGTACATGCGCTGCTCGAGCACGAGCTGATCTTCTTCTTCCTCTTCGACGGGTGCCGCAACAGCGACGCCGGCGGTCGGCTGCGCCGCGGAAGCCTCGGCGTGTGCGTGCCCGGCATCTTGCGGTTCGGCGGCGACGGCGGCGGCTTGGGTGCTCGGTGCCTCGTTCATCGCGGGGTTCGCGGCGCCGTCGATGAGCTCGTCGGCGGGGTGGTCAGTCTCGGTGGTGGTGATAAGAATCCCTTTCACGCGTGCGCCGGCTCGAAGCGTCCGGTCGCACTCCCGCGCGCGAGGCGCAGTTCCCGGCGGTCCGGGCGACGATGGGTGATGATGAAGCAACTATCCCCGCTGACAGGCTCGGCACCACCAGGTGCCGCGCTGCGCGAGGACGGTTCGGATGATCGGTGCGGCGCACCGAGAGCAGGCAAGGCCATCGCGGCCGTAGACTTCGAGGACGTTTTGGAACCCGCCCCGGAGGCCGTCGGCGTCAACGTAATCGTCGACGCTCGTACCTCGCATCTCGATCGCGCGCCGGAGCACCTCGATGATCGCTCGATGGAGCCGCTTCCGCGCCGGACCCGTGAGGGCTCCGGCAGGACGGGTCGGACGGATCCGAGCGTCCCAAAGCGCTTCGCAGGCGTAGATGTTTCCGAGCCCCGCCACCCGGCGCTGGTCGAGGAGAAACGCCTTGATCGGCGTCCTTCGTCCGACCAGAATGCTCGAGAAGCGCTCGAGTGAAAATTCGCTCGAGAGCGGCTCGGGCCCGAGTTCCGCAGCCCATTCTCCTTCCGGTTCGACCAGGCGCATCCTGCCGAAGCGACGGACGTCGGCGAAGCACAGCCGCGAGTCGTCCGTAAACGACAACGCGACGTTGGTGTACGGTTCGAGATTCGCGGCCGGCGCCGGCTGGACGATCAGCCGCCCGGTCATCCGGAGATGAACGACGAGCGACCGGCCCGATGCCAGCGCCATGACCACGAACTTGGCGCGCCGCCCGACCGCGACGATGCGGTCTCCGGAGAGCTCTGCCGCGAACCGCTGGGGTTCGGGCCCGACCACCGTCGGACGCAGGACCTCCACTGAATCGACCGTTTTACCGACGACCGCATTCGCGAGACCGCGAGCAATCGTTTCGACTTCGGGGAGTTCGGGCACGCCGCTTCAACTAACGCGAGCCGGATCCCAAAGGTTGCGTCATGCTTGGCATTGATCGCAGCGAGGCGGGCAGCGCGAGCATCGTGCCGGTCGAGATGCCGTCGCGCGCGGCCTCGCCACCGGCGAGCTCGATGACGAACCGGCCTTTGCCCCGCCGCCGAGCAAGTTTCGTAACCGGGGTCTGCAGCGTCGCCGCCGGCACGTTTGCGGCGACCGTCATCACCCGGCCGTCCGGCGCGATCCAGATCATGTCGAGCGGCGTCACGGTGTTCTTCATCCAAAATTCCCACGACTCGGCCGCCGGGAAGACGAAGATCATGCCCGCGTCGCGATGCAGCGCCGTGACGCACATCAGGCCGAGATCGCGGTTGGCCTCGTCTTGCGCGACCGCGAGCGTCAGCGTCGTCTTCGGGGCGCCGACCTGCAACGTCGGGAGCGCCGTCGCCCCAACGTCGGAGGAAACCGCGGCATTGGAACCCGCGAGGATCGCGGCAGGCAGCCGCGGGTTCGCGCACGGCAGCGTGGCAGCTTTCGCGCCGCCCGCGGTTCCAAAGCCGGCCGCCCCGCCGACGGCAAGCACCACGAAGGCGAGAAAACTTGCGAGCACGGCCATGGCTTAGCAACGGCACGCGGCGGCACCCGTTTCGCCTCGCAGACGACGACGGTCCTCGCTCGGCGCGGGGGGGCGTCGAGCAGATCGAAGTCAGGCAAGGTCCCCGTCATCCGGCTTCGCCGACAACGTGTTACAAGCGGATCGAGCGCTTATGCTTCGAGGGGCTCGACGTCGTACCAGGTGCGGCCGGCTTTGAGCGTCACCTCGAGCGGCACGTCGAGCGTCACGGCGCCGGCCATCTCGGCGCGGACGAGCTTCGCGGTCGCAGCGAGATCGCTCGCAGCGACCTCGAGGATGAGCTCGTCGTGGATCTGCAGGAGGATCTGCGCATCGAGCCCGGCGCTGCCGAGCGCGGCATCGAGCCGGACCATCGCGAGCTTCATGAGGTCGGCCGCGCTGCCTTGCATCGGCGCGTTCGTCGCCTCGCGCTCGGCTGCCGAGCGCAGCGGAAAATTACGCGAACGCAAATCAGGCATGTACCGCCGCCGGCCGAGCACCGTCTCGACGTAGCCGTGCTCGCGACCGAACTCGAGATTGCGATCGATCCAGCCGCGCACCTCGGGGAAGCGCGCGAAATACGCGTCGGTCATCGCGCGCGCTTCCATGCGATCGATCTCCAAGCGCTGCGCGAGCCCAAACTCCGACATGCCGTAGAGCAGGCCAAAGTTCACGGATTTTGCGATGCGGCGTTGATTTTGGGTCGGGCGTTCCGCGTCGTTGACGATCCCGAAGATACCGCGCGCCGTGACGTCGTGGATGTCGTCACCGCGATGGAACGCCGCGCGCATCGCCGCGTCGCCGGAGAGGTGCGCCATGATCCGCAGTTCGATCTGCGAGTAATCCGCCGCGAGCAGCATACGCGTCTCGTCGGGCGCGACGAACGCGTGGCGGATTCGCCGGCCGAGTTCCGTCCGCACCGGCACGTTTTGCAGGTTCGGGCTCGTCGACGAGAGGCGCCCCGTCGCGGTCGTCGTCTGATTGAAGACGGTGCGGAGTCGGCCGTCGGGCGAGAGCACCTTCGGGATCACGTCGACGTAGGTGTTCTTGAGCTTCGTGACTTCGCGATACTCCAGGACGTTCGCGACGATCTCGTGCTCGCGCGCGAGCGACTGCAGCACCTCGATCCCCGTGGCCCAGCCCGTCTTGGTACGGCCGCCGCTGGGGAGGCCGAGCCGTTCGAAGAGCACGCCGCCGAGCTGCTGCGGCGAGCCGATGTTGAACGGCTCGCCCCCCGCGAGCTCGTAGATCCGCTCCTGCAGCCGCACGATCGAGCCATCGATCTCGCCGGATAACTCTTCGAGTGCGCCCGCGTCGACCGCGATCCCGGCGGCTTCGAGGCGCGCGAGCGTGAGCGCGAGCGGCCGTTCCACGTCCTCGTAGAGCGCGAGCTGGTCTCGGTCGACGAGCTTCGCGCGCAGCACCGGGACGAGCCGCAGCACGGCATCCGCGTGTGCCGCCGCATCGGCGGGCAGCCGCAGCTCGAGATACTCGCCCGCCGCATCGTCGAGGTTCGCGTACGACCGCGCGGGGCTCAGCAGATGCGCCGCGATCATCGTGTCGTCGGCGAGCGCGGCGTCGGGAAACGGCATGAAGCCGCAAGCGCGCAGAGCCGCAATCGTGCCCTTCGCGTCGTGGATGGCGAGCGGCGTGCCGCTCGCGAGCAGGGCGCGCAAGGCGTCGGCGACCTCGGGTCGCTCGAGCGCGGCGGGCCGGAAGGCGAAGCCCGTCTCGGGTGACGTCGAGATGCCGAGCTCGTCCTCGCCGCGCCGCGCGATCGCCACGACCGGCGCGCCGATCGTCTCCTCGATCTCGGCCGCGAGCTTCACGAATTCCGGCGGGTCCGTCGAGGGCAGGTAGGTCCGGTACGTCCCGCGCGCGAGCTCCACGTCGTCCGCCGCGATCTTGAGCGCGTCGTTCTCGGCGACCGGTAATCTCGCGAGCAACGACTTGAACTCGAGGTCGCGATACAGCACGTAGAGGTCGTGCGGTGCGGGTTGCGCGTAGGCAGCGGCATCCCAGTCCAACGTCACGGGCAGATCGCGGTGAATCATCGAGACGTCGCGGCAACGGCGCGCCGTATCGCCGTGCTCGATGATCAAGCCCTGAAGCTTCGGCGTCCCCGCGAGCTTGGGATCGGCGAGCAGCGCGTCGAGCGAACCCGCGGCCTTCACGAGCTTGATTGCGGTTTTCTCGCCGACGCCTGGGATGCCGGGCAGATTGTCGGACGGATCACCCTTGAGTCCGCGGTAGTCCGGTAACTGCTTGGGATCGAGATCGAAGCGCGCGCGCACGGCATCGACATCGTAGCGCTTGAGCTCGCCAATGCGCGTGCGCACGAGCACCCGCGTGTGCTCGTCGACGACTTGGAGCAGGTCGTTGTCGCCCGTGACGACGATCGTCTCGGCGCCCTGCGCCTCGGCCTGCGCCGCGAGCGTCGCGATGACGTCGTCGGCCTCCTCGCCCTCGACCTCGGCGACGGGGATGCCGTACACCTCGAGGATGCGCCGTACGAGCGCGAACTGCGAGCGCAGGTCGTCCGGCATCGTCTCGCGCTGCGCCTTGTACGCCTCAAAGATCGCGACGCGCGCCGCGGGCAGCCCCCGATCGAAGCACGCGACGACGTGCGTCGGGGCCTCGTCCGCGATGAGCTTCGTGAGCGTCGTCGTGAAGACGTAGGCCGCCTCGATGCGCATGCCGCGCGTCGTCGTGAGCGGCCGATCGACCATCGCGAAGAACGCCGCGTAGACGAGACCGTAGGTGTCGAGCAGCATCAGCCGCCGTCCGCTCGCCGCGCCGTTCACTTGACGTCGAAGCTCGCGGACGCCGAGCCAACGTCGCCGTTCTCGGCGATGCGCAGCAAAGCGAAGACGTAGTGGCCGCGCGCGCTCGGCGCGATCGCGTCGACCGTCGCACCCGTCGCGTGCGAGACGTCCCAGCTCGCGACGGGCGGTCCGGCCGCGACGAGCGCCGGCACCTCCGCACCGGTACGCCGCGGCCGCTCGGCCGCAAAGATGTCCGAGGCCTTCGAGCCGGCCGGTGCCACGTAGGCATGCCACTGCGCGTCGGCGGCCGCCGTCGTCTGCAGGCTCGTCGTGCCGCCGCTCATCACGGCCGGCGCGTCGTCGAAGTCGGCCGACCCGCTCGCGCGGCCGAGCGTGATCCGCGCGACGATGGTCGCGCCGCCGGGCGGCGTCCCGGCGGCGATGATCGCATGGATCGCCTCACCCGGCGCGTAGCTCGCATGGTCGAGCGAGACGCGCGTCGCGAGCGCGCGGCCGGGGCCGTCGATTGCCACCGGCGTCGATGCCAAGACGATCGCGCCGTCGCGCACGACGCTCGCGGCGACGGTGACGCCGCCCTGCGGATCGGTGAGCGCGAACGACGAGCTCGCGGCACCGCCCGCGAGCGGGACCGTCCGCGCGGCGTACGTCCGCACCCCCCCGAGCGCGAGTAGCGCGTCGCCCGTGGCGCCTGCTGCCGCGACGCGCGCCGCGATGGTCCCGGTCGGCGGGGCGTGGGAGGGCTGCGTCGTGAGCGCGATGCCGGCGTCGGCTCCCGGCGGCGGCCGCGTTCCGAGCGCCTGCGGCTCTACGAGCACGGCCGCGGCGTCCGCGATCGGAACGCCGCCGGCGGTCGCCGTCGAAAGCGCGAGGTTGGAGCCGAGCTCGGGCCGCGCGAAGACGAGCCGGCCGCGGCCGCGAGCGTCGAGCGTGAGCGAGCGCGTCTGTGCGGATGCGCCATGCGTGAGCCGGACGCCGACCGCAAGCCCGGCTGCGGGCGAGCCGTCGCTCGGATCGAACCCGCGGACGTCGAAGACGATCGGCTGCCCGACGTCGGACTCGTCGGCCTCGGGCTCGATCGAGAGCGCGAGCGGGCCGTTCGGTACGACGGCGCGCGCGCTCGACGTGGCGCCGCGCGTCGACGCCGAGATGCCGTAAGTCGAATCGAGCCCATCGGTCGGCGCGGGCACGGCGATGCGCGCGCGGCCGTCCGCATCGGTTCGCAGGGTGCGGTCCACGACGAGCGTCGTACCCCACCGGCGCGCGCCGTCGGAGACGCCAGGCGGCACGACGTGCGGCGTCCGCACCACGCGCACGACGACGGAGACGCCGGCGGCGGCCGCCCCATTGCGCTTCGCGACGACGGCGATCGGGACGTCCGCGTCGGCCTTGCACGGACACGGCGGCGCGATCGCGAGCGCGACGTCGCTCGACGCGTCGACGTGCACCGTCGCGCCGCCGACGCCGCCCGGCACGCTCGCGAGCACGCTGAAATCGCCCGCGTCCGTTCCGGCCGGGACGCCGAAGGACCCCGAGAACGCCCCGGCCGCGTCGAGCTGCGCACCCGTCGCCGCGAGCGTGCGGCCCGTGCCGACGAGCGAGACGCGCACCTCACCCGTCGCGCGGCGGTAGGCGCCGCCGATGCGCCGCCGCGCAAACCCGGCGAAGCGCACGGCGCCGCCCGCGCGGACGTCCGCCGCGTCGAGCCGCAGGGCCACGACGGTCGCGGGCGGCGGCGGCTGCGGCAGAATCGAGAGGAACGCGCGCGCCGGACCAACCGTCGCGAGCGCGAACGTCGGCCGGCCAGCGCCCCGCCACACCGTGAGCCCGCCAGCGCCGCTCGTCTGGCGCACGAGATGCGAGCCGACGAGAAAATCGATCGGGGCACGGGCGAGCCCCGTGCCGGAATGCAGATCGGCGCTCCACAGCGTCAGCCCGTCCGGGCTCGCGATCGAGACGAGGCCGACGTGGCTGCGGTTCACCCAGACCTGCTGCCGCGCCGCACCGCGCCGCGCTTCGACGACGAAGAATCCCTCGCGCCCCCCGAGCGGCACCGGGACGTCATTCGTTACGAAGCGGTAGCCGGGCGGCGGCGAAAACCGCCAGCGCACGACCGCGGTTCGGTGCGCCGTGTCGATCGGCCGCGCGAGCGAGCTCGGGCCTGCGACGATGACGTCGGCGGGGTCGACGGCGTACGCCGCGAACTCGACCGGCGCGCCGGAGTACGTGTCGAGCCGGATGACAGTCGGCTTCCACGGCACATACGAATCGCGTGCGAAGAGCGCGAAATAGGCGTCCCACTGATGCTGATCGAGCAGCGGCCGCGCCGCGTGCGCGGGGCTCGCGATCCCCGCGGCGAGCGCGACGCCGAGCAGCAGCGCCCCGAGCCGCATGCTACCGCGGCGGATCGTACGCGAGGGTGCCGGCGGCATCGCGCGGGACGCGGAAGGCGATCGTGTAGGCGTGGGACTGACCTCGCTCGAGGGTGACGCGCGCGTTGCTCACGCCCGCGACGACGGGCGCTCCCGCATCGAAGGCGAGATAGCGGCGCAGCTTGGTATCGACGTACACGAACTGCTCGACGTGCGGCTCGACCGGTGCGTCGGTGAGGTTCGTGTACGTCAGCGTGATGAGATAGTATGCGTCGCGCGGCTTGGCCCCGTCGTCCGGAGCGGCGTACTCGGCGAGCGAATCGATCGTGATGCCGGGTTCCGGCGTGACGGTCGCCGCGACGGCCACCGGCTTCGGAGCATCGCGACACCCCGCGAGCGACACGAACGCGACGAGCGCGACGAACGTCCTCACCGGCCGCGACTTCCACGATACGCGCAGGCATCCCCCGCGCAACTGGGTAAGCGCGTTCGAGTGAACCCGGAATCCGAGGCATCCCCGAGTTGCGATGCCTGCGGGACGGGCGATGCGGCGCTGGCCGCGCGCTCGACCCGCGATCTCGCAAAGACGTTCGTCGTCGTCGTAGCCTGCGCCACGTGCCGCATCCCCTTCGTCGTGCTGTCGCGCAACTAGGGTGATCGCCACCGGAACCGTCGTCGCGAACAACGTCGCGGTCGCCCCGCTGCCCGAGCGACACGCGGTGTACGTGGTCGCGATCAACGGCCGCGGCCAAGTCGTCGCAGTCAAGCCCGACGTGAGCTCGCACGACCGCGCCTTCGACGCGCTCACGTACGGCAACGCGCTGCAGACGTTCATCCGCACACCCGACGGTCAGGCAATTCCCGGGACGTACGCGCTCGAGTACGAGCTTGCGCCCGGCACCGAGAGCGTCCGGCGCTCCGTGCGGCTGCTGCGCGCGGGCGGCGTCGATGCGAACGCCGTCGGCGCCGTCGTGCGCATGCGCCGCGAGGCCGAACGGAAAGCTCATGGCCATCGCTGATCTCGCGCTCGCAGACGATCCACTCGCCCTCCTCTCGCGCACGAAGCACGCGACCGCGTTTGCGCCGGGTCCCCTGCCGGCGCTGGCGCTCCGGCGCATCGTCGACGCGGGCCGGTTCGCGCCGTCGCTCTACAACACGGAGCCGGTGCGATTCGTCGTGATTCGCGAGCGCGACTCGTACGAGAAGTTCCGCGCCGGCTGTAACAAGTCGCGCGACACATTCATGAAGTTGCGCGGTCTCTTTGCGAAGATGAACAAGCGCTTGAACGAGCCCGCGTTCGTAAAGGGGCTCGAACGGCAGAAAGCCGGGCCGACGTTACCGGAGCACGGCTACGCGATCGTCGTGTTGCAGGACGATCGCTTGAGCGAGTCCGCGGAGGCCGCGTCGTGCGCGCTGATGGCGATGCAGCTCGAGGCGACCGCGCTCGGCCTCGCGAGCGCGTTCACGAGCTGGTCGCGCGGGCTCGCGTTCCAGAAGCCGATGGTGAAGTTCCTCGACGTTCCCGAGGGCTACAAGATCTTCACGAGCCTCGTCGTCGGCAATCCGGTGACGCCGCTCGCATCTGCGATCAAGACGCGACGGCCATTCGACGATGCCGTCGCGTGGCGGTAAGGGCGGCAAGCCGCCCAAGAACACGCCCGGCGAGTTCGACGTGATGAAGTGGTGGCTGCAGAGCCGCGACGGCGTCGACGATGCGCAAGATCGCGACATGGCGCGCAGCTGCACGTCGAAGGCGACCTATGGCAGCGAGGCTGAAGCGCGCGCGCACATCGCGATGAACAACATGGCGGGTGCGCTCTTCACGTACCGCTGCGCCTACTGCGAGTTCTGGCACCTCACGAAGCGCCGCACGTAATTATCGCAATTAGTACGCGAGCGCGGCGGTCTTGCGCAGCGTGCGCTCGTCGATGATGATGCGGTACATGAAGTCGGCGACGTCGGCGCGCGAGATCTCTTTGCCGTGCTCCGGCGTGAAGCGGTCGTTCGCGCGATAGAGTCCCGTGCGCGACCCGTCGGTGAGCCGCATCGGTCGCACGATCGTGTACACGAGATTCGAGCGCTCGATCTCCTCCTCGCCGAGCTTCATGTCGGCGAGGACGCGGCCGAGCATCAGCGGCAACACGACCCGGCGTGCGAGGAAGCCCATGTTCGGATCCTCGTCGACGCCGGCCGACGTGATCGCGATGAGCCGCGTGACCTCGGATTTGTGCATCGCCGTGATGATGGTGCGGAAGCCGACGGAGTATACGTCGGTCGGGCCGCCGCCGTCGGAACCGAGCGCGGAGAAGACGACGTCGCAGCCACCGATCGTCGCGTCGACGGCCTCCTGATCTCGCACGTCCCCCTCGATGACGCCGATCGCCCCGAGATCGCTCGGAAGCTTCCGCCGGTCCCGCACCAAGAGCTTGACGTGATCCCCGTTCTCGCGCGCGATGGCGATGAGCCACCGTCCAACGCCGCCCGTACCACCGATGATTGCGACTCGCATGATCGATTACTTCCCGCTCGTGTCGCGTTGAAGCCGGCCGACCGGCGGTCGCCTCGACGCGGACCCCGCGGCAACGTCGCTTCGGAACGCACGGGATTCGCGAGCACTCGACGCCAAAGCCTCGCCGCCATGCGCATTGCTCGCTATCGCCACGGCAGCTCGATCCATCTCGGCGTCCTCGTCGACGACGACCATGTCGCGCCGTTCGCGAGTGGGATCGCCGATTTGCAGGCCTATCTCGCGCTCTCGCCCGGCGGCCGCGCCTCGCTCGGGACGGGCAAACCCGAGCCGCTCGCCGAGGTGCAGCTGCTCGCACCGGTCGTTCCGCAAAAAAACGTCATCTGCGTCGGTAAGAATTACGCCGATCACGCGGCGGAGATCGCAAAGGCGGGCGGCGTCGCCGTCGAGGAAGCCGACGTGCCGACGTTCTTCACGAAGCCGCCAACCTCGATTGCCGGCCCCGGCGCGACGCTGCACCTCAGCCGAAAGGTCTCGCAGCAGTACGATTGGGAGGCCGAGCTCGCGGTCGTCATCGGCAAGCGCTGCTGCGACGTCGCCGATGCCGACGCGCTCGACGTCGTGTTCGGCTACACGTGCCTCAACGATCTCACCGCGCGCGATCTGCAGAAGCGCCACAAGCAGTGGTTCAAGGGCAAGGCGCTCGATGACACGTGCCCGATCGGCCCGTGGATCGTCACCGCCGACGAGATCCCGGACCCGCAATCGCTCGCGATACAACTCCGCGTCGACGGCGTCGAGAAGCAGTCGTCGAACACACGTAAGATGATCTTCGACGTCCGTCAGATCATCGGCTCGCTCACCGCGGGCCTCACACTCGAACCGGGCGACGTGATCGCGACCGGCACTCCCGACGGCGTCGGCATCGGTCGCACGCCGCCCGAGTTTCTCGATCACGACATGACCGTCGAAGTCGAGATCGAGAAGATCGGGACGCTCCAAAATCGGATCGCGATCAGTTAAGGAGCTCGCCACGTTCATCGTCGCCGGAAAGGCTCCGGAAACGTTCCACAGAAAGCGCGAGCAGAAGCCGGATCCCTTCGAGCAGCGACGCACATGCGGCGTCGATCGTATCGCCGCGATCGACGGAACCTAGGCTACGCGCTGATCTCGAAGGCGCTCCCGCGGGACGACACGCACTTCGATCGTGCGTTCGGGGCGCTGTGAGGCCCCCGTTGCTGCCTCGACCGGCTCTGCTTCCGTCGGGCGAAACGCGAAGCGGCGGCCGATGGTCGCGAGGGCGAGGATGCCTTCGAGCTCGGCGAACGGCTCGCCGATGCAGCGCTTGCTGCCGCCACCGAACGGGAATGCCGCGAACTTCGGGATCTTTTCGCCGTCGAGCCAACGCTCGGGACGGAAGATCGCCGGGCCGGGAAACGCCTGCGGCTCGCGCGCGCTCAACGCCGTACTGATGTACAGACTGGTCCCGGCCGGGATCGCGTAGCCGCCGAGCTCGATGTCCTCGATCGGCCGGCGCGCGAAGGCGGGGACGGGCGGATACATGCGCATCGCCTCCGTGAACACCGCCGCCGTGTACGGTAAGCGCGCAACATCCTCGACGCGCACGTCGCGATCGCGGGCGACCGCGTCGAGCTCCGCATGGAAGCGGCGCTCGGCACTCGGATGGAGCGCGAGCAGATACCACGTCCACGTGAGCGCGATCGACGTCGTCTCGTGGCCGGCGAGCACGAGCGTGAGGAGCTCGCTGCGCAGCGCGACGTCGTCGAGCGCGAAGCCGTCGTCGCCGCGCGCTCGCGCGAGCGTCGCGACGAGGTCGGCGCCGTCGGCCGCACGCGCGCGCGCCACGATCGGCGCGAGAATTGCCTCGAGCCGCTTGCGCTCGCTGCGAAAAAAGAGCCCGCCGCCGCCGCGTTCGTTGAGCTTCGCGAGCAGCGGCGCGACGAGCAGCACCGTAAAGTCGAACAACGAGCCGCGGCCGCCGATTTCCGAAAGGACCGACGCGATCGCATCGGCGTCGCCGCGCAGGTCCGCGCCGACGAGCGCGGTACCGACGGCATCGAGCGTCAGCCGCCTCATCGCGCGGCCGATGTCGACGACGTCGCCGTTGCACCACCCGGCCGCGACGCGCTCGCTCGCGGCGATCACGTCGGCCGCATACGTCATCACGCGCGCCTTCGAGAACGCGGGCTGCATGAGCCGCCGGCGCTCGAGGTGCACCGGGTCCTCCGTCGTCAGCAGCCCCTCGCCCAGCAGATCACGCGCGACCGCGGCGCCCACGTCGCGCACGAACTCGCGCTGCCGCGTGACGAGAATCTGCTCGACGAGCGCGGGATCGGCAACGTAGACCATCGTCTGACCGGGCAAGCGGAGCCGCGACACGGGACCGTAGTCGCGAGCCATGCGCGCGAATGCGGCGAGGATACCCTCGCGAGCGATGAGCGCGATCGTGGCGAGCCGAGCGCGGCCCGTCGGGCCGGGCGGCGTCCTCGCGATCGATTCGATCACCGGGTCGGCGCACTACCGCGGCGGCAGCGGTCGCTACAATACTTCACATCGTCCCAGGACCGAGCCCACTTCTTCCGCCACGCGAACGGCAAGCCGCAACGGACGCAACGCTTGGTGGGTACGTCGGCTTTCTTCACTCTACGCATTGGGGTCACAATGATCGTTCCCTTCCTGACGACGGCCATCGGCCTCACCTTCGGCTCGATCGCCGTCGGCTCGTTCGCCGCGACGAAGCCGTTCGCGGAGATCTACGGCCTGCCGGTCGAGAACGATCATGACATCGTGCTCTACCGCGCCGTCGGCGCGCGCGACCTCATCCTCGGCGCGATCACGATCGCCGCCGAACGGTCGGGCAGCACGAACACGCAGATCGCCGGTACCGTCTTCCTCTGCGCCCTCGCTGGCCTCGCCGATTTCAGCCTCATCGCCGCGGCGCCGGACTCGAAGAAGTCACGGCTCCTCATCCACGGCGGCGGAACCCTCGGGCTCATGATCGCCGCGGCCATCATCGCGGCGACGCCCGAGAACTCCCAGGAGCAGCCGCCCAGCGAGGGGTAACTTGGCCCTAGAATTCAACCGGTGCTGCGCGGCTTTCGCGCCGCCGGCATGCTAGGAGATCTTCATGCTCATCGGCGTCCCGCGCGAAGTCGTGCCGGGCGAGCGGCGCGTCGCGCTCGTTCCCGAATCCGTCGCGAAGTTCGTCAAGGCCGGTACGAACGTCGTCGTCGAGCGCGGCGCGGGCGACGCCGCCGCGTTTCCCGATGCGGCGTACGAAAAGGCCGGTGCGACGATCGCCGACGCCGCGGGTGTCTTCGCGCGGTCCGATCTCATCGCGAAGGTCGCGCGCCCGACCGGAGACGAGCTGCACCGGATGCGTGCGGGCCAGGCGCTCGTCGCCTTTCTCGCGCCGCTCGGCGATCCGGCTTCCGTCGATGCCTACGCGAAGGCGGGCATCACGGCGCTGTCGATGGACGCGATCCCGCGCACGACGCGCGCGCAGAGCATGGACGCGCTCTCGTCGCAGGCCAACATCGCGGGCTACAAGGCCGTCCTGCTCGCGGCCGCCGTCTCGCCTCGCTTCTTCCCGATGCTTACGACCGCCGCCGGCACGATCCGGCCGCAGCGGGCCTTCATCCTCGGCGCGGGCGTCGCGGGGCTGCAGGCGATCGCGACGGCGCGGCGGCTCGGCGCGCTCGTCTCCGCCTTCGACACGCGCCCCGTCGTCAAGGAACAAGTCATGTCGCTCGGAGCGACGTTCGTGGAGCTCGACCTGGGCGAGGTCGACGGCGCCGGCGCGGGCGGCTACGCAAAGGCGCTCTCGGCCGATCAGGAAGTCCGCCAGCAAGAGAAGCTCGCCGAGTACATGGCCGCGATCGACATCGTCATCACGACGGCCGCCGTGCCGGGCCGCAAGGCGCCCGTGCTCGTTACGGAGGCGGCGGTCCGGGGCATGAAGCCGGGCTCGGTGATCGTCGATCTCGCGGCCGAGAGCGGCGGCAACTGCGAGCTCACGCAGGCGGGCAAGATCGTCGAGCGCCACGGCGTCACGATCGTCGGCACGACGAATCTGCCCTCGACGATGCCAACCGACGCGAGCACGCTCTATTCGCGCAACGTCTTCGCGCTGCTCGCGCTCTTCGTCAAGGACGGTGCGTTCGCACCCAATTACGAGGACGAGATCGTCGCCGGAACGACGCTGACGCGCGACGGCACGATCGTCCATGAACCGACCACGAAGGCACTCGCCGGGAGCAACGCATGAACGGTCTTCACTTCGTCACCGAACTCACGGTCTTCGTGCTCGCGGTCTTCGTCGGGCTCGAGGTCATCTCGAAGGTCCCGGCCACGCTGCACACGCCGCTGATGTCGGCCACGAACGCCATCCACGGCATCGTCGTCGTCGGCGCATTGCTCGTGGCCGTGCAAGCGCAGCCGCAACTGGGCTGGTTCCTCTCGATCGTCGTCGTCTTCCTCGCCTCGCTCAACGTCTTCGGCGGCTACGTCGTGACGCAGCGCATGCTCGCGATGTTCAAGCCGCGCGTCGCGCCATCGCCGCGCGGTGCCGTGAAAATCGAGACGAAGTAGGTGACGACCGACATCACCGCCTCATCCGTCTGGGTTGAGATCGCCTATCTCATCACGGCGGTCTGCTTTATCGTCGGCCTGCGTTACATGAGCACGCCGAAGACGGCGCGGCTGGGCAACTACGTCTCGATCGCCGGCATGGCGATCGCGCTCGTCACCACGGCGTTCCAGCTCAATTGGGCCGCGTCGTGGGGAATCGCGCTGATCGGCCTCGGCGCAGGCGCGGGCGTCGGCATCTACTTCGCACGCACCGTCAAGATGACGGCGATGCCGCAGATGGTCGCGATTTTCAACGGCGCAGGCGGCGGCGCGGCGGCCCTCGTTGCGATCGCCGAGTATCTCTCGCGCGATCCAAACAACCTCGCGGTTCCCCCCGAAGAGTCGATCACGAGCGTCCTCACCGCGATCATCGGTGCGATCAGCTTCACGGGTTCCATCGTCGCGTTTCTCAAGCTCCAAGAACTGATGACGGGCCGCCCGATCGTCTACAAGGGCCAGCAACTCGTCAACGCGGCGCTCCTCGGCATCGCGATCCTCGGACTCATCCTCGTCGGCGTCGGCGCGATCCCGCTTGCTGCGTTCTTCATCGCCCTCGTCGCGGCGGCCGCGCTCGGCGTGCTCTTCGTGCTGCCGATCGGCGGCGCGGACATGCCGGTGATCATATCGCTGCTCAACTCGTTCACGGGCCTCGCCGCAGCGCTCACGGGCTTCGCGCTCAACAACGACGTGCTCATCATCTCGGGCGCCCTCGTCGGCGCGTCCGGCACGCTGCTGACGCTCATGATGGGCAAAGCGATGAATCGTTCTGTCGCCAACGTTCTCTTCGGCGCCTTCGGCGCGATCAAGCCGACCGAGGGCGGCGGCGGCCCCGCGCATGCCGGATCGGGCGTCGTTCGCGAATCGTCCGTCGACGATGTCGCAACAATGCTCGCGTACGCACGTCAGGTCGTCGTCGTGCCGGGCTACGGCATGGCCGTCGCGCAGGCGCAACACAGCGTTCGCGAGCTCGCCGATCAGCTCGAGAAGAAGGGCGTCGAGGTCAAGTACGCGATCCATCCGGTCGCCGGCCGCATGCCCGGCCACATGAACGTGCTGCTCGCCGAGGCGAACGTACCGTATCCGGCGCTCTACGACATGGACGACATCAATCCGGAGTTCTCGCGGACCGACGTCGCGCTCATCATCGGCGCGAACGACGTCACGAATCCCGACGCCCGCACGAACACGGCGAGCCCAATCTACGGCATGCCGATCCTCGACGTCGACAAGGCAAGCCAAGTCGTCGTGCTCAAGCGCTCGATGAAGCCCGGCTTCGCGGGCATCGATAACCCGCTCTACGAGCTCGATAATACGTCGATGCTCTTCGGTGACGCGAAGGCCTCGATCGACAAGCTCGTCGGGGCGGTCAAGACGCTATGACGGTCTATGAGGGCGGCGACGCGTTCGACGCGCTCTACGGCGAGATGCAGCATGGCGACGTGAAGCTCGTGCCGCTTACGGAAAAGCATCTCTTCGCGTTCGACCGCGCCTTTCACGAGGATACGGATCTCTGGGAGTGGTTGCTGATCGCCCAGCCGCGCTCGCAATCGGAAACAACCGAATGGTTCACGCGCACGCTGCTCTCGCGGTCGAATCGCACGTCGGCGCCGTTCGCGATCGAGCTCACGTCGGGTGAGATCGTCGGGACGACCGCGTTTCTCGACATTCGGCCCGAACACGGCGGCGTCGAGATCGGCAGCACGATGATCTTCGCGCCATATCGCCGGACGCGCGTGAACTCGGCGTGCAAGCTCATGATGCTGCGCCGCGCGTTCGACTCCGATTTCGTACGCGTCGCGCTCATTACCGATACGCGCAACACGCGCTCGCGCAATGCGATCGAGCGACTCGGCGCGTCGCTCGAGGGTGTGCTCCGGTCGTATCAGCGTCGTCACAACGGCACGATGCGCGATACGGCGGTCTACTCGATCACGGCCGACGAATGGCCGCGCATCCGCAATCGCCTCGAGGCGATCTGAACGATGGCCGATCGCGATGCGCTCGATGCCGAGATCGCGGCGATCGACCGTCAGGAGAAAGCGCTCGCGTTGCCGGCGTTCGGCGCGAACGTCGCATGGGCGATCGGATCGGCGCTCCGCGAGCGAGCCGCGCTGGAATTCCTTGCGATCGCGATCGAGATCCGGCGCATCGACCAGCAGCTCTTCTTCGCCGCGATGCCGGGCACGACGCCCAACAACGTCGCGTGGATCGCGCGCAAGGCGGCGGTCGTCATGCGCTTTCACAAGAGCTCGTATGCGATGGCGCTTGGCCTCAAGCGCGACGGGCATTCGCTCGCCGGGCGCTACGGTCTCGCCGATGCGGAGTACGCCGCTAACGGCGGCGCGTTTCCGATCGTCGTGTCGGGTGCGGGCCTCGTTGGATGCGCGACGGTCTCGGGCTTGCGTCAGCGCGAAGATCACGAGCTCGTCGTCGACGTCCTCGCGGGGCACCTCGGCATCGATCGCGCGACGCTCACCTTACCGCGCGCGTAATCGCGCGTCGCTCGCGGAACTCAGCGCTCCGACTTCGCGATGGCGATCCCCGTCGTGACGACGACGATTGCGATCCCCCACAGCGGTACGTAGTTTCGGGCGCGCGACGTGCGCTTCGCGGGCTTGTCGCGGGCGAGGGCACGAGCCTACTGCTCGTTGGTCCGGAGCGCTTCGGCGGGAATGGGCGCCGAGGTCGCAGTCGTCGCTTCGGTGCAGACGCGCTGCGGGCGATCGGTCACCGCGACGTATCGCTGGCCTTTGTCGATCCGGACGTCCTTCTTCGAGCCGAACACGCCCTGATTCTTTCGCGACTCGGTGCGATCGAACTCGACGTGAACCGTATCGCCGCAGAAGTTATAGACGTCGTCCACCGAGACGCGAAGGTTCGCCGCCTTGCCCGATTCGCCGTTCTGCCCTTCCTTGACTTGACCGTCGGCGGTATCGCCGGACTTCGCGACGACCCGACCGTCGACGATCGCGTCCTGAGTCACGATGTAGCGGATCTTCGCGCCGGTCTTCGCCGAGTACGACGACTCGCCGTATTTTGTGCGGACGACGATCGGCGTGTCGCGCGGCACCAGAAAGGGCGGCGACGGCGCGGGTGCGGCCGGCACCGCCGGGGCGGCGGTCGGGACGCTCGGCGTCCCGGGCACCCTGTCGACCGGCTGCGACGACACCGGTGAAACGACGGGCGTCGGCACGGGCGTGCCCGGGGTGGCAGACGGTGTAACGGACTGCGCGAACGACGCGCCGGCGTTGAAGAAGACGAGCGAACCAATTACGATGGCAACGACCGAAACGTTCATGGTTGAAGCCTAGAGGCTCGGCCCCGCGCAGTCAACGTCGGCAACCGCGAAGCGAGCCATGAAACGCTCACCTCGCGGTTCATGCCACTGGCAACACGGAGCAACGGCCTGAGCGTTTCCGTTCGACGCGAAGGCGCTGGTTCCATGACGAGCATCCGCGGACCCGAGTCGGCGAGCACCGGAAAGTAAACGCGATGCGTGCGCTGATCGACGGCTACGATGTGCGCGTTCTTCGCCAAGAACGCCTCACCGATTTTGTGAAGGGAGACTCCCGCTACGAGCACGGAGACCGTGCCACTCTCCGTCGCGACGTACAACAACGATCGTCCCTCATCGTAAGCGAGGACGTCCGGGTCGGCACCGATATCGATTCTCTGCGTCTGCTTGAGCGAAACGAGGTCAAAGACGACGAGCTTCGCGTTAGCTTCGCACGCGATGTACGCTTTGCGATGTGACGCATCGAGAGCGAGGCCGTGATTGCTGCCGCAGCCCGAGAGCGTGTAACGCGCGACGATCGCATCTTTTGCAGGGTCGATGGCGACGAGCTCGCCGCGCGTCTGCACGTTGACGTACACGCGGTGCGTCACCGCATCGTATTGCGTGTTGCCGACGTCGCCGCCGAGCGGAATCGTGGCGATTCGTGCGTTCGCCTTCGTGTCGATCACGGTATCGGTATCACCGTGCTCGTCGGAGACGTAGAGCTTCCGATCGGCCGCATCGTAGGCCATTCCGTCGGGATACGTCCCGCCGGGAATGCGCGCGGTTATCTTGAGGGTGCGCTCATCGATGGCGACCACGTCGCCCGTTCCGGTCGCCGTCGCAAACACGCGCCCGAGTTGCGAAACGGCAAGCACGCCGTGCACATGGTCGATGTCGGGAATCGTCGCGACGACCCGGTTCGTCTTGACGTTGAAGACGACCACTTCGCTCGAGGCGAGATGCGCGAGGAACAACAGATTGGTCCTGGGATCCAGGCTTTCGTAGTCGAATCGCGACGCGGAGCCCGGCAAGGGTACCGTCGCGACCGTTTTAAGCGGCAAAGCGACATCGGCAGCGGCAACTCGATCGTGGCCACACCCGAGTGCGGCGGCGACAACGACGGCCGTTAGCAGGATCGATCGGGGCGAAAAAAACAGCATGACGTCTCTTCTGCGTACCACGCAAGGGCGGACGACGGTGACCCGTTGCACGCGCCCTTCGACCGGTGGAGCGAAGGGTTGCCGCGTTGCCACGCTTCAGTTCGTCGGGAGCGAGCCGTTCCGTTCGGGCGTCGGATACGCGGCATCGATCGCCGCAAGCTCGGTGGCGTCGAGCTCGAGATCGCCCGCGGCGGCGTTCGCCTCGACGTGCGCGATCTGATTTGCTTTTGGGATGACGAACGAGAACGGCTCCCGCAGCAACGCCGCGAGCGAGACCGCTTCCTTCGAAACGCCATGCCGCTGCGCGATCTCGCCGAGCACACGCTCGCCGTCTTGTGATCTCGGCCGTGAGAGCGGCGTGTAGGCAACGAACGCGGCGCCGTGCTCGGCGCACCACGGGATCTCGTGATCCTCCGGCGTGCGCTGCGCGAGATTGTAGTAGATCTGATTGCACACGATCGGCGCGTGATCGAGCGCGGCGCTCGCTTCGCGAAGATCCCACGGATCGAGATTGCTCACGCCGAGGCTGCGGATCTTGCCCTCGTCGACGAGTTGCTCGAGCCCGTGCATCGCCTCCGCGAGATCGCCGCCGCGCCAGTGCAGCAGATACGAATCGAGATAATCGGTCTTGAGCCGGCGCAGCGAGTTCTCGCACGCGCGGCGCATGCTCGCGGGCGTCGCGTTGGACGGGACGACCTTCGAGACGAGGAAGAGCGTCGCGCGATCGTACGGTGCGATCGCCTCGGCAACGAGATCCTCGGAACGTCCCGAGCCGTACATCTCTGCGGTGTCGATGTGCGTCATGCCGAGCTCGATGCCGCGCCGCAGCGCTTCGACGTTCGGCGTCGGCCATGTTCCCTGGCCGACCACCGGAACCTCGACGCCCGTGGATCCGAACGGTCGCGTCCGCATCAGTGCGACACGTACTTTGCGGCGTGCTTGATCATCAGATCCGCGGACGGCTCGACTTCCTGATACGACGCGGGGTGATCCATCGGTACGACGCGGACCGCCGCATCGATAGAGCCGAGCGTCATGTAGATGGTGCCGTTCGTGAACGTGGTACTGACGTTGTCCATCGCGCGCTCAACGTGATTCGCGCGATCACCGAGCGCGTCGTTGCCGGGATACGCCTCCGGGATCTCACCAACTGCTTCTTCCCTTCCCTGGCGAGCACGTCCCACCGTCGCCGATCAGCCTGCGCTCGGATCATACGCGGCGATGAGCGGCGGCTCGTCGACGGGCGGCAACGTCCGAATCTCCGACGCGTCGGGCTTGCCCGAACGCTCAAACGGCTCGAGGCGCTGCGACCCGCCGCTGCCGAGCGCGCGCTCGATCGCCGCGAGTACGCGAACGTCGGCGAGACCCTCCTCGCCACTGGGCTCCGGATCGTGGCCGTCGATCACGCACTGCGAGAAGTACTGCGTCTGGCCGCCGAATTGACCGACGATCGGAAATGCACGCGTTCGCGGCTCGCCTTGGCCGATCTGAAGCCGATATTTTTGAGCCTTACGAAAATCGAACGCCGGCTCGACGTCGAGCGACCCGTTCTTCCCGACCAGTCGGTACTGATCGACGGCGAGCGCCGCGTACGAGCACGTGAATTGCGCGATCTCGTTGCCCGGGAATGTCAGCGTCACGGAGACGGTGTCGTCGAAGTCGCCGAGACCGGCGTCGGGATTGCGCACACCGACCGCCGTCACCCAGATTGGTTCGGTGCCGAAAAGATTGCGCGCCGCGTTAATCTGGTACGTGCCCATGTCCGGCACGGGGCCGGCCCAGTAGCCCATCGACGCACGATGATTCTTCGGCGACACGCGCTGCGCGAAGACCGAGCTGAAGAAGCGTGCTTCGCCGAGCGCCTTCGAGCGCGCGACCCCGAGCGCCGCGAGGGTGCCCCCCTCGAAGTGCAGCCGGTAGGCGATCATCAACTTTGCGCCCGACCCCTTTGCGGCGGCGATCATGGCCTCGCAATCGGCGACGCTCGCGGCCATCGGCTTCTCGCAGAGCACGTGGATGCCGGCCTCGAGCGCGGGCACCGCATATTTCGTGTGCTCGTCGTTGGGCGTCGCGAGGTAGATCGCGTCGATGTCGCCCGACGTCACGAGGTCGGCGAAGCCGTCGTAGCCGCACGCCTTCGAGAAACCATAGTGCTCGCGCAGCTCGACGGCCTTGCGCGAGTCGCCCGTGACGACGGCGGTCACCTCCGAGTTGCCGGTCGAGGCGAGACCCGGCAGAAAGGCGGCCTGTGAGATCCAACCGGCGCCGACGACGGCGTAGCGAACGGTCTTCTTGGGAGCGGCAACGGACACGGGCGACCTCCGGACGGACGAGGTTTGCGTCATTCCCATCACGCGACGATCGACTCGATCACCGCCCGGACGCCCGCTGCCGTAGCTTCCACGCGTAGGCGTTCCACGTCGGCATGAAGGCGTTGGGCGCGAAACGAGCGAGCCGCGGCCCGACCGCGTAGACGTACGTCGCCGAGAAAAGCCATATCACCGGCACGTCGCGCGCGACGATCCGGTCGATCGCGACGTAGGCGGCGCGGCGCTTCCCGCGCTCGGCCGCGGTTGCGCCGATCGCTTCGAGGCGCTGCACCGCGCGATCGCACCAGTGCATGTAGTTCTGCCGCGCCGACCCGCAACCGTAGAGGAAGCGGTCGTCGGGATCGGCGCCCATCGCCCACGGCACATAGGCGAGATCGAACTTGCCACCCGCGAGCATGCCGCCGTCGGCCGCCGGCAGAAAGAGCTGCGCGTTCGAGACCGGGACGATCGTCACGGAGACGCCGCGTTCGTCGAGCTCACGCTGCACGACCGCCGCCGTGCGAACGCCGGTCGTCGTCTCGGGAAACTGCACGTACTCGAGCGCGAGCGCGTGCCCAGCCTTACGCCGCCGGCCGTCGGGCCCGCGCCGCCAGCCCGCCGCATCGAGGTCGCGATCCGCGGCGCCCGGGTCGAATGCCGGCTGCGCGACCGCCGCGTCGTACGCCCATGAGAAGCGCGGCCGATCGCTCTGCGCGACGGGATAGCGGCCGAGGGTGATCTTCTTTGAGATACCGCCGCGGTCGATCGCGGCGGCGAGCGCTCGGCGGACGCGCGGATCGTCGAGCGGCGGATGCTCGACGTTCATCGCGATCCCCGCGACGAGCGCCGTCGCGACGCTCGGGAAGGTGAGACCGGGCGTACCGCCCAGCGCCGGCACCTGCGACGGCGCGACGAGCACGAAGTCGATCGCTCCGGAGCGCAGCAGCGTCAGGTTGGTCTGCGGGTCGGGCACGATTCGCACGTCGAGCGCGGCGACGCCGGGGCGGCCGCGCCAGTAAGTGGGGTTCGCGACGTAGTGGATGCGGTCTCCGCGCTGCCACGACTCGAAGCGGAACGGGCCGTCTCCAACGAGCGGCGCCGCGCCGAACGGCGCTTTCGCGAGCGGCGCCGTGCGCTCGAGGACGTGGGCCGGGAGCACGTACTGCGGGTTCGGGCCCGGCGCGAAGAACGTCGCGACCGCGGGCGCCCAGGCCACTCGCAGGTGCAGCCGCACCCCGAGCGGGCCGTGCGCCTCCGCCCGATCGATGAGCTCGTAGCCCTCGCGGCTCGCAACGGGATTCGCGTCGTCCCGGATGGCCGCGAGCGTGAAGAGGACGTCGCGCGAGGTGACCGGCACGCCGTCGCTCCAGCGCACGCCCGGTCGCAGACGGTAGGCGATCGTGCGGCCGTCGCGCGAGAGTCCGCCGTTGCCGACCGTCGGCAGCTCGCGCAGCAACGCGGGCACTGCGTGGCCGCTGCCATCGAGATCGTAGAACGGCTCGAACGCGAGCCGCGCCAGCTGACCTTCGACGTTCCCGGCGTCGGGGTGCGCGAAGAGCGGATTCAGCGACGCCGGGTCGGCCGCGACGTCGAATCGCACGGCTTCAGCGCCGGCCGGCACGCCTTGGGAACCGCCGGTCCGGGTACACGCAACCAGCGCCGCCAGGGCGATACCGAGGACGATACCCATCGAGGATCGGCCCAGCCGGCGCAACCTCGAATTCGGACCCGGCCTTACAGGATTGTCCACTATGGAAACGATCGCGCGGGACACCCGCCTCAAACCTCCAGTCGCCCCGGTTGCGCTCGAGCACCGGAATCTACGGCAAGGGGAATTCTGGCGCACGATCCCCGCCTATCGCGACGTCGACGAAGCGACGTTCATGGATCATCTCTGGCAGTCACGTCATTCGGTGAAGTCCGTCGACGAACTGCTCGCGACGGTCGAAGGGCTCGTCGATCCATCGTTCGCGAGCGACGCACGCGAAGGCTTTCACCGCGCACCAATGCAGGTGCGCGTTTCGCCGTACGTCATCGCGTCGATCGACTGGTCGCGGCCGTACGGCGATCCGATCCGCGCGCAGTTCATCCCGGTCGCCTCGAAGCTGCGGCCCGATCACCCCAAGCTCGAGCTCGATTCGCTGCACGAGCAGGAGGACGCGCCCGTTCCCGGGCTGATCCATCGCTACGCCGATAAAGCACTCTTCCTCCCGGTCAACGTCTGCCCCGTCTATTGTCGGTTCTGTACGCGCTCGTATGCGATCGGCGGCGATACCGATACCGTCGAGAAGGCCGCGCTCGCGACCTCGCCGCGCCATTGGCAAGACGCCTTCGCGTACGTCGCGAGCCGGCCCGAGCTCGAGGACGTCGTGATCTCCGGCGGCGATGCGTTCCAGCTCGCGCCGAAGTCGATCGAGACGATCGCCGATGCGCTGCTCGCGATCCCCCACGTGCGCCGCATCCGCCTTGCGACCAAAGGCCTCGCGGTCATGCCCATGAAGATCCTGACGGACGACAAGTGGCTCGACGCCGTGACGTCGTTCGTCGAACGCGGCCGCGCGCAGGGCGTCGACGTCGTCATCCACACGCACTTCAATCACCCGAACGAGATCTCGTGGATCACCGAGCGCGCGTCTCGCGTGCTCTTCGAGCGCGGTATCACCGTACGGAGTCAGAGCGTGCTCATTCGCGGCGTCAACGACGATCCGGTGACGATGACGACGCTCGTCAAGCGCTTGAGCTACATCAACGTGCAGCCGTACTACGTGTACATGCACGATCTCGTGAAGGGCGTCGAGGATCTCCGGACATCGATCGCCACGGCGGTCGAGATCGAGAAGGTCGTGCGCGGCGCGACGGCCGGGTTTAACACGCCGACGTTCGTGTGCGACGCGCCGGGCGGCGGCGGGAAGCGCGACGTGCACAGCTTCGAGCACTACGACCGGCACAACGGGATCGCCGTCTACACGGCGCCGAGCGTGAAGCCAGGTGAATACTTCATGTACTTCGATCCCATTGATGGGCTCGGGCCCGACGCGCGGCGACGCTGGTCGCAGCCCGCGGCGGTCGAGCGCATGATCGAGGAAGCGCTCTGCCGCGCCGGTGCACCGCACCGCGCGAAGGAGGTCGCCGCCTGATGGTCATCGTCAACGTCGTCTATCGGTTCGCGCCCGAACACGTCGCCGAAGTCGAGGCGCACCTCGAAGCGTTGACGGTCGCCACGAAGGGCGAGCCCGGCTGCCTCGGCTACGCGGCGTTTCGAAGCACGGACGACCCGGCGCAGTTCCTCATCCACGAAGCGTACGCCGACGAGGCCGCGATCGAGGCGCATCGCGCGGCGCCGCACTATACGGAGCACGCCGTCGGCTTGCGGAAGCTCGCGCTCTCGCGCGAGCTCGGGCTGTATCGACCGCTCTCGGAATAGATCGCTCGCGGCCACGTCCCGAGCCGGGCAATGGCTCGGCGTGGCGAAAACGGTCGAGACGATGAGTACCGGTCGCTTCCCCCGCTCTCCGTCTCGGTTGCCCGTGCGGCGCCTCTTCGAGCCGGCGATCGCCGCGAGTGCCGCGATCGCCGCCGTGATCACGATCCGAATGGCGTCGAGCCTCGCGTGGCTCGATAGCGCGCTCGTGGGAAAGGACGCGAAATTCGCGCCCGATTTCATCAGCGGCGCGGGCCTCGCGATGCGCGTCACCTCGACGTTCGTGCATACGGCGATTACGCCCGGCGTGGCAGCGTTCCTACGCGACGTCGTCGTCCCGAACGCGCACCTCTTCGCGGTGTTAGTCGCCGTCGGCGATCTCGCGATCGGGATCTCGCTCTTCTTCGGCTTGTTCACGCGGCTCGGCGGCTTCTTCGAGATCGTGCGCGCGCTCACGAATATCGCAATTGCGGGCAGCACCGGCGCCGACACCGCCGGTTACAACGGGATGCTCATCGTCGCGGGCGCGATCGTAATCGGCACGGGTGCCGGTCGGACGTTCGGTCTCGATCGCGTGCTGCTCACGCGCTTTCCCAATTCGAAAGTCTTGCGGCTCGTCGCATAAGTCGAGCGTCCGCCGCCGCGTTCGGGCCGTTCGGGAGGCGTCATCTTCCGCGGTCGCGCACGAGAGTGGATGCCCCTCGATCCGACCCTCGCCACGCCGCCCATCGCCGAGAAGCGCCCCGTCACCACGACGATTCACGGCCGAACGATCGTCGATGAGTACGCGTGGCTACGCGACCGCGACGATCCCGCGACGATGGCGTATCTCGACGCGGAGAACGCGTACGCCGAAGCCGTCATGGCGCCGTACGCGGAACTCCGCGACGCGCTCTACGACGAGATGCTCTCGCACATCAAGCAGACGGATCTCTCGGTGCCATATCGGCTCGGCGACTTCGAGTACTGGTCGCGCACCGAGGAAGGACTGCAATATCCATTTCTGATGCGCAAGCGTCATAGCATCGAGGACGGCGCCGAGGAAACAGTCCTCGATCTCAACGCGCTCGCCGAAGGAAAGCCGTATCTCGGGCTCGGCGCGTATGAGATCAGCGACGACGGCAATTTGCTCGCCTATTCCGTCGACTTCACAGGCTATCGTCAGTACGAGCTGCGCGTCAAGGACCTGCGCTCGGGAGTATTGCTTCCCGAGCGCGTCGAGCGCGTCGGCTCCGTGTCGTGGTCGACGGACGGTGCGACGCTCTACTTCACGACCGAAGACGACGTCAGCAAACGGCACGATTCGTTTTGGCGGCTGCATCTCGGCGAGCCCGTGCCGACGCGACTGTATTTCGAGGAGGACGACCGCTTCGACGTCGGCTCCACGCGCACGAACGATCGCACACACGTCCTTCTCGGGTCGTACAGCAAAGCGACGACCGAATGGCGCGCGCTCCGCGCGGACGTTCGCAACGCCGAGTTGCACGTCCTCGAGCCGCGGGTCGACGATCACCGGTACAGCGTCGAGCACCACGGCGATCGCTGGCTGATCGTCACGAACCTCGACGCGGTCGAGAATCGCCTCGTGTGGGCGCCGGAGGCGACGCCCGGTCGAGAGCACTGGACGACGCTCGTTCCCGAGCGCGACGGCGTGCATCTCGAGAGCGTCGAGCCGTTTCGGCATTTCGCGATCCTGAGCGAACGCCGTGACGCGTACAGCGATATCGAGATCTTCGACCTCGCGACGAACGAGCTGCGGACCATCGCGATGCCGGAGGACGTTCACACGGTCGATGCGCAGCAGAATCCCGAATTCGCGACCGATACGTACCGGTTCGCCTACACGTCGCTCGTTACGCCGAAGACCGTCATCGAGCTCGACATGCGCGACGGCTCACGCACCACGCTCAAGCAGACCGACGTCCCGGGCTACGATCCGGGCGCGTACGTCTCCGAGAAGCTGATCGCGACGGCCCGCGATGGAACGCGCGTGCCGATCTCCGTCGTTCGCCGACGCGATGCCCCCAGCGGCGGTCCGGCGCCGATGCTGCTGTACGGCTACGGCTCGTACGGCATCTCGATCGATCCCACATTCTCGCCGACGCGGCTCGTGCTGCTCGACCGCGGCGTGACCTTCGCGATCGCCCACATCCGCGGCGGCGGAGAACTCGGCGAACGCTGGCGCACGGCCGGCCATCTTCAGCGGAAGATCACGACGTTCGAAGACTTCGCCGACTGTGCAAAGTTCCTCATCGCCGAAGGCCTCACGGCATCCGATCGGCTCGCGATCCAGGGCGGCAGTGCGGGCGGCCTCCTCGTCGCCGCAACCGTCAACGCCGAGCCCGAGCTGTTTCGTGCCGCAATCGCGCAAGTACCGTTCGTCGACGTCATCAACACCATGCTCGACGAGACGCTTCCGCTGACAACCGCCGAGTATCTCGAATGGGGCGATCCGCGTGACGAGCGCGATTTCGAGTATCTCACCCGATACTCACCGTATGAGAACGTGACTGCCGCTCGCTGTCCAGCGATGCTCGTCAAGGTCTCGCTTAACGACAGTCAAGTTCCGTATTGGGAAGGCGCGAAGCTCGTCGCGCGCTACCGGAGTCTCTCGCGATCTGAGAGCGTCTTTCTCGTGACCAACATGGGCGCCGGCCACGGCGGGGCGTCCGGCCGCTACGACCATCTCCGCGAGATTGCATTCGATTTCGCGTTTTCCATTAGTTCATTATCGATCATCTCCGACTTGCATGACGCACTGGGTTCCCCGAGTCATGGTCAGAAAGAGACTAATTGAACGGTCGGGCCCCGGCCCATTCTGTAAGCCCTTTTAAATGAAAGAAGCGACCAAGGTGGCTGCCTTGGTCGCTTCTTCTCTTCGTCCCCCGGAAGGAGGTGGTGGACCGATAATCCCATGTTCAGCGAACTGCGTCGAATCCAAAAGGAGATACTCGGCGCTCTTTCCCATAAATGGGTGTTACCTCGTACGCAAGAAAGTAGAGTTCACGTTGTCAACTCCGTTCGGAGTTTATGAATACCCTCCAGCCCCAGAGCCTTCAGGGGAATTCCCCTTCATTTTCTCCGACGAGTCGGGAGTTGTATCACACTCGGAGACTCAACCTTTTTATGGCATTGGAAAGCTAAAGGTATCAGATGCTGGACGCTGGTCTTACTCTTTAAATCTACTCCTGGATAGGTACATTGCCACGCAATCCAAGCCTGGCGTAAAAAAAGCGAGAACTTCTTACGAGTTCCATTTTAGCGGTATGACAACAAGCTCTCGTTCGTTTTACGAGGATCTGGTCGATTTTTTCGTGGCTCAAACAGACGGATATTTTTGTGCCTTAATAGTCGATAAAAGTATCCCGGGCGTTGAACCGATAGCTGCGTGCGGATCGACGTGGGAGGCTTTAATTAAGTATTCGATTACCTTGATGAAACAGAATATCCGCGAAAGCGAAAGGGCTACGATTGTAGCTGATTTTTATCAGAAACCGCGTAAAAGCCCAAAATTTTTCGAACGTGAGTTAGTCTCTGGACTTGGAGGTAAAATCACGAATTGCACGATGATGGATTCAAGTGCGTCCATCATGTTGCAATTAGTAGACGTCTTGCTTGGCGCCGTAATGTTCCATTTTAAAGCGCCTAGACTTGCCGCTGTAGACGCGGACAAGATGTCGATTTCGAATCGACTCGCCGCCGCATACGGGGTACAAGGCCTTGAAGCTGCATTCACAAGGAAGTCGCCAAATTATTTTAGCGTCTGGCCGTTCAAACCGATAAACAAAATTGGAACCGTATAAGGCGGAGACCGGCTGATCACTCAGTGAACACCGGCCCCCTTGCACGAATCATAGGGGAATGGAGGTGCTGTTGTCAATAGTCGTGCGAACGCATGTTCGATTTTACTTGACTTGATCAACTGGGATCGTACAATCGAACATGTGTTCGGGCCACTGGCCACGCGGTGCGTCAATGCCCATGAAAGTTGAGCTCGACGGCGGTCGCGTGGGCCCGTTCGATACGGGGGCTGCTCCACGAACCGAACGGTGACCGTAGTCCGGCACAGTTTCGATAATGCCTCGCTCGACGATGCTCGTTCCTGTCGCCGACGAACTGGACGCGTGAGCGCTCGCTGAGGTCGACGGCTCGCGCTTCGCGCCTCGCGCGGATCATACGACTTCCGGCAGTCGCCGCTACGAGTCGGAGCGTAATACCAGGTGTGGCGCCGAAACGTCAGTCCAGTCACCACCGCGCTGGTTGACGAAGCCCCGTCGTGTGAGTTCCCGCGCGACCTGCCGGTACGAGAGCCCGTCGGCGCGTAGCGCGATCGCAATCGGCTTCACGTGAGCGTAGCGCTCGTGAGTCCTCGCTCGTCGAACTTCAGCCGAACGCCGGACGGCATCGGTGTGCAGTTCTTGCCGAAGGTTGTTCACTTGCTGCCAGAGGCGCCCGGTCGCCTTTGCATGCGCCCGCGGAATGTGTCAATCTTTTTGAGACCGGTTTCGTGAACAAATGCTATGCCGCGATTGGCTCGGGCGGGTTGATAAAGACGGTTAGTTCGAGCGCGGGCGGTTCGGGCGTGCCGTTCACGAAACGC
>JAABUW010000120.1_pt1 | contig 164014 bp, 151 predicted proteins | sample 5560081 | NCBI WGS metagenome assembly JAABUW01 (sample SAMN10711882, study PRJNA513363) | rock metagenome | isolation source: Antarctica rocks | place: Antarctica: Victoria Land, Knobhead sud
CAAAACCTAGAAACCACAGGCACTCTCACCCGCGACGAATTCCACGGTGAGTGGAACTACACGCTGCACCCGCAACCCAACGACACGCCCGACCTGAACCAGGTTAATTAATCACCAGCCCTTAGTGACCGAGCAGAGCTATGACGCGCCCGCTGCGTGCGACCGAAGCTCGGTGATGCCTGCCGAGCCGATTGCACCCGAGCGAATTGTGCTTTCGCCCGGTGTGAAAGAATCAGCTCTCGTGAGCCAGCGCACCGGATCCCGCATCTCCACCCGAATTTCCTCGATTGCCGAGTCGGCCACTCTCGCCGTCGACGCCAAAGCCAAGGCGCTCAAGGCAGCGGGCCGGCCGGTCATCGGTTTCGGTGCGGGTGAACCAGATTTCGCGACGCCCGAACCCATCGTCAAGGTGGCAGCGGACGCCGCCGCCGATCCCGCGAACCACAAGTACACACCGGCGGCCGGCCTGCCCGAACTCCGCCAGGCGATCGCCGACAAGACTGCGCGCGACTCGAACTTCTGTGTCACGGCGTCACAGGTGTTGGTCACCAACGGCGGCAAGCAAGCGGTCTATCAGACCTTTGCCACCCTGCTCGATCCCGGTGACGAGGTGCTGCTGCCGGCGCCGTACTGGACCACCTACCCAGAAGCGATCGCCCTGGCCGGCGGGGTTCCGGTTCCCGTGGTCGCGGACGAGTCGACCGACTACCTGGTGTCGGTCGCCCAGCTCGACGCAGCTCTCACCGACCGGACGAAATTGCTGCTGTTCTGCTCGCCGTCCAACCCGACCGGCTCGGTATACCCACCCGACCAGGTCACCGCGATTGGGCGGTGGGCCTTCGACAAGGGCATCTGGGTCGTCACAGACGAGATCTACGAGCACCTCGTCTACGACGGCGCAGAACACGTCTCCATGCCCGTGGTCGTCCCTGAACTTGCGGATCGCTGCGTTGTGCTCAATGGCGTTGCCAAGACATATGCGATGACGGGGTGGCGCGTGGGTTGGATGATCGGCCCGCAGGATGTCATCACCGCCGCCACCAACCTGCAGTCCCACCTGTCGTCCAACGTCGCGAACGTGTCCCAGCGGGCAGCACTCGAGGCGGTCAGCGGGCCGCTGGACGCGGTCGACATGATGCGAACCGCCTTCGATCGACGGCGCCGCACCATGGTGCGGCTGCTCTCCGAAATTCCCGGAGTGACCTGCCCGGAGCCCAAAGGTGCCTTCTACTGCTACCCGAGCGTCGCGGCGTTGATCGGCAAGGATTTCGGCGGCGTTCGACCGTCCTCGTCCGCGGAATTGGCCGCCCTCGTGCTGGAGCATGCCGAGGTCGCGGTCGTTCCCGGTGAAGCGTTCGGAACGCCGGGTTACTTCAGGCTTTCGTACGCGCTGGGCGACGACGACCTGGAAACCGGCGTCCGCCGGATGGGCGAGTTCCTCCGAACCGCCAAGGACTGAACCGAACATCCGAACCTCGCGCATGCCGGCGGTTCGGAAAGTGGCGTCCTCGAGCGAAGCTCGAGTCAGGCGAGGCGAACGAACGCCCTGGCCTTCCCGAGAACGGTGACGCCGGCAGCGCGGACGGTCAAGTCGACCCTGGCGGTGCGGGACTGGAGGTCCAAGGCGCCGATGACACCAGACACTTCGATGCTCGCCCCGACGCCGTCATCCGGTACGACCACGGGCCTGGTGAAACGCACGGAATACTCGACGACCGCACCCGGATCCCCTACCCAGTCGGTGACGCTGCGCACGGCCGTGGCCATGGTCAGCATGCCGTGCGCGATAACATCCGGTAGTCCTACGCCGGTTGCCACCCGGGCATTCCAGTGGATCGGGTTGAAATCTCCGGCGGCACCGGCATAACGGACCAGTCGCTCACGGGTGAGTCGATAGGTTGCGTCGGGAATGCGATCGCCCACCGTCAGCGAATCGAAGCTCGGCAATGCCAGGCCGGCGTCGTGCGACGAATGTGCGGTCATACGGCGGAACCGCGCGCGACGAGACTCGAGAATGCAGTGGTCACGGCGGTGCCGTCCGACAGGGTCAGCTCCGAGCGAAGGGTCAGCACATCATTGGATCCCAGTGCGCGGATGGCTTCAACGAAGACGGTGCAGGTGAGGACATCACCGGCAACGATCGGCCGGTGATGGATGAACCGCTGGTCACCGTGCACCACTCGGGAGAAATCCAACCCGAGCGCGGGATCGAAGACAACCGCATCCTGGGCGCGCGTCAGTGCTGCGATCGCGAACGTCGGCGGCGCGACCAAGTTGTCGTGCCCGGCAACTTGCGCTGCCCGGGTGGAATGGCTGATCGGGTTGTCGTCACCGATCGCCGTTGCGAACTCCCGGATCTTCTCGATACCCACCACATACGACTCCGACGGGGAGAAGCTGCGGCCGACGAATGAGTGATCCAGGGCCACGGAAGTTAGCGCGTTTCCTTGTGGTTGCGGTGGATACCGCAGTTCGGGCAGAACTTCTTGATCTCAAGACGATCAGGATCGTTCCGACGGTTCTTACGGGTGATGTAGTTGCGATGCTTGCACTCTTCGCAAGCGAGCGTGATCTTCGGGCGAACGTCGGTGGCGGCCACGGTAGCTGCCTCTTTCTTGTACTTGCGGTGCGTGACGAGCGCGCGCCGGACGGCCGCGCACTCTCGGGCAATGGTCGAAAAGACGACCTGGTAGCGATGGCCGGACTCGAACCGGCGACCTAGCGATTATGAGTCGCTCGCTCTAACCAGCTGAGCTACACCGCCAAGGAGAACAACACCGGACCCTCACTTCTTCCCAGCGACGCCCAACGCCGTCGTAGACGGCGCATCGGCGTGTTCGGCGTGCGGTACCGGTCGTGCAACGGCCCGGTTACATCTCCGAGCCCCTTTACGGAATCGAACCGTAGACCTTCTCCTTACCATGGAGACGCTCTACCGACTGAGCTAAAGGGGCCTGATACTGCATCACAACGTCGGTACTGCCGAACTGGGTTCTTTCCCCACCACACGGAGCAGGCTTGTCACCACAAGGTACTGCTCCCAGGAGGACGAACCGACCGCCTGAGAGCCTCGGCAACTGTACCTCAGGTCCTGCCAGCAAGGAAAACCCACCGGTGGACGCTCAACCACCGAGCCGCAGCACCTGTGGCTGGTTCGAGACTGGAACCGTCTTGACGGTGCGGGTCGCCAGCCAGGCCTCCAGCTTCTCGATCGGCATAGGTCGAGCCAGCAGGAAGCCCTGGAGCTCGTCACAGGACAGCGACAACAGCGCGTCGCGGGCCGCTTCTTCCTCCACCCCTTCGGCGACCACCCGTAGCCCCAGGGAATGCCCAAGGTCGATGATGGCCCGGACGATCGCATGGTCGCCAAGATCGGTCACCATGCCCTGGACGAACGATTTGTCGATCTTGATCTCGTCGATCGGCAGTCGGCGCAGGTACGCGAGTGAGGAGTATCCGGTTCCGAAGTCATCGACCGACAACCGAATGCCCATCGCGTGCAACTCCCGCAGGATCGGTAGCGAACGCTCGGGGTCGGCCATCACGCTGGACTCGGTGATCTCGAAGGTGAGGAGCTCGGGGGGCACACCGAACCGGTCCAACGCAGCTTGCACATACTGCGGGAAGTGCGGACCGGACAGATTGCGGACCGAGAGATTTACCGCGGCTCCGATCTTGAGGTTCCGACTTCGCCACTGGCCGACCTGCTCGAGCACGATTTCCAGAACGTGACGCAGCAGGGTGTCGATGGAACCGGTCGCCTCGATCGCCTCCACGAACTCGACCGGTGAGACCGGGCCGAACTCCGGATGCGTCCAGCGGACCAACGCTTCCACACCGACCAGATCCCGATGTTGCAGGCTCAGTTTGGGCTGGTAGTGCACGGTGATGAGGCCGTCCTCGACGGCCCTGCGGAACTGGGTGACGAGCTGAAACCTCCGCCGGAACACCTGGCCCATGGTGGCCCCGTAGATGCGTACGGGCGTGTCCGAGGATTGCGCGGCCATCAGCGCCATCTCCGCGCGTTGCAACAGGGTACTGACGTCCTCGCCTGCGGCGGAGCCGTCCGACGGGGCGTCCACCTCGGCGAGCCCGGCATGAGCGTGCGGCTCGATCTCGATGCCGTCGAGCGCGTAGGAGCGGCCGACGATCTCCAACAGCATCGCCGCATCCTCGCCGAACGAACCCGTTCTGGAATTGCGCAGCAGGACACCGAAACGATCGGACTCGATGTGCGCCACCATCCGATCCTCGCTGACTGCAGCCACCAGTCGCGCGCCCGCGGCCACCAACAACTGCTCTCCCCGATCGTGCCCGATGGCGTTGTTCACTTCGGGCAGGATGTCCAGCTGCACCAACATGACTGCTCCGATCGAGTCGGACGCCATCGACGCCTCGATCTCGACCGTCAGACCGCGCCAGTTGAGCAGGCCGGTGATGTCGTCGTGGTAGGCCTCGTGCCGCAGCGTTTCGAGCAGCCGGAGGTTGTCAAGTGCCGTCGACACATGACTTGACAGGGTTTCCAGCAAAGTGAGGTCGTCGTCCCGAAAGCGGCCCCAGCGGGTCAGCCGATCTCGAACCTCGAGATAGCCGCGGTCCCGATCGCCGGACCGGAGGGGCACCACCAACACGTCCCAGGCCTCGCGCTTGGCAAGCGCGCCGAGGATCTGCGGATCGGAGGTCTTGTCGTTGGACGCCTTGGCGCGGCCCGTGGCGACCGCTTGGACGAGCAACGGGTCCTTCGGGTCGAGCGGCGGCAGTTGGACGGTGCCGTCGGCGTCCACGGCGATGGTCCGGAATCCGTTGCCCGGTTCGTTCAGATGAATCAGGGCGACCTTGGCATTGAGCTGATCCCTGACCTGCTCGACGAGCTCCTGCCAGTCCGACGGCTCCGAGTTGATGACGGTCAGTCGGCGGCCGAAAGAGTACATCCGGGACAGGTCGGTGTGCTGACGAAGAAAGCCCGCATACGTCCGGTAGAGCACGCCGATGACAACGGCCAGGGCTCCGCAGAGCAGGTAACCGCTGGGTCCGGTGTCCTGGTGGATCAGGGTGAACGCAACCACCGCGAAGATCGCGCAGGCCGACGATGTCACCACACTGCGGGACACCACCCGCCGGAGCGGCTCGGCAGGCCCGAACAGCGAGTAGGTGCGCCACACCACTGAGGACGACGCGACTGCAGCGACGATTCCACCGAGGGCCGCTCCGAGGATGGGGTGCCGGTGGGCGCCGTCCCATCCGAAGGGCACCGCGGCTGCGATCAGCGCGGCTATGCCGGCCTCCATCGCGACGATGGCCAAGTTGAGGCGGATGGAGCTCCACTTGTCCCGCCGGCTCAGATAGACACCCAATGCCGCCACCACGTGCGCAACACCGACCACCCAGCCGGGCAGGACCAATAGTCCGTAGACAGCGGGCAACTCGGACAGAATGACGAGGAAGGTCTCGCGCTTCCACTCGACCCGCAATGGCAGCGTTTCGCTGCCGATGAACGTCAGGACGAGCAGCAAGCCGCCGAACACCACAGCGGATCGGGAGACTTCGATGTGATTGAGTCTGGCCGCCGGAACCCAGAGCACAACCGCCGCAGCCGCCGTGAGGGCACCCATGATCCCGTACACCCGCGAGCTCGAGTAGGTCGGATGTGTGCGGTCAGGCACTGCGGCGCCTCTCACGGTTGAACATGAAGCGGCGGCCCGGTGCCGCACGTCGATCGTCATACCGTCCGACCCGCGCAGATCTGGTGAGGTCAGGGAAATGGTAGAACCTGTACGCAGAGAGTAACCGAGTTGACCCGTTCACGGGCTACAGGAGGCAGAAAAACCCCGGTGGCAGCAGATGTTCTCTCCGCTGTTTCCGCCGATTCACCCATCGAGTGGGGCGCGCAACCGATCAGGGGCGTGCGACGGCTCCCAGTGCGTGGCACCGATCTCCCTCGACACCATCGCGCGAATGGCTAGCTGGTGCCTGAAACGCGGGTACTGGCAGGCCTTTTGGACCATGGCGGATTGAACACGTCGGGTCCTGTGTTACCACGTCCATCGGACGCTGTGGTCCTACATCATCGGACACTGTGGTCCTGCACACATCGGGCACTGGGTCCTGCACACATCGGACACGGTGGTCCGGCACACATCGGACACGGTGGTCCGGCACATTTCGTGCACCGTACTTCCGCACGGGTCAGGCCGTGGTGGCAGGTGAGAGATTCGAACTCCCGTAGCTTGCGCGGCTGATTTACAGTCAGCTCCCTTTGGCCACTCGGGCAACCTGCCGTGCAGCAGAACCAATCGGTCCCTGCTGCCGCGTGAACCTTACTAGGCAATGCGCCCGCAGCCCAATCGGTGCCGGTGATGCCTGCCGACTGCCGGTAGCGTCGGGCACGAGTCGCGACCCGCACCGGGTCGCTGGGAGGAAGGCGCCGAAATGGCTGACCCATCATTCGACATCGTGAGCAAGGTCGACCGCCAGGAGGCGGACAACGCGCTGAACCAGGCCGCCAAGGAGCTGAGCCAACGGTTCGACTTCCGTGGCACCGATTCGACCATCGCGTGGTCCGGAGAGGAGGGCGTCACGATCACGTCGTCGACCGAAGAGCGCTGTCTGGCCGCCATCGACGTGTTCAAGGAGAAGCTGATCAAGCGGAGCATCTCCATGCGATCGCTGGACATGGACGAGCCGGCACAGTCGGGCAAGGTGTACAAAGCGAACGGCACGTTGGTGCAGGGCATCACGTCGGAGCAGGCGAAGCTGATCTCCAAAAAGATTCGCGACGAGGGGCCCAAGGGCGTGCAGGCGCAGATCCAGGGAGACCAACTCCGAGTGTCGGGCAAGAAGCGCGACGATCTCCAGGCCGTGATAGCACTGCTCAAGGCTGCGGACCTCGAGGTGGCACTGCAGTTCACCAACTATCGCTGAGCGGAAACGCCTTTCCCCTGGTGCGCCCCGGGGTTGACGCGCCTCCGGAGTTCAAGCGCCCCCGGGGTGTGCGCGCTCGGGGTTTGCGCGTCTGGGGTTTGCGCGTCTGGGGTTTACACGCAGCGGAGTTGACGCGCAGCGGAGTCAGCATCGGCGCCGCTGCGCCGCCGAGGCCGCCCGCACTACGCTGGGGCAAACGTGCCTAAGGAGCATTTGTGCAGCTCGACTCCATCGACAACCACATCATCTCGTGCCTGATCCAGGATGCACGCTCTTCGTTCCGCGAGGTCGGAGAGTCGGTAGGGCTGTCGGCGCCCGCCGTCAAACGGCGGGTCGACCGTCTCCGCGCGGAGAAGGTCATCACCGGCTTCACCACCAGGGTGGACCCCGGATCGGTCGGCTGGCACACCGAGGCCTTCGTGTCGGTCACCTACGGCGGGAACATCACCCCGACCCGGATCAGCACGATCTTGCAACCGATCGCGGAAGTTGTCGCCGCGTACACGATCTCCGGGGACGCCGACGTACTGGTGCATGTACGCGCGGCCGACATGGCCCACTTCGAGCAGGCGCTCGAGCGGCTGCGGGCGGCGGACGGTGTGGTGCGAACCGAATCCAGCATCGTCCTGTCCACCCTGCTCGATCGGCCGGACCTGCTCTCCGACCGGGCCTAGACGGCCGGCCGCACACCCGCACCAACGACAGGGCAGATCACCTCGGGCAGATCACCACGGGGCTGATCACCACGGGACTGATCACCACGGGGCGGTGGAGGAAAGTGCCGGAATTCGCAATCGAGAAGGAGGTCCGATCAGCATGCGACGTGGTGTGTCCCTCGGAGCGGCCGCATACCTGATCTGGGGTCTGTTCCCGTTGTACTGGCCGTTACTGGAACCGGCGGACGCCGGCGAGATCCTGGCCCATCGGATGGTCTGGTCGCTGGTCCTGATGAGCTGCGTGGTCACCGCCACGCGGCAGTGGTCGGCGATCCGCGCGATGGGCGGTCGCAGCTGGCTGCTGGTGCTGGCGGCCTCGGTGCTGATCTCGGTCAACTGGGGGGTCTACATCTATGCGGTCAACAGCGGGCACGTCGTCGAGGCTGCGCTGGGCTACTTCGTCAACCCACTGGTCAGCGTCGCACTCGGAGTCGTGGTCTTCTCGGAGCGGTTGCGGCCGCTGCAGTGGGTCGCCGTTGCGCTCGGGCTGATCGCCGTCCTGGTGATCGCGATTGCCGGTGGTCGGTTTCCTTGGATCGCGGTCCTACTGGCCGGTAGTTTCGGGCTGTACGGGTTTGTGAAGAAGGTCGTCCCACTGCCTCCACCTGCGTCGTTGACAGCGGAGGCGATGGTCCTGCTGATTCCGGCCCTGGGCTACCTCACATATCGGCAACTGACTGGAACTTCAACCCTGACCGGCCACGGATCCGGCCACGTCGTGCTGCTGGCACTCTCCGGGCTGATCACCGTGGTTCCGCTGCTGGCCTTCGCGGCCGCTGCCAGAGCGCTTCCGCTGTCGATCCTCGGTGTGTTGCAGTACTTCACCCCCACCGTGCAGTTCCTGCTCGGAGTCATCTGGCTGCACGAGCACGTCACACCGGCCCGCTGGATCGGTTTTCTGCTGGTCTGGATCGCCCTCATCCTGCTCACCGTCGGAGGCCTTCGGCAGGCTCGTCGCACCGTCGCACTCGCCCGTGTCGATCCGGCGGGTGCCGATGGGCGCCTGACAAGGCGAGCGGCCCCGGGAGAGTCGGGGCCGGCCTCAGCGAGTCCGAGCCACCACGAAATGCGTGAGTGACACCAGCGCCTCCCGAGCCGTCGAGGGGGGCAGCGTTCCGAGCTCCGCCAGCGCCGTGGCAGCGTAGCTCTCCAAGGTCGTCCGCGCCTGCGCCAAGCCGGCCGACGACTGCAGCAGGGCCATTGCCTCGGCCAGCTCGTCCTCCGACTCGATGGGCCCGGATACGAGTTCCACCAGTCGCGCATCCGAGCTGGTGTCGGCCAGCGTGTAGAAGACCGGCAGGGTCGGCACCCCCTCGCGAAGATCGGTGCCCGGTGTCTTGCCGGATTCCTGCGATGCGACGTCGATGATGTCGTCGGAAATCTGGAAGGCGACTCCGACCGCGCGGCCGAATCTGCGCAGTGCCGAGGTCTCCGCCTTCGAAGCCCCCGAGAACATGCCCGCATAGCGGGCACAGGTGTCGATCAAGGCGGCGGTCTTCTCGTCCAGAACTGTCAGGTGGTGGGCGATCGGATCCGCACCGACCGGTGGGCCGACCGTTTCCCTGGTCTGCCCGGTGACCAACTCGGCGAAAGTGTCGGCGATGATCCGGACGGCCTCCGGACCGAGATCGGCGACCAGCCGCGAGGCGTGCGCGAACAGGAAATCCCCGGTCAGAATGGCGATCGAGTTGTCCCACCTGGCATTTGCGGATTTCGTTCCACGCCGCAGGTCGGCTTCGTCCATCACGTCGTCGTGGTACAGCGTGGCCAGGTGGATCAGCTCCACGACCGCGGCCGCGGTGACGACGTCCTCCGCATCCGGATTCGGCCCGATCCCCGCAGCGACCAGGGTGAACAGCGGGCGGAATCGCTTGCCACCCGCATGCATCAGATGCGACGCGGCCTCGGTGACGAAGTCGAATTCACTGGCCATCTCGCGTTCCAGCACTGCCTCGACCCTGGCCAGTCCGCCGGCTACCCGAGCAGCCAGAACAGGGTCGGCGAGCTCGATGCCGGCGAGGATGGTCGGTGCGTTCACATCGACGACATTACGGGAGCGGCCCAGGGCCATTGTTCATGACAGCAGTGGCCAGGGCACCCGCAGCACGTCGAGGAACCAGCTCGGGGCAATTCCCAGGATCAAGGTGACCGCCGCGCTGATCCCGATGACGGTCGAGGTGAGGGCGCCCGGCACCACCACGAACGGCTCGGCGGTGGCAGCGCCACCAGAGGTTGCCGAGACCGGCGCCGAGAAGTACATCAGCACGACGATCCGGAGATAGAAGTAGGCGGTGATCGCGGTGGCGATCATCGCGACGACTACCAGCGGGGCCATTCCGGCATCGATGGCCGCCGTGAAGACAGTCAACTTTCCGATGAAACCGCTGGTCAACGGAATGCCGGCGAAGGAGAGCAGGAACAGGCTCAGGATCGCAGCCAGCACCGGCGAACGCTTGGCCAAGCCGGCCCAGTCGGCGAGGTTCGAGGCCTCGCCGCTGCCCTTGCGAACGACGGTGAAGATGGCGAACGAGCCGATCGTCGCGAAGCCGTACGTCAGGAGGTAGAACATCGTGCCCGACGCGCCTCGCTGACTGAGCGCCATCACGCCGAGGAGGATGAAGCCGGCGTGGGCGATCGACGAATACGCCAGCACCCGCTTCATGTCTGTCTGAGTGATTCCGATGATGGCGCCAACCAACATGGAGACGATGGCCACCACCCACATCACCGGTCGCCAGGACCAGGCCATCGGTCCGATTGCAACCTGGAAGACGCGCAGCATGGTCGCGAACGCCGCGACCTTGGTGCACGCGGCCATGAACGCCGTCACCGGAGTCGGGGCCCCCTGGTAGACATCCGGCGTCCACAGGTGGAACGGCCCGACCGAGCCCTTGAACAGCAGTCCGACCACGACCAGACCGATGCCGACCAGCAGCAGCACGTCGCTGGTCCCGCCGGCAGCAGCCTTGGCAGCAATCTCGGCGAACTTGATGGAACCGGCGTAGCCGTAGATCAGGGTGATGCCGTAGAGCAGGATTGCCGAGGTGAAGGCGCCCAGCAGGAAGTACTTGACCGCCGCCTCCTGGGAGATCAACCTGCGCCGCCGGGCCAAGCCGCAGAGCAGATACAGCGGCAGTGACAACACCTCCAGCGCCACGAACAGCGTCAGTAGATCGGAGGAGGCAGGAAAGACGAGCATGCCGCCGATCGCGAACAGAGTGAGTGGAAAGACCTCGGTCTGCATCGGCAGGGCGATCTCGGTCTGGGTTCTCGATCTTGCCGAACCGACCCGAACCGAGGCCTGGGCAGCGAACGCGCCGCCCGGCTCCGAAACCCGGTCGGCCATCAGCAGCACGGAGGCCAGCGCCAGCGCCAGCAGGACGCCCCACATCACGTAGGTCCCGCCGTCGACAGCGATCGCTCCGGAGAACGTAACCGCGTAGCGGTGCCGAACACCAGCTGTGACGGTCCAGACGCCGGCCGCAACGATCGCGACGATGGCGAGCGCCAACTGGGCGCCGTACCTACGCCCCCGCGGAAGTACCGCCTCTGCCAGGACCGCGATGCACGCCGCGCCCAGCACGATGAGGACCGGCATCACTGCGATGAGGTCGACCGAGGGTGCCTTGATCGGGTCGGTCGGAGCCGCTGAGAGCACGGCGGGACCCGGGAGCAGCTGGAACGCGGCGGACGATAGCGCGCTCACTGGCACGATCCTTCGGTGGTGGTAGTCATGCTGGTCGTTGTCACGGTGGGTGTTGTCACGGTGGGTGTCGTCATGATGGCCAGAGCGCCTGGACCCGGCGTAACGGCCCCGCGAGCCGCAGGAAGCGGATCGGAGTGGCAGGACTCCACCACGGTGCGCTGCGCGGTCGGATTGATGACGTCCAGCACTGGCTTGGGATAAAGGCCGAGGAAGATCACCAGAACCACCAATGGTGTCAGCACCACCAGTTCGCGCCTGGTCAGATCACCGAAGCGCACCCTGACCGGGGCCGGGCCCTCATTCCCGTCGGTCGCCGGGTGCTCGCCGAGCCGGTACCCGACCGATGGAGTACCCACGCCGGGCTCGGTCGTCGCGGCTCCCAGCGGCGTGGAGCCGGCCGGCCCGGCACCCCGGCCGGAAGCGGCCTGCCGGTGACCGACGGGGCTGGAACCGGTCTGGCCGGAGCCGACGAGACCGGAACTCGGAGCAACTGAACCGACGGGGCCGGAACCGGCGGGGCCGGAACCGACAACACCGGAACGGATGCCGGAGGACACCAGTGCCGGCGCGTTCTCCGGCTGTACTCCCGATCCGGCTGCGGCCGCCGTCGGAGAAAACGCCGGAGGACCCTCCAACAACACTGCCGATCCTCGAACGGGGCCGGTCATGGTGCGTTGGAAGATCCACAGCATGTAGAGCGCCGCGAACACGATGCCGGTGGTCGCGACGATGGCCCAGGCCGGGTGGCGGGTGAAGGTGCCGATCAGCACCAGGAATTCGGAGATGAACGAGTTAGTGCCCGGCATCGCGATGGTGGCCAGCGCCCCGACCAGGAAGAAGCCGCCGATCAACGGCGCCACCTTCCAGACTCCGCCGTAGTCGGCGATGTTGCGAGAACCACCACGGGCGGTCAGCATGCCGACCACCAGGAACAGCAGCGCAGTCGCCAGCCCGTGGTTGACCATGTACAGCACCGCGCCACTGACGGCTTGGGTGGTGAAGGCGAAGACGCCCAGCGCGATGAAACCGAAGTGCGCGATCGAGGTATACGTGACGAACCTTTTCAGGTCGGTCTGCCCTGCCGCGACGATCGCCCCGTAGATGATGCCGACCACCGCCAGCGTGATGATCAACCAGGCGAGCTTGCTGGACGCGGCGGGAAGCAACGGCACACAGATGCGCAGGAAGCCGAAGGTGCCGACCTTGTCCAGCACGCCGACCAACAGCGTGCCGGCACCGACCGGCGCCTCGGAACCTGCGTCAGGAAGCCAGGTGTGGAACGGCACCAGCGGCGCCTTGATGGCGAAGGCGATGGCGAAGCCGGCGAAGATCCACAGCTGGGTGGAGGTCGGAATCTCGTGCGCGATTCCGCGCAGCGTCGCCCAGTCGAACGTTCCGCCCAGTCCGGCCGCCACCCGCGAGGGCACTCGACCAGAAGCGACGTAGAGGCCGATCAGCGACGCGAGCATCAGCAGACCGCCGATCAGGGAGTACAGGAAGAACTTGGTTGCCGCGTAGGTTCCTCGCAGCCCGCCGAATGCACCGATCAGGAAGTACATCGGGATCAGCATCACTTCGAACATCACGTAGAAGACGAAGACGTCGGTGGCTGCGAAAACGCCGGTCATCGCAGCCTGCATCACCAGGATCAGCGCGAAGTAACCGCCGATGGTGCGGCCTTCCGGCGGCTTCTCCTCCCAGGAGGCGCCCAGCACGATCGGCACCAGCAGCGCGATCAGCGCGATCATCACCAGCGAGATGCCGTCCACTCCCAGCGAGAAATGAATGCCGAACGATGGGATCCAGTCCACCGAGAACGTCTGGGTGAAGGGCGGACCCATGGTGGACGACGGTGTGGCCGTCGGGGTGGGCATTCCGGCGAACGACTTCGGCTGGGTGGACCGATAGGCAATCCACAGCGCGGCCGCCAGCACCAATTCGGCCAACGAGAAGGCGAGGGCCGTCAACTTCACCGTGCGGGCCGGCGATCTACCCATCCCGGCGACGACCCCGGCGCCGATCAGCGGAACGGCGAGCAGCAGCAGCAAATACGGAAAGCCGTTCATACGAACCTCACCACCAGGAGCGCCGCGATCACCAGGAAGGTTCCGGAGAGCATCGACAGGGCGTACGAGCGGACGAAGCCGTTCTGCCAACGGCGCCATCGGCCGGAAAATGCGCCGAGCCCCGCGGCCAGCCCGTTGACCGCACCATCTACGCCGCGCGCGTCGGCGAAGACGGACGCCCGGCCAAGCCAGAGCCCAGGACGGGCCACCAAGGCCTCGTTGAGGGCGTTGCCCCCTACATCGGCCCTGGCGAAACGCACCACCGGGCTGACCCTCTCGGGCCGCACCAGCGGAACCGGCCGACGGCCGACGAACAGGTAGGCCACTGCGACGCCCACGGCCACGGCCACCAGGGTGGCGATGGTGATCACCGTGCCGGACACCGGGGGGTGCGGCGCGACGAACTCCCCGACCACCGGCGCCAGCCAGTTCATCAATCGGTCACCCAGGGCCAGAAAGGCACCGGCACCAACGGATCCGACCGCCAGAATGATCATCGGTACGGTCATCACCAACGGCGATTCGTGCGGATGATATTCGCGGCCATCAGCACTTCGGCGATCCTTCCACCGGGCCTCTCCGAAGAACGTCATCAGCATCAGGCGGGTCATGTAGAAGGCCGTCAGGCCGGCACCGAGCAGTGCGGCGCCGCCGAGCAGCGCGCCTCGGGCACCGCCGGCCGCAAATGCCGCCTCGATGATCGGATCCTTCGAGAAGTAGCCGGACAGGAACGGAAAGCCGATCAGGGCAAGGTATCCCATCGCGATGGTGCCGAAGGTGATCGGCATCTTGCGCCACAATCCGCCGTAGTGCCGCATGTCCACGTCGTCATTCATCCCGTGCATCACCGAGCCGGCGCCCAGGAACAGTCCGGCTTTGAAGAAGCCGTGCGTGAGCAGGTGCAGAATGCCCAACGCATACACGCCGGCACCGAGCCCGACCGCGAGGAACATGTACCCGATCTGCGACACGGTGGAATAGGCGAGAACTTTCTTGATGTCGTCCTTGGCGCAACCGGCGATGCAACCGACCAGCAGGGTGATCGCGCCGATGATGGTGACCACCAACCTGCCGTCAGCGGTGAGATCGTAGATCGGCCGCGCCCGGACGATCAGATACACGCCCGCCGTCACCATGGTCGCGGCGTGGATCAGCGCGGAGACCGGAGTGGGGCCCTCCATGGCATCGGGCAGCCACGCCTGGAGCGGCACCTGCCCGGATTTGCCGCACGCGCCCAGCAACAGCAGCAACGCGATCGCCGTGACCGTGCCGGGCGCCACGTTGTGGATGTTGTCGAAAACTCCCTGGTACGACGTCGTTCCCAATTCTTTGAACATCAGGAAGATGGCGAGCGCGAGGCCGACATCCCCCACCCTGTTCATTAGAAAGGCCTTCTTGGCCGCGGTAGCCGCGGCCGGCCGATCCGACCAGAAGCCGATCAACAGGTACGAAGCCAGGCCCACGCCCTCCCAGCCGAAGTACAGCGATACGAACGACCCCCCGAGCACCAGCAGAAGCATCGCGGCGACGAAGAGGTTCAGGTAGGCGAAGAACTTGCGGCGCTCGCGGTCGTGCGACATGTAGCCGATGGAATAGATGTGGATCAGCGAACCGACGCCGGTGATCAACAGCACGAACGTGAGGGAGAGTGGATCGACTCGGAGATCGAGGTTCACGTCCAGATTGCCGGATGAGAACCACGAGAACACCTGCACCGAATGGATGCGGTTCCCAGCGCCAAGGCCCGTGGTGGCGAAGAACATCGCGACGCCGAGCACGAACGCGGCGATCACGGTCGCGCAGCCGATCAAGTGTCCGACGCGATCCAACCTGCGTCCGCCCACCAGCAGCAGCACCGCGCCGGCCGCCGGCAGCAACAGCAGCAGCCAGGCGATGTTGATCACCCCGGTCGCCGGCGTCAAAGCATTCTCCGGAGCCACGGCGCCGTTCCACAGCCCGGCGCCGAGCAGATGTGAGCTCACTGGTTGATTCTCCGACCCGTCAGAACTTCAGCAGGTTCGCGTCGTCGACGGAGGCACTCCGTCGGCTACGGAAGATGGACATGATGATGGCGAGCCCGACGACGACCTCGGCCGCGGCGACCACCATGACGAAGAACGCCATCAGCACCCCGTCCAGATTCCCGTGCATCCGGGAGAATGTGACCAGTGACAGGTTCACCGCATTGAGCATCAACTCGATGCACATGAACACGACGATCGCGTTGCGGCGCACCAGCACTCCGACTGCGCCGATGCCGAACAGCAAGGCGGACAAGATCAGGTAATGGCTGGCATTCATTCGTGGTCCTCCCTCTCCGTCGTTCGGATTCCGGTGGCGGCACTCGAGCCGATTCCGGAGCCGCCGATTCGAACTCCGGCGTCCGACGCCCGATGTTCGCCCACGATGTGCGCCAAGCCTGCGTTGACGGTGCTGTCGGTGCTGTCGGTGCGCTGCGGGTGGTCGGCCGTTTCGATCGCGGCGAGGGAACGGCCCTGCGAGTTGCGAGTGGCGACCCGGACACTCTCACTGCGTTCGACCAACTCGGAGACCGAGCCGGGGGCGATAGAGCCGTCCGGCAGCAGCGCCGGAGTGGCGTTCGACGACGAGGTGGCGAAAACCCCAGGTCCTGGCAACGGTGACATCCGATCCGAGCGCATGCGCTGATGGACGCGCTGTCGCTGAGTCTTCTTCTCCCCCGGCGCACGTTCGACGTGAGCAAGCACCATCGCTCCGACGGCCGCGGTGATGAGCAGCGCGCTGGTCAGTTCGAACGGGAACAGATAGTCGGTGAACAGGGCCGCGGCGAGCGACCCGATCGGGCCGCGTTCAGCCATCACCGGCCCGAGACCGATCGAGTGCGTGTCGCGAACCGCGCGCACCAGGCCGGTGACCAGCAGGGCCACCAGCCCGATCCCGACGCAGGCCGCTTTGATTCGCTGTCCACGCAGAACTTCGATCACGGAGTCGGCGGCGTCGCGTCCGGTGAGCATGAGCACGAACAGGAACAGCATCATGATGGCGCCGGTGTAGACGATGATCTGCGCGAAACCGAGGAATTCAGCGCCCTGCGCCATGTACAGGCAGCCCAGGCAGAGCATCGTGAGTACCAGCCAGAGCGCGGAATGCACAGCGCCCCTGGCGAACACCATCCCCAGCGCGCCGGCCAGCGCGAGCGGCGCCAGAATCCAGAACGCGATCAACTCGCCGCCACCGGATTGCACGGTGGTGGAGACATCGGTCGCCAGTGCCGAGACCGCCGAGACCGCTGAGACGGCGGTGACCGCGATCATCGGGCACCGCCGGCAGCCGGTGGGACCAACGGATCGACGCCGGCGGGCACGGTGCCCCGAGACGTGGCGCCGGGCGGTGTTCCGGGTGCGCCGGCTCCTGTCACGCTGCCGGCCGGAGGCACAGTGGAGGAGTCGACATAGCGCCCGGAGACATCGGGAGCACTCGGCGTATTGACATCGAACCCGCCCACGTTCGGCTCCTGGCTTGCGCCGGGTTCCGGATGCTGCGACGTACTTCGCCGAAACGTGGGGTCGCGAAGGAGTTCCGGCCCCTTGACGTAGTAGTCCTCCTCCTCGCCGAGTCGCATCGGATGGGGTGGCTGCTCCATTCCGGGCAGCAGCGGGGCCAGCAGACGATCCTTGGTGTAGATCAGCCGTTGTCGGTCGTCGTCGGCGAGTTCGTATTCGTTCGTCATCGTCAACGAGCGGGTCGGGCAGGCCTCGATGCACAGGCCGCAACCGATGCATCGGAGGTAGTTGATCTGGTAGTTCTTGCCGTACCGCTCGCCCGGCGAATACCGCTCCTGCTCGGTGTTGTCGCCACCTTCGACGAAGATGGCATCGGCCGGGCAGGCCCAGGCGCACAACTCGCAGCCCACGCACTTCTCCAGCCCGTCCGGATGCCGGTTCAGCTGATGCCGCCCGTGGTAGCGCGGCGCGGTCGGCAGGGGATTGCGCGGATAGTCCTCGGTCACCACCGGCTTGAACATGGTGGCGAAGGTGACGCCGAACCCCTTCACCGGATCAAGAAACGACACTGCTGGCTCCTTCATTGGTTGCAGTCGCGCCGGGCGCAGAAGTGCTCAGCGGCCCGGACATCACCGGCACCGCACGGGCGGTGCGAACCGGCGCGATCGGAACCCTGAGGTCCATCGGCGGAACTGGATAGGCGCCCAGCCGCGGTTGGACGACGTCACCGCCACGGTCACCGTGCTGCTCCAGCGACGCCAGCAACGCCTCGTCCACCGGCTCCTCGTCGTGTCGTTTCGCCGGCCAGAACGCCGCCGCCAACAGTACGACGACCAGCGGGATGCCCATGTACAGCAACACCTCGCGGGTGCTCAGGCTGGTCGCCGTGTTCAGCACCCGAGCGGTCGAGACCAGGACGATCCACACCAGGGAGACCGGCACCAGAATCTTCCAGCCCAGGGTCATGAACTGGTCGTACCGAATGCGAGGCAGCGAGCCCCGGAGCCAGACGAAGACGAACATGAAGATCAGAATCTTGGCGAAGAACCACACCAGGGTGATCCAGCCCGAATTCGCGCCCGGGATCAGCGAGAGCGGCCACGGCGCCCGCCAACCGCCGAGGAAGAGCGTGGTGGCGATTGCCGAGACGTTGATCATGTTGATGTACTCGGCGAGGAAGAACAGGCCGAAACGCATCGAGGTGTACTCGGTGTTGAACCCGCCGACCAGTTCGCCTTCGGCCTCGGCCATGTCGAACGGGGCGCGGTTCGTCTCCCCCACCATCGAGATGCAATAGACCAGAAACGAAACCGGAAGCAGCCAGATGTACCAACCGCCGGCCTGCTGGTTCACGATGGCCGAGGTGGACAGCGTTCCCGAGTACAGGAAGACGGCAACGAACGACAAACCCATCGCGACTTCGTAGGAGATCAACTGTGCGGCCGATCGAAGTCCACCCAGCAACGGGTAGGTCGAGCCGGAGGCCCAGCCACCGAGCACGATGCCGTACACGCCGATCGACGAGAAGGCCAGGGCCGCAAGCACTCCGACCGGGAGATCGGTGAGCTGCAAGGCCGTTTGATGGCCGAACATCGAGACCTGGCCGCCGAGCGGGATGATCGAGAAGATGAGAAAGGCCGGAATGGCCGCCATCACCGGCGCGGCGATGAAGACGAACTTGTCCGCCCGTGCCGGAATCATCCCTTCTTTGAAGATCAACTTCAGGGCGTCGGCGAGCGACTGCAACAGGCCGAACGGACCGTTCCAGTTCGGGCCGGGACGGTGCTGCATGCGGCCGACGACCTTGCGCTCGAACCAGATCGCGAACAGTGTCATCAGCAACAGCAGTACGAAGATCACGATGGCCTTGATCAGCATCAGCCACCACGGATCGCCGGCCAGCAACGCCTGGGTGGAACCGTCGCTACTGACTCCGGGACTGATGTCGGCCCCAAAAGGAATTCGCATTACAGACCCTGCCCTTCGGAGACAACCGGTCCCGGTTGCGGCGGCACCGCCGGGTGTAGCTGTCCGACCTCGACCCGGTCGGCGACACCGGCGCCCAGTAGAGCACCGAGCGGTGTTCCTCGCACCCGGCGCGGAAGCCAGACCACTCCGTCGACCATCTCGGTGACCGCCAGCGGCAACGTCACCACACCGCCAGAGGGCCCAAGGACACTGACGGAGTCACCCGTTCGCAGGTCGAGTCGAGCGGCGTCGGCCGGCGAGAGCCTGACTACCTCCGGCTTGGCCGTTCCGGCCAGGTGCGGCTCCCCGTCGAGCCCGCGGCCGCCGTCCAGCAGCATCCGCCAGCTTGCCAGCACGAACGAGCCCCGCTTCGATCCGCGCTCGTCGGGTCCGCGCCCGTCGGGTCTCCCTGCGTCTGGTCCCCCTTGGTCAGGACCCCGGCCGGCGCTCCGCGACGTTCGGGGTCCGGAATCCGCGGAACCGGGGTCGACCTTTTCCGCAATACCGACGGCGGAGGTGCCGCGGCCGGCCCAGAAGCCGAGACGCCCCATGTCCGCGCGAGCGGCCGTCGGGGTCTGCGTGTACAGGTCGACATCCATCTCCACGCCGAGGGTGTCCAGGATCCGGCCCTCGTCGAGCGTGCCGAACTCGGGCAGCGCAGCGGCGAAACCACGGTTGCGCCCTTCCCAGTTGAGGTACGCGCCGGACTTCTCGGCAACCGCTGCGACCGGCAGCACCACGTCGGCCAACTCCGTCACCGCGCTGGTCCGCAGTTCCAGACTCACCACGAACCCGGCCACGGCCACGGCGGCCAGTGCGGCGGCGGGATCCGGCAGGTCCGAGATTTCCAGGCCGGCGATCAGTAGACCGGCGAGCCCGCCGGCACCGACGGCATCGAGAATTCCCGCGGTGTCGCGGCCGGGAGCCGTCGGAACCGAAGCGGCCCAGGCAGCTTCAACCTCCGCACGCGCCGCCGGGTTCGCCACCGGGCGGCCTCCCGGCAGTAGATGGCCGATCGCACCGGCCTCCAGCGCGCCACGTTCACCCGCGCGACGCGGAACCCACGCCACCCTGGCCCCCGTCGCGTCGGCGAGCGAGGCAACGGCGGTCAGAAGTCCGGGGATCTCCACCGCACGCTCGCCCACCAGCACCACGGCGCCGGAGGCACGCATCGCGGTGGCGAGGCGATTGTGCACAGCGGCATCAGGCGAACCCGCTGCGGCGGAGTCCTCGGTGGTCAGCCGGGCCAGCACCGACACCTCCGCACCGGGGGCGGCGGACAGCAGGGTGCCGGTCATCTTCTGGAGCCCGCGAGATCGCATTGCTGCCACGGCGAAGACCGGTACGTGCTTCCGAGCGGCCTTGCGCAGCCGCAGGAACAGAATCGGCGACTCCTCCTCGGGTTCCAGGGCGACCAGCAGCACCGCCGGTGCCTTCTCGAGCGATTCGTAGGTGACGCCTCCGGTCTCCGGCGTCACTCCGACGACCCGCTCGGCCAGGAATGCCGCCTCTTCGCTGGAGTGCACTCGAGCCCGGAAGTCGATGTCGTTGGTGCGCAGAGCAAGCCGGGCGAACTTCGCGTACGCATAGGCATCGGTCAGGGTCAACCGGCCACCGGTCAACACCCCGACACCACCGGTGTCCCTCGCGGTCGTCAACCCCGCTGCGGCCGCTGCCATCGCATCGGTCCAGGACGCCGGCGCCAGCAGTCCGTCCGCGCCGCGCACCAGTGGCCGCAGGATACGGTCGCCGACGCCCGTGTACATGAAGCCGAAGCGACCCTTGTCGCAATTCCATTCCTCGTTGACGTCGGGGTCGCTCGCCGCCAATCGACGCGTCACCCCGATGGACCGATGATCGGTGCGCTGGGCACATCCGTCCGCGCAGTGCTCACAGATGGTCGCGGTCGACACCAGGTCGAACGGACGGGCGCGGAACCGATACGCAGCAGAGGTCAGTGCACCGACCGGACAGATCTGGATGGTGTTTCCGGAGAAGTACGACTGGAACGGCTCCGCAGAATTGATGCCGATCTGTTGTGCCGAACCACGTTCCAACAGATCGATGAACCGGTCACCGGCAATCTGGTCGGAGAAGCGCGTGCACCGCTGGCAGAGCACGCAACGTTCGCGATCCAACAGCACCTGGGTCGAGATCGCGATCGGCTTGGTGAAGACCCGCTTCGCATCGTGGAGGCGGGACTCCGCCGAGCCGTTGGCCAACGTCTGATTCTGCAACGGGCATTCGCCGCCCTTGTCGCAGATCGGACAGTCCAGCGGGTGGTTCAACAGCAGGAATTCAAGATTTGACCGCTGCGCCTTCTCGGCGACGGGCGAGGTGAGCTGAGTGCGGACCACCATGCCGTCCGCGACGACCTGTGTGCACGAGGCCTGCGGTTTGGGCATCGGCCGGCCGCCCATCTCGACCTCCACGAGACACTGGCGGCACGCCCCGACTGGTTCGAGAAGGGGGTGGTCGCAGAACCGCGGGATGGCGGTACCGATCCGCTCGGCGGCCCTGATCAACAATTCGCCCCTCGGCGCATCCACGACCACGCCGTCGATCGTGAGACGCACGTGGCCTTCCGGGACGGGCTTCTCCGCCTCGCCGCCGGAGCCGGCCCCGGACGGAGCATTCACTACCTGGGTCATCGAGGTCCCTCAATCTTTCCGGCACAACCGTTTTGGTACTTGCGGGCACCGATGCTCTTTCCGGCACAGAGGTTCTCGAGTGTTGTCACTCGCATCTCAGTGCGCCCCGACCAGGTTCAAGTTCTGTACGACCGGCGCCGTGCGGCCGGTGACGAGGTCTTCGAACTCGTGCCGGAAGTATTTGAAGCTGGACAGGATCGGCGTCGCCGCGGCGTCACCCAGCGCACAGAACGACCGACCGGCGACATTTCCGGCGGCGTCGGCGAGCGTATCCAGATCCTCCAGAGTGCCCGCTCCGGAAACCACCCGGCGCAGGATCTGCGCCAGCCAGCCCGTGCCCTCCCGGCACGGAGTGCATTTGCCGCAGGACTCGTGCTTGTAGAACTCGAGCCATTTCCAGACCGCCCAGGGCACGGAAACCGTTTCGTTGAAGCACATCAGCGCGGTGGTGCCGAGCATCGATCCGGCCGCCGCGACATCGTCGAAGGACAGCGGGACGTCCAGGTGCTCGGGCGTGAAGATCGGCGTGGACGAACCACCGGGCGTGAAGAATTTCAGCGGAATGCCGTTCAACATGCCACCGGCCGATTCCAGCAACTGTCGCAACGTCGTCCCCATCGGGGCCTCGTACTGGCCTGGCCGGGTGACGTGGCCGGACAACGAGAAGATCTTCGGCCCAGGAGATTTTTCCGTCCCCATGGAGCGGTACCAGTCGCTGCCACCGGAGACGATGGCCGGCACCGACATGATGGTTTCCACGTTGTTGACCACCGTCGGGCAGGCGTAGAGCCCGGCGACGGCGGGGAACGGCGGCTTCAATCGCGGCTGTCCGCGGCGACCTTCCAACGAGTCCAGCAAGGCCGTCTCCTCCCCGCAGATGTACGCGCCGGCGCCGGCGTGCACGACGATCTCGAGGTTCAACCCGGTGCCAAGGATGTTCCGGCCCAGGAATCCGGCCGCCTTGGCCTCGTTGACGGCATGGGTCAACCGGCGCAGGGCATGGATTGCCTCACCGCGCACGTAGATGGCGCAGAACTCGCTGCGAATGGCATAGCAGGTGATGATGCAGCCTTCGATCAACGACTGCGGGTCGGCCATCATCGACGGAATGTCCTTGCAGGTCCCGGGTTCCCCTTCGTCTGCATTGATCACCAGGTAATGCGGCTTGCCATCGCCCTGCGGCAGGAAGGACCATTTGAGACCGGTCGGGAAACCGGCGCCGCCGCGACCCCGCAGCCCTGAGTTCTTCATCAGCTCGACCAGCTGACCCGGATCCACCCGCAGCGCTTGCGGCAGGGCCTGATAGCCGTCCAGCCGGCGATAGGTCTTGATCGACCAGGACGCGGGCGAGGCCCAGCGCCGCGTCAGCACCGGGGTGAGTGGGGCGGGGCCGGCCGGCGGCGTGGGTGGCAACGGAGTGCTCATGACGTCACTTCTTTTCCGGGAGGGGCGGGAAATCGACGTGATCGGGCATCGTCGGAGCCCGCTGTCCGGTCTGCTCGGCCAGGATCGAACCGCGCAGCGTCTCCTGGGAGATCGACGGTCCCTCCACCTCGAAGACCAGATTCGGCATGATGCCCGCGATTTCCAGCTCAGCGGTCCGGAAGTCGGTCAGCGGCGCCCCGCGAGTCGGTGCCGGACGGTGACCCGCTTGCAACTGGCTCACCAGATCCATTGCCGAGTCCGGTGTCTGGTTGTCGAAGTACTCGTAGTTGACCTGTATCACCGGACCGTGATCGCAGGCTGCCAGACATTCGGCAGTCTCCAGGGTGATCGAACCGACGGATCCGGGCTCCCCCGCCGTCTCCTCGTGCCCGACGCCCAACTGGGTCGACAATGCCGAGTAGATGGCATCACCACCAAGAACGGCGCAGAGCGCATTCGTGCAGACGCTCACCAGGTGCTCACCGCACGGCTTGCGTTTGTACATCGTGTAGAAGGTGGCCACCGCCGAAACCTCGGCCGAGGTCAGACCCAACCGGTGCGCACAGAACTCGATGCCCGGCTGGCTGACGAATCCTTCCACCGACTGCACCAGATGCAGCAGCGGCAGCAGCGCGGACCTGGACACCGGGTACCTGGCAATGAGCTCCGTGGCCCGCTCGTGGGTGATCTGATCGAAAACGACGTCGGTGCAGCGGAACACCGGCACGCCGATGCGGTTACTCAACGGTCCACCCCGCCCATGACCGGGTCGATCGACGCGACGGCAGCGACGACATCGGCGATCAGGCTGCCCTCGCTCATGGCCGGCATCGCTTGCAGATTCACGAATCCCGGATCACGTAGGTGCACGCGGAACGGCTTGGTGCCGCCGTCGGAAACGATGTGGCATCCCATCTCACCGCGGGGATTCTCGATAGCGACATAGGCCTGACCCGCAGGAACGTGGAATCCTTCGGTCACCAACTTGAAATGGTGGATGAGCGCTTCCATCGACGTGCCCATGATCTTCTTGATGTATTCGAGAGAATTACCCATGCCGTCAGAACCGATCGAGAGCTGCGCCGGCCAGCCGATCTTCTTGTCCTGCACCATGACAGGACCGGGCTCTGCGAGTTTGACCACGGCCTGCCGCATGATCTTGAGCGACTCGTGCATTTCCGCGACCCGCAACAGGTACCGGGCGTAGCAATCGGCCTCGGTTGCCGTCGGCACCTCGAAGTCGTATTCCTCGTAACCGCAGTAGGGCATCGTCTTCCGCAGATCCCAGGGCAGCCCGGCAGAGCGCAGCACCGGCCCGGTGATGCCCAGCTGCATGCACGCCTCCAGCGGCAGGATCCCGACGCCCTGGGTGCGCATCTTCCAGATCGGCTGCCCGGTCAGAAGTTTGTCGTATTCCGGCAGCCGAGAATCCATCACCTTGATGAAGCTGTTGATCCGGTCGATCGAATCCGGCGGCAACTCCTGCGCCACCCCACCCGGACGGATGAAAGCCATGTTCATCCGCAGCCCGGTCAGGAACTCCATCAGGTGCAGCGCTTCCTCGCGCTCCCGAAAACCGGCCGTCATGCCGGTCAGAGCGCCCAGTTCCATGCCACCGGTGGCGATCGCGACGAGATGCGAGGAAATGCGGGTCAGCTCCATCAGCAGAACCCGGATCACCTGCGCGCGCCGCGGAACCTCGATCTGCAGGAGCTTCTCGATCGCCATGCAGTACGCGGCCTCGTTGAAGGCGGGCGACAGGTAGTCCGCCCGGGTCACGAAGGTGACGCCCTGGGTCCAGTTCCGGAATTCGCAGGACTTCTCGATCCCGGTGTGTAGATAACCGATGACCGTCCGGGCCTGGACGACCGTTTCGCCCTCGATCTCCAGAATCAACCGCAGCACGCCATGCGTCGACGGGTGTTGGGGACCCATGTTGACGATGATTCGTTCGTCGCTGTCCATCGAGTTCTCGCCGGACCCGAAATTGGCCTCGGCGAGCATGTCGTCCCAGTCACCACCGGTGACCGTGAAGATCCGGCCTTCGGTGGTGGAGGTGCCGCGGGCCACCCTGGGACCGTCCCCCCCGCGGACGTCGTCCGGCAGGAAATCCTCGGTGTAGAACGGTGCGCCGCCCGGCGCTTTGCCAGTGGTGCTCATGAGTACGACCTCCGCGTATCCGGTGCGGGAATTTCGGCGCCCTTGTATTCGACGGGAATGCCGCCCAGTGGATAGTCCTTGCGCTGCGGATGCCCGTCCCAGTCGTCCGGCATCAGGATGCGCGTCAGTCCCGGGTGCCCGTCGAAGATGATGCCGAACATGTCCCAGGCCTCCCGTTCCTGCCAATCGGCCGTCGGGTACGTGGCGACGGCGCTGGGTACGTGCGGATCATCGACGTCGACGGCCACTTCCAAGCGAATCCGCCGGCGGTAGGTCATCGAAGTCAGCTCGTACACGACGTGCAACCGTCGCGGTACACCGGGACCGTAGTCGACACCGGAAATCGAGGAAGCCAGCTCGAACCGCAGCGACGGATCGTCACGGACCAACCAGAACAACGCCGACAGGTGATCCCGGGCGAAGTAGAACGTGATCTCGTCATTGGCGACCGTGGTCTGCAACAGGGCTGCAGACGGAATCGACCGCTCCGTCATCCCGGCCGTCAGGGCGTCGGCGACCTCGTCGAAATAGCCGCCGAAGGGTCGCTCGGCCGGCACGGGGATGTAAGGGCCGCTGACCAGCAGGCCGAATCCGGATGTGTCGCCGGAGCCATGCACACCGAACATCCCGGTGCGCTCCACTCCGACCGGAGTAGTCCGTGGACCGGTCGGCTCGTGCAGTGCCGTCGACGCAACGTCCGTTCCGGCAGCAGGGGTCTTGGCCGACGCTTCCGAAGTGGTTCCCGTTTCGACGGAAGCGGGTGAGTCTACGCTAGTGGCTCCGCCCTGCGCGGCCATCTGCCCAGGTGGCGGCGACTGTCCGCCACTGTTCTTCGTCGGTTCTTCGGTCCCGTCGGTCGCTTCGGTCATGGCCGCATCGCCTTCCAGTCCGCACTCTGAACCGCCGCACTGGACGCCTCCAGCTGGGCGTCGCTGGGCGAACGCTGACCATGCAGCACACCATTGCGTGCGTACCGCACCGACGAGGGCACCAGATCGGTGCGCTCGCCCACCTTCTCGCCGGCCCGCGCCGCGCCGAGCGGTTCGTCCATGATCTTCGCGTGCAGCTTGAGAATCGCGTCGATCAGCATCTCCGGTCGGGGCGGGCATCCGGGCAGGTACATGTCGACCGGAACGATGTGGTCGACACCCTGCACCACCGCGTAGTTGTTGAACATGCCGCCGGAGGACGCACACACGCCCATCGCGATGACCCACTTCGGTTCCGCCATCTGGTCATAGATCTGCCGCAGCACTGGCGCCATCTTCTGGGTGACCCGACCCGCAACGATCATCAGATCAGCCTGACGTGGCGAAGCCCGGAACACCTCCATGCCGAATCGCCCGAGGTCGTAGCGGGGTGCGCCGGTGGTCATCATCTCGATGGCGCAGCAGGCCAGACCGAACGTCGCCGGAAACAGCGACGCCTTACGCGTCCAATTGACCAACTTCTCCACACCGGTCAACAGAATGCCGTTCGGGAGCTTCTCTTCAAGGCCCATATCACTGCTCCGCAGGGGTGTCGGAAGAAATACAAAAATGTTCGTTTACAGCGCGTGAAGCAACAGCAACTGCGGTTCCGGCGAAGCCCAAAGGCAGGGCTTCGTCGGGCCTTGGGCGACCTGGCCGGGGCACGAACCTTTTCGGACACACGGTTTCAGTCCCAGTCGAGGCCGCCGCGCCGCCAGACGTAGGCGTAGGCGGCGAAGACGGTGATGATGAACAGACCCATCTCGATCAGGCCGAAAACGCCTAGTTGGACGGCACTCTGGGCCCAGGGGTACAGGAAGATGATCTCGATGTCGAAGACGATGAACAGCATTGCGGTCAGGTAGAACTTGACCGGAAAACGGCCGGCGCTTCCAGCCGGGAGCGGGGTCGGCTCGATACCGCACTCGTAGGCGTCGAGCTTGGCCCGGTTGAACCGACTGGGCCCGATCTTGTCGGTCACCAGGGTCGCGTTGGTGACAGCGAAACCGCCGGCCACCACCAACAGAATCAGGATGGGCAGATACGCGCTCACTCAGTTCCTCCGCTCATCTGCAGGCCCTACACACTGGGCACCATCCTGGTCAGTGACCGGACCACCTTGTCCGCCCAGTCGCCGTCACGGCTGTCGTACAGGCCGGCAAGCAACTTGAGGACCAGATACATCAACCGCTTTCGCGGAAGTCCGAGCCGGGTTGCGGTTTTCATGATGGCCGGCTTGCCGATCAACGTGGAGAACATCCCGCCGAGTCGGTAGTAGGCCCCGAGATGGTCCTTCATCGCTGCCGCATAACCCTGCAGCGCGGCCTCGCGGCTCGGACCGTCGGCGCGTCCCAGTGCCTGCAGCACGGACTCGGCCGCCATTGCGGCGGACTCCATGGCGTAGGCGATGCCTTCGCCGTTGAACGGGTTCACCGAACCACCGGCGTCACCCAGCAACACCAGCCCATCGGCGTAGTGCGGAGTCCTGTTGAATCCCATGGGTAGCCCGGCACCGCCGATCGAGCCGATCGCGTTCTCCTCGCGCAGACCCCACTCCGGCGGAGTGCCGTCGAGCCAGGTCCGAAGAAGTTTGCGGTAGTCCGTGTTACCGAAAGCCTTGGAGGAGTTGAGCATTCCCAGCCCGACGTTGACCGTTCCGTCGCCCAGCCCGAAGATCCAGCCGTAGCCGGGCAACAGCTGCGGGCTTGCCGCGTTGGTCCGGTCCCACAGCTCCAGGTGCGATTCCAGATAGTCGTCGTGCGTCTTGGCCGGGGACTTGTAGTAGCGGCGCACCGCCACGCCCAGCGGCCGGTCGTCCCGTTTGTTGATTCCCATTCCCAGCGCGACGCGAGCCGAGACGCCATCCGCAGCGATCACGATCGGTGCGGAGAAGGAACCCGGCCCGTTGTCGGATCTGGCCAGCACTCCCACGATTGCACCCGTGCGTTCGTCCCGCACCGGGCCGGTCACCGTGGTGCCGACGTGCAGCCTGGCGCCGGCTTTGACCGCCAGGTCGGCCAGCATCTGATCGAAGTCGCGGCGTGGACGGACCAAGCCGAAATCCGGATAGTCCTGCAGCACCGGCCACGGAAGCTCCAGCGACGTCCCTCCGCCGACCACCCGCAAACCCTTGTTCCGGAGCCAGTCGTCCCCGGACACGTCGACGCCAAGGGCCAGTACCTGCTTCACGCCCCGGGGCGTCAGACCGTCGCCGCAGACCTTGTCGCGCGGGAACACGGACTTCTCCAGTAGCAACACGTCGACGCCGGCGCGCGCCAGATAGATGGCAGCGGTCGATCCGGCCGGCCCGGCTCCCACCACGATCACATCGGCGGACGTATCCGGATGCCTGGAGCCGATGCCGCCCTGCGCAGGGCCATCGGATACTGCCGTCACGATTTCGTTCCCTTCACGCCGGTAGGTCCGCTGTCGTCGCCGTCCTGCAACTGATCGCCGACCGACGGATCGACGACTTTGTGAATCCGTTCACTAAGTGGCGCAGGCCAAGTGTAAGACCGCTCACAAGCAGTTGGGGACGGCGGGGCCGTCACCATTCCGGGGAACTCATCGGCCAGGCTCGGCCCCGGAGTCAGCGCCTGGCGGCCCGGCCGGACCTCGGACCGCATGGTGCAGCGCAACCACCCCGAAAGTCATGTTCTTCCAGGCGACCTCGCTCCAGCCGGCACCGGTGATCGTCCGGGCCAGCGCAGGCTGGTCCGGCCAGGAATTGATCGTTTCGCCGAGGTAGGTGTACGCGTCCGGATTCGAGGAGAATCGGCGCGCCAGCCGCGGCAGCACGTTGGCCAGGTACCACCGGTACACCCAGCCGATCGGCGCCGGACGCGGGCGGGAGAACTCGCACACGAGCAGTTCACCGCCGGGCTTGGTGACCCGCGCGAATTCGGCCAGGGCCGCTCCGGCATCCTGCACATTGCGCAGGCCGAAGGAGATGGTCACGGCGTCGAAGGCGGCATCGGCGAATGGGAGGTGCAGAGCGTCGGCCGCGGCCTTGGGAACGGCGCGCGAGGCCCCTGCCAGCAGCATGCCCAACGAGAAGTCGGCCGCAACGCTCCAGGCACCCGTCGCCGCCAGCTCCTGGGTCGACACTGCAGTGCCGGCGGCGATGTCGAGCACCTTGCGACCCGGCCGCAGATCCAGCGCTCGCACACTGTGCCGTCGCCAGCGCCGATCCTGCCCGAAGGACAGCAACGTATTCGTCCGGTCGTACCGGCTCGCCACTCCATCGAACATCGCGGCCACCTGCCGTGGGTTCTTCTCCAGCCCGGCGCGTCCCATGGGCACAGAGCCTACCGAGGCGCAGGACCGGTGCCGCGCTGGACGCGGAGCCCGGTTGCGAGCGGCTCGGGGGCACTCCTTCGCCAGACGTTGATCACCTGACGGTCATAGCCGGTTCACTGCACAGTGACCAAGCCGACACCACCGGTTGGCACACTGGAGGAATGGCCACCTCAGCGCTGCAGACCGCCCACGCCGGTTTGATCTCCCGGGCGCTCGATGTCGCCGGCCGATTGGCGAACGACGCGGCAGAGGTGATCACTGCGACAGCGGGTCGACTGGCCTCCCCGGGGGCAAAGGCTCATCCGTTCGATTGGGTGACGGAGACCGACCGGACGTTGGAACGTCATACCCGACGGGTGCTGGCCGCAGAATTCCCCGGAAGTTCCGTCCTGGGCGAGGAATACGGCGGGTCCGGTTCCGACGGCTCCCCCCTGGTGCTGCCCGGCATCGCCGGCGCTCCCGAGCTGCTGTGGATCGTCGATCCGGTCGACGGGACCTCCAACTACGTGGCCGGAGTTCCGTGGTGCTGTTACTCCCTGGCGCTGGTGGATGCGGACGGTCCCCTGGTCGGCGTCATCGCCGATCCGTATCAGGGCCAGATCTACGCCGCGGCCAGGGGCCTGGGGGCGCGTGCCAACGGACGGCGCCTACCTCCCAGCACGCTGACCTCGCTGGCCGGCGCGCTGGTGTTCGCCGAACCGGGCCGGCCGGGCCGCAGACCGGAACTGGCCGGCCTGATCGACCGGGTGCGGACCGCCCACGCCGGCGTACGCGTGGTCGGTTCGTCTGCCCTTGCCATCACCCAGGTAGCACTGGGCCGAGCGGCGGCGGCCATCCTGCCCTCCGCCGGATACTCCGTCTGGGACATCGCTGGAGCCCTGAGCCTGGCGTCGGAAGCAGGTATGTCGGTCACGGATCTGGACGGAAACAAGAACGCCCTTCCGCTGGACGGCCTGATCGTCGCCACGCCGGGCGTCGCCGAGCAGGCAACCGCCTTGGTCAAGCCGCACTGACCGCCGGTTCCTGCGGACCAAGAGCCGCCGCGCGCCGTTTTCGGCGCGACTGCCGACGGAGCACCCACCCGCCGGACAGGGCAACCAGCCAAATTCCCGCGAACGTTTCCAGCAGGACGACGCTGCCAACGGTGGCCGACCGTCCGGCAACGCGGACGACGCTCGGATCCAGCGTCGAATATTCGATCTGGAAGCGCTGGCCCATCGACAGCAGGCCCGGGTAGAGCACACCGTCAGGGGGTCGGATGGTGATGCCCGAACTGTCGACGAACTCGATTCCGGTCAGTAACGGCGAGACGGACAGCACGGTCGCGGTGGCCGTGGCCAGGTGCGCCTCAACCTGCCGATCGTCGACCCGCATGCCGACTGCCAGAGCTGCCACCATCAACGAGGCGGTGGCCGCGACCGTCAACAGAATCCTGGCCGCCAGCAGCCAGCCGACCCCAGGAGCCGTCCGCCGCATTCGGGGCGTTCCCGCAAATTCCGCAACAGCGACCCCGGCATCGACACCCGGAACCGCAACACCCGGCGCCGCAACACCCGGAACCGCGACACCGGCCGACGGAATCCGTCGCGGCGCGGCGGCGGGTTGTTCGGGCGGCACGCGCTGATCCTATGGTCCTGAACTGTGGGGCGAGTCGATGACGAGCAGTTCAACGTGTCGTGTGTCTCACGGGCCTGCGCACCGATCGCATCGAAAGCGGCCGAGCGGGCGGCCGGTCTACCCTGGAGCATCGTGTCCGCCTCTCCCGCCGCCCCCGCCCAGGTCCGGGCCGTCAGCCGAGTGCTTCCGGCCGTCCCCGACCTGATCGGCTCGCTTCCGTCGGCTCGCGGCGCGCTCGCATTCCTGCGGAATGGCGAGGGTCTCGTCGGCTGGGGCGAATACGCCCGGATGACGACGCGGGGGCCGGGCGCAGCAGCTGCGATCGCTTCCTGGTTCAAAACCATCGTCGCGGAACTGGCGGTCACCGACGAGCCCGGGCTGCCCGGCAGCGGACCCGTTGCCTTCGTCTCACTGGGTTTCGAGGACGCCGACGAGTCGGTCGCCGTGGTGCCGGCCGTGGTGGTCGGGGTTCGTCGCGGAGTGGCGTTCCGCACCGTCATCGGCACGCCGGATCCCTTCGAGCCCACCGAGATTCGAAAGCCCGGCCGGATCAGCTATTCCGACGCCGACCTGTCGGTGGCCGGCTTCACGACCGCAGTGCGGGCCGCGACTGCGCGCATCCGTCGGAGTGGTTCCGATGGCCGGCCGGCGCTGCAGAAGGTGGTGCTTGCTCACGACCTGCAAGCCCGCACCGAATTCGAGGTCGACGAGCGGCACCTACTTTCCGGCCTGGCCGCGACCTATCCGAGTTGCTGGACCTTCGCCGTCGACGGATTGATCGGCGCCAGTCCGGAAACGCTGATCCGTCGGGTGGGCGGAGCCGTCACCTCCAGGGTGCTCGCCGGTACGGCGTGGGCCGAACACGCCGACGATCCGGTGGCCGCCGATCTGATGCTGAGCCGAAAAGATCTGGCGGAGCACGCCTTCGCCGTCGAGTCCGTGGCGAGCACGCTGCGGAGGGTGATCGCGGATCTGAGCGTTCCGGACGGACCACATCCGTTGCCGCTCGCCAACCTCACCCATCTGGCCACCGACATCAGCGGTTCGCTGCGTCCGGGCGGGCCGAGCGCGCTGGAGCTGGCTGCCCTGCTGCACCCGACGGCGGCGGTGGGCGGAACGCCGTCAGAGGTCGCGAGGAAGGTCATCCGAGAACTCGAACCGGCTCCGCGGGGGCGCTATGCGGCGCCGGTCGGCTGGGTCGATGCGGCCGGCGACGGAGAATTCGCCATTGCGTTGCGCTGCGCCACGGTCTCCGGACGCACGGTTCGGATGATCGCCGGCTGCGGCATCGTCGCCGATTCCGACCCCGATACCGAGGCCCGCGAGGCGCAGGTCAAGATGATTCCGATCCGGGACGCACTGGAATCCCAGGGCTGAGTCGGCCGGTCAGCCCCGCACGGCGGCGGACACGGCCGCCCGGATCCGGGTGTGTACCGCACGCAGATCGGTGCGGGCGGTGGGCACCTCGACCACCCGGATACCGGATGGTTCCACCAGTGCGTCGGCCAATTCGTCCTCGCTGGTGGCAAGGATGTGCTCCCACCCGGCCGACTCGACGATGCCCGCCAGCTGGACGTCGTGCGGCGTACCGAAGACGCGCTCGAAAGCCCTGTCGTGCAGGGGCTCTCCGGGTTCCAGGGTGTGGAAGATGCCGCCTCCGCCGTTGTTGGACACCACGATCGTCAGGTCCGGTCGTGGCTCGTGGGGCCCGATCACCAAACCGGTCAGATCATGAAGAAAGGTCAGATCGCCCATCAGCGCCACGGTGGGGCCCGCGTCGCCGCCGGAGCCGAGCGCGACGCCGATCGCCGTCGACACCACCCCGTCGATACCGGAGACCCCTCGATTGGCGACCACCCGCAAGCCGTCCCGCGGAGCGCAGGCAAGCCCGACGTCTCTCGGTGGCTGCGACGATCCGAGCACCAGCGTCGTTCCGTCCGGCACCCGCGCCACCACCTCCGCTGCCAGCCGCGGCGAACAGGCCAGATCAAGTGCCCCGACGATCTTCGAGACTTGTTGTGCTGCAGAATGTTGCGCTGCACGCCAGAACTGCACGAACTCGGTGTCGCCGGGGCCTGCCAATGGCGCCAGGACGGGCGCGACCCGCCGAGCCTTTCCGGTCGGGTCGGCGTAGCCGAACGGCGAGGCAAGGACGTCGACCTCGATCATGGAGTCGGCGAGCAGAGCCGAGATCTGGCGGTACAGGGTGGGTCGCCCGAGGACGACGACCCGGTCCGGAAGGCCGGGTTCCAGGAATCCGGGCACGGCAAGAAGATGCATGCCGGTGGAGACCACGGCAGAGCCGGCCGCTCCGCCGGCCTCTGACAGCACCACGTGTCCCAGAGCCGCCAATGGTCCCGCAGCCGGGTGGGTCAGGTCGCCGACGAAGAGCACCCGCTCACCCGGCGCGGGCGCCGGAATCATCGGATGGCCCGCCGGCACCTCCACGCCGGTCAGCACCTCGTCCGGTGCCGCGGTATCGATGACCGTCCACGGACACCGATCGCCGACTGCATCTCCGCGACCGTCCAACGTCTCAGGCCAGCCGCCGTCATCACCGTCGGGCAGCAGCGGCTCGACGAGCGGAAGGTTGAGCTGTACCGGACCGGCGAAACCCGTTCCAGCGCCGCTGGTATGAGCCAGGGCCCGGCACACCATGGACCGCCACATCGCGTTCTGACCGCCGCGCTCGGCCGCCACCCCGAATTCATGGAAGAAACGGAGCGCCGAACCGAACACGCTGCGCTGGTCGATGACCTGATTGGCGCCGACGTCGCGCAGTGCGGGTGGTCGATCGGCGGACAGCACCAGCAGCGGAACTCCGCCGTGGTGGGCCTCCAGAACCGCCGGGTGCAGGTTCGCCACGGCCGTGCCCGATGTGGTGCAGACGGCGACCGGACGGCCGGTGCCGCGCGCCAGCCCGACCGCCAGAAAGCCGGCCGTCCGCTCGTCGATGCGGACATGCAGCCTGATCCGCCCCGCCGAGTCGGCGTCGTACAACGCGATCGAAAGCGGAGCATTGCGTGATCCCGGAGCGAGCACCGCGTCGGTCATCCCGCCGGCGATCAGTTCGTCGACCAGTACCCGGGCGAAAGCGGTCGACGGATTCACCCGCCCATTCTCGCAGGCCCGCGCCTTCGTGCGCCGACGCCGTTCGGGAGCGCGGTCAGAGCAGAGCGGCGATCCGAGCCAGACGGGTCAGCCAGCGGGCCTCGGTCGCGGGGTCCGCGGCGAATTCGGCGTACCGGTCGGGCTCAGGTGCTCGCCGGAGCACCTGCAGTCGCCCGTCGACCGGTAGCAGAGTCTGCGCACTCACATCACCGACCAGCAACGACGCTGTTCCCAGACCACACGCGTTGTCCAACACCGGAAGGGCGCCGGCCAGCGCCAGCCCGGCAGCCAGGCCGACGGCCGAGTCGAGGGCGGAGGACACCACGATCGGCAACCCGACTCGTTCGGCGATGCGCAGGGCTCGGCTGACACCGCCCAGCGGAGCGACCTTCACCACGGCGATGTCCGCGGCACCGGACAGCGCCACCCGCATCGGATCCTCGGCCCGCCGGATGGACTCGTCCGCCGCAATCGGCACCGAAACCCGCCGGCGCACCTGAGCCAATTCCGCCAACTCTGCACAGGGTTGCTCGACATACTCCAGCCCGCCGGCCGCCTCGTCGAGAACGGGAATCGCCGCGAGTGCCTGGGCCACCGTCCAACCGGCATTGGCGTCGATCCGGATACGGCCCTGTGGGCCGAGCGCCGCACGGACGGCAGCCAGCCGTTCGGCATCCGCATCGAGGGAATTGGCGATCTGCGCCCCCAGCACGCCGCCGTCGACACCGCCGACCTTCACCTTGGCGGTCCGGCAGCCGGAGGCGAGCACCAGTCCCGCCGCCCTCGTCGGGCTGACGACCGGAACGGTGGTGTTCACCTCGATGCTGTCGCGGACGGCCGGCGGCCACCCGTTCCAGGCGGTATCCACGGCGGCTTCCAACCAGGGCAGGGCGGCCTCGTCGTCGTAGTCGTCGAAAGGCGCAAACTCGGCCCATCCCGCCGGGCCTTCCAGCAGAACGCCCTCGCGCACGGAAACACCCCGAAACCGGTCCTGCAGGGGAATCGCAAAGACCCTGGCGGTGGCAAGAAGCTCGGCAAGATCCATCTGCCGATCCTCCCCTGCCGACCGGCACCGGGTGCGTACCCGGTGAGCTCGCTGCTGCGAGTCGGCCTGCTCCGCCTTCCGGATACCGGCGCGCATCGGGCGCACCTGCGCTTTCCGGGACACCGGCGCGCATCGGGATGCACCTGCGCTTTCGGGGACACTTGCGCGCATCGGGGCGCAACCGCGCGCGTCGCAACCCACGCGAACCGTGCACAACCCGCGCGGGAGCCCCACAGAGCCAAATTCCGTAGAGCCGAATTCGGTCGGTTTCGTCCGCGGTCAACTCGAGGAAGTGGTTCCGCCGCCGAGCGAGCCGAACGACGCGCTCAGCGCGAAGCCGGCAGAGTGATCCAGAATCCGGCTCCGCCCTCGGGAGCCGGTCCGGCAGCGATGACGCCACCCAACCGGGTGACCAGACTGTGCGCCAGCGCCAGACCGAGACCGGCGCCACCAGGGCGCCTGCCTCGATACCGTTCGTGCAGCACGCCCTGCTCGAAGGCCACCGGATAGTCCTCCGGAGCCAGACCCGGCCCGCCGTCGCGCACGGCGAGGACGACACCACCCGGCACCGACCCAGCGGCGAGGACGAGCGGTAGTCCGGGGGTCAGCAGCCGAAGCGCGTTCTCCGCCAAGCCATCGAGCACCTGGCGGACCCGACGAGCGTCCGTCGCCACCACCAATCGCCCGGCGGAAACCTCGATCAGCAACGGCACTCCCCGCTGATCGCACCGAACGTGCCACACCGCGGCCATCTCACGCACGAGCGCAGCGACATCGCACGGGCCGACCTCGAGCCGGAAGGAATCCGCTCCGAGCCTGGCCAGATCCAACAGATCCGACACCAGCCGTTCCAGCCGCGCCGATTCGGCCCGGATGGTCTTTCCCACCTGGGCGATCTCGCTCTCCGACACGAGACCGTCGCTCAACGCCTCGGACTGCCCGCTGATCGCCGTGAGCGGGGTGCGCAGCTCGTGCGACACGGAGGTCAAGAATTCGCGCTGTCGAGATTCGCTGTGCTGCAGGGCATCAGCCAATTCGTTGACCGCAATGGCGACGTCCGCGACCTCGCTGGGTCCGGCCACCGGCGCCCTCGTCTGCCGAGCGCCGGCGCCCATCGCACGCGCAGTCTCAGCCGTGCGCCGAAGTGGTCTGGTCACCAGCCTGGCGATGAGCAGACCCCCGACCACGGCTGCAGCCAACCCGATCGCCAGCGCCAGCAGCACCCTGTTCTGCAGAGTCTTCTGAGTACCGGCACTGAGGTCGGCGGAAGCCACCAGTGCGAAGACCCGTCCGTCCGCCGAACGCGCCTCCAACAGTTCGGTCCGGCCACCGACGTCGACCGTCCTGGAAAGTCGTTGCGTTCCGGACATCTGCAGGATTCCGGCGTTGGTCGCGACTCTGAGCGCCCGGGCATCGGCACTGTCGCCCCGGCCGTTCCTGGTCACGGTCACCACGGAGATTCCCTGCCGCGCGAACACCTGCGCCAGTTTCGTCAGACCGATGCGGTAGCCCGGATCCTCACCGGAAATCTGGTCGACGATCACGTCGGCCTGGTTGGAAAGGTAGTTCCGGGTGACGTCCGCGGCGGTGTTCCGGATCATCGCAGCGCCCACCACCCCTGCGACGATGGCTACGGCCACCGCCACCGACACCACCAGCAACGTGATCCGCAGGGCCAGCGACGTACGTCTCATCGGCGGTAGGCCCGGCGTCGGCGGTGAGCCGACCGCGGCGTCCGAAGGGTCAGCCGGCCTGGACGGCATACCCGACCCCCCGCACCGTCCGGATCGGGCTCGCCGCGCCCAGTTTGGACCGGAGCGCGGCGATGTGCACATCGACCGTGCGCAGCCCGGAGGCCGCCGCGTATCCCCAGACAGAGCTCAGCAGGCTCTGCCGGTCGAACACCCGTTCCGGATGCTTCATCAGATGAATCAGCAAATCGAACTCCGTTGCGGTCAAAGCAATTTCGTCGGCGTTCACCCACACCCGCCGCTGCGAAGTATCGGCACGCAGTTGCCCCGCCACCAGCACCGGTGAGCCACCGACCGCCGTTCCGGACCGGCGCAGTACGGTCCGCACCCGCGCAACCAGTTCTCGCGGATTGAAGGGTTTGACCAGGTAGTCGTCGCCGCCGAGCTCCAGCCCCAGGATGCGGTCCACGTCCTCGTCGTGAGCTGTGACGAACAGGATCGGCGTCCAGTCGCCCGCCGCCCGGAGCTGCTGGCACAGGGTCAGACCGTCGATATCGGGCAGCCCGATGTCGAGCACGACGGCAACCGGACGATCGCGGCGGATGATGGCCTGCGCCTGCAGGCCGGACCCCGTCGTCTGCACCGTGAATCCCGCAGCGGTCAGATACCGACGAATGACGTCGGCGATGGTGCTCTCGTCCTCCACCACGAGCACCAACCCGCGCGCCGGTCCGCTCACGGCAGGAGTAGCGGTTGGCTGCATGGGGGCTCGTTCCATTCCGGTGCGAGAAAAATATGTCCGCCCGCGAGTATCCCCGCTGGGAGCCCAGGATCGGTGAAGCCGCCGTTCACGTTCGGTGAACCGGCCGACGGCACCGCCGGCCGTAGGGTGGTTCACATGGCTTCTCCGATCGTCAGCGAGATCTTCGACCCTCTGGCCTGGCGCCCGGTCCAGGGCTCCGGCTTCGAAGGATTCACCGACATCACCTATCACCGGCACATCGGTCCGGCACCCGACGGCTCGGGAACCGTCGACCTACCCACCGTGCGGATCGCCTTCAGCCGGCCAGAGGTGCGCAACGCCTTTCGTCCGCACACGGTCGACGAGCTATACTGGGCGCTGGATCATGCCCGGATGACCAGCAACGTGGGCTGCGTGTTGCTCACCGGGAACGGGCCGTCCACCAAGGACGGCGGCTGGGCGTTCTGTTCGGGTGGCGACCAGCGCATCCGTGGTCGCGACGGCTACCAGTACGCGCCGACGTCTCAGCACAGCGGGCCGGACTCGGTGCAACCGGGTCGGGCCGGCCGCCTGCACATCCTCGAGGTCCAGCGACTCATCAGGTTCATGCCGAAGGTCGTGATCGCCGTCGTACCCGGCTGGGCGGCGGGCGGCGGCCATTCCCTGCACGTCATCTGCGATCTCACCCTCGCGAGTGCCGAACACGCGAGGTTCAAGCAGACCGACGCCGATGTCGGAAGCTTCGACGCCGGCTATGGATCCGCGTACCTGGCCAGAATGGTCGGCCAGAAGTTCGCTCGCGAGATCTTCTTCCTGGGGCGGGAGTACAGCGCCGAGCAGATGTTCGCGATGGGCGCCGTGAACTGTGTCGTTCCGCATGCCGAGCTGGAAAGTGTTGCCCTGCAATGGGCAGCGGAGATCAATGCGAAATCGCCAACTGCGCAACGGATGCTGAAATATGCGTTCAACCTGCCGGACGACGGTCTGGTCGGGCAGCAGTTGTTCGCTGGTGAGGCGACCCGCCTCGCCTATGGCACCGATGAGGCAGTCGAGGGACGAGATTCGTTCCTGCAGAAGCGTTCCCCGGATTTTTCGCCGTATCCGTGGGCTTACTGAACCCGATGGCCCGCATGCTGGAGATGTTGGAGATGCCCACCGGCCCGGCCCTGCTGGACATCCTGCCGCGACTGGCGGACGCGCTCTCGGGCAACGGACCGGCGTTGGTCCCTGTCGCGGCCGGCGATCACGACGGGCTGGCTGCGCTCGCCGCCGCCTTCGCTGCCGGAACTCCGCTCGGGCACCCCGAGGACGATCCCGACGACCCGACCGCGATCGTGGTGGCCACCTCGGGATCCACCGGTATTCCCAAGGGCACCTTGCTCAGTCGTTCGGCCCTGGCCGCCTCTGCCGCAGCAACCGGACAACGTCTGGGACCGCCAGGTACCTGGCTGTTGACCCTGCCGGCGGAACACATCGCAGGCCTGCAGGTGCTGCTGCGCTCGATCGCGACCGGCACGGTGCCCGAAATTCTCGACACCCGACCGCCGTTCACCCCGGAACGATTCACCGAGGCGGCGGAGCGGTTGCCGTCCGGGCCGCGCTATGTATCCCTCGTGCCCACCCAACTGCATCGGATTCTCGGCAACGACCACGCCACGGCGGCGCTGCGAACCTTCGAGGCGGTGTTGGTCGGCGGCGCAGCCTCGCCCACGTCGCTGCAGCAACGGGCCGGAGCCGCCGGCATCCGCCTGGTCACCAGCTACGGCATGAGCGAAACATGCGGCGGGTGCGTGTACGACGGTGTGCCGTTGTCCGGCGTCGATGCCGCGATCGATCCGTCCGGCCGGGTGCTGCTCTTCGGTGCGGTGCTCGCACGGGGCTACCGGAATCAGCCAGGCCATCTCGCCTTCGGGGAGGAAGGTTCCCGCCGGTCGTTCCGGACCGACGACCTGGCGGAGTGGGCGCACGGCAGGCTGCGCATCCTGGGCCGGGTCGACGACGTCCTCATCACCGGGGGCCTGAAGGTCGCCCCTGCTCGGCTCGAGGCTGCGATCGCGGCACTTCCAGCAGTGGCCGAGGTGGTTGCCGTCGGCATTCCGGACATTCAGTGGGGCCGGCGGGTGGTCGCCGTGATCGTGGTGGCCAAGGACGTTTCCGCGCCGTCTCTCGAGCAGATCCGAGCCGCCTGCACGGCCGTCGGCATCGCGGCCGCAGTGCAGCCCAAACAGGTTGTCGTCACCGCTGGGATACCGATGCGCGGACCCGGAAAGCCGGATCGACAGGCCGCCGTTGCCCTGGCGACCGCGCAGGGGACATGGACGCCGACATCCGGCCGCGATCTGGACCACTAGGGTTTCCACCCGTGGCAACAGCAAAGCAGTGGGTCTCCGGCGCCCGCCCCCGCACCCTTCCGGCTGCGGTCGCACCAGTGCTGGTTGGCGCCGGCGCCGGCTTCGCCATCGGTCATTTCTCCTGGTGGAAGACGTTGCTGGCGCTCCTGGTCTCGCTGGCTCTGCAGGTCGGCGTGAACTACGCGAACGACTACTCCGACGGCGTCCGCGGCACCGACTCCGTCCGAGTGGGGCCGATGCGTCTGGTCGGGTCGGGCGCTGCCATGCCGAACCGGGTCAAGAACGCCGCGTTCCAGTCGTTCGGAATTGCCGGGGCGGCCGGCCTGGTCCTGGCAGCGGCCACCACCTGGTGGTTGCTGCCGTTCGGAGTCGCGGCCGTGGCGGCCGCTTGGTTCTACACCGGTGGGCCCAAGCCGTACGGCTACGCCGGCTTCGGTGAAGTGTTCGTCTTCGTATTCTTCGGGCTGCTCGCTGTGCTCGGCACCATGTATGTCAACAGCTCTCGGATCACCGTGACCGCGGTCGCGGCCGCCATCGGCATCGGCCTGTTGGCCTGCGCCCTGCTGATGATCAACAACCTGCGTGACGTGGCGACCGACGCCGTATCGGGCAAGCGCACCTTGGCCGTGTTGCTCGGCGACCGGCTGGCGAGATCGGTTCTGTTGGTGACGATCGGCGGCGCGTTCCTGGCGGTGGTGGTCATCGGCATCCGGCATCCGTGGTGCCTGCTGGCGCTGATGAGCCTCCCCCTGGCCACCGCCCCGATCCGGCAGGTGCACCGCGGCAGCAAGGGACCAGAACTGATCAGGGCGCTCGGCGCGATCGGTCGGTTGGAGTTCGTCTACGCAGCGCTCATCACCGTCGGTCTGGCACTCGGTCGGTTGTAGCAGGCCGGGCACCGGCGGAGTCGGTGCCGCCGTCGAGGAATTGTTCCGTGCAAAATCGCATTCGGCAGCGGACCATGTCCGTTATGTACATCGTCGGCACGGGGAGCAGCTCGATCGCCGTCGACGAACCATGGTCCCTGGTCATCGCGCTGTACATCCGGGAGATCATCGGAATCTCCGCCCTGACCGCCCCGGAGATTCCGGTGCTCGACCCGTCGTCGAAGATCTGGCCGGCCTGGGCGCCGCGCCCCTCGGACGGCCTCGCGAAACTACCGGATCCGTTCACCGGCCCGCTCAATCGTGAGCAGAGCGGACGGGAGTGGGCGCGCTGGTGGCGGCACGCGCTGGCGGTCGGACCGGCGGCCTCCGACGATCTGCGGCCACCCAGGTTTCCGGCGTTCGGCAGCACGCCGTCACTCCGGATGCTGATGCAGACGTACTACGAACGCGCCAGCCTCTGGACGGATTCGATCTCCGCCGACCCGCTGGTGAAGCGGGCTCACTCGGCGCCGCGCGACGGGTTGGAACAGATCGCCAGAGAGGCCGAGAAAGGTCGGCGCGGCGCGCCCTTCCAGCTTCGGCTGACCGTGATCCCGGTACTGAGTCAGCATGCCTGGCAGCTCGCTCCCGACCACATCCTGGTGACCCGCCGACTGATCGGTGACCGGGACAACATGCTGGATTGGCTGCGCGCTCGCATGTTCACTCCCGACGCCAACCTGTCCTCGCGCTGAGCACCGGCGCACTGGGCCGCACCGGCGCGGATTGTGGACGATTCGCGCGGCACTGGGTCGCACTCGCGGCACTGCGCCGCTCACCGGCGGCTGGGCCGCTCACCGGCTGCTCACCGGCGGCTCTGGGCCGCTCACCGGCTGCTCACCGGCGGCACTGGGCCGCACCCGCGCGGCTTGTGGTCGATTCGCGCGGACTGCAACCAGCGCGGGGTGGCCGAAACCCGCGCGGACCCCCGCTGCTCCGGCTCGCTGGGGAGGCAAGATGAGCCGCGACCTTGCTGACGGCAGGTGCAGCTCTGTGGACGCGCGACCAGCGACTCGCGGCCGCCGCCGCCCGGCTGGGACCAAGTCCGAACGTGCGAAGCTTTCCATCATGATCAGAACTGCCGCCAGACGACGACCCTTCGCCCAGGTGGACGTCTTCTCCGCGGTGCCCTACGCCGGCAATCCGGTGGCAGTGGTATTGGATGCGGCGGGCGTCTCCGACGCCGACATGGCCCGCTTCGCCGCCTGGACGAATCTGTCCGAGACCACGTTCGTGCTGCCTGCCACCGAGCCTGCAGCGGACTACCGGCTCCGGATCTTCACGACCGGTTCGGAGCTGCCGTTCGCCGGCCACCCCACACTCGGAAGCGCCCATGCCTGGCTGGAAGCCGGCGGTACACCGAAGGACGGCCGGTCGCCGGTCCAGCAGTGCGGCATCGGTCTCGTGACGATCCAGCAGGGGGCGGACGGACTGGCGTTCGCGGCTCCGCCGCGGCTACGAAGCGGTCCGCTCCAGCCGACGGAATTCGCGCGCGCCCTGGCGATACTGCGCATACGTCCGGATGACGTCATGGACGCCCAGTGGGTCGACAACGGTCCGGGCTGGATGGCCGTGCTGTTGAGGTCCGCGACTGCGGTACTGGCTGTGATACCCGACCCGCTTCTGCTCGCCGAGGCGAAAATCGGATTGATCGGACCATACCCGGCCGGGTCTGACGTCGACTTCGAGGTCAGGGCGTTCCACGGCGGTGTCGAGGACCCGGTGACCGGAAGCCTGAACGCAAGCCTTGGGCAGTGGCTCATCGAGTCCGGCCGGGCCCCGTTGTGCTATGTGGCCGGTCAGGGCACCGCGCTGGGGCGAACCGGGCGCGTGCAGGTCCGATCGGTGGACGGTCAGGTGTGGGTCGGCGGCCGTTGTAACACCTGCATCAGCGGCATGGTGGACCTGTGACGGTGGACCTGTGACGGTGGACCTGTGACCGGGGACCTGTGGTCGTGGACCTGTGACCGGGGACCTGTGACCGGGGACCTGTGACCGGTCACGCAGGGCCGCGACCTGGAACCGTGGCCCCGCTGTTCGGAACCGTCCGACCCTACTGATCTTCTCCGTGCAACGCGGCCCGTAACCGCTCCCGTTCGTTGCGACGCCGAGCAGTGGAGATCGCCACCACGGCGTTCACCCGCCGGCGCGTGCCGGCGAAGATCACGAACGACAGCGGCAGTGCCAACACGACAGCGAACAGAAGCGCCACGATCAGCGGCATCACCAGGTACAGCACGGCGGTCAGCGCAATGACCAGGGCGATGCGGAGCAGCGAGTAGATCAGCAGCCACTTCACCAACGCGGGCGCGGCCGAAAGAATCTCTGCGGCCTCCGCCCGAACCTCATTGTCGTCGCTCGTTCCGACCGGCGGCTCGGAAGCAGGATTATCGGGCGCCCACTTCGGACGGGCGGCCTCAGGACGGGACAGTGGCGGCGGCTCCGACAGATCTGACTCTGCTCGATTGTCTTCGCTGTTCATCCACCGAGAATAGGCGGCCGGGGCAACCGTCCCTCGGCGTCGGCCGGCCGGGCCGGCTGGCGTCAAGCCGGCCCTGGATCCTGTTGATCTGGCCGCAGCGTCGCCGGCCGGCCCTCGAATCTGGTGGCCAGAACCACCGTTGTGCGCGTGCGAGCGACGCCGTCGATGCCCCGCAGCCGACCGAGGCACCGATGCAACTCGTCGACGCTCGCGACGCGGAGGGTGATCAGAAATGCATCGTCGCCGGCGACCGAGTAGCAGCTCTCGACCTCCGGCATCTCTTCCAGCGCTCCAGCGATCACGTCGTCACTACCGTTCTCGCCAGGTGCGATGCCAACGAGCGCGGTCACTCCGATGCCGATCGCGCCCGGCGCGACAACGGCACGATAGGCGGTGATCACTCCGGACGATTCCAGCTTGCCCACACGCTCATGGACTGCCGACGACGACAACCCGACCAACCGGGCGAGTTCCGCGTAACTGGCCCGACCGTCGGCGCGAAGGGCGTCGATCAGGTGGCGGTCCACAGCATCCACGAGCGTCTCCTATCGGCCCCAGAAATCCCGATCGTCGACCCGGGTCCGGTTGCATCTACACGGTAGCTCTACCCTCGCCAGGCCCACGTGGACCGTTATCGGCCCGGCCGATAGCAGGGTTCTGCGCATTCTCGAGCAATAGCTTTGAGAATCGGACGAATGGGGCACAATGTTCCAGACGCCAATCCGGGCGCACGAGGCCGTCGGGGCCCAAAAGGAGGCACGTAGCCATGGAGAATGTCGAAAGACTGCTCACACCAGGTGAAGTTGCACTGATGTTCCGAGTCGATCCCAAGACGGTGACGAGGTGGGCATCGGCGGGGCGGATCGGATCGATCCGCACGCCCGGCGGGCATCGTAGGTTCCGCGAATCCGAGGTCAGCGGCCTGCTGGCGGACCTGACGGTCCAGGCGGCACGCCACTCCGCCTGAGGAAAAACCCACCGACCGTTGATCGATCACTCCGCGCAACGGCGGAGTGAAGAGCCCCTCGTCGGCGCCCTGCAGGGACGCCCGGCGAGGGGCTCTTCGCTGGTGGAGTGCCCACACCGCCGGCACCGGAGGTCAGGGCCGTATCCGGAAATTCCTCGATTTCCCTAGCTGGGTAGCGATCCGCGCTGTCGGCGGGCAGGTGTGCGTACTGTGGAATCAATCGATGGAGGTGCCAGATGTACATGCTGATTGCGATAGCCGTGACCGTTCTGGTTATCGCGCTGGCTTGGCGTGGAATCGGCGCAGGCGCCGCAAACGATGAGACGGCCCGGCAACCGCAGGCCAGGTCTACCAGGGCCAGCCGCCCTCGAACCAGGGCCGTGGCGCCCGACGATGATCCGGAGTTCCTCCGCGAGATCGACCGCAAGCTCCGCGGCGAGGACAAAAGCAGCTAGGGGTCGGTTGACGGCACCTGCGGAAGTCGTCGGCGGCGTGGAGTGGCTGTCGGCGTGATAGTTGTCGGCGGCCCGCCGAGCTAGGTGGCAACCCGTCCCGACCGCCATTCTGCCGGCTTGGCCCTGACGGTCTGGTTAGACTCCTCCGGTGAATGGAAGAGCCGGCGAGCTACATCCGAGGCCATGTATTCACGGTCTGCTTTTGCTGCCCACTGCCCGTTAGATGGCGGACGTTCGGCCTGCTGGACCCGGTCCTGAACAACTCCGACTGTCAGGCGATGAACGCACAGCATCGCCGCGGTGGGCTGCTTGGCGAGCGGGCGTCGGCCTGTGGGCGTTGAGCTGCTCGGGTTTTCTGTTGGTGGGCCGCGCGTTCGCCACGCTCTCCGGAAAGCTGGTGCGAGATCAACTGCCGTCGGCGGCATGGCCGTCCTACATCTTCAACCATTTCGATTCCGGCCACTTCCTCCGAATCGCCGTGCACGGCTATTTCACCACCTATCGCGGAACTCCGAATTGGGACGAGGCCTTCCTACCGGGCTATCCAGCTGCATCGAGATTCGTCGCTGAAGTGGTCGGTGCAGGGCAGCTGACGCCCGTCACTGCCTTCGTCGGCATGTCGATCGTGGCCTGGCTGGGGACACTCGCTTCTGCGGTCCTGGTGATACGCCTTACCGAGGCGACTGGTGGCTCGACCAACGACGGTGCGTGGTCGGCTCGCGTTCTGCTTTTCGGCCCCTACAGCGTCTTCCTGGTGGCCTCGTACTCGGAAAGCTTGTTTCTCGCGCTCGCACTGGGTGCTTGGCTTGCCGGTAGGCGGAACAAGTGGTGGTGGGCGGCCCTGCTGGCTGCTGCCGCTGCACTGGTCCGCGTCAATGGTCTGTTCCTTCTCGCCGGACTGGCCGTGATGGCAGTTGCCGACGCGCGGGACGACTCGTCAGTGTCTGCTGCGCGTTGCGGTTCTTGCGGTGGCGCTCGCCGCACCGGTCGGCTACGTCTATTTTCTGCATCGGAACTCAGGTAGCTGGTTCAGCTGGCTCGATGCGCAGCGGGGTGGTTGGGGTCGAGGAACAACGCTCCCGTTGGCCTCGTTCTGGAATAGCTGCTCGAAGCTGCGGGGACCTGTGGCCACCGTTGCCGAGCGATATCAGAGCGCCATGGAGCTGGTGTTTGCGACGTTGATGGTTGCGGGCGGGTGGATCCTGTTCAAACTTCAGCGGTGGCCCGAGCTGACGTACGTCGGACTGACAGCCGTGTCATTGCTGACCAGTACCGTCTATCTTTCGATACCACGGTCGGTACTGCTGTGCTTTCCACTGCTCGTACTCACCGGCCAGTGGCTTCGACGGTCCTTGGCGACGCCGGGTTCCGACGAACGCGCCCTGGCTCGCCTGGTGATCGGCGGTGGTGTTGCGCTGGCTGCCGTGAATACCGCAACGTTCGTCTCGCAGCAGTGGACCGGCTGACCCCGACGACATGCTCGTCGCCACGCGGCTGGAAAAGACGCTGATTCTGTGGTTCGGGCCGCTCGTGTGGGGTCGGACCAGTTCACGCCCGCGTAGTTGGGTCAGTTCAGGCCCGCGTAGGAGTGCAGCCCCGACACCACGATGTTGATGAAGAACAGATTGAACAGGACGGATGCGAACCCGACCACCGAAATCCACGCCGCCTTGGTGCCGCGCCAGCCGGCCGTCGCCCTGGCGTGCAGATACGCGGCGTAGCAGACCCAGGTGATGAAGGCGCAGGTCTCCTTCGGATCCCAGCCCCAGTAGCGTCCCCACGCCACCTCGGCCCAGAGGGCTCCCGCGATCACCGCGAAGGTATAGACGGGAAAGGCGACGATGGCGGTTCGATAAGCCACCCGATCCAGGGTCGCCAGCGACGGCAGTGCGGCCAACCACGATCTGTCGGTGACGGTGGCGACCGGGCTGAACCCGGAAGCTGGTGCTGCCGATGCCGTGTCGACTCCGTTCTCCGGGTTAGCGGCCCACTGCTGCTCGGCAAGAACCTTGCGGTCGTACCTCGAGCGCAGCAGATACATGACGGACGCAACGCCGGAGACCATGAGCACGCCTGAGGACAGCGAAACGGCCAGCACGTGGATCAGCAACCAGTACGAGTGCAGAGCGGGCACCAGCGATTCCACCTGCGTGTACAGCCGAGTGCCCCCGACGAACATCAGGATGACCACCGGGATCATCACGAAGAAGCCGATCGACCTGGATCTGGTCCGTTGGAGAATGATCAGGAACCCGGTCACCGCGGCCGCGCAGATCAGCGAGGTGAACTCGTACATGTTGCCCCACGGCGCCCGGCCGGCCGCCAGCCCGCGGGTCACGATCGAGAAAACGTGTGCCGCGTAGCCGATTGCCAGAACGATCATCGCGGCCCGCCCGAACAGGGCGCCCATCGGTCTGCGGGCTCCGTTCGCCGGCGCGGTGATCCGGCCGATCCCGTTGTGATTCTCGGCCAGGCCCGTGCCCTGGTTGCGGTCCAGCAGCGCCGTCCGTCCTCTGCCCGCTGCACGAAGCGTCATGCTGGCCGCCTCGGCCGCCGTGGGCGCGTTACCACGCGCCGAGGCGAACTCGATTCCAAGACAGACCAGAGCGGCGATGTAGCCGGCGAGCGCCGCCTGGAAACCGAGGTAGGAGACGTTTCCCAGATGATCGTTGACTGCCATGACTACTGCGCTGCCTTTCGTTGTTCCCAAGGACCGTCGGGCGAGCTGACCAGCACCCTCAATTTCGTGAACTCGTCGCCGTACCCGGCTTGGTCGGTCCTGGCCAGACCGCCGATCTCGACGTGAACCGAGCCGCCACCGGAACCAACCGTACGGGCCGCTGCCGACAGTGGTGCCGGCGTCGCATCCCCGCGGGCCCTGCCGACTTCGGAAAGGCTGTCGCCGATCCGGAACCACACCCGCCTTCGTTTGATGGTCAGCGACATCATCAGGCCGATGAGCAGCAGAATCGCGAACACCAGCGCCCAACCCTGGGCGGGATCGTACGACGTCTGCAGCGACACCCACTGCTTGAAGCCGGTGAAGGTGATCGCGGTGCCATCGTCGAGCTTCATCGACTGCCCGAGTGACAGGTTCGACCGGTTCAGTTTGACCAATTTCCCGTTCGCCACCTGGTCGGTGTCGATCGAGAAGATCGACTGCGGTTTGCCGGTCTCCATGCCGAGATCACCCCGATAGATCTGAATGGCCACTCCGGGGGAATTCGGCGCCGGAAACATCGAGGTCATGATGCCGGTATGCACGAACGCGCTCGGCGCGAAGATGCCGACGATGGCCAACTGGTGCTTGCGGAGTTCATCTCCGGTGTATCCGGGAGGGTCGAGGATCTTGACCGCACCCTGCGAGGTGAAGGACGAGTCCTGCGGCTGGAACGGCGCCGTGCGAGTCTGCACCTGTCCGTCCGGGTAGGTGACGGTGAAGGTCGGCGAATAGCCGTGGCCCAGCAGGTACAGGCGTTGCCCCTGAACCCGCAGCGGGTCGTTGACCTCCAGACGGGCCGAGGTCCACTGGTTCGGGCCGAGGTTTGTTCCGGTCTGGTAGCGGATCGCCGCGACGAAGGAACTCGCCTGCCCGGTCGGCGTGTAGGTGGCGGTGAACTTGTCGATGTCGACGCAGAACGGCGACATGTCGGTCCCGTCGACCAGCAGGCCGGGCCGGAAGTTGTCGTAGTTGACGGGCGATGACGAGCACAGCTCGGAGTTCGGCCCGTCGGCCGCGTTCAGGATGATCGAGCCTTCGAATCCGAACAACTTCCCGACCGCGATGGCGACCAACAGCCCGAGCAGGGAGAAGTGGAAGACAAGATTGCCGACCTCGCGGAGGAAGCCCTTCTCCGCCGAGATCGCCAGGGCGCCCGAGTCTTCGGTGCGCCGAACGAGTCGCCAGCCCCTGAGCCCGGCAGTGATCCGATCAGCCACTGCCTCGGGCGGCCCAGCGACCGAGACTGCGGCATGGTGCGGCAGTCTGGAAAGATTCCGTGGTGTGGCCACCGGCTTCATCCGGATCTGGCCGACGAAATCCCAGGTCCGCGGCAACAGACACCCGACGAGCGAGGTGAACAGCAGCAAATAGATGGCCGCATACCAGGGCGAGGCGAAGACCTCGAAGAAGCCGAGCCGGTTCAGCAGGACGCCCCACGTCCCGTGATCGACGATGTACTGCGCAGTCTTGGATGTGTTCAACGACCACTGTGGCAGCAGCGCACCCGGCAGGGAGGCAATCGCCAGCAGGAACAGCAACACCAGCGCGGTGCGCATGCTGGTGAGCCGGCGCCAGGTGTTCCGCAGGTGCGCCAGACCACCGGCGAGCGGGCCAGGTCGCCGCGGCGGCGCCGGTCGCAGGCCTGTCTGCTCGCCCGGGTCCGCAGTCAGACCGCCAGAAAGATGCGTGACGTCACGGGTCGCCACCTCAGAGCACCGCCCCGGAGTCGCCGAATCGGACCTGGAGCCGGCCGACGAAATCGCTCCAGAGCCCGGTCACCATGGCCAGCCCCACGACGACGAGCATGATGGCCCCGACGAGCTGGATCGTCCTGGTGTGCCGGCGCAGGAAGCCCAAGCCGGTGGTTGCCCAGCCGAAACCGAGGGCCAGCAGCAGGAACGGCACCCCCAACCCGGCGCAGTAGAACAGCACCAGAAACATTCCGCGCCAGGCCGACCCGTTCCAGTCGGTGGCTGTGGCCAGGGAGACCACGCCGGCCAGCGTCGGACCGATGCAGGCCGTCCAGCCCAGTCCGAAGAACGCGCCGAGCAGGACCGCCCCGAAAATACGTCCGGTCGGTCTGGCGTGAATGCGCTTCTCGGTCTGGAGCGGGCGGATCAGACCCAGCATCGCCAGGCCCATCAGAATCGTGACGACGCCGCCGATCCGCATCAGCCAGGCCGTGTTCGCCGTCAGCGTGTGGGCGAGGCCGAGCACCAACCACTGCTCGGCCAAGAAGACCAGGGAAAAGCCGAGGACGAACAGAGCGGCCCCGGCCAGCACGCGCCCACGCACCTTGATCGGAACCTTCGTCCGGGTCGACCCGGTTCGAATCGAGCCGGGTCGAGTTGAGCCCGCCCCGGCCGCGCTATGACCGGTACTACCCTCTGCACCCACCAGTCCGACCAGGTAGGCAAGGTAGCCGGGAACCAGCGGGATGACACAGGGGGAGGCGAAGGACACGACTCCGGCGGCCAAGGCCAAGGCCGCCGCGACCAGGAACGGCCCGTCGACAATGGTGTCGGTCGGCCCGGCCGCCAGAACTGTCAGCAGCACCTCAGGCCTCCGCCAGCAGCGCCGTCACGACGTGGGTCACATCGCCCTGGGTGATTTCGTGCAGCCAGATGTGCGCCACCCGATGCTGCTTGTCCAACACGATCGTGGAGGGAATGTCCCCCGTCGGATACCCCCGGATGGACAGCAGCGTTCGCATGCTGAAATCGAAGATCGAGGGATAGGTGATCTGCTTGCTGGCGTTGAACGCCGCACCGGCGCCCGAAGGATCCTTGACGTCGATGCCCAGGAACTGGACGCCTTTGGGTGCCAGCGCCACGTGAGCCGATTGCAGTTGACTTGCCTCGTCCCGGCAGGGCGGGCACCAGGAGCCCCAGACGTTGAGGACCACGACCTTGCCGGCGTAGTCGGAAAGGCTGACCGTTCCGGTTCCGGCCAGATCAGGGCCGGAGAGCTGGTCCAGCGCGTGCCGTTGATCGGCCGGGTAACTGAACTCCTGCTTCCCACCCGGTGAGGTGAAGGTGAAGGAACCGCCGTAGACCGTTGCGTCGTTGCCCGAACTGCAACCGGCCGTCGCCAGCAGCACCGCCATGATCAGCAGCGGAATTGCTCGAATGGAATGTTTCACAGAGCATCGGGCCCGGCGGCTGTGGGCAGCACCGGCGGTTGCGGCGATCCGACGTCGTCGACCGGCTCGATGTGCCGCATCGGCTCCGAGTAGATCAAGCCGTTGAAGACGCCGTCGATGAACGTCAGTGACGTCAGGGACGCGACACTGCATTCCCGGGTGGTGGGGTTGTGCCAGAGCCGCAAACCCTCCAGGTAGCGCCGGACCGTCACGATCGGCAGCTGATGCGAGACGATCAGCGCCTCGTGCCCGTCCGCAGCCGTCACCGCGCCGTAGATCGCGCCGATCATCCGGTGGGCGATGTCCAGGTACGGCTCACCCCAGGAAGGACGAAACGGATCTCGCAGTTTCGGCCAGTGCCGCGGCTGCCGCAGCACGCCGTCGCCGACCGCGACCTTCATTCCTTCGAACTTGTTGCCGGCCTCGATCACCCGGTCGTCGGTCGTCACGTCCAGCCGTTTGGCAGCGGCTACCGGCGCAGCCGTCTCCTGAGCCCTGGCCAGCGAGGACGCGGCGATGTAGGTGATGTCGGCAGGCTCGAGGTGCGCTGCGATGCCTTGTGCCATTGCACGTCCCGAAGCGGCCAGGTGGAACCCTGGCAACCGGCCGTAGAGAACGCCCGAAGGGTTGTGCACCTTGCCGTGACGCAGCAGGTGCACGACGGTCCGGCTCATCTGACGCGACCTCCCGGCAACGGCTCAGCTGTCCCGCGGCCGGAGCGGACGACAGGCATTGCGGCAAGACGAAGGAACTTCGATGGCAGCACTCCATCAGTGTTCCAGGTTCGCCGCCTGCCTTCGGTGCGACCAAGCTCCCGCTCGTGACTAGAAGTGCCGACTCTCACGTCCGACGACGTCCCCGTTGCAATCGTGCCCGGCGGTACAAGTCGGCACTGCACGAGGTGAAGCACAGCGCGGCGAGCAACGTCGTTCCAGCGGCGCCGGCGATCCAGGGAGCGGAGTACCGCTTGATGACGGTCCGGGTGGTCCCCGGCTGGTAAGCCGGAAAATTGTCCGCTCTGACGCCATGCCGGAACAGCAGGATCGAGAGCAGGATCAACACGACTGTCGCCACCGCCGCGACCACGCAACGGATCAGGAGGGCGGAGGCGACCTGGGCTGCCGCCCGGCCGGCAGCTGCGCTCGACATCGGACAGTCGACCGCCGGCAGCGGCGCGGTGTCGTCGCCGAGTACATCCATCGTCAATGGACGAGTTCCCTTCCCTGCTCGAAAGCCGCAACGGAACGCTGGTTCTGCAGCGCCCGCTCAAGGCACCGGCGTGCCTTCCCGTCCGTCAGTGCGCCTTCTTGCGCAAGGCGACGCCCAGGAAGTATCCCGACGCCCTCCCGAGGAATGTCATCGACAGTGCTACCACCACGAGCAACGTGGCCAGCAGGGTCAGGACGTTGGAAACCTGGAAGAGGAAGGCCAGGATCAACTGCACCAGCACCACCGAGATCAACACCCGGCGGCTCCACTTGCGACCCTCCCGCAGGAACCACCCACTGACCGCCGTGGCCAGGCCGACGACGATCAGCACGATCGAGAAGACCGTGATGCTGGTCCGGTACGACGCCAACTCGCTGTCCGACAATCTCGATTCGGTGATGCCACGGCATGCCCCCGGCAGCGCGGTGGCTGCCACGTAGGTCGTCGCCAGCGAACTCGGCGTCGTCGCCGTGGTCGGCACCGCCGAGGAACCGATGCCCCCGTAGTACTGATTGCACTGCGCCACGACCTTCACGTACACCTGCGCCTGGTTGTCCACCTGCGAGGACGCGCTCGCAATCGACAAGATTCCGAGCAGCAGGAAAACCACGCCAGCCACCATCGCCAGCACCGAGGCGATCGTGACGGCACGCGGGCGGAGCAGCGGCCCGCCGTCGGCGTCCGGTACCGCTGGAACCATTGCGGCCTGCAGGTTGGCCATGAAGCCGCTCTTCTTCGGGCGGGATCCGGGTGAGCTCATGGAATGAACCTACCGGCAGGGGCCGGCTGCGCCGGACCCGTTGACCCCGGACCCGTTGAACTCTCGACGTGCGTTCGTCCTCGACTCGCGGTCATCGTCGACTTGCACTCATCGTCGCCGCGGGGACTTCCGCGGCGGTGGGAGCGCACCCTCGGCCCGAAGCCTGACCGCATGCCCCACCAACGCCTCCACCAGAGCCGCGATGTCGGGGGCGTCGGGCTGCACGTCGACGCGCAGTCCGAACTCCCGAGCGGTTTCGGCCGTCTTCGGGCCAAGGCACGCGACGATCGACCGGGCATGCGGTTTGCCCGCGATGCCGACCAGATTCCGAACCGTCGAGGACGAGGTGAAACACACTGCGTCGAAGCCCCCGGCCTTGATCGCCTCTCGAATCGGCGCCGCCGGCGGTGCGGCGCGAACCGTCCGGTAGGCGGTCACATCGTCGATCTCCCAGCCGCGCTCACGCAGGCCCTCGGCGAGAGTCTCGGTCGCGATGTCGGCACGCGGCAGCAGCACGCGGTCGACCGGGTCGAGGATGTCGTCGAACTCCGGGAAGTCGTCGAGCAGGCCCACCGAGAATTCGGGATGCCCGGAGACCAGTTCCGGGTTGATGCCCAGTGCCTTGACCGCGTCGCCGGTCGCACTGTCGACACAGGCGATCTTGACGCCGGCGAAGGCGCGGGCATCGAGGCCGAACTCGGTGAACTTCTCCCATACCGCCCGAACCGAGTTGATGGAGGTGAACACCACCCACTGGTACCGACCGTCGACCAAACCCTTGACCGCACGTTCCATCTGGGCCGGCGTGCGGGGCGGTTCGACGGCGATCGTCGGCACCCGTTCCGGAATGGCGCCGTGCGCCCGAAGTAGTTCGACCATCAGGTCACTGGAATCGCGGGTCTGCGGGATCAGCACTCGCCAGCCGTACAGCGCGCGCGACTCCCACCACGACAGCCGGGCCCGGGGCGCAGCATTGGCGCCGACCGCCACGACCAGCGGTCCGAGAAGTTCACGGCCCATGCCGTCCAGCGTGGCAAGGGTGCCATCGACGGTGCGCTGGGTGGGTAGGGAAGCACCGGCCGTGACGGAGGTAGGCGTCTCGGCGGCGAAGCCGGATTCGGCGAGCGAGGCCGCGGTATCCGCCAGATGACCGCCCGAGGCCTGCAGCAGCAGGGTGCCAGGTGAGGCCGCCAACCGGGACCAGTCCGAGGTGGACCGGACATCCGCGATCGTGTGCACCGACCCGACGGCTATGCCTGCGTAGGACGCCGCGGCCGAGGCCGCCGAGATGCCCGGAACGATGTCGAAAGGCACCGCCGTCCGCGCCACGGCCTGCAGCTCCTTGACGACCGAATCGGCCGACAGCACGTCACCGGCGATCAGCCGGACCACGGCCTGTCCGGCCTTGGCCGCGGTGACCAGCACCTTGGCCACTTCCGCCGGCTCGCCGACGGCGGGGTGCACCTCTGCATTCCGCGCCACGGCCACCACCTCGGCGGGCACGTCAGGATCGGTCACCAGCAGCGCCGCACCAATGAGCACCTCGACGGAACGCACCGTGAGCAGGCCTGGATCTCCCGGGCCGGCCCCGACGAAGATGATGCGACCGCCTGTCTTACGCGCGCGGGTCATGACCTGCTCCTTTGTGACCTTCGTCGATGATCGCCGACCAACGGCCGACCGGTGTGCCCGCGAGCCGTACCTGGCTGCGTGATCGAACAACTGTTTCCCCGTCACCTTCGAGTACGAACGGTGGTGGAGCCAGGCGAACGCGATGAACAGCGGATGTCACCCTCATGAACTGCTCACCCCGGCGACGCGGGACGTCTCGTGAAACGCGAGCATCTGCAGTTCCAACGCAAGATCGACGCTGCGCACCTCCACACCGGTCGGCACCGAGACCACGCCGGGGGCGAAATTGAGGATCGAGAAGATGCCGGCGTCCACCAGCGCGTCGGCGGCGCGTTGAGCCGCGGCCGGCGGCGTCGCGATCAGACCGATGGTCAGGCCGTCCGCCGCGCAGATCTTGCTGAGCTCGGACAGGTGCCGCACCGAAAAGCCACTGACCAGCCGCCCGATCTTCGCCGGGTCGATGTCGAACAACGCTGCGATGTCGAACCCGCGACCGGCGAACCCGGCGTATCCGGCGAGCGCCTGTCCGAGATTGCCGACGCCCACCACCGCCACCCGGAAGGCATGGTGCGCACCGAGAACGCGGCGCAGCTCGGCGATCAACTTGCTCGCGTGGTAGCCGACGCCCCGCACGCCGTGAGTGCCAAGGAATGACAGGTCACGACGCAACCCGGCCGGATTGACGCCGGTGGCTGCGGCCAATTCGGCGGACGAGACGATAGCGGCCGCACCGCTGCCGAGGTGCTGGCGTTCGACCAGGACCCGTAGGTACACCGCCAGTCTGGCCACCGTGGCTTCCGGAATCCCCCGCGGGCGCCCGGACCGCTGCGGCGCGGACACCGGGCCACCGATGGGCGCCGCTGGGATCGGTTCTGGGCGCTGGATGCCCGTCGCGGCCAGACCGGATCCCACCGCGTCTGGATCGGTCTGCCCTGTCATGTTCGATGCCGCCCGATTGACTTCTGGAGCGGCGAGGTGTTACCCCCGCTGCTGCTGGGTCGGCGTCCGTGTGCTATTCGCCGTGTCAACAACACTAGCCAGACGAAACGCCAGTCACCAATTCGAGGAGGGCCGCTGCTGCCTGATTCCGGCATCGGCCACCCGTTCGTACGAGCGGGAGAACCGTTTCCGCCACTTTCGTCCGGCTGCTGGGCCCGCAGAGTGCGCGGGTGAGCGGTGCAGCCGTCAGACCAAGGCCTTGCGCAATCGCACCGGGTCAACGTGGAAATAGCCATGCGTCACGCCGTTCACCAGCACCACCGGCACCATGTCCCCGAATTCGGCGCGAAGTTCGTCGTCGTCGTCCACGTTCAGTTCGATCATTGCCCAACCGGCGTCGCCGGCTGCAGCCAGGACCACGATCCTGGCATCATCACACAGGTGACATCCCGGACGGGTCAGCAGGGTGAGCTGCCTCATCGCGACCGCGCGTCCGTCGCCGCGGCCTTCCGGGCCTCCCGAGTGGTCCTGTTGAGCGATCGGGCGATCACCAGCCGCTGGATCTGATTCGTACCCTCGACGATCTGCAGCAGCTTGGCCTCCCGCATGTAGCGCTCGACCGGATAGTCCTCGACGTATCCCGCTCCGCCGAGTACCTGCACCATGTCGGTGGTGACTGCCATCGCCGCCTCGGTGGCGATGAGCTTGGCCATCGCAGCCTCGGTCGAGAATGACTTGCCGGCGTCCTTCCGACGGGCGGCGTGCAGGTACAACTGACGAGAAGCGGCGATCCTCGCGGCCGCGTCGGCGAGCAGGAACGAGACACCCTGGAAGTCGCTGATCAGGCTGCCGAACGCCCGACGCGTCCTGGCGTATTCCGCCGCGACGTCCAGCGCCGCCTGGGCCAGCCCGACGGCGCAGGCGGCGATGCCCAGGCGTCCCGAATCGAGAGCTGACATCGCGATCGCGAAGCCCTGACCCTCGGAACCGATACGGCGGTCCGCCTCGATCCTGGCACGCTCGAAACGGACCGAGCTGGTGACCGACGACCTCACCCCCATCTTCTTCTCGGCCGCTCCTGCCACCACACCCGCGGTGCCGCCGGGAACCAGAAAGGCGGAGATTCCGCGCGGGCCCAGCGCGCCGGTCCGTGCCATCACCAGGAAGAAGTCGGCGGCCGATCCGTGGGTGATCCAGGCCTTCTCGCCGTTGAGCACGTACTCGTCCCCGTCCCGTTCGGCGCTGGTCACCATGGCCCCCGGGTCCGACCCACCCTGCGGTTCCGACAGGCAGTACGCTCCCAGCTGCCGACCCCCCAGGAGGTCTGGAAGCCAGCGTTCCTGTTGATCCTGGGTGCCGTAGTTGACCAGACCATGGCAGGCCAGCACGTGCACGCTGACACCCATCGCCACGCCCAGCCAGGCTCTGGCCAACTCCTCCACGACCTGGAGGTAGACGACTGCGGGTTGCCCGCCGCCGCCGAACCGCTCGGGGTACGGCAGCGAGAGCAGGCCGGCCGCACCAAGGGTGGTGAACACTTCTCGCGGAAACGCGCCCGTCGACTCTGCCGCGTTGACCTGCGGCAAGAGCTCGCCGCGCACCAGGTCGCGGGCCAGTGCGAGCAGATCCGCCGCCTCACCCGTCGGGAGGTCACGATCGATGAACGCCGGAGCCAGAGGAATTGCCATGCCCAGAGAAGCCTTTCCGTGTGCGCGCGCCCTTCGAGGTGCGCACGCGAAGGTCAGAAGAGGTCGTCGTCGGTGTCGTCGTCGGCGCGGCGTCCGCGTTCTCCCGTTCTGGGCAACCGATTGCCGAGCTCGCCCAGTGGTGCGGCCCGCTCCGGAGTGGTGTCCGCTGTGCTGTCGGGTACGGGGTCAGGTCGGCCGTCCGCAGGCGTCGCCACCGCCGGGTCCGCGACCTTTCCGGGTGGTTCAGAGCGCACGTTCGACGCCTTGTTCGCCCGCACCTGCGTCACCGGGCTGGTCGGCTCGTCACTGCCTGCCGAATCCGACTGCCGTTCGGCTCGGAACTTCGCGTACTGCAGGCGTACCGCCGCCCGATCGATGCGGCCGATCTCGTTGCGCGGCAGGCGTTCGACCAACTGATAAGCCTGCGGTCGCTTGAAGATCGGCAGCCTGCCGGCAACGAACTCGTCCAGGTCACCTGCCGTTGGATTGGTTCCTCGCATCGGAACCAGGACCGCGACCACCGCATCTCCGGCCCGCCCGGGAGCTCCGATCACCGCGGCATCCCGGACGTAGGGATGGCCGGTCAGCAGATCCTCGATCTCCCGCGGGTAGACGGTGAAACCGGCGACGCGGATCGTCTCGGCTGCGCGATCGACCAGGTGCAGTTCACCGGCATCGTCCAGGTAGCCCAGATCGCCGGTGGTGAACCAGCCGTCCGGCCCGACACCGCCCGCTCCGTCCGGCCAGTAGCCCGAGAACAGCGTCGGCCCGCTGATCTGGATACGTCCGACCTCGCCGCCACTGCCGGCGGCCGCAGAGATGTCCTCGGCCTCGACCGGGGCCGCCTGCACTTCCCCCGGATCTTCGGCGTACAGGTCCGACCCGTCGTCACCGACGACCCGTATCCGGAGGCCAGGAACGGCGAGGCCGACAGACCCCGCACGGGCCGCCCGGGTCATCAAGCTCGTCGAAACCACCGAGGACGACTCGGAAATTCCGTAGCCCTCCCATACGGATTGAGCTGTCATGGCCCTGATCGCCGAGGAATCGCCCGGGTCAAGGGGCGCAGCGCCGGACGTCATCAGGCGGACCGAGGACAGCGCACGCTCCACACCTGCAGCGCCGCGGAGCCTCCGGTACAGACTGGGCGCACCCGGCACGACCGTGACGCGATGACGGCGAACGGTCGCAAGGACGGCCTGCACCCAACTGGTGTCGTCACCCGGCGTGTCGGGAACGACGACGGCCGCGCCCACTTCGCACAGCGGCAGCACCGCGGTGACCCAGCCGGCCAGGTGATAGGTGGGCAGAACCGCGATGGCGCGATCTTCAGGTCGAAGTTTGAGCCGGGGCGCCTGTCCAACGGCCCGGACCGCGGCAAGAATCGCCCGGTGCGAGACCATCACCGCGTGCTCGCTGCTGGCCGCTCGGGCCAGCACCGCGATGTCCTCGCCGCCCCCGAAGGTGACTGCCGGTTCCCCGTCGCCGCTCCACCAGGACACCACGTTCTCCGGGGACAGCAGAACGTCGACCGTCAATCCGATTCGATCCGTGATGGCACCCCGAGCGCCGACCTTGCGGGCGATGGCCTGCAGATCGGCATGAGGGCCCAGGGGAACGGCCACCAGACCGGACCTGGAGATCGCGAACAACCCGGCGATGATGTCGGCTCCGGTCGGCAACGAGACAAGAACCCGGTCGCCGGCTTCCAGCCCGGCGGCACGCACCGCACGTACCCCGTTGTCGACGGCCCGGTCGAGCTCGGCCCAACTGCGCTCCCCGCCCGTGAAGATCACGGCCGGCCGGTCCGGAAACCGGGTCGCCGCAGCCCGCAACAGGTCGGCGACATTGCCAGGCTCGTCCTGGTCGCGTTCGGTTGCTGACGTCATCACACCTCGTCCACATGGCTGGGCGATGCCTGCCGGCTGGTTCACCCCTGGGCTGGTTTGCTCGAACGAGTGCCAGAGTTCGAGCACTCGTCCTTCGACGATAGACGGTGGCCTGTTGCGCCGGTCGTCCATCGGGGCGGTTCGACGGCCCGACTGCTGCGTCCGGCGAACGACGGCGTCACCGGCGCTGGCTAGTCTGAACCGACGAAGGCGGCGCCAACACCAGAGCCTCGCTCGTCGAGAGGGGGTCGACAAGCGTGAGGATCGTGCCAACGAGCAAGACCCGAGAGGCAGCCGCCCGGGCCAGGCTGGCCGGCGAGGCCTCGGCCGAAGCTGCCTACCAGGCCGAGCACGCCGACGACCCGAGCGACCCTGCTGCTGCCCTGGTTCCACCGGGAGCAGATCTGACCGCCGCGGCCTTCTTCGACGTCGACAACACGATGATGCAGGGCGCCTCGGTCTTCCACTTCGCGCGCGGCCTCGCCGCCAGGAAATTCTTCACCACCGGCGACCTGGCGCGGTTCGCCATTCGCCAGATCAAGTTCCGGGTGGGTGGTGAAACGCTGATCGACGCGTCGAACGCCCGTGAAGAGGCCCTGTCATTCGTCGCAGGTCGGAGCGTGGCGGAGATTGTGACGCTGGGCGAGGAGATCTACGACGAACTGATGGCGGACCGGATCTATCCGGGCACCCTCGGCCTCGCCAAGCGGCACCTCGACGCGGGGCAGCGCGTCTGGCTGGTCACCGCGACGCCGGTCGAACTGGCTCAAATCATCGGCCGCCGACTCGGACTGACCGGCGCGCTCGGCACGGTGGCTGCGACCGAGGACGGCGTATACACCGGCCGGCTGGTCGGCGAGCTGCTGCACGGCAAGGCGAAGGCGGCCGCCGTTCGTGCATTGGCGGCCAGGGAAGGCCTGGATCTGCGCCGCTGTACGGCCTACTCCGACTCGGTGAACGACGTGCCGATGCTCTCGGTGGTCGGCACCGCGGTCGCGATCAACCCGGACGGGCAGCTCCGCGACATCGCACGGCGTCGGCAGTGGCAGATCCACGACTACCGGTCCGGTCGCAAAGCTGCGCGGATCGGCGTTCCATCGGTACTGGCGGCGGGCACCGTCGGCGGCCTGGTGGCTGCGGGTTTCGCCGTGCGGCGAAGGCTACGCAGGGCAGTCGCCGTCCTCGGTCGCGACTGATTTCGCGACTGATCAGCCGAGGAAGGTGGAACCGCGGCGCAGCAGCAGTCGGTAGAGGGTCTGCTGGATCGTTTCGCGGACCCGATCGGCGAGATTGAAGACCACCATCGGATCGTCGCCGGCACCCTGGGGCAGCTGATCAGTGCTGATCGGCTCACCGAACTCGATCAGCCACTTGCTCGGGAGTGGTATCGCGCCGAGCGGACCCAGCAGCGGAAATGTCGGCGTGACCGGAAAATACGGCAACCCTAGAGCCCTAGCGAGCGGCTTGATGTTGCCGATCATCGGGTAGATCTCCTCGGCTCCGACAATCGAGCAGGGAACGATCGGAACTCCGGTGCGAATGGCGGCCGAGACGAAGCCGCCGCGGCCGAAGCGCTGCAGCTTGTACCGCTGCGAGAACGGCTTGCCGACCCCTTTGAAACCCTCCGGGAACACCGCCACCGCTTCGCCGGCAGCGAGCAGACCCTCGGCGTCCGCCGTGCACGCCAGAGTGCTGCCCGCCCGGCGGGCGAGCGGACCGAGGATCGGCGTGTCGAAGACGAGATCTGCCCCGAGCAGGCGCAGCGGTCGGTGCGCCGGATGATGATCGTGCACCGCCACCGCTGCCATCAGTGCGTCGACCGCAATCGTTCCGGAGTGATTGGCGACCAGGAGCGCGCCGCCCTGGGGCGGCAGGTTCTCGATCGAGAGCGTTTCGACCCTGAACCACTTCTCGTACAGCATCCGGAGCGGCGGTAGCACCACGTGTTCATAGAAGTCCGGGTCGTATCCGTAGTCGTCGATGGCGTAGTTCCCGGTCAGCCGCCGCCGCAAGAACGCCAGTGAACCTGCGGCGGTCCGTCGCCACCCCGAGTCGATCCGCGGTTCGGTTCTCGCTCCTGCCCCCGGCATCGCTTCTGCGTCGTCCGGCATCGTTCCATCGCCCGGCTCGAGAACAGTCATCTGCTGGGTCCGGACGCCCGGGAGGGCCGGGCGCGTCCGGTGCCTCCGCCTGGAATGCTGACCAACCGCGGGCGCGCTGCGGCCGGGTAGGCGGCGCCGTCGAGGTCCGGCCGAGCCGTCGCGCCAGTCGCTGGGAGATTCCGTCGCAGCCGCAACACCCTGGCAACGCCGGACTCCGCCATCGCCACCGATTCGGCGTGAACCGCGGGCGTCAACCGTTCGACGAAATCGTCGAACGCCGCGGTCGTGGAGAACCGCGGAGTGAACCCGACTTCGTCGCGCAACCGGCGGGTGTCGAGCACCCGGCCGGCTGCCAGCAATTGGACCTGCTCGGCGGAGAATGTCGCGATCCGAAGCATTCCCAGGAGGCGACTCACGCCCGTCAGGGCGGGTGACGGAACCGGCAGCGGTATCCGTCCCGCCCGATGGATCGCCTGGGTGATCGTCAGCGCTCCGTCCCCTGCCACGTTCACGATGCCGGCGAACTCGCCCAGCACCAGGTGTTCGAGAAGCGCGACGGCGTCCTGCTCGTGAACGAGTTGCATTCTGGCGTCGCGCCCGGCGGAGACCGGAACGAACGGTGTCATCGAGAAGTATGTGGTCAACGGGGTACGGACGGTGGGCCCGATGATTTCGCGGAACCGGGGAACCGCTATCCGGACGTCCGGCCGGCGGCGTCCGAAGGCCCGAACGTAGCCTTCGATGTCGATGGCGTCGCGCGCCAGGCCGGTCGGTGGCACTTCCAGCGCCGAAGCTCCTTCGGTTGCGATGGCCGGATCTCGGGACGAGCCCCCGTACACGGCAGAGGTGGATCGAACGATGAGATTGCGCACGCACTCGCTGCGCTGGCAGGCCGCGAGCAACTGCATGGTGCCCAGGACATTCATCTCCTTGGCCATCGATCGCGCGGCCGATCCGGTCGGGGTGGAGGATGCCGATGCATGCACCACCGTGTCGACGCCAGCCGCCTCGAGAACCTTGTGGATGACCGGATTCCGGATGTCCACCCTGGCGAACTCGGCCTCGCCCATCCTGGTTCTGGCCAAGGGCTCGGGCATTGCGGTGTCCACACCGATCACCCTGTCGACGTCGGGGTGAGCTGCCAGCCGTCCGGCCAGGGCTGAGCCCAGAAATCTGCTCATGCCGGTGACCAGCACCGTCATTCCGCTCACGCGCCCCCTCCCGCCGAAATGACAAACGCACGGAACGGAACCGCGGCTCGAGAGCCGCGGCAGCTGCCGTTCCGTGCGGAGATCAAAACGAGCGACGAACCCTGGGCCGCCGCTACTTGCCGGCCTTGCGACGGGCCACGCGGGTCTTGCGCAGCAACTTGCGGTGCTTCTTCTTCGCCATCCGCTTGCGCCGCTTCTTGATCACAGAACCCATGTGGAGACCCTCTTGCCTGGACGGGCCGACGATGACGCCGACTCGAGTGATTGACTGAAAGTGTCGAACTGTTCACGCCAGTGCAGTGGGCAGTGCAAGGGGAATCCATGCAGGACGCGGCAGGTTCGCGAAGTGGAGTCTACCGGCTGGTCAACGTGGTGCAGGACGCGTCACCCCGCCGCCGTCACCCGACGTCGTTGTAGGCCGTGCGCAGGTACTCGTGCACGGCTCTTTCCGGTACCCGGAAGGAACGCCCGACCCGGACGGCCGGCACCTCTCCGGAGTGCACCAGCCGGTACACCGTCATGCGGGAGACCCGCATGACGGCGGCCACTTCGGCCACCGTCAGGAACTTCATTTCTGCCAGCGGCGAATCCCGCTGAGCAGGGTCGTGTGGCTGTTGAGCCATTGGAGACGCCTCTCTGGGCACGATTCGCGCCGCCGGCTTCCCCTCCGGTGGACACTCACGTACGTGCTTCGTGCACTCTAGCGGTACAGGTGGGACGAAAGCGATGGTTCTCTTACTCTCCTTCACCCTGATCGCCGGACTGCCACGCCGAGGGGAACCTCGCTTCCTGCCCGCGGTCAGTCGTGGGCGTGACCCAGCTCGGCCGACCTCAGCGCGGCTGCCTCGATGGCCGACAGCAGAGCCGCCCGCACCGCGTGGTTCTCGAGCTCACGGATCGCGGCGATCGTCGTGCCGCCGGGAGAGGTCACCGCCTCACGCAGCGCGACCGGATGCTCGCCCGAATCGCGAAGCATCGTCGCCGCGCCCACCGCGGACTGGATGATCAACGCCGTCGAGACATCCCGCGGCAGTCCCAGCAGGATACCGGCGTCGATCATCGCCTCCACGAGATAGAAGAAATACGCCGGACCGGAGCCGGACAACGCGGTGACCGCGTCCTGCTGCGCCTCGGGCACCCTGAGAACCTTGCCGACCGAGGACAGCAGGTCCTGCACCACCTGCAGGTGGTCCGCGGTGGCATGAGTACCGGGTGAGATCGCACTCATCGCCTCCCCCACCAGCATCGGTGTGTTGGGCATGACGCGGACGACCGGAGTTCCGGCCGGCAGGGATCGTTCGTACAGGCTGGTGGGCAATCCGGCGGCCAGCGAAACCACGAGGGTGCCCGGCGTGATCGAGGTGCTCAGCGCGGCCAACAACGGCTCGATGTCCTGCGGCTTGACGGCAACCACCAGAATGTCGGCCTCGCGGGCCGCCTGATCGGGGTCGACTCCCCGCACGCCATACCGTTGGGTGAGTTCGGCGACCCGGGCGGGATACCGCTCGGTGAACATCAGTGAGTCGGCCGGTCGCCCTGCTGCCAGCACGCCGGCGAGCAGGGCTTCTCCGATCTTGCCTGCACCAAGAACTGCAATGGTCGTCATGGGGTCCAAGCGTGCCAGAACTTCACGGACGTCCTGACGACACAGCCGGACGTCGGCGATCTGGGCTCTGGCCGACTCAGTCGAGCCGGCGGAGCAGGGCCGAAGCGGTGGCCGCTCTGCCCTCGCCGCGCCCGGTGAGTCCGAGTCCGTCCGTGGTCGTTGCGGCCACCGAGATCGGCGCGCCGACCACAGCGGACAACAACTCCTGTGCCTCTGCACGCCGGGCCGCGAGGCGAGGGGTATTGCCGATGATCTGGACGGCCGCGTTCACCACCGCGAATCCGGCCGAGCGCAATCGGGTAGTGACCTCGTGGAGCAGGTCGGTCCCGGAGGCATCCTTCCACCGCGGGTCGGCGGTTCCGAAAACCGAGCCGAGGTCACCCAGAGCGGCCGCCGACAGCAGCGCATCACACAGTGCGTGCGATGCGACGTCGCCGTCCGAGTGGCCCTGACAGCCGTCGTCGTCCGGAAAGTACAGACCGGCGACGAAACACCGGCGCCCGGCTTCGATGGGGTGAACATCGGTTCCGGTGCCGACGCGCAGCGCCTCGAACACCGCGGACGACCGCGGACTGCCGACGTCGAGCATTCGCCGAGCCTCCTCCAGATCAGCTGCGGTGGTGACCTTGAAAGCCGCCCGATCGCCAGGAACCAGAGTGATAGGGACCCCGAGCCGCTCCACCAGTCCGGCGTCGTCCGTCGCCGCGATTCCGGCGGCCACTGCCTCTTGGTAAGCGCGGCGCAAGACAGCAGGAGCGAAACCCTGCGGTGTCTGCACGATCCGAAGCAGGCTGCGATCCAGAACTCCACTCGGCTCGACCGTACCGATCTCGACGGTGTCAATTTCGACGGTGCCGATCTCGACGGTGCGAATCTCTACCGTGCGAATGGTGTCGGCGACCGGCAGTACCGGCACCACCGCCTGCTGTCCGTCCAGAACCGCCCGGATGACTGACTCGACAACGGAAACCGGCACGAACGCGCGGGCCGCGTCATGGACCAGGATGACTTTCGCAGCTGGGTCGGCGCGGACCAGTGCGGCACGGACCGAGGTACCCCGATCGGCGCCCCCGACGACCACCTCGGCCAGGCCGGCGAGCATCGACGAAGCAACCGTCAGCTCGTCGACCCCGACGGCAACGACCACCTGATCGACGCCGGCAGCACGCAGTCGCCGCACTGCGTGCACCAGCAGAGGGAACGACCCCACCATGGCGAACGCCTTGGGTATGCCCAGACCAAGCCGCTTTCCACGGCCGCCAGCAGGGACCAGCGCGACTACCGTCATGCCGGCGAGCTCGGCGGGCACGCGGTCGCTAGCGGCGCGGCGACCGGGGAATTATGAGGCAAGCACCTCGTCGAGGATGCCCTCGGCCCTGTCCTCGTTGGTTCCCTCGGCCAGCGCCAGCTCGGAGACGAGGATCTGCCTGGCCTTGGCCAGCATTCGCTTCTCGCCGGCAGACAGACCACGCTCCTTGTCGCGGCGCCACAGATCACGCACCACCTCTGCGACCTTGTTCACGTCACCGGAGGCGAGTTTCTCGAGATTTGCCTTGTAACGGCGCGACCAGTTCGTGGGTTCTTCGGTGTGCGGCGCCCGAAGCACGTCGAACACCTTGTTCAATCCCGTCTGATCAACCACGTCACGCACACCGACGATCTCCGCGTTCTCAGCGGGAACCTTGACCGTCAGATCGCCCTGGGCGACTTTGAGAACGAGGTAAAGACGCTCCTCGCCCTTGACGATCCGCGTTTCGGTGGCCTGGATCAGAGCGGCCCCGTGATGGGGGTAGACGACTGTCTCGCCGACCTTGAAAACCATGTGTCCGGTACCCCTTTCGATATTTCCATGTTAACACGTAAACAAGTTGGCTCTCGACTCGTTGCCGCAGGTCAGAGCCCCGTTGGAGAGTCTTGACAAACGCAGTCCGAGCATGCATCCCGTGCGCCAGGCAAACCGCTCGACGGGGATGTTTGCGGCTTCGGGAGCTGCCCGACCTTTTCTCCGGCGGCGAACATCCGACGGGCTTGCCGCGTAGCGCATCGGACGGACTCGACGAGTCGCGCATCGGACGGACTCGGCGCCGCGCTAGCGGAACAGCCCCGGACGCGCATCCGACAACCGTTGGACCGGGATCGACCCAAGGGCGGGCGGCACTGACGCGGTGCACCGACTAATCTGTTGGCAGCACTCCAGAATCACCTGAGCTGACCGAAAAGTCGGCTCTGCCTCACTCGTATCGGTCAGCCTCACCTGGACAAAGGGGAACCACCGTGTCCCGCATCGCCCGCTTGCCCCGCCTGCTCGGCCCGTTGCCCACGATGGCCTTTGCCGTCCTCGTGCTTTCTGGGTGTGCGGCCGGGCAGATCTCGCAGACTGCGCAGGAGGTGGCCGCGATCGACGGCGGGAACGGACAAGTCGGGCACATCGCCATCCTCAACGCGACGTTGGCGACTCCGCAGGGAAGCGCATACGCCAAGGGATCGAACGCTCCTTTGCAGGTTTGGGTCACCAACGACGGGGTGTCGGACGACACGCTGACGGGCGTCAGCACACCGGCGGCGACCAAGGTGGCCATCGCTGGAAAGGCAGTGGTGCCAGGGCACAGCCTGCAGAAGTTCGTCGGCGGCCAGGTGAACATCACGCTGAACGGGCTGACCCACTCGATCACCTACGGCAAGACGGTTCCGGTCACCTTCAATTTCGTGACGGCGGGCAGCGTGACGATCGATGTCCCCGTCGAAACGCCCGACGCTCGGACCACCGGCCGCCCGGAGATCAAGATCGAGCCGTCCGAAGGGGCGTCGCTGTGGCAGGCCAGCCAGACCGGCGGCCGGCCCACCGGCACCGCAACGCACGAAGTCGTGGCTACGACCGGCGGAAGCTGACGCCTGCGCAGCCGACCCGGCGGTAGCTGAGTTCCACTGCTCGCCCTGTGATAGCTGACCCGGCGCACCTTCCTCGCCTCAGCCGTGGCCGATCACCGCTGGAATCGGTGTGGGCGTGCGACGCGCGCGCACCAGCTGCCAGAGCCAGATCTGCAGACCTACCCCGGCCAGCACAAAAATCGCGGTCAGTGCTGCTGAGCCCAAGGGCGGCGACCACGGAGCGGACGGCGACAGCGCACCCCCGAGACCGGTTTCGTATCGACGAAGGGTTCGAACGAACGCTCCGAGCTGGCCCAGCGCGAGAAAGGCCATCAGGAGGTGGGGGACGAATCTGGCCCACCGGTCGCGGTGACCGATGCTCATACCGGCGATCAACGGCACCCCGACCGACAGCGGCAGGATGTAGCGAGCCTGGGACACCAGGCCGATCGTCCGCGCCTGCACCAGGTCGCCCAGCGTAGGAATCAGCACGGTGGCAAAAACCAGCACAGCCACGATCAGCAGTCCACGCCAGGCCCGGTTGGCGATCATGCCGGCCAGCAGGACAGCCGCAGCGGCCCACCATAGGCCGACGACCCACCAGGGCGACGGCGTGTCCAACCATCCGAACTCCCCCACGAATTGGGCGAAACGGCTGTTGCTGAGCAACGACAGATGCAGGATGTGCAAGGTGCTGACGCTCGGCGTGATCGGTGTGGTTCGCGACAGTCGAAGAGCGCCGGCGATCACCACCCATCCGACGCTCAACGCACCGCCCGCCGCCACAAAGCCGGCGGCCGTTCGCACATCGCGTCGGCGAGTCAGCTCCCGCACTCTCGACCGCCCTGTCACCAGGCCCACCGCCGCCACGGTGGCCAGCAGGTACACCGGTGACAGTCCGCGAGTGGACTCGAACACCAACGCCGAAACCGCCGCCCACACGACTGTCGAGCGCGCCAGCACCCCTGGCCCGCTGCCGACCGCGGCGAGCAGCGCGCTCCAGCAGGCGATGGCCGAGCAGATCTCGAGTCCACTGGGATTGATCACAGATCCGAGGAACAGGACCAGCGGGGTCATCGCCGCGAATCCTCCCACCAACGCCCAGGACGACCGCCGCGCTCGGGCCAATAGAACGAAGGCGGCAGTGAGGAACACCGCATTGACCAGGTCTTGTGCGAGCCGCATCCAGAGCAGCATGGCACCCCCGGTGGTCAGGAGCGACGGTAATCCGGCTGCCAGGTAATAGAGCGGCGGATACCGGCCGGTGTAGGTGTTGACCCGGACCATGCCGGGGTGCCCGACCCAATTCGGCATGCAGGAAGCGGTGACCCACGGTCGAAAGATGAAACAGTGCGGGTCGTAGGCCGCGAGTGTCGCGGGCACCGACACCCGGACGCTGGGATCCCCGGCTCTGCTGACGTCCTGGCCGAGTAGCTCGCCGCGGACCAGAGAGGCCGCCCGAATCGCGTGAACCGGCTCGTCCGGAGCGGCGTACTTCGGGGTGGCCAGCGACCACGTCGCAAGCAGCAGGAAGATCAGCGCGAACCCGACGCACCACAACCTTCGCGGATGCCCGGGCGGTAGCGGATCGTCACCGCCGACAGCATGTGCAGCTCGGTCGGAATCGGATGCCGGAAGTGCGCTGGTCATGGGTGCCGCGAACCTCGGCCACGCTTTCATCACCTGTCAACCTCGGTATTCGGGAGTCGCGCCGCCGGCTGCGGTCGTTCGGCTGAATTTACCGGCTCGCGACCTCGAGTGCGTTCGCTGTTCCGGACGCCCGGCCAGGCGCTCCTGGACTGTCGGTGGGCTGAACTAGTGTTCGATACATGTCCGGATCATCGTTCTCAGACCGCACCGGCACTTCTCGTGCCTCCTCGATCGGCACCGGGCCGGCGGCCTCCGCGGCTCGCAGCGCGGCGAGGGCCGCTCGTCCAACCTTCTCCTGCACCGAGTGTGGCGCGGCAGTTGCGAAGTGGGCGGGGCGATGTCCCAACTGCCAGGCCTGGGGCAGCCTGTCGGAGGCGGGCGCCGTCAAGACCATGCTTCGAAAGGTGACCCCCGGACCGGTCACCGCTGCGGCCAGACCGATCGGCGAGATCGACGCCAGCCAGGTCACTGCCAGGCCGAGCGGTGTCGCCGAACTCGATCGCGTACTCGGCGGCGGACTGGTGCCTGGCGGAGTGGTGCTCCTGGCCGGCGAGCCCGGTGTCGGCAAATCCACCTTGTTGCTCGCGGCCGCGCATGCCTGGGCTTCGCTGCACCGCACGCCGGCGCTGATCGTCACCGGCGAGGAGTCCGTCGCCCAGGTTCGCCTGCGCGCAGATCGGATGGACGCGCTGCACCCGAACCTCTACCTCGCGGCCGAGACGGAGATGTCGGCAGTGCTGGCGCACATCGACGCAGTGAATCCCGGCCTGCTGATCGTGGATTCGGTCCAAACGGTGTCCATGTCCGAAATCGACGGCAGTGCCGGCGGCGTCACGCAGGTCCGGGCGGTCGCCGCCACGCTGACCGCCATCGCAAAGGAGCGCGGGATCGCGTGCGTGCTGGTCGGCCACGTGACGAAGGACGGCGCGATAGCCGGGCCACGCGTGCTCGAGCACCTGGTCGACGTGGTGCTCCACTTCGAAGGGGATCGCAACTCTCCGCTCAGACTGATCCGCGGCATCAAGAATCGGTTCGGGCCGGCCGATGAGGTCGGCTGCTTCAAGATGGTCCAGGACGGCATCGTCGGACTCACCGACGCGTCCGGCTTGTTCCTCTCTGGTCGCAAACTGCACATTCCGGGAACGTGTTCGACGGTCACCATGCAGGGACGTCGGGCCATTCCGGTTGAAATCCAAGCACTGGTCGGAACGGCAGACAGCGACGGTCCGCCGCGGCGCACCCTGTCCGGGCTGGACGGTTCCCGTGCCACCATGGTGCTGGCGGTGCTGCATCGCCTCGGTGGGGTGAACGTGGCGAAACGGGAGGTGCTGGCGGCCACCGTCGGCGGTGTGAAAGTGCTCGAGCCGGGCGTCGACCTACCGCTCGCGATGGCCGTGTGGTCTTCGGTTCGCGACATACCGATGGCCCCAGGCCTGGTGATGTTCGGTGAGATCGGTCTGTCCGCCGAGATTCGCCCGGTGCAGAACATGGATCGCCGTCTGATCGAAGCCGCCCGGCTCGGGTTCGATCATGCAATCATCGCTGCCGGCGGCGATGTCGGCCGGCCCACCGGCATGCGGGTCGATCGAGTAGCGGACCTCGGCGCAGCCATGCGCGCGCTCGGCAACGACAAGGGTGTCGTCCGCTGGCTGGAGCGAAAGGCGAACTGAGGTTCTTTTGGATCGCTGCCCCGTTCGGATCCGGGCCAGCGTCACTTTCGGTCACGGGTGGCAACTAGACTGCTACCGCTCGGGAAACTGGCTCCGAGTTGAGAACTGCTAGTACCTCCCCGGCCTCGCAGCCACTGCCTGGTCCCACCAGCAACAGAAGTCTCCGCGCATCTGAGCAGGAGATTTCGACAAGGCTCACAGGAGCACCGGTGACCGATGAGCGTCAGGCGTTGACCGCTCAGCGGGAGATACTCGCGCGGATCGCTCCCGGCACGCCGCTTCGCGAGGGCCTGGAGCGCATCCTGCGGGGTCGGACCGGTGCGTTGATCGTGCTGGGCTACGACGCGGGCGTCGAGGCGATCTGCGACGGCGGATTCCGGCTCGACGTCGAATACTCGGCGACCAGGCTGCGCGAACTGTCCAAGATGGACGGTGCCGTCGTCCTGAACGACGATGCCAGCAGAATTCTGAGAGCCAATGTCCAACTGATGCCCGCTGCGGGCATTCCGACCGTCGAGTCCGGCACCCGACATCGGACGGCCGAGCGGGTGGGTCTGCAGACCGGCCTTCCGGTGGTCGCCGTCAGCCATTCCATGTCGATCATCAGCCTGTATTTCGGCGGCGTGCGCCATGTGGTGGCGGAGCCGTCGACCATCCTCGGCAGGGCGAATCAGGCGCTCGCCACTCTCCAGCGCTACAAAACCAGACTGGACGAGGTCACCGCATCGCTTTCGGCCCTCGAGATCGAGGACTTCGCCACCCTGCGCGACGCCATGATGGTGCTGCAGCGCCTGCTGATGGTGCGCCGGATTGCGGACGAACTCACCAGCAGCGTCATCGAACTCGGCACCGACGGCCGCCTGCTTGGCCTGCAGCTCGACGAGTTGGTGAGTGGCACCGAGGAGATGCGCGAACTCCTGATTCGCGACTACCTGCCGCCCGACGATGCAGATCGGGACGTGCAGGACGTCGTCGCGGGACTACGCCGGCTGGGCGAGACCGAAATACTCGATTTGGTCGCGGTGGGCAGAACCCTCGGCTATTCCGGAACATCGGACCAGCTCGAGGCGCCGACCAGCCCTCGAGGTTACCGTCTGCTCGCCGGGATCCCACGGGTGCCCCCAGTCATCCTGGACCGTTTGATCGTTCACTTCGGCAATCTGCAGGGGTTGCTGGCGGCGACAGCCGCCGATCTGCAACTGGTCGATGGTGTGGGTGAAAGTAGGGCCCGGGTAGTCCGCGAGGGCCTGTCACGGCTTGCCGAGTCGTCCATCGTCGACAGGTACGGCGCTCCGCTGTAACTCGGCCCGCGCCGGCCCGTCCGTTCTGGCCGGCTCACCTCCACCTGCTCACGGTCACCGGCTCCTCGCCACCGGCTCATGGTCAGCCGGCGCACGGTTACCAGATGATGGTCACCAGACGATCGTCACCAGGTGATGGTCACCGGCTCAGATCACAACCGTGCTCAGCTGGGAGTGCTCAGCTGCGGTGTCGCCCCGGCGGAATCGCAGTTGCCGGCCGGCCGTCAGTCGATCGCCAGTGGCACCGGTTTCGCGTGTAGCGAGCCGAGGTCGGCACGCACCTGGTACCGCCCGGCAGGCACCTGCTTTCGCGCGGCCGCGCAACCGGGGTTCGAGGTCGTACCTGCCCATTTCACGTCATACGGCACGCTCTGTCCGGCCGCCAGCGTGCGCACATCGGTGCCCTCGCCGGGATAGCAGTCGGTCGTCGACCACACCCGCGTGCCGGCCCGCGTGTAGACCGTGAACACCTGCAACGACCCGGACAGGTCGCGGGTGCAGCTGACGTTGCCCACGTTCGTCACCGAGATTCTAAAGACCGGATGGTCACCGACCGGGTAGCTCGGAGCTCCCGTCGTCACTGTGAGAGTCAGGTCAGAATCCGCGCAGAGCAACCGGCCCTTGGCGTCCGTGCTCGGAGCCAGCTGCGACGTCGGTCCGCTGGGCGGCTTGGACGGTGCGGGGACCTTTCCAGGCGTGGGTTCAACGCCGGAGCTGCGGACGGGCGACCCCTTGACCGGCGCCGCCGCGGCAGGAGACGTCGCGGCCCGGGAAGTCGCGGCAGGAGGCGTCGCCACTGGGGCCGCCGCCGCTGGGGTCGTCGCGGCCGCAGGGGGCGCCGTCGTGGCGAGCGCCGTCTTCGCCGGGGTCGGCTTGGCGGGCGAGGTCGCGGCCGGAGTCAGTCCGGCCGGCGATGTCCCGGCTGGAGTGGTCCTGGAAGTCGGGGTCGCGGCCGCGGTCGGCTTGGCAGGCGACGTCGCGGTCGGCTTGGCAGGCGACGTCGCGGCCGGCCTGGCAGGCGACGTCGCGGCCGGCCTGGCAGGCGACGCCGCGGCAGACGACGTTCCGACAGCAGGCGCGGGAGTGGAGTCGACCGCCGGCCCGCTCGCGCCGAGCTGCGTCGCCATTGATCCCGGTGAAACGGTTCTGGACGCCAGTACTCCGGTCAGCGTGGGCATTGCTGATGCGTTCGCTGCCGCTGTGCTGCCGCTCGACCTGATGGGGTTTCCTCTTGATCGACTCGCGATGATGAATATCACGCCGATCAGGGCCGCGACTGCGGCGACGATGACGATGACCCGGCGAAGCCAGTAAACCCTCGGTGGACGAGGACCGACAGGATGCATCACGAGGGCAACGGTAATCTGCGCTGACGGTAAATTCTTGGAAGCAGGGCCGGAACGGTCTGGTTCAGAACTTGGTCCGAGTCAGCTCAGACCAGCCAAGCATCGAAAGGACGCAATGACTGCGATCGAGGAACTGTTGCACCGCAACGAGTCCAAAGCGACGTCGCACCCGTACTGGGTCGGGCCCAGCCCGACGATGGAAATCGCTGTGGTGCTCTGCATGGATGCCAGGGTCGACGCACACGCTGCGTTCGGATTGACACCTGGTGAGGCGCACCTGATCCGCAACGCCGGCGGGGTGGTCACCGATGATGTCATCCGGTCGTTGGCGATTTCGCAACACGCGTTGGGAACCGTCGAGGTGATGATCGTTCATCACACCGACTGCGGATTGGCGCGCCTGGAGGAGGACACCTTTCGAGAACAGTTGGCGCAATACGCGGGATACCGGCCAACCTGGGCCGTGCAGGCTTTCAAGGACCCACATGATTCGGTCCGCGAATCTTTACGTCGAGTTCGCGAGTCGCCATTCTTGATCCACACGCACGAAGTCCGCGGATTCATCTTCGATGTGAAGACCGGACTTCTGGAAGAGGTGTACGCCGATTGAGTGAGGTGCTTTCGGCTGCGCAGCCGGACAGCCCGCCGACGGTGGCCACCGCTCTGGAGCCGGACAGCCTGTTGCGCTATTTCTCCGACCACGGACGAGACCTGCCCTGGCGGCGGCCGGATGCCGGCCCATGGGCTGTATTGGTCAGTGAATTCATGCTGCAGCAGACACCGGTCGTCCGCGTCCTGCCCGTCTTCGACAGCTGGATGCGTCGTTGGCCGGCCCCCGCCGAGCTGGCCGCAGATTCGCCGGGCAACGCAGTTCGCGGATGGGGCCGACTGGGCTATCCGCGGCGAGCGCTGCGCCTGCATGCCGCCGCGACTGCGATCAGCAACGACCACGACGGCGACGTGCCGAACACTGTCGAGACGCTGTTGACGCTGCCCGGCGTCGGCGAGTACACGGCCAGGGCGGTCGCGGCCTTCGCCTTCGGAACCAGAACGCCGGTGGTGGACACGAACATCCGCCGGGTGCTGTCCAGATCGGTCCGCGGGGTGGACAGCGTCCGGGAACCTGCGACCGCCATCGACCGCCGGGAGTTGGCAGCGCTGCTGCCGAGCCAACCCCGTGTCGCCGCCCGATTCTGCGCCGCAGTCATGGAGCTCGGCGCCCTGGTGTGTACTGCCGGCAGTCCCCGCTGCCATGAGTGCCCGATCGCGCGCCGCTGCGCCTGGAAGGCCGCCGGATACCCCACGGTCGCGCCACGGCGCCCGGTGCAGGGGTGGGCCGGCACGGATCGTCAGGTACGTGGGCGCATACTCGCCCTGCTCCGTGATGATGCCGATCCACTGCCGCCAACCGTTGTCGACGCGGTGTGGCCGCAGGACTCGCAACGGGAGCGTTGCGTCGCCTCGCTGATCAGCGACGGCCTTGCTGTTCGGCTGATCGACGGCTCGCTGGCACTGCCCGATTAAGAAGGGGCCGAGCCCCGACCGCTCCGACGAAAACCTGTTCGCCTGCACCCATGGTCGCGTCCGGACGACTCAGGCCCGGCCCGCTGCTGCGGGGCCGGGCCTGAGTTCTCGAACGGGCCTTACTTACGACGCGCTCACTCCTTTTCGAAGCTGATTCCCGGTCCTTCGACCGCGAGAGCTGCCACCGAATCGGGAATGTCGGACGGACGTGGAACACCGACGAAGGTGAACTCCTTGTCCGCGTTCGGAATGGCAATGCCGTCCGTGGACTCCTTCACGTCCACCAGGACGATCTGGCCCGGCTTGATCTCGTCGAACAGGATCTTCTCGGAAAGCTTGTCCTCGATCTCGCGCTGGATCGTTCGCCGCAGCGGACGGGCACCCAGCACCGGATCGAAACCGCGCTCGCCGAGCAAGGTCTTGGCGGCGTCCGTGACCTCGAGGCCCATGTCCTTGTTCTTCAACGCTCCTTCGACGCGCTTGAGCATCAGGTCGACCATCGTCATGATCTGCTCGGTCGTCAACTGGTGGAAGACGACCACGTCATCGATGCGGTTGAGAAACTCCGGCCGGAAATGACGCTTCAGCTCGTCATTGACCTTCGCCTTCATCCGCTCGTAGTTGGACGCCTCGCCGCCCTGGGAAAAGCCCATGCCGACCGCCTTGGAGATGTCCTGCGTCCCGAGGTTCGATGTGAAGACGATGACGGTGTTCTTGAAATCCACCGTCCGACCCTGGCCATCGGTCAGCCGCCCGTCCTCCAACACCTGCAGCAACGTGTTGTAGATGTCGGGGTGAGCCTTCTCGATCTCATCGAACAGGACCACCGAGAACGGCTTGCGGCGGACCTTTTCGGTGAGTTGACCACCCTCTTCGTAGCCGACGTATCCGGGAGGGGCACCGAAGAGCCGCGACGCGGTGTACCGGTCGTGGAACTCGCCCATGTCGACCTGGATCAGGGCGTCCTCGTCCCCGAACAGGAACTCGGCGAGCGCCTTCGTCAACTCGGTTTTGCCGACCCCGGACGGGCCGGCGAAGATGAACGAACCGGAGGGCCGCTTCGGGTCCTTCAAACCGGCTCTGGTGCGCCGAATCGCCTGCGAGACCGCCTTGACTGCCTGATCCTGGCCGATGATCCGCTTGTGCAGCTCATCTTCCATCCGCAGCAGCCGGGAGGTCTCTTCCTCGGTCAGCTTGAAGACCGGGATGCCGGTCCAGTTGGCCAGCACCTCCGCGATCTGCTCGTCGTCGACCTCGCTGACGACATCGAGGTCGCCGTCCTTCCACGCCTTCTCGCGTTCGGCCTTCTTGGTGAGCAACTGCTTCTCGGTGTCCCGGAGGGCAGCGGCCTTCTCGAAGTCCTGGGAGTCGATGGCCGACTCCTTGTCCCGACGGACATTTGCCAGCTTGTCGTCGAAGTCCCGCAGGTCCGGCGGCGCAGTCATCCGGCGGATGCGCATCCGGGCGCCGGCCTCGTCGATCAGATCGATCGCCTTGTCCGGCAGGAACCGGTCGTTGATGTACCGGTCGGCCAGCGTGGCCGCGGCCACCAGCGCCTCGTCGGAGATGGTGATCCGGTGGTGCGCCTCGTACCGGTCGCGCAATCCCTTGAGAATTTCGATGGTGTGGGCGACCGTCGGTTCGCCGACCTGGATCGGCTGGAAACGCCGCTCCAACGCTGCATCCTTCTCGACGTGCTTGCGGTACTCGTCCAAGGTGGTGGCGCCGATCGTCTGCAGCTCACCACGGGCCAGCATCGGCTTGAGGATGGAAGCTGCGTCGATGGCACCTTCGGCGGCGCCGGCACCCACGAGTGTGTGCAGCTCGTCGATGAACAGGATGATGTCGCCGCGGGTGCGAATCTCCTTGAGAACCTTCTTCAGCCGCTCCTCGAAGTCGCCGCGATAGCGCGAACCCGCCACCAACGACCCCAAGTCCAGCGTGTAGAGGTGCTTGTCCTTCAGGGTCTGCGGCACGTCACCACGGATGATCGCCTGGGCAAGCCCCTCGACGACCGCCGTCTTCCCGACGCCGGGTTCACCGATCAGCACCGGGTTGTTCTTGGTGCGACGAGACAGCACCTGCATGACCCGCTCGATTTCCTTCTCCCGGCCGATGACCGGATCGAGCTTGCCTTCACGGGCGGACTGGGTCAGGTTGCGGCCGAACTGGTCCAGGACCAGAGAAGTCGACGGAGTCCCCTCGGACCGACCGCCTTCCGCGGCAGCCGTCTCCTTGCCCTGGTACCCCGAGAGCAACTGCAGTACCTGCTGACGGACGCGGTTGAGGTCGGCGCCGAGCTTCTGCAACACCTGGGCGGCGACACCTTCGCCCTCGCGGATGAGACCGAGCAGGATGTGCTCGGTGCCGATGTAGTTGTGGCCCAGCTGGAGAGCCTCCCGGAGCGAGAGCTCGAGGACCTTTTTCGCGCGCGGAGTGAACGGGATGTGGCCGGACGGGGCCTGCTGGCCCTGACCGATGATCTCCTCGACCTGGGCCCGAACGCCTTCCAGCGCGATGCCCAGCGATTCGAGGGCCTTCGCGGCGACGCCCTCGCCCTCGTGGATGAGACCGAGCAGGATGTGCTCGGTCCCGATGTAGTTGTGGTTCAACATCCGGGCCTCTTCCTGGGCCAGGACAACCACGCGACGCGCTCTATCGGTGAATCTCTCGAACATGTGCACTCCTTACGAGCGTGCGCGGCAGGGAGATGGTCCTTTCCGTGATGATGTCGAAACGACGGATTCATCGCCGAACGAAACCATTCCGGACCGGATCGTCCGAGTCTAGTCGGGCCGGGAGCGTTGCTCTCGGCCTTCCTCGACCCACAGCCGACGTCCTGCGCACCAGGACCGCTATGTCTTCTCTAACGCTCCCCCTTCCTATGACGTTCCACCAGGGCAGGTCACTACGCCGAGGGCGAACACCGAGCGCGGTTCGGCGGCCTGGCACGCAGCGCCGGTCGGAAGAGCAGCGCCGGTCGGAAAAGTAGCGCCGAGGGAGTCAGCGGATGTCGGAAAAGCAGCGCCGAGGGAGTCAGCGGATGTCGGAAGAGCAGCGCCGGTCAGAGGAAGCGCGGGTCGGAAGAGCCGGCCGAGAAAGGCAGCGCCGAACCCGGAGCGCTGCGTCGCAGGGAACGCCAGCGACCCCCGGCCGACGTGGCAGGGGGTCGCGGCGGAACGGCTAGCGGACTGCAAACTCCGGACTGCGAGGCTCGAGGAACGGCTCAGCCGAGGTCGGAGCACCGACCCGCGGGCACGAACTCGATCAGTGCGCAGCTTCGAACGCATCGAGAACGGCGGCCGACAGGCGACCACGCTCGGAGACCTCCCAGCCGGCGGCGCGAGCCCACTCGCGAATGGCGGCGGTCTGCTCCCGGTCCGGGGCGGTGCGGGCGGTGGACCTGGCGGCCTTGGCCGGCTTCGCCTTTGCGCCGCGGGGACCCGCGACGCGGCGCCCACCGTCGATACGACGGGCGTTCGCGACATAGCCGGACAATGCGTCGCGCAGTTTCTTTGCATTCTTGTCGGTCAGGTCGATCTCGTAGTTGCCGCCATCCAGCGAGAATGCAACTGTCTCGGCTGCGGCTGAACCGTCAAGGTCATCAACAAGACTGACGGTGGTCATGGTTGCCATGAATTTTCCTCCTGATAGTGGCTGTCGCCCCGACAGGGCCGGTCGGCCGTTGAATCGTCAGTGGTGATCGTAGTTCACAAATGGCGCAGTTCTCAACACGACTGGCGATTGTTGGGCCAAGTTGTTGCGTTTCTTGTTTCCGTGCCGATCGCCCTTCAACAACTGGAGACGCTCGGCCGCGACGGGAATGTCGAACCGATCCTTGCGAATCAGTCCCCAGGACGAACGAACGGGAACAAGATGGTCTCTCTGATTCCCAAACCGGTCAGTGCCATCAACAACCGGTCAACACCCATACCCATCCCGCCGGCCGGTGGCATCCCGTATTCCATGGCTCGCAGAAAATCCTCGTCCAGCGCCATGGCTTCGACGTCGCCCATACCAGCGAATCGCGCCTGATCGACAAAGCGCTCCCGCTGCACGACCGGATCGACCAACTCGGAATATGCGGTCGCGGTTTCGATACCGCGGATGTAGAGATCCCACTTTTCCGCAAGTCCGGGACTGTGCCGGTGACCCCTTGTCAGCGGCGAGGTCTCCGCCGGGAAATCGCGAACGAAGGTTGGCTGCACCAGGCTTTCGACAACCAGGGCTTCGAACAACTCCTCGGCAAGTTTGCCGGGTCCGTAGTGCGCAGCGACCGCGACGTCGAACTTCTCCGCCAACTCCATCAGGCGTGACATCGGCGTCGCGACATCCACGTGCTCGCCAAGAGCGTCGGACAGTGAGCCGAACAAGGTAATGGCGGCCCATTCACCACCGAGATCGAATGCCGAGCCGTCCACGTGCGTGACGGTGGTGGAGCCGAAGACGGCGATCGCCGCGTTCTGGATCAAGGTGCGGGTCAGTTCCGCCATGCCGTTGTAGTCCGTATAGGCCTGATACGTTTCGAGCATCGCGAACTCCGGCGAGTGTGAGGAATCCGCGCCCTCGTTCCGGAAGTTGCGATTGATCTCGAAGACCCGGTCGATACCCCCGACCACGCACCTCTTCAGATACAGCTCAGGTGCGATTCGCAGGAACAGCTCCATGTCCATGGCATTCATGTGTGTTCGAAACGGCCTCGCCGCGGCGCCTCCGTGCAACACCTGCAACATCGGGGTCTCGACTTCCAAGAAGTTCCGACCGTGCAGGGTGTCCCGCAGCGAACGGTTCACCAACGCGCGCTCCTCCACGTTGCGCCGGGCCTGTGGACGGACGATCAGGTCCACATACCTTTGCCGGACGCGGTTTTCCTCCGACAACGGCTTGTGCGCCACCGGTAGGGGCCGCAGCGACTTGGCCGCCAACTGCCACGAATCGGCCAGCACACTGAGCTCGCCGCGCCGGGAAGCGATCACCTCACCGGTCGCAAAAAGATGGTCGCCGAGATCCACATCCGATTTGAATGCGGCCAACGACTCCGGCCCGACCGAGGCCAGCGATACCATCACCTGCATTTCCGTGCCCGTATCCCCGGCGCCACCCTCGCGGAGGGTGACGAAACACAATTTGCCGGAGTTCCGCAGGAAGATGACGCGACCGGTGACGCCGACCACCTTTCCGGTATGGACATCGGGCTCGAGATCGGGGAACTCGGCGCGAAGCTCGGCCAGACCCGTAGTGCGGGCGACCCCGACCGGGTAGGGATCAATTCCTTCGCTCAACATTCGAGTGCGCTTCTCACGGCGAACTCGCATCTGTTCGGGCAGGTCTTCGGTGTTGGCGCCCTCTTCTGGACCGCCGGATACAGAGCTCACAGTCGTCAAGGATACGTTGCCGGCAGCGGCGCGCACTCCGGCGTGCGCGCGGGCCGACGGTGGTGAAACGCCTTCTTCGCTACCGAGCGGGCGCCGAACCGGAAACTTTCGAGGGACAATAAGTCGGTGCGATCGACCTCGATACCAATGGGCATCATTTCTGCCGGAGCGCCAAGAATCACCAAGAAAGTGCCCATTCCGGGAACCGACGTCGTTCTGGCGAGGTCGGAATGGACTGCGATGCAGGAGCGCCATCACCAGGACGTAGACTCCCTGACTTCCGATCACCGATCGAGAACGTCGGTGGGTCGCGCCCATCCTGTCGAAGATTTTCTGTTCACGTATTACTCGCTTCGTCCTGCTGCACTGCGCCGCTGGCACCCAGGCGCCGGTATCGCTCTGCTCGACGCGGCGGAGCGTTCCGACTGGCGATTTCACCGGGTCGTAGAAGTGTCACCAGGTCCGACGACCGCGGTGACGGCCGACGCGGATCGCTTCTGCGCCGAGCGCGGTCCAAGTGTGCAGTTCATCCGCCGACTTCTGAGCAACACCAGTCGCGCGACCCTCCAGCTCGGCTGCTTCGGCCTGCACGAGTGGTCGATGGTGTTCCAGGTCGATCAGCCCCGCCATGACAGCTGGCCGCTTCGGCTGGGCCGGCAGGGCACCGATGACGTCGTGCGTGAGAATCAAATTCGCTGTTCGCATTTCGATGCTTTTCGGTTCTTCACGCCGGCCGCCCGACCAAAGAACCTCCTCGCCCCTGACCTCGAGTCGCGGGACCGAATGGAACAGCCCGGGTGTCTGCACGCATCGATGGACCTGTACAAGTGGGCGTACCGCCTGTTGCCGATCGTGTCCAGCGGCCTGCTGTTGGACTGCTTCAGCCTCGCCAAGCGGATTCGAGAAGTGGACATGCGGGCGTCGCCCTATGATCTCAGCGAACTCGGCTATCGTCCCATTCCCATCGAGACACCGAGCGGAAAGGCGGAATATGTTGCGGCTCAGCGAGATTTCGCAACGGCCGGGCAAATCATCCGGACGCGTCTGATCGACGAACTGGATCGGGCCTTCGGCGCTGAGTGCGACTGATCGCTCGTCCGGTTCCCCGTCTGGAGCTGGCGCGAGGTCAGTCCTCGGCGCGACGGCGGCGGCGGGGAGCGCCATCGGCAGCGCCGTAGGCAGCCACCAGACGGGCCACCGAAATGCCGTCGGTGTGCCCCTGTTCGATCTCCGGCGCGAGTAGGTCCGCCGTCGGCTCAGCTGCGGCCCGCGGTTCTACGGAGGACGTTCCTGCGACCGGCGCTTCTGCGGAAGTTGTTGCTGCGGCGAATGATTTCGAACCCGGTCGGTTCGAGATTGACGCTTCCCCGGCGGCATCGCCCGCTCGAATGGCCGCCGACCGGACTTGGCCGAGGGTAGGACCGGCTGCTGCTCGGGCGCTGTCGGTGGGATCGAGGACTGTGCCCTCGACAGCGAACGGTTTCCGTCCCAGCGGATCGGGCAGGTCGAGCGGATCAGGGAGTCCGTCGACCGCATCGATCACGGAGGATGAGAACGGTCGCGCACCGCTGACGAATATGTTCTTCGGAAATTGCACGGTGTCGTCGTCCCGAACGGCATGCTGCTCCTCCGATTCGGCCTCCGGAACGATCCGACTCTGCGCTCCACGATGAACTGGGAGGGCTGCGCCGCCCTGGGCGCCCTGGAGCTCGTCGGCAGAAACGGTTCCGCTCTCGAGTTGACCCGGCCCACCCCTTCCGTCATTCCTGCTTCGACCGCTGACCCCCACTTGCCGAACCCTGCTCGACTCTGCCGACAACGTCATCCGTTCGAAGTGCAGATCCCCGTCCAGCAATCCGGAGAACGTCGTGTTGAGCCGGTGCAATTGTTCCTGCAACTGCGCAAGTTCGGCACCGTGGCGATTGTCGGCCCCTTTCCGTGCTTCCTCGGTGACGGCGACGTCGTGTTCACGCCGAGCACTGATCTCCCGTTGCAATTCCAGTTGATAGGTGAGCTTGCCCTCCTGCGTGCGGGATTCCGCCGCCTGAACGTCTCTGCGCGACCAGGCCAAGGCGAAGGCGCCGATCAGCGCGGCCCACACCCCCAGCACGTCGCCCAACCGCAGCCAGGCCACCTGGACCGAGACCGCCGCCAGCGCAGTGGCCGTTGCCGCCAGCACGAAGGCGAGCCCCAACCACATTCGCAAGCCGACTGGTAACGCCCCTCGACGCGGACGGTTGTCGACGGGAGTCATGGCCAGAAGGTTACCGGGGCCCATAGCCGTCGGGCCGCCGAACTGCGCCGCCGGCGAGGCCGAGCGATTCACCCGCTGCGCCGCAGGTGTCGACCGCGGTCGGCCGGCAGCTGATCGGGCTACCTGTCGAACGCTGCACAGCGTTCTCAGCGAGAGCTGGAATTGCTGCCCTCCGGATCCGATGGCGCCCGACAACAAAATTCCAGATACAACGCACCGAGCAACATCACGGCAGCGCCGGCGAGCCCCACCGCACCGGTGGCCGTATCCGAACGGGCCGCGGTGATCATGTCGGAGTCGGGAACCACGTACACCAGCAGCCCGATCCAGAGCCCGGCCAGAGCTGCGCCGGCCAGGGCGGTCGCCTTGGCAGTCATCACAGCTCGCGCGGCGGTCAAGGGCGGGACCGGCGGCTTGTCCCGGCCGGATCCGCTCGACCGGTCAGCCTGGATCCGCGCGCGCAACCCGTGACCGAAGATGGCCTCGGCCACTCCGAGCACGGCAGCGGCCAGCCCGGCCAATCGCGGCAACGGCGGAATCCGGCCATAGTTGAACCGCACCAGAAGGTAACCCAGAACTGCACACACCACTGCGACCGCGACGAGGTCGCGCGGTCGGGTCGGACCCATCCGGTCAGCAGGCGGCAGGCGGCGCTCAGCCGACATGTCCGACCACCGCCAGATCGCCGACATCCAGATCGGCCAGCAGCTCGGCGATCGGCCCATACCCGGGCAGTGCTGCGTTTGGCTCGATCTCCTGCCACGGCAAGAGCACGAACGCCCGCTCGTGCGCCCGCGGATGGGGCAGGGTGAGCTCCGGATCCGCGGAGACGATGCCGTCGACCACGATCACATCCACATCCAGAGTTCGTGGTCCCCAGCGCACCCCGCGCACCCGCCCGGCCGCACTCTCGAGCTGCCGGGCAACCTCGAGCCAGCCCCGCGGATCGGGATCGGTCCGCTCGGCCAGCACGGCGATGTTGTAGAAGTCGTCCTGCGGCACCGGCCCCCAAGGCGGCGTGCGGTACACCGACGACACCCGGAGGACGTCGGATGCAAGCGCAGCAACGGCATCGGCCAGATGCTGCCGCCGATCCCCGAGGTTGGACCCCATCGACAGCACGGCGCGACTCACACCGCGCCCGAACGTTTCGTCGAACGGCGAATCGTCACCGCGACATCGGCAAAATCCAGAGGTATCGGGGCCGCCGGTTTGTGCACCGTCACCTCGACCGCGTGCACCGGATACGACCGCAGAACGGCGTCTGCGATCTCTGCCGCGACCGCCTCGATCAAATCCCGCGGCGGACCGGCCACGATGTCGGCGGCCAACTGCGCCAGCTCGCCGTAGTTGACCGTGGCCGTCAGGTCGTCGGTCGCAGCTGCCAGGGTCAGTTCCAACCACACCGTGATGTCGACGACGAATTGCTGCCCGTTCCGCTTCTCGGACTCGAAGACACCGTGGTGGCCGTACAGGTTCAGGCCGGTCAGCGTGATGCGATCAGCCATTCTCGATCTCTCCTGGTTTCTCGACGTCGAAGGTCGAACCGGGAGCGTGCGCCACGACCATCCCGAGGGGCTCGGCGCGGCCCGACCCGCTGGAGCCGGAACCGTCCTGATCGGTGCGGCCATCCCCGGGTTGCCGGTATTCCGCGAGTACTTCGAGCGCATCCCTGGTAGGTCGAGGTTCATGCACCCGAACGGCCCAAGCGCCCGACCGGGCGGCCAGGAGCGAGACAGCAGCCGTAGCCGCCTCCCGGCCAGGAGGGGGACGCAACTCACCAACGCGATCGGTCAACAGCTGGCCGAGGAACCGCTTTCTGGACGCGCCCACGAGCACCGGAAACCCGAGGCGGATCACAGCGTCCAGGCGGCGCAGCAGCTCCCAGTTGTGGTCGGCGTTCTTCGCGAACCCCAGTCCCGGATCGAGGATCAAGCTCCGCTCGTCCACCCCGGCCGCCAGCGCCCTCTCGACCTGCACCATCAACTCCGCCGACACCTCTGCAACCACATCGCCGTAATCAGCCTGCTCCTGCATGTGCGCGCTGTGACCGCGCCAGTGCATCAGGATCCACGGCGCGCCCGATGCGGCAACCACCTCCGCCATCGCCGAGTCCGCCTGTCCGCCGGAGACGTCGTTCACGATCAGCGCCCCGGCCCGTAGCGCGGCGTCCGCCACCTGCGACCGGGTGGTGTCCACCGAGCAGGGGATGCCTTGTGCACTCAAGGCGCGGATCACCGGGACCACCCGAGCGGCCTCTGTCTCTGCATCGACCCGATGGGCGCCCGGGCGGGTCGATTCACCGCCGACATCCACCACGTCCGCCCCTTGCCGAGCCAGTTCCTCACCGCGGCCGATGGCGGCATCGGTGTGCAGCCACCGGCCGCCGTCGGAGAACGAGTCGGGCGTCACGTTCAGCACACCGAAGACCCAGGCTCTGGGCCCAGCGACCGGGTACAGCGTCGGCATCGATCTCACCGACCCGTGATCAGACTCATCGCCTCGGCGCGGGTGCTCGCCCGGGTCTGGAAGATCCCTCGAACCGCGGAGGTGGTGGTGATCGCCCCTGGTTTACGAATGCCGCGCATCGCCATGCACAGATGCTCGGCCTCGATGACGACGATCACTCCGGCCGGCTCCAGCCGCTTGACCAGCGCTTCCGCCACCTGGGTTGTCAGCCGTTCCTGGACCTGCGGACGCTTGGAGTAGCCCTCCACCACGCGGGCGAGCTTGGACAACCCGGTCACCTTGCCGTCCCGACCCGGAATGTAACCGACGTGCGCAGAACCGAAGAACGGCACCAAATGGTGCTCACAGGTCGAATACATCGGAATGTCCCGGACCAACACCATCTCAGAATGGTTTTCGGCGAAGACGGTGGCGAGCACCTCGTCGGGATCGGTGTACAGGCCGCCGAACTGTTCGGCGTACGCCCGTGCCACCCGAGCAGGAGTGTCCTTCAAACCGTCCCGATCCACGTTCTCGCCGATTCCGATCAACAGCTCACGAACAGCAGCTTCCACCCGCGGTTGATCGAAGCTGGGCCGGAAGTCCGCCGTCACCTGCGCTGATCGCCCGGCGGCGCCCACGGGTCGATGGGTCCATCCTGATTGCGCTGACCTTGCTCACCTTGATCTCGGGTACCCGGTGCGCGGTCGCGGGGCGGTTCCGGAGCGCGATGACCACCGGTCTGCGAAGAGGGCCGGCCGGATCGGCCGCTCTGCTGCCCAGGGGCGGACTGGGCCGGGCCGTTGGGATAGCCGTTCGCAACCCACCCGTTACCGGGCAGCGGCGCCAGCGGTCCCGGCAGCACACCGCCGGTCCAGTTCGACGGCTGCCCGGTTGCCTGCTGCGGGTTGTACTGCGTCGAACCGGGATACGGATACCCACCGGCCGGCGCTCCGACCTGCGGCTGGGGATAGGGATAGACCTGACCGCCGGGTCCGCCGTTGGTCCCGTGAACGCCGTTGCTGCCGGGGCCGCCGTTGGCTGCGGGACCGCCGTTGCTGCCGGGACCGCCGTTGGCTGCGCCGACCGGGACCGGCGCCTTCTGGAGCGCCGGCGGTGGCCACGGTTCCCCGCGTTCGACGGCCAGTTCACCTGGCGTCTTGATCGGTGGCCGATCCGAAGGTGTGCGCTGACCCCAATCGTCGAAAGTGGTGATGCGCGGCCGCTTCACCACGGAGGAGAAGAGGATCTGCAGATCCTTCCGGTCCAACGTCTCCCGCTCGAGCAGCTTCGATGCCAGCTCGTCCAGAACGTCCCGGTATTCGTTGAGGACCGACCACGCCTCGGTGTGCGCCGCCTCGATCAGGGCTCGCACCTCGCCGTCGATCTCGGATCCGACCTCGATCGAGTAGTCCGGCGAATGTCCGTAGGTGCGGCCGAGGAACGGCTCATCGTCGCCGGTGCCGTACTTGACAGCACCCAGCTTGGCGGACATGCCATATTCGGTGACCATGGCGCGAGCGATCTTGGTCGCCTGGGCGATGTCGGACGATGCGCCTGTCGTGGGTTCGGCGAAGACGAGTTCCTCGGCGGCGCGGCCACCAAGGGCCATCACCAGCCGGGCGATCATCTCGGAACGGGTCATCAAACCCTTGTCGTCCTCGGGCACCACCAGGGCGTGGCCACCGGTGCGTCCGCGCGGCATGATCGTCACCTTGTAGACCGGCTCCAGGTCGGGCATCGCCCACGCCGCAAGCGCGTGGCCTCCCTCGTGGTACGCGGTGATCTTGCGTTCCTTCTCGGAGATGATCTTGCCCTTGCGGGCCGGCCCGCCGACCACCCGGTCGACGGACTCCTCGAGCGCTGCATTGGTGATCTGCGTGCCGTGGGTACGTGCCGTCAGCAGCGCGGCCTCGTTGATCACGTTGGCCAGATCTGCGCCGGACATACCGACCGTCCGCTTCGCCAGCGGCAGGAAGTCGACGTCCTGGGCGAACGGCTTGCCCTTGGAATGCACCGCGAGAATCGCCTGTCGACCCTTGAGATCGGGCTGCCCAACCGGGATCTGGCGGTCGAAACGGCCGGGACGGAGCAACGCCGGATCCAGGATGTCGGGCCGGTTGGTGGCCGCGATGAGGATGATGCCGCCCTTGGTCTCGAACCCGTCCATCTCCACCAGCAGCTGGTTCAAGGTCTGCTCGCGCTCGTCGTGACCGCCGCCCATTCCGGCCCCGCGGTGCCGGCCGACGGCATCTATCTCGTCGACGAAGATGATGGCCGGTGAATTGGCCTTCGCCTGCTCGAACAGATCGCGAACCCGCGAAGCCCCGACTCCGACGAACATCTCCACGAAGTCCGATCCGGAAATCGTGTAGAACGGCACACCGGCCTCACCGGCCACCGCGCGGGCCAACAGGGTCTTTCCGGTCCCGGGCGGCCCGTACAGCAGCACACCTTTGGGGATCTTCGCCCCCAGCGCCTGGTAGCGGGCCGGATTCTGCAGGAAGTCCCGGATCTCGTCGAGTTCCTCGACCGCCTCGTCGGCGCCGGCGACATCGGTGAACTTCGTCTGCGGCATGTCCTTGTTGAGCAACTTGGCCTTCGACTTGCCGAAGGAGAGGACCTTGTTGCCACCGCCCTGCGCGTTGTTCATCATCCAGAGCAGGAAGAGCAGGATCAAACCGATGGGGATCAGGTAGATGAGCAGGGAGAAGAGGCTGGACCCGCTCGTGACCTGCGTGTCGTAGGTGTCGGTCTTGGCCTTCTGGACGGCCTGGAAGACGTCGTCGGAAGCCGCGTCCGGGTACAGCGCGTACATCTGGCTGGTGCCGTCGACCGGGCTCTTCAGGTCCAACCGGACCCGCTGCTCCTTGTCGTCGATGATCGCCTTGTTCACGTTGCCGCTCGACAGCTGGGAGAGCACCACGGAGGTCGGCTCTGTCTTGTAGTTCCTGGTGTCGTCCGACAGGTAGGAGTACATGAGGTAGAGCACGACTGCGACAGCTATCCACAGCAGAGGTGAGCGGATCAGGCGCTTACGGTCCATGTGGCGTTCGGCCGCAGGCGGCCTCCACCCTTTCTCCAGAAATCGGACGTGCAGAAGACGGACGTCGCAGACGCCCCGGCCGGGAAGGAATCCCCGCCCGATCTGCAACGCACGCGTAGACGATTCTCAGGGGCCGTGTCCGTTGTTCCGAACTGTTCCGAACGACCGGGTACCAAGCTGTACCGGAGCGGAGTAGATCGACGGATTCGCGGGGCGCGACCAGTACGTTGAGCGTACCGCGCACCCGAATGGTTCCCCGCGTCTTCCGCCGAGGGCGTGAAACCCGCCCTGAGCAGCAGGAACCGTTCCGCTCGATGGCCGACCCGGCCCGCTCCGGTCAGCTGTACATGTGCTCGCCGAGCAGGCCGACGAATGGCAGGTCCCGGTATCTCTCGTTGAAGTCCAGCCCGTACCCGACGACGAAATCGGTGGGGATGTCGAAGCCCACATATTTGACCTGGACGTCGACCTTGACCGCTTCAGGTTTGCGCAGCAGTGCCACGATGTCGATGGAGGCCGGTCCTCGGGTCTGCAGGTTCTTCTGCAACCACGACAAGGTGAGTCCGGAGTCGATGATGTCCTCGACGATGACCACCCTTCGGCCGGTGATGTCTCGATCCAGGTCCTTGAGGATTCGCACGACGCCCGATGACGAGGTGGCCGAACCGTACGAGCTGACCGCCATGAACTCCAGTTCCGAGGGGATGGGGAGCGCTCTCGCGAAGTCGGTGACGAACATCACCGCGCCCTTGAGCACACACACCAGCAATGGCGGAGTGTTCCCGGTGTGATCTGCAGCGACGGCCGCAGCGAGTTGCTTGATCTTCGCCGCCAACACCTCTGCGGGGATCAGGGTGGCAGCCAATTCGCCCAGATAACCGTGTGGCACGCCCGGGTCGGCATCCCCGGGTCCTTGCCTCACGGCATCCTCGGAACTCAGAACAGTCGTCAAAGCTGTGGTTGCCGGGATGCCGGACACACGTCTCCCCAAGATGAGTGGGATCCGCAGTCGACGCACCGGCGGACCGATTTGATCGCGACCACCGACGGCGGTCCTGTCCCAGCCTGCCATTGCGCGCAGGTCGTCGTCCACCGGGGAACGTACCGGCTCGCTTCCGGCTGCGGGAACTCATCCGGCTCGCCTCCGGATGCGCTCCGTCCGCCCTGCCCGGGCTCACTGCGCCGGAACCGCTCGCAGCATGCTGCCCGTTCGAACCGCATCCATCGCTCCGGGGAGCCTGACCGCACCGAAGTGCCGCCGACCCATGGCCAGCGCATCCAACCGGAACAGGTGGTCGGCGGACAGTGCCTTCGCGCCGATTGCGCCGGCCCAGGCCCGCAGCGCCCGGCGCCGCAGCGCCACTGGGTGCTGGGACAGGCCGGCCAGGTCCACCACCCCGCCGGCCTCCCATACCTGCGCGAGCACCCGGGCAGCCAGGAAGTCCAATGCCTCCAGGTCTTCGGCCAGCAGCTGCGCGGTACGGGCCAGAGCCGGCGTCACCCCACCCCCCAACACATCCTCCAGCAGCGGAAGCACTTCTTGCCGCAGTCGCACCCGGGTGAAGGCGGGATCGACGTTGTGCGGGTCGATCCAGAACTCGACCTGTGCCTCTCGACAGGCACTCTCGGTGTCGCTCCGGCGCAGGTTCAGCAGCGGTCGACCCCAAGGCCGTCGCCACGGGGTCATTCCGGCGACCGAACGAGGTCCGGAACCTCGGCCTAGACCGAGAAGCACCGTCTCGGCCTGGTCGTCGGCGGTATGCGCCAGCAGGGCAACCCCGCCACCTTCCGGGCGCAGCGCCTGGTAGCGGGCGCTCCTCGCGGCAGCCTCGAGGCCGCCGTCGGTTCCGACCGTCACCGCGACGATCCGCACCGTCCGGTACCCGAGCTGATGCAACTGTGCGGCGGTATCGATCGCGCGCTGCCCGGAGCCGTCCTGCAGTCGGTGGTCCACCGTGACGGCGTCGAGTCGGACTTCGTCGATCACACCGATGGCCCCGATGGCCAGTGCCAGGGAATCGGCGCCACCGGAGCAGGCGATCGTCACCGATACGCCCGGATCGGCAAAGTTCTCCATCCACCCGAGAACCGCTGCCCGGACCTTCTCGATGCTCATGCCGACGATCATCACCGAAACCCTCCGGGCGACAAAACTGCCCGGTCCAGGCCCGAACGGCTACAGGACCCGAGCGATCCAGCTGGCCGGATCGGTGGTCTCCGCCCGGGTCGGCAACGTCTGCGGAGAGGTCCAGATGGTGTTGAACGCCTCCATGCCGACCTCCTCGACCACCGTTGCGACGAAAGCGGCGCCCTTGACGTACTGCGCCAATTTCATATCCATGCCCAGCAGTGATCGCAGGATCCGATCGAACGGTCCCCGGCTGCGCATGCGACGGGCCGTGAACGATTCGCGAATGGCGCCCACCGATGGAATGACGACGGGTCCGACCGCGTCCATCACATAATCGGCGTGACCTTCGAGCAACGTCATGAAGGCCATCAACTGGTCGAAGACCACTCGCTGCTCAGGTGTCTGGATGGCCTCGATCCACGAGGACTTACCGCCGGCGCCGCCCTTCTGATTGCTCTTGAACCCGCCGACCAGCCGGCCGAGCAGCACGCCGGCATCGGTGTCCGCGGCCTCGCCGAACTCCCCGACCAGATTCTTGAAATGATCGCGCAACCAGGACACTGCGGTGAACTGCAGCCGATGGGTGCTCTCGTGCAGACACACCCACATCCGGAAGTCGGCCGGGTCCGCCTTCAGCTCCCGCTCCACCGACACTATGTTCGGCGCCACCAGCAACAGCCGGCCCGGCGCTCGCGCACCCGATTCGGGGTGAGCGACCCCGCTGGACAGCGGGTCGTACTGACCGAGCACTCGGCTGGAAAGAAACCCAAGGACGACACCAAGTTGAGCACCTGCAACCGCCTTGGCGCCCGGAGCATGCCCGAGCTTGCCGGCCAGTTTCGCCGTCAGGGGGGCGGTCAGCTCTGCCATACCCTGCGCGGTGGCCTCCACCCAGCGTGGCCGGTCGACGATGTGCGCGAGTTGCACCGGAAGCCCATGCCCGAGTCCGGTGGTGTCGCGGACGATGAGTTCTGCCCTGGCCGAGTAGGCCTGCAGGTCCTGGACGACATGCCGCGCCTGGCTCGACGAGAGGCGTGGCCCAGCCGGAGCCAACCGCTGCCCGGCGCGGACGGCAGCAGCCCAATCGATCGCGTCGGCAGCCATTGCTCCACGGTAGAGCACAGGGCCCCTGGGTCCGGGTCGCCCAGGAATTTCCGACTGGGATTCCGACTGGCACGGCCCACCGTCAACGGGGCCGGCACTCGTCGCCTCAGCTGCATCCACAGGTGCGCAGCGCAGCCGAAAAGGCATCCTGCGCCGGCCGGGTCGGATGCGGCCCACTGCTGAAGACGCCGTTGGAATTCAGGGCGAAGACCAGGATTCGGCCATCGACGTCCGGCACGTAGCCCACCAGTGCGTAGGTGAAATCGATCGTGCCGGTCTTCGCCCGCACCCAGCCGACCCCGGCCTTGGACTGCGGCGCCGCGAACCGACCTTCGGCCTTGCTCAGCGTGCCCGTCACCCCGGCCACCGGCAGGCCGGCCAGCAGACCGCGCAGCACCGGAACCTTGCCACTGACGGCCATCGTCATCACCGCGCCGAGCAACGAGGTCGGGGCCATGTCCCGGTGCGACAGACCGGAGCCGTCGGCAAGCGTCAGCCCGACGGTGTCCAGCGCCAGATCCTTCAGCGCGTAGGTGATCGCCTGGGCAGCGCCCTCGAAGCTGGGCGCGCCACCCGAGGCGATGGAGACCTGCCTGGCCAGCGCCTCGGCCAGCACATTGTCCGAGTTCAGCAGGGCCTGCGACAGCAGCACCGACATCGGCTGCGAGGAAACGGTTGCCAGCACCGTCGCGCCCTTGGGCGCGTTCCCTGCGCTGACGGGCAGGTTGGCATCTCCGAGAGCTCGCGCGAGCGCCTTGCCCGCTGTGACGGCGGGGGTGCCGGTCCGCGGCGAGGCTTCCTTGGCCGGGTCGGTGCGGTCCCCGTCGACCATCAAGGCCTGCATCCTGGTGGTGAAGCCCTGTTGGATGTCGGTCGGATCCCACCCGTCGGCCATGTCGTTGCCGGTCCAGTACCTGGTGTCGACATAGATCTGTTTGACCTTGTACCCCGATGAGGCGACCTGGGCGGCCAGTTGCGCCACCGTGGCTGCTCCCGGATAGACCGTCGCCACGCCCGTCGAGCGGGCGGACAGCGTCACGTCCCCGCCGCCGACGAACACGACGTCGCCGTCCTTCGGTCCCCTGACGATTGTGGTGACGAAGCGTTCTGTCGGTTTCACCTTGGTGAGCAAAGCGGCTCCGGTGAGCAGTTTCGCGGTCGATCCGGGCTGGGACGCCGTGGTGGAACCTACGTTCCACAGCACCTTGCCGTTGGCCGGATCGACAACCGTGCCGGTGTATCTGGACAGTCCCGCATTGGCCAGCACGGGCTTGAGGATCTTCGCGATCCCCGCCGCGGTCGGCACCTTCCCCGCAGCGATCGCGATCGGCTTGATCTCGGCCGCAGGCACGGGAATCGGTGGATCGACGGCGTCGATCGTCGGGGGCGCAGTCACGACGCTGACGGCGGAAGTGCCGGTCGCCTTCGGTGAACGCGGCCAAACGATGTAGGCCGCTGCTGCCGCGGACGCGAGCAGAATCACCGTGATGACGATGACAGTCGTTCTGCGGCCGGCCGCATGGCTTTCTGACACCGAACTCTCCCTTGCCCTGTACCCAAGTGCCCGGTTCGCGCCTGTCGAGGACCACGGTCACGGGTTCCACTACGTTTCGAATCCCGACCAGCTCGGTTCCCGACCTGTTCCGGGGCCGCCGTGGGTGTGACGCACGACCCGGTGTGATCGAACCCTCGCCCGCCCAGCGCTGCCGTCGGCCGAACAGCGGGTTCGCCGACCGACCCCAGACTAGAGTCTGTCAGGGTAAGCGCACGGTGCGATGTGGCGCCCCGGGGATTGTCGCAGCGATCGGTGCACGGCCGGTCGGCTTCTTCCCCGAGCAGTTACGATCATCCGACCGGTGGTGATTCGACCCGGTGGGTCGATCGCAAAGAGGCGAGAGAAGGTACGAGCGGTGGAGTTCGACGTCACCATCGAGATTCCCAAGGGCAGTCGCAACAAGTACGAAGTCGACCACCACAGTGGTCGGATCCGGTTGGATCGGACCCTTTTCACGGCAACGCAATACCCGGCCGACTACGGCTTCATCGACAACACCTTGGGCCAGGACGGCGATCCGCTGGACGCTCTCGTTCTGTTGTCCGAACCCACTTTTCCCGGCTGCCTGATTCTGGCTCGGGCGATCGGGATGTTCCGGATGACAGATGAAAAGGGGCCTGACGACAAGGTTCTCTGCGTCTCGGCAAATGATCCCCGGCAGGCGAATCTGCAGGACATCGGCGACATGTCGATCTTCGAGCGGCTCGAGATCCAGCACTTCTTCGAGGTCTACAAAGATCTCGAACCCGGAAAGAGCGTCGAGGGTGCGAATTGGGTGGGCCGCGGAGACGCCGAGACGGAGATCCGAATCTCCTTCGGTCGGGAGACCAGGCGCTTGGCCGCCGAAGCTGCCGAGGCTGCTGCAGCGGAAGTCGACGCTCCCGAGAACGGCGCTGCGGCCGATTCCTGACCCGCGCGTTATCCCCTGGGCCCTGCCGCTATTGCTGTGAGCCGCATTTCTGCCGCCTGATATGGCCGAGCTGGTCGGCCGTGTGCGCGGGCGGGCGAACGGCCGGCTCCTCCACACTCGGCGCACATCGACGGGCGTTACCAGCGCGAGCCGCGCTGTACCTCTCGCAGCTTCGGCCGGACATCGAGCAGATAGACCAGTTCTCCGACCAGCGCGGCCAGCCAGAGTAGCGACAGCGCGTCGAACGGGCCGGCGGTCAACAGCCCCAGCACGGACACGATCGCGCTGGCGGCAGTGATGCCGCTCCAGACACCCTTGGTCTGCCTGTCCGCCGCGGCGAACGCATCGGGGCGGCGGCTGGCGGCATCGACGACGGCGAATACGCCGAGCAGAGCTCCGCCGATGCCCAGCGCCAGCATGATCGCCGTCACCACCGGGGAGATGAGGTCCAGAGGCGGGTGCATGGGTCAAGAGTACGTGGGCGACCGGGTCGAACTACCGCTCAGTTCTCCTGGATCGGAGTGACCACCGGCATGTCGGCACCAGGCTTGTCGGTGACCTTCAAGGTGGGCGACCTGGGTACGACCGGCTTGTTCGCAGCGGGCTTGCGGGTCGCCTTCTTGGCTGCCGCTTCCGAACGCGCGCTGGCGGCGTTCGCTGTCCCTGCGTTCGCTGTCCCTGCGTTCGGCATGTCAGCGGTCGCCGTCTCTGCGGTCGGCATGTCAGCGGTCGCCGTCGTCGGCGTCTCTGGGGCCACGCCCGAGCCTGGCACCGACAACCCCGCGGCCGGCGGTCCGGCAGGCTGCGGCGCGGCGCGGCGCGGCGCCCGGGCCTTCGACTCATTCGGACGGGTCGTCGATTCCGGCGGTGTTGCCGGCGCCGGCTCGCTGACCGGCTCCGGCGTCGTCGTGGGCCGAACCCGCGCAGCCTCGACCACAGTGCCAGGCCGCAAGCCGGAAGCGCGCACCTTGGTCCACGTCTGGTCGCCCCGATCCGCCAGGTTCCCGTAGATCGTCCCCACCAACTGGGTGTAGGCGTCGACTGTCTGCTTGACGGCATCCGGCGACAACGACTGTGCTGCGGTCTGCATCTCGGTCAGCGTGTTGGGGAGTTGCGCGATCAGCTCCTGGGCCTTGCCAGGAGCTTCGATCGCGAACTGCTCGAGGCTGCCTGCGACGTCTGCGGCCACCTTCTGCGCCCGGTGCGGAAGGTCGGACATGGCCGTACGAAAGTCGGCGGCGTCCGGAGCTCCGCCGCCGACTCGGTCGGACACCGATTCGCCGAGCGATTCGCGGAGCTCGGCCAGGCGCTCGATCGCCAGATCACCGGCGCCGATTGCGGCCAGCAGCGGCCTCGGCAGATCCGAGAAGCGAGCAGCGAGTTGCTCGACTGCATTTTCGGACACCGCGCGCAGATCCGTGATCAGGGACATGATTCCTTCTCTTTCTGGCCGACAGCAGGTCGACCGATTTCGGTTTGTTCGTACGCAGCCATGGCGACAGCCTCTTTGCGGAACGCCGAATAGATGTCGATGAGCGACGATTTCTGCCGTTCGGTCAACACGTCGTCGGCCCGGATCGCCAGCAACACCTCGGACGCTCCGGCGGTCTCCAGAATTCCGGCCCGAGCGAGCATCGACTCGACCGAGATCGACAGCCCGCGCGCAATCTGGACGAGGATGTCGGCGCTCGGGCGTCGTAGGCCGCGCTCCACCTGCGACAAGTACGGGTTGGACACACCGGCCTTCGCGGCCAGGCCGCGAAGTGAAATCTGGGCGCTCGTCCGCTGATCGCGGATGAACGATCCGAGGTCCTTGACGGGCGCCAACACCGGTCCCAGATCCATCTGCGCCTCCGTCACACTTCGCCGCGCCGCTCGTTCGCCGCTACCGCCCGTTCGCTACTACCGCTCGTTCACTACTGCCCGCTCGTTGCCACGGCGCCCGCCAGAGCCGCAGATTTCCTATCAAGCTACCGAGGTCTGCTTGCAGGCGCAAGCACTTGCAAGCACGGCCCCAACGAAACCCGACGCGCGTGTCATCGGCGTGCGCCGTCCGGCAAGCCCGCCGCGGCCGGTGCTCTCGGGTGGTCGTACGCGAGCAGCACATCGGCCCGCTCGCTGGGCCGATATTCCCGCTCGTATTGCTCGAAACCTGCGGTCCACCAACTCTTTTCAGCCGCGAGCGCGCGACGCACGGTCCTCGTCGAGACCTGCACGCCCACCAGTGCTTCCAGGGGCAGATCGGCGGCCAGCAGGAACGGTCCGTCCAGCAGCAGCACGGCTCCCGGAGGAGTCGGTGCGGCGGGCTGTCGGATCGGGCGATCGGTGACCGGGTCCCGCAACCGGGTGATGAAGGTGCCCGTGCCCGCTGCCACCGGACCGAAGAGTTCCCGGCGAAGTGCGGCGACGTCGACCCAGCCGGTCAACAGCATGTCGACATCCTGCCGACCCAGCTCCAGGCGCAGAGCGGCTGGCCGCCACCAGGAATCGGTGGATGCCCGAAGTGCCGGTCGACCGACGCCGCGCAGCACCTCCGCGACCCGATCCGCCAACTCCGCGGTGCCTACCTCCGGCGCGCCGTCGAATCCGAAGACCCGTCCCGGCTGCGGCTTCCCGGGGTTCGATCCGGAACCAAGCCGCTCTACCCGTCGGTCGATCCATCCGGCCAACTCCGAGGCCAGGGTCGCGGGTGTGAACGGAACGAATTGCATGGTTCCCCATCCTGCTCCCGACGTCGACTGCCGCCGCCCGCCGATCGCGGATCGGGCGCTACAGCACCGCGGTGGCGATTGTGTAGATCACCAGTCCGGCCAGCGCACCGACCACCGTCCCGTTGATCCGGATGAACTGCAGGTCCCTTCCGACCTGCAGTTCGATCTTGCGGCTGGTGGCTTCGCCGTCCCAGCGGGCGATGGTGTCGTCGATGATGCCAGTGATGCTCCTGGCATGGTTGCGCGCCAGATAGCCCGCGGCGTCGGCGACCCAGTGGTCCACTTTCGAGGCTGTCGGTCCGTCGTCCTGTAGCCGCCGACCGAACGCCATCAGTCCGTCGGACACGGAGCGACGCAACGGCGAATCCGGATCGTCGACCGCCGCCAGAATGGTCTCCTTGATGGATCGCCAGGCGCCCGCGGCAAGCACTCGAACCTGGTCGTTGTCCATGACGCGCTCCTTGATCGCCTCCGCTCTGGCCATGGTCGCCGGGTCGTGCTGCAGGTCCACCGCGAACTCGCCGAGGAACTTGTCCAACGCCTTGCGCAACTGGTGATCCGGATCGGATTTCACGGCCAATGCGAAGGTTTCGACCTCGCGGTAGATCCGATCGGCGACCAGGCCGTCCAGGAACTTGGGCGACCAGGACGGTGCGCGCTGCGAGACGACCCTCGACACCATCGTGTAGTTGTCCCGGATCCAGGTGTGCATGCGATCGATCACGAAGTCGACCAGCGGATGGTGCTCACCGCGCGCGAAGACTTCCGCCGCGACCCGGCCGAGCGGCGGTCCGATCTGGGTCTCGGCGATCTTCCGCCGGGCCACCGCCTCGAGCACGCCGGCGACCTGGTCGTCCTCGAGCACGTTCGACACGCCCCGCACCGCGGTTGCCAGTTCCGCAGTGATCCGGGCCGTGCCGGCCGGCGAGGCCAGGAATCCACCGAGCTTGGCCGCGATCGAAAAGCCGGCCAGTTTCTCCCTGATCACCTCTTCGGACAGGAAATTCGTCGCGACGAACTCGGACAGCGACGAGCCGATGGCGTCCTTTCGCGTCGGAATGATCGCGGTGTGCGGGATCGGCAACCCCAGTGGCCGGCGGAACAAGGCGGTGACGGCGAACCAATCGGCGATCGCGCCGACCATGCCGGCTTCCGCGGCTGCGCGTACGTAACCCAACCAGGAATACCGGTCCTGCAGGGAGAACGCGACCACGAAGACAACGGCGATTCCGCCCAGCATCGAGGTCGCAATGATCTTCATCTGGACCAGACGCCGACGCCGCTCGGCATCGGCGGCCGTCAACTGCTGGAACGTCGTCATGCGGCCATTGTCCGGCCTCCGCGGTCCACCTGCGATCATCCCGCGGTCATTCGGGCCAGATCCTCGGGGTCGGATCCGGCCGACCAGGCCGTTGCGGTAGGAATGCAGTCATGCCCCTGGTTCCGGCGTTGCGGCCGTTCCGCACCACGATCTTCGCCCAGATGTCAGCTCTGGCGGTCTCGACCGGCGCTCTCAACCTGGGTCAGGGCTTCCCGGACAGTGACGGTCCGGCCGGCATGCTCGAGGCGGCGCAGCGCGCCATCGCGGACGGGCACAACCAATATCCGCCCGGTCCTGGAACTCCGGAGCTGCGCCGAGCGATCGCCGCCGCCCGATTGCGGGATCGGGGCCAGGTATTCAACCCGGACACCGAAGTCCTGGTGACGGTCGGAGCAACGGAAGCGATCGCCGCTGCCGTGCTGGCCCTGGTGCAGTCCGGCGATGAGGTGATCATGCTGGAGCCGCACTATGACTCCTATCCCGCGGTGGTGGCGATGTCGGGCGCCCGGCACGTCTCGGTTCCGCTTCGGCCAGGGGCCGACGGCAGGTTCGCTCTGGATCTGGACCGGTTGGCCGCAGCCGTCACGCCGCGGACCAGGATGATCCTGTTGAACAGTCCGCACAATCCCACCGGCACCGTGCTGTCCAGGACCGAGCTGCAAGGTATCGCCGACCTCGCGGTACGAAACGACCTGCTCGTCGTCACCGACGAGGTCTACGAGTACCTGACCTTCGACGGCGACGTTCATCTGCCGATTGCCGGCCTGCCGGGCATGGCCGAGCGGACCATTACGGTCTCGAGCGCCGGCAAGACGTTCAACGTCACCGGCTGGAAGATCGGTTGGGCCTGCGGCCCCGCCGAGTTGATCGCGGCGGTCCGGGCGGCCAAACAATTCCTCACGTATGTGGGCGGCGCACCATTCCAACCCGCGATCGCCCACGCCCTAGAAAACGAGATGGACTGGGTGAGCGAGCTTCGAAAGAGTCTGCAGCGCAAGCGGGATCGGCTGTGCCAGGGACTGCTTGCCGCCGGTTTCCAGGTGCACCGCCCGCAAGGCACCTACTTCGTGGTGACCGACATCAGGGAGCTTGCCTCGTCGATGAATCGACCGGCCGACGGCATGGCGTTCTGTTTGGATCTCCCGCGGCTCGCCGGCGTGGTCGCGGTTCCGCAGGAGGTCTTCCACGACCACTCGGTGGACGGAAAGCCGTTCGTGCGCTTCGCCTTCTGCAAGCGGGATGACGTCATCGACGAAGCCGCCGGCCGCCTTGCGAGAATGACCCGATGACCGGTCCCGGCAGCCGGTCGCTCCAGCGCATCTCCCGTCTGCTGGCCGAACATCCGATCCTCGACGGGCACAACGATCTCGCCTGGGCGCTCCGGACGCAGGTCGGCTACGACCTGGCGGCGAGGGATATCTCCGTTGCACAACCGCTGCTGCACACCGACATTCCGCGTTTGCGCACCGGTGGCGTCGGCGCCCAGTTCTTTTCCGTGTACGTGCCCGGCACCCTGTCTCCCGGCGAGTCGGTGATCGCCGTTCTGGAGCAGATCGATTGTGTGGCAGCCATTTTGGCCCGTTATCCGCAATACTTCGCGGCGGCCAGGACGGCCGCGGAGGTCGAGCGGGTCATCGGCACCGGCCGGATCGCCGCCCTGATGGGAGCCGAAGGCGGCCACAGCATCGGCGGTTCGCTCGCTGTCCTGCGCATACTGAGCCGGCTGGGGGTCGGCTACATGACCTTGACCCACAACCAGAATCCGCGCAAGGACGGCCTCGCCTGGGCCGATGCGGCCACTGACGAGCCGGCTGCCGGCGGGCTGTCGGACTTCGGGCGTGAGGTGGTCCGGGAGATGAACAGGCTCGGCATGCTGGTCGACCTCTCGCACGTCGCGCCGTCGACCATGCTTGCGGCACTGGACGTTTCGGCAGCGCCGGTGATCTTCTCCCATTCGTCCTGCCGCGCCGTCACCGATCACGTCCGGGATGTGCCGGACGACGTGCTGCGCCGGCTGGCCGACAACGGCGGCGTGCTGATGGCGACGTTCGTGCCCGACTTCGTCTCCCAAGCCTGCGCGGACCATTCGGCGGCGTCCAGCGCTCGTCGGGTGGAGCTGGGCCTGCCCTTGTCGACGGTATACACCCAGGCTGCGAAGACTCCGCCCGACCAGGCTGCGGTCGAGGCGCTGCGACGATGGGAGGAACAAAATCCAGCGCCGACTGCCACCTTCGCCGACGTCGCCGATCACCTCGACCACGCCAGGGAGCTCGTCGGCGCGCGGCATCTGGGACTGGGTGGCGACTACGACGGGGTCGAGGCGCTGCCGGCCGGCCTGGAAGACGTCTCGACCTACCCCGCGTTGCTGATCGAGCTGGCCGACCGAGGCTGGAGCGACCACGAACTCGCCGGGTTGACCAGCGGCAACATCCTTCGCGTTCTGCGGGAGGCCGAGGACGAAGCGGATCCGATTGATCAGCGCGACGATGCCGGTCGTCTTACCACAGCGTGACTTCGGTCTCCATGGTGAGCTCGGCGTCGTCGAGTCGGAGCTGCACCTCGATGGCCGCCGCCCCGGCAAGGGAGGCAGGATGCGTGCCGCCGCACGCAATGCGCTCCTGACCGTCCGGCAGGTCGCAGACCCAGCTCCGCCGGTCCGTCAGGCCCGGTCCGTCGCACTCGATCCGAATGGCCGCCCCCGCTGCCACCCAGCGCTCCAGGACGGCATTCGCCTCGGACTGCACGGTGTCGATGGGCAACTCGGCGCTGTCGAAGCCCTTCTTGCGTAACGACTTTCCCAGACGGTACCGATCCGTCGAACCGTACGGACGGATGATGGAGGCGGCGAGCGCGTGCTGGTCGAAGTTCGGATGACCGAGCCCGTCGAGCGCGACGGGTTTGCGCCACCGATCCGCCAGAGCTGCATTGAGCGCCAGGGCGGCGATGTGGCAGCCGGTGTGGCCCATCGACAGCGCCGCGCGGTAGGCCGGGTCGACGCGCAGCTGCACCCGATCGCCCACGGCTGGAACCGGCGATCCCACGGCCAGCACGTGCACCACCCAGAATGCCCAGCCCGGCTCGCCGCGGCGGACCGGAATTTTAGCTCCGCAAAGCACGTTGGTTCCCTGCGTGGCTCCCAGAACGACGTTCCGTACATCGACCGGTGCTCCGCCGACGATCAGCATCCCCCGATCGGGACCCTGGTCGGGCCAGCCGTGGTCGACAGGGTGGAACGGCGAGACATCGGTGATCACGCCGGCCCCGCCACCGGCATCGGATTCCGCGAGGTCGACGACAGCCAACACCTCGCCGTCGGCGTCCACGTCGCCGATGGGGAAGGTGACCCGGGTGTCCAGAAGTGGCAGCACGTGTTCATCTTCGCAAAGGTTCGGCTGCCGACGAAGCCGTCGGGTCGGCCGCGGCAGCGCCGGGCAACCCGTCCTAGGCTCCGCACAGCAAACGCACGCGCAATCCGTTCCTGAGCCGGGGACTGTCGGGACCATGGATTCGCTCGGCTCGGTGCAACCACTGATGACGCCTGCCGGCTCTACCGGGCACAGCACCAACCAGAATTCGGTCCGCAACCAGGGCGCCAGGTTCACCGTGATCGGCTCGGCAGGCACTGCTCTGCAGCTGGCGGTCTTCGCGGCGATCTCCGAGCTCACCGGAGCCCAGGTCGCCTCGGTCATCTCCTGGCTTCTCTCCACGCTCGTCACCAACGCCGCTCACCGTTCGCTGACGTTCGGCGTGCACGGAGCGCGGCACAACCGATCCGATCAACTCGTCGCGTTCACGACCTCCCTCGTCGGGCTGGCAATCTCGGCGATCGTGCTGGCGCGCCTGAACGACGCCGACGGAACCGCCGGTCTCATTGCGATCCTGGCCGTCAACACTCTGGTGGGCGCCGCCCGCTTCGCTGGTCTGCGCTGGTGGTTACGACGGTCGAACTCCGCAACGCCGACGATGCTGCGCGATCCCGCGAACGCCTGACTAGGCGACCAGCAGGGCCGGTACCGTTCTCCTCCAGCGGCTGGGGATTTCCGACCGCACCGGCGCAGCGCCGGGAACGGAGCCGGATGCGCCGGCATCAGAGGAAGCCAAGGCCACGCATGTTGCGATCCCCGAGCCGCCGACGACTCGCCGGCCTGGTCGTCGCGGCACTCCTGGTCGCGGGCTGCTCCAGCGCGATCGGGGGCCAGGCCGTCAAGATCGGGGCCGCGGATCGCGCCACCAGCACTAATCCCCCGGCGCCGGGTCCGTCCGGTCCCAAAGCCGGCGTCGAACCGGCGACACTCTTCGTTACCAACGACGGCGGAACCCCGTCGGACACGCTGGCCAAGAACACCATCGCCGACCTCTACCAGTACTACGGCGAGATCTTCCAGAAGGATTTCGACCAGCCTTTTGTCCCGGCTCGAACGCTGATTTCCTACGACTCGCAGATCAGGGGTGGCCCGACCGTCTGCGGACGGTCGCTGTTCAAGGAGGTCAACGCTTCCTACAACCCCTGCGCGGACACCATCGTCTGGGATCGCGGCGAGTTGCTGCCGCAGATGGCGAAGGAAGTTGGCGTGCTCAGTGCCCCTACCGTGCTGTCGCACGAAATGGGCCACCTGGTGCAGAACCGACTGGGGCTGCGAACCGAGGATGTGCTCCTTCAGGAGCAGCAGGCCGACTGCTATGCCGGTGGTTATTGGCGGTGGGTGTCCGATGGACGCTCCAAATACTTCGACCTCAATCTGACCGAGGGCATTCGCCAGGTGCTGACCGCGATGATGTCGGTCGGCGATCCGGTGGGTACCACTGCTTCGACCGCCGGCGCGCACGGCAGTGGCTTCGACAGGTCCTACGCCTTCACTCTCGGTTTCAGCAACGGTGCGGTCCGCTGCCGCAGAATCACCTCGGCGGAGGTCCGTGCGCGAATCACCGAGACCGGCTTCACCGTGTTACCAGTGAATTCCGGCAACCTGCCCATCACGGATAGATTCCTCGGGCAGATCGCAGCCACCGTGAACAGCTACTTCAGCCAGACCGTCAAGGGATACCGAGCCCCGATCCTCGAGCCGTTCCAGGGCAACACCGGCCCTGCCTGCAACGGTGCGACGACACCGTTCCCGGTGGGTTACTGCCCTGCCACCAATACCGTCAGCTACAGCCTGGGCGAGCTGAAACGGGTTGGCACGCCGTCGAACGGCTTCAAGTCCACCAATGGGGATTTCTCCGCGGTGCTCATCCTTGTCAGCCGGTACGGCCTCGCCGCTTCGGCGACCGCGGGCGGGAGCGCGATCGGCGATCAGGCCGGCCTGGGCGGACTGTGTTACGCGGGCAGTTGGAGTTCCTGGCTGCGCAAACCGCAGGGCGCAGCAAGGCTGAGGCTTTCACCCAACGATCTGAACAAGGCGGTCTACGAGGTACTGGCCTCGCCGCTACCGGCCTCGGACGCGGCCGGTTCCAATTCGACCGCTGTCCTGGACCAGATGCAGGCGCTGTACATCGGTGTCGTCTTCGGCCCTCGGCAGTGCTCCGCCTTCTATTCCGGCTGACGCCGGTGGGTTCCGCCTTCTGCTCCGGCTGATGCCTGGGTGACCTGTCCTTGGAGAATGCCGGGCGGCGGCTATCCGATCGGCTTGCGGACGCGCTCCTTCGCGAGGATCCAGATCGCTTCCACGCCGTCCTTCCACGTCAGCTTCTTGCCCGCCTCACGGCTCCGCGCCTTGTAGGTGATCGGGATCTCGTAGGGGCGCACGCCACGGCGCAGCAGCTTCCCGGTGATCTCGGCCTCCATACCGAACCCGGCCGACTTGACGTCCAATTTCCGGTAGAGCTCGAGCGGCATCAGCTTGAAGCATGTCTCCAGATCGCTGATGTAGCAGTTGAACAGCACGTTCGCGGTGGTCGTCACTCCCCGGTTGCCCAGCACGTAGAGGTAGGAGTAAGCGTTGTGGCTGCCGAACGTCCTGGTGCCGTAGACCACCTCCGCCTGGCCGTCCAGGATCGGGGCGAGCAGCGACGGTATCTCCTCCGGTGCATATTCCAGGTCGGCGTCGCACATGATGACGTAATCGCCGGTGGCCAGTTCGGCCCCCTTCTTGATGGCCGAGCCCTTTCCGCCGTTGGCCGCCTTCAGGTGAACCACTACCCGGGGCTCGTCGGACCACTGCGCATAGAGGTCGCGGGTTCCGTCCTTGCTGCCATCGTCGACGATCACCAGTTCGATCTCGACCGGGTAGTGGACGTCGAGTACCCGCTTCACCGCGGACTGCAGAGTAGCGACCTCGTTGTAGACGGGCATCAGGATCGAAAGTTTCACCGGAGGATGATATCCGTCCGACAGGCCGGCTGTGTTTCGACGAGTCGCGGAGACACAGGTCACACCCGAACGGACCGCTCCTGGCCCTGTGCACGGCGCCGCGCCGGGACAGCGCTACCTTTTCTGCACGAATACTTCCACCCGGTACTTTCAACGCACGCTTTTGCACCCATGTACCACCGGTCCGCGCGAACCGTGGTGGTCGAGGACCGAGGGGCTCACAACATGTTCGACCGCAGGATCCTGGTTACCGGAGGATCGGGCTTCATCGGCTCGCACCTCGTCCGACGGCTGCTCGCCGAGGGCAACGAGCTCCTCGTCGTCGACAACTTCTATTCCGGCAGCCGGGCCAACCTGGCCGATGTGCTGGGCGACCCCCGGCTGGAAATCGTCCGCCATGACGTGACATTTCCGCTGTACGTCGAGGTGGACGAGATCTATCACCTGGCCTGCCCGGCGTCGCCGGTCTTCTACCAGCGCGACCCGGTCCAGACGACGAAGACCTCGGTGGTCGGCTCGATCAACATGCTGGGTTTGGCCAAGCGGACGAAGGCCCGGGTGCTGCTCGCCTCGACCTCCGAGGTGTACGGCGACCCCGAGGTGCATCCACAGCACGAGGGCTACTGGGGCCACGTGAATCCGATCGGGATCCGGTCCTGCTACGACGAGGGCAAGCGGTGCGCCGAAACGCTGTTCTTCGACTACCGCAGGCAGCACGACATGCCTATCAAGGTGGCGCGCATCTTCAACACCTACGGCCCGGGCATGCGCCCCGACGACGGCCGGGTGGTCTCGAACTTCATCGTCTCCGCGCTGGCCGGAAAGCCGCTGACCATCTACGGCGACGGCTCGCAAAGCCGGTCATTCTGCTATGTGGACGATCTCGTCGACGGGCTGATTCGACTGATGGCAACGCCGCACGAGGTCACCGGCCCGATCAACCTGGGCAATCCGCATGAATTCACCATGTCCGAGTTGGCGGACCAGGTGATGGCGCTGGTCGGTGGCGACGTCGGGGTGGAATACCACCCGCTGCCGTCCGACGACCCGACGCAGCGACAGCCGACCATCGACCAGGCCAGAGAAGTGCTCGGCTGGAGTCCGAAGATCGAACTGGCGCAAGGGCTGGCGCAGACCGTGGCCTACTTCCGTCAGCTCTCGGGCGCAGCCGTCCGGTGAGTGCGGGAGAAGTCGCGAGCCCAGCGATTCCTGACGTCGACGGCGTCGCCGGAGCCGGCGAGGCGGGTCCGGCGCCCGACGACTCCGCTCGACTGCCGCCGAGCGGGACATCCCGCTGGATGGCTTGGGTGTCGCGGTGCTATTTCGTCTGGCTGGTTCCCGCCTCGTTGATCCTGGGCGCGGTACTGCGAACGCGAGAGTGGTTGTACGACAAATCGTTGTGGCTGGACGAGATCACCGTGACCAACCAGCTGGCATCGCGCACGTTCGGTGGGCTGCTCAAACCGCTGGGTGGAAATCAGGGCGGCCCCGTCGGATGGCTCTGGGCCGAGCGGGCGTCCATCGACCTGTTCGGCGTTCACGAGCTGGCCCTGCGACTGGTTCCCTGGCTCGCTTCGCTGGTGGCGCTTGGGGTCTTCCCACTTGTGTGCCGACGGTTGCTCGGCCGCGTCGTCACGCCGACCGCAACCCTGCTGTTCGCGACATCGCCCGCGCTCATCTTCTACGCCGCGGAGACCAAGCAATATTCGAGCGACACGATGTGCGCGCTTCTTGCCGTGCTGGTGACCCTCTGGCTGCTCGATCGCACGCCCGATCTGCGAACCGGCCTGCTATGGGGCTTGGCCTGCGGGGCGCTGACGTGGTCGTCGCAGCCGGCCATCCTGGTCACCGCGGCGTGTGCGTTGTCCCTGATCGTGCGGTGGGCGCGCAATCGCCGGGCGCTGGGCTCAGTGCTCTGCGGTGCGGTGCTGCTCGGTCTGTGCCTTGCTGCCGAATGGTTCGTCACCCTGCGCCAGCAGAGCGCGAATGACGCCTTGCAGGCCTATTGGCAGAAGTTCGGGGGGTACCCGCCGACCAACGCGTCGCTGCGGCAGGAACTGAGTTGGCTGTGGCGGACGTTCTCGACGTTCGTCCAGCAGGTGGCTCACCTGAGCCTGCCCGTCGTGGCGGCGGTGCTCGCACTGTGGGGGCTGGCGACGCTGATCCGGCGCCGGCCATGGCAGGGAATGGTGGTCGGGATCGTCCTGCTGGCCGCGGTCGGTGCCGCTGTCACCCGCCACTACCCGTTGGCCGATCGATTGGCCCTCTATCTCCTGCCGCTGCTCCTGCTCCTGATGGCGGCAGGCCTGGCGGACGCCGACCGGACGCCCGAGCGCCGACTCCCCGCCCGTTGGTCCTGGCCGGTCGTCGTGCTGTGCATCCTCGGCCTGGCGGCCACCACCGCGCCGGCCGTTGTGACCGGCGTCAGCAAACTGGTGCAGCCTGACGAGAGGACCGCTGGACGGCAGGCGGTCGAGTTCGTCGGCCGTCACCGGCAGCCGTCGGACCTGGTGCTGACCGACCGATGGGGATTGTCGACGGTGTACTTCTACGGGCCGCGCAATCATGTTTCGGTGGGTGGGGTTTTCAGCTTTCCGGCGGCACCGGCGGGTTGTCGGAGCGACCCGCTGGCTCCGTTGGCGCACTACCGGCGGGTCTGGCTGCTCTTCGCCCATCATCCGTCGGACGAGCCGGCCGACCGGACCGAGATCTACCGCTCACAGCTCGCCGCCCGAGCGACCCTGGTCACCTCCTTCGCGGGCGCCGGTGACGCCGGGGCCTATCTGTACGACCTGAGCCTCGTTCCCGCCTCCCCGGCGCCGCCGCTCCCTCGCTGGTCCAAGAACGGCTGCTTCACGATTACAAATGTGCGGCCCAAATAGGTATCGGCTTGCCCATTTCGCCCGCTGGTCGAAGGATGTGCCCATGCAGCTGCCAGTTCTGCCCCCGGTCGCTCCGATGCTCGCCAAATCCGTGCCGGAAATTCCGCCCGGTGCTTCCTACGAGCCCAAATGGGACGGGTTCCGGTCGATCATCTTCCGGGACGGGGACGAAATCGAGATCGGCAGTCGCAACGAGAAGCCGATGACGAGGTACTTCCCGGAAGTGGTCGCTGCGTTCCTGACCGAGCTGCCGCCCCGCTGCGTCGTCGACGGGGAGATCGTCATCGCCACGGCGGACGGCCTGGATTTCGACGCCCTGCAACAGCGCATCCATCCGGCAGCCTCCCGAGTCAGCATGTTGGCCACCACGACCCCCGCGTCCTTCATCGCCTTCGACATCCTGGCCCTGGGTGATGAGAACGTCACCGGTCGCCCGTTTGCAGAGCGCCGCACACTGCTGGAGAACGCGCTGGGAAGCTGTCGTCCGCCGATCCACGTGACCCCCGCGACGTTGGATGCGGCGCTGGCACAGCGATGGTTCGCGGAGTTCGAAGGGGCCGGCCTGGACGGCGTTGTGGCGAAGCCACTGGCGGGAACGTACCAGCCCGACAAGCGGGTCATGTTCAAGATCAAACATGCGCGCACCGCGGATTGCGTGGTCGCCGGTTACCGGCTTCACAAGTCGGGTCCGGACCTGATCGGTTCACTGCTCCTTGGCCTCTACGACACGGCGGGCACCTTGATGTCGGTCGGTGTGATCGGCGCCTTTCCCATGGCGCGCCGCAAGGAGCTGTTCGCCGAGCTGCAACCTCTGGTCACCACGTTCGAGGACCATCCGTGGAACTGGGCGGCGCCGTCGGAAGCAACAGGCGGACGGACGCCGCGGTCGAGCGAGACCTCGCGCTGGAACGCCGGCAAGGACCTTTCCTTCACTCCGTTGCGGCCGGAGCGAGTGGTGGAAGTGCGCTACGAGCACATGGAAGGTGAGCGTTTCCGGCACACCGCCCAGTTCTCCCGCTGGCGACCGGATCGGACGCCAGGGTCCTGCACCTACGAACAGCTGGAGACGCCGGTTTCCTTCGACCTGGACGACATCGTGCCCGGCTTGCGGTGATGCCGAAAACTGGCCGGCTCACCTGCGCTCGCAGCACTCGATCGGGCCGCGGTGCTGCACCCTCGGTTTACTCGTGGCGGTGCCGGTCGGTGTCCCGGCTCGGCTGCACCCGCTTGGGTTCGCCGGGCATCTTCGGATATTCCGGCGGATAGGGCAGATCGCCGAGTCCCCTGTCGCGCTGATCCCGTTCCGCCATCTCGAGCAACGGCGCCAGATCGTACCGATTCCCGTCCAGGCCGGAATGAAGATCGCCGACGTCGGCGAACCGGCCGGGCATGGACAGTACGTCGAAATCCTCGGGCCGAACTTGCGGGACTTCGTCCCAGGTCACCGGTGCCGACACCGTCGCCAGCGCGTTCGGCCGCACCGAATACGCGCTGGCCATGGTTCGATCACGGGCCATCTGGTTGAAGTCGACAAAGATGCGTTCGCCGCGCTCCTCCTTCCACCAGTTGGTCGTCACCTGCTCCGGCATGCGGCGTTCCAATTCCCGGCCGAGTGCGATGACTGCGCGCCTCGCCTCGACGAAGGTGGCCGTCGGTTCGATCGGCACGTAGACGTGGAGACCGCGTCCACCGGAGGTCTTCGGATGCCCGTCCATACCCAACTCCTGCAACACCTCCCGGAGCCTTGGAGCAACCGCGGCGGCATCGGAGAAATCGGTGCCCGGCTGGGGATCGAGGTCGATCCGCAGCTGATCCGGATGGTCGACGTCCGCGGAGGTGACCGGCCAGGGATGGAATCTCAGCGTGCCAAGATTTGCCGCCCACGCCACGATGGCCAATTCGGTGGGGCACACCTCCTCGGCCTTTCGTCCGCTGGGAAAGGTGATCTCGACCGATTCGAGGTAGTCCGGCGCCTTCTGGGGCACTCGCTTCGAGTAGAAGGCATCGCCTCTGTTATCCGCTCTGGTCGAGAGTGTGGCGCCGTCGAAGTACCCGCTCGGCCAGCGTTCCAACGTCGTCGGCCGATCTTTCAGCGCACGCAGAATGCCGTCGCCGACGGACAGAAAGTACTGCACCACATCAAGCTTCGTCAGGTTACGATCGGCGAAATAGATCTTGGACGGATTGCTGACCCGCACGGAGCGACCAGCCACATCGAGTTCCACTGCGGGGGTGGACGAACGAGCCATGCTGGGAAACCTACCCGCAGGCCCGAGCCGGCCGCGGACCCGCTCGCCGCTCCTGCTCGGGAAAGGCGGACCCCGGAACGGTTTTGTTGTCGCTCCCCGACGATTGGTTCATCCCTTTCACCGATTCCGCTGATATCCAGCGGGCCCGCGGTTCTCCCGGTAGGTCGGATTGGCTCCCAGCGGCCGGCGGACCCGTCCATCGTCGGTCGGGGTCGGTCCGGTTTGGCAACCAGGGCAGTAGAAGGCGGTTCTCTCCTTGGGTGGCAGCCCGATCGGCGCCACCCGCACCACGGCGCCGCAGCGCTGACATGGTTTGCCGGATCGCCCGTGCACGAAGGTGTTCGATCCGGTTCTCGGATTGCCTGTCGTCGTGGGGACGGCCATCGTCACGCCGCGCAGCAGCAATCGCCGGGCAGCCAGGAGCAAGTCGGGCAGCTCCATGTCCTGGGTCGGTGTCCACGGCGAGAGTCTCTGCAAGAAGAGCACTTCGGCCATGTACATGGTGCCGATGCCGGCCACGGCGGTTTGATCCAGCAGCGCCGCTCCGATGGGTCTGGCCGGTACCGATCCGAGTCTGCGCACCGCCTCCGCAAGACCTGTCCCGGCAAAGGAGTCGGCCATGATGTCGGGGCCGAGGTGGCCGATCAGCGTGTCCTCCGCAGCCGTCGGCACCAGATCCAGCAGCCCGAGCCAGGTTCCGATCGCGGTCCAGTCCCGGTTCGCCAGTACAGCCCGGACACTGACGCCCGTTGCTCGCGGCCAATACCGGTCACCCGGTGGCGCGATCGTCCATCTGCCTTCCATTCGCAGATGGGATCGCAGGGTCAGCGGCACCAGGTCGCCCTCACCGCGCAGTCGGGTCAGGATCTGCTTGCCGTAGGCAGCAACCTCGATGACGGTCCGGCCGGCCAGGTCGACGTGACCGAGGTCGGGCCAGCGCAATTCCGTTCTGATCAGCTGCCGGTCCGTCAACGCAGCATGCAGTCGGCGAGCCGTTCGGAGCACCGTGTCGCCTTCAGGCACGGCGGCCTCCGGTCGATCGGAGCCGCAGGCCCTGAGGCGTCATGGTGAATCCGTTCCCCGTGAGCGCGTCGACCACCGGCCCCAGAGCCGAAACCGCTTCGACTCCGTCGACCTTGGTGATGGTCAACGAGCCGATCGCCCCACCGATCACCTTGTCGCCCAGCGCCCGCGCTGCCTCTTGCAACTCATCGGTGTCGGTGCTGAACGACATCAGCGTGCGGCCTCCGCGTTCGGCGTAGAGCACCGGACCTCCGTCGACCAGCACGACCAGTGCACCCGCGCGCCTGGCCGGGCGGTGCTTTTCCTCGCCACCGCGATCCGGCCAGGGCAGGGCCGCGCCGAACGGGTTGGCCGGGTCCGCGGCGGCTAGCACCAGCCCGCCACCCGGCAACCGATCCGCGTCGGCGCCCACGAAGGCCCGCACCCGGTCGACCGCTCCTGCGGTGGCGAACTGCGCTGCGCCGAGACCTTCGATGAAATAGCCCCGTCGCACCCGCCCGGACTCCTCGAACGCGGACATGACCTTGTACACGGCCGCGAAGCCGCCGGGGGTTTCCTCGGCGACCACTGCTCCCCTGGTCACGATGCCGTACCGGTCCAGCAACACTTCCCCCGCGGCGTGCGCGCGGACCGTCGGGTCGGTCTCCACCTCGGAAATCAGCGACCACCGGCCGGCCACCATCGGTGGACCGCCACGTCGCACCGCCGGACCCACCCGCCGTTGCCGACCGGCCGACAGCAGCGCCAGCCCGGACTGGCCGCGGTGCTGGATCCGCGGCGCCGGTGCCTTCGCCTTGTGAGTCGTTCGGCCGCCGATCAGCCGGGCCCGCAGCGGAGCCAGGGTGTCGCCGGTGACCAGCCCGGCGAACACCAGGTCCCACAGCGCCTGCGCCACTACATCGTCGATCCGCAAGCTCCCGAACTCCTCGGTCACCGCATCGGTGAGTGCCCGGAAGAAGAAGGCACCACCTCGGGCGAGGATTCCGAGCACCGCCCGGTGCAGCTCGCCCGGAACCTCCGCCGGTTGCTCCCCGGGTTCAGCAGCGCAAGCCTGCGCGCCACCGAGAATCTCGTAGTTGGGCAGGGCCATGGTCAAAGACGCGGAGTCGGCCAGATGCAGCGAGACCCAGCCGTCGTCGCCGCCGAGAGAACCGTGTCCGGTCCACAGCACCTCGCCGGCCGAGGTCAGTTCGTCCAGCATCGCCGGTGTGTAACCGCGCACCCTGGCCGGCAGGATCAACGACTCGATCGCCGACGCCGGAAGAATGGCACCGGCCAACTGCTCCACGGCTCGCAGCAAGGCGTCGATGCCGGCGGGCGACCGAGCCCGGACCGGAGCCCCGGCATAGGTACCGGCCCGGCCGAAGCCGTTGCCCCGATCGCCGCTGTGAACAGTCGAAGTCACGATTCCGTTCCAGGCCGGCAGGAATCGGCCGAGAGCATCCGCGGGCACCGGCTCGACCTCGGCCCTGAGCGCGGCCAGGGATCGGCGCCGGAGCAGCCGGAGCACCTCGGCGTCGACGAACTCACGTGCGCCGTCGGCACCCGGCTGGTCGAGATCCGAGCCCGCCCCGGTCCCCCGCCGGCCGAGCGGACGGAATTCCCCCTCGGCGACCCGCCCCGAACCGCTCAATCGCCGAAGTGCGTCGGTGACCACCGCCACGCCGAGCCCGAAGACCACGGCCGCCTCGCCGGGCACGAACGGTCCACGGGTTCGGGCGAACCGTCCGAGCAACCGACCCAGCGGATCCGCGGCCGGCTCCAACAACGACGGTGCAATCCCAGGTGGCAGCGCGGTTCCCAACGCGTCACGCAGCAGCGGCGCGTCGGCGGGGTCGGCCCAGCGCTCCAGTCCACCGACCCGCACGACGATGGCGCGCCGAGTCGCCTCGAGCTGATCCAAAGCGGCGGACGCCCCGATTCCGGATACTCGGGCGGCGACTTCGTCGGTGGTCAGCGGGCCGAGAATTCTGAGCAGGTCGGCGATTTCGTCGACCGACCGGGCGCGGCGGTTGTCGCTGAGCCGCTGCAGATCTGCCTCGGTGTCTGCCAACGCCTGCGGGTCGAGCAGGTCGCGAAGGGAAAGTCCGTCGCCGCCACCGAGCAGTTCCGCGAGCAAGGCCGGATCAACGGTCAGCGCGGCTGCGCGACGTTCGGCCAAGGGCGAATCGCCTTCGTAGAGGAACTGTGCCACGTAGCCGAACAGCAGGGACCGGGCGAACGGCGATGGCGACGCCGTGGTCACCTCGACCACGCGGACCGACCTGGCCGCGATCTGTCGCATCAGTGCCACGAGCGCCGGAACGTCGAAGACGTCGGACAGACATTCCCGGACCGCCTCCGCAACGATCGGGAAGGTCGGGTATTGCGCGGCCACCTCCAGCAGTTGACTCGCCCGTTGACGCTGCTGCCATAACGGTTGCCGTTGACCGATCTGCCGGCGCGGCAGCAGCAGGGCGCGCGCAGCGCACTCCCGGAACCGGGACGCGAATACCGCCGAGCCGCCGATTTCCGCGGTCACCTCGGCTTCCAACGTCTCCGGATCGAGGGCAATCGCGTCCAGAATTTCGGGCAGCTCGCCCTCGTACTCGACGTCGGGCAGACGAAGGACGATTCCGTCGTCGGCGTGCATCGCCTGCACGTCGACGCCGAACCGCTCTCGCATTCGCGCGGCGACCACCAGCGCCCACGGCGCGTGCACCGCGGCGCCGTACGGAGAGTGCAGCACCAGACGCCAGTCACCCAGCTCGTCCCGGAACCGCTCCACCACAATCGTTTTCTCGTCGGGAACCAGTCCGACCGCGTCCTGCTGCTCCCGCAGATAGGCGATCAGATTGTCTGCGGCGAAACCGTCCAACCCGTCGCCGGCCAACCGCTGCTGCGCGGCTTCCAGCGGGAGACCGCTGATCTCCCGAACGAATTCGCCGTGGGCGCGCCCCAGCTCCGCCGGGCGTCCGAGGGTATCCCCCTTCCAGAACGGCAGCCTGCCCGGCACACCCGGCGCGGGTACGACCAGGACCTTGTCATGGGTGATCTCCAGAATCCGCCAGGAACTCGAGCCGAGCGCGAAGACGTCGCCAACGCGAGACTCGTAGACCATTTCCTCGTCGAGCTCTCCGACGCGGCGACCGGGGCCTTCACCGCCAGCCAGGAAGACTCCGAACATGCCGCGGTCGGGAATGGTGCCACCCGAGGTGACCGCCAACCGTTGCGCCCCCGGGCGACCGGTCAGCTCGCCCGTCACCCGATCCCAGGTCAGCCGGGGCCGCAGCTCGGCGAACTGCTCGCTGGGATACCGACCGGACAGCATGTCCAGGACCGATTCCAGCGCTCCTCGCCCGAGTGACGCGAACGGCGCCGATTTCCGGAGCAGCTCGTGCAATTCGTCGACAGTGATCGAATCCATGGCGCAGATCGCGACGATCTGCTGGGCTGCGATGTCCAGCGGATTCGACAGCACCCGCATCGCCTCGATGGCTCCGCGCTTCATCCGGCCGGCCACCACCGCCGTCGAGATCAGGTCGCCGCGGTACTTCGGGAACATCACGCCGTGGCTGGGCGCGCCGACCTGGTGCCCGGCCCGTCCGATCCGCTGCAGGCCACTGGCAACCGACGGCGGGGCCTCGACCTGGATGACCAGGTCGACCGCGCCCATGTCGACGCCCAGTTCGAGAGACGAGGTGGCGACGACTGCGGGCAGCAAGCCGGTCTTGAGCTGATCTTCGATCAGGGCCCGCTGTTCTCTCGAGACCGATCCGTGGTGCGCTCGGGCGAGCACCGCCGGCGCACCGTTCGTGGCGCCGGACTGCGCCATCAGCTGCGCCGGCGGGCCGGTCTGCATCGAGATGGTCGTCGGCCCCGGCGGTACATTCCTGCCGTTCTCGTCCCTGTCGTTCTCGCTTCCGTCGTTCTCGTATTCTTCGTTGTCATTCTGGGCCGCGTGCCGCTCGGCGTAGATCTCGTTGAGTCTCGCGGTCAATCGCTCGGCCAGCCGCCGGGAGTTCGCGAACACGATGGTGGAATGGTGCGATTCGATCAGGTCGACGACCCGCTCCTCGACATGCGGCCAGATCGAGGTGCGCGCAGGCTCCCCGGCCGCCGCCCCCGTCAGGTCACCGCTGGGCTCCCCCAGCGACGACATGTCGGGCACCGGAACGACGACCTCGACGATGATCTGCTTGGTCGAAATCGGCCGGACCAGCGTCACCGGTCGACCACCGGTGAGGAATCTGCCTACTTCCTCGATCGGCCGCACGGTTGCGGACAGGCCGATGCGCTGCGCGGGACGATCGAGCAAGGCATCCAGTCGATCGAGCGAGACTGCTAGATGCGCACCACGTTTACTGCCAGCGACGGCGTGCACCTCGTCAAGGATGACCGTCGTGATGCCGGTCAGCATCTCCCTCGCCCTGCTCGTCAGCAGCAGGAACAACGACTCGGGCGTCGTGATCAGAATGTCGGCGCCGTCCTTTGCGAAGGCGCGTCGGTCACCCGACGGAGTGTCGCCGGAGCGCACGGCGACCGATATCTCCGGAATCCGGGTGCCGCTCCGGGCGGCCAACGAGCCGATCCCGACCAGCGGGGACCGCAGATTGCGCTCGACGTCCACGGCCAGTGCCTTGAGGGGGGAAAGGTAGAGCACGCTGCACTTTCGGGCGCCCGACTCCGCGGCCGGAGCAGTGACCAGCGTATCGATCGCGGACAAGAAGGCCGCCAACGTCTTGCCGGAGCCGGTCGGCGCCACCACCAGGGTGTTCTCGCCACGCGCGATGGCGTTCCAAGCGCCCGCCTGCGCGGGAGTCGGCTCGGCGAAGCTGGCGGCGAACCACTCCCGCACCAGCGGCGAGAAGCGGTCCAGAGCGGCGGCTGGAGGCGCCTCGACCGCAGCGCCACCCGCCTCGGCGTCCGCCGACCGTTTTCTGCTCACCACGCCATTGTGCTTGGCTGCACCGACAATGCGTCCGGAGGTCGATTCTCCGGCAGGTGTCGGTTCCGGCCTCGTCGATCTCGACCGTTCCATTCGCGGAGCAGCAGCAAGGCCCGGCCTTCGACGCCGTCGAGCCGGCGCCCTCCACCGACCGAAAACCTCTTGTGAGTGAGGACTCACTCCGCTAGGCTCCGCGTCGTGGAGCAAAGTTCGGCGCCGGCCGTCAGGAGTCGTCGATCGCGCACCGAAGCCACCACTCGTGCCTCACCGTTGCCGCCCGACCAGCGTCGGGCGGCGATCATCGCGGCGGCACTGCCGTTGCTCCGAGCGCACGGTACGGACGTCACGACGAAGCAGATCGCTCAAGCCGCCGGCGTGGCGGAGGGCACTGTGTTCCGCGTTTTCGCCGACAAGGATTCGCTGATAGCAGCGGTGGTGCACCAGGCTTTCGATCCGAGCGCGACCACCGCGGCGCTGCGGGAGGTAGACCTCACCCTCCCCCTCCGGACGCGCCTGCGCTCGGCCATCGAGATCATCACTGCTCGGCTGGACAACGTCTGGGAACTGATGTTGGCGATGCGAATGTTCGGGCCGCCCGCACCGAATTCCAAATTCCGCAAGACGCTACGCCCGCAGCACGATGACGATTTGATTCCCGAAGCCCTGCTGGCCCTGATCGAACCCGATCATGGCCTACTTCGCGTCGACGCTGCGCAGGCCGCGCGCATCGTGCGGCTGGTGAGCTTCGGCTGTACCCACCCTCGCATCACCGAGCGCCATCCGTTGTCCTCGGACGAGATCGTTGACCTCCTGCTGGACGGACTTCGGGCCCGTCCCGACGAGCAGGCCCAGCCGGAAACGCCGTGATCCATGGGTGCCGACGATCGGCCCCGGGTCGCTCGGACAATCCACTCCGAACCTCAACCGTCGAGGAATGCACATGCTGATCCGTCTGCTCCGCACCTATCTCCGGCCTTATCGAGGGCCGTTGACCATGGTGGTGATCTTCCAGCTCGTCGGCACGATCGCGTCGCTGTATCTGCCTCGCTTGAACGCCGACATCATCGACAACGGCTCGGGCGGTCAACGGCAGCGGCTGGCCATTGCGCGTGCCCTGGTCCGGCAGCCGTCGATCTACCTGTTCGACGACTCCTTCTCGGCCCTGGATCTCGCGACCGACGCCCGATTGCGATCCGCGCTGAAACCGCACACCGCCGCTGCCAGCGTTCTCATCGTGGCGCAGCGGGTTTCCACCATTCTCGACGCCGACCAGATCATCGTTCTCGACGACGGCCGGATCGTCGGGCGTGGCCGCCACGAGGACCTGCTCGAAACCTGTGGCACCTATGCGGAGATCGTCCGCTCACAGATCACCAGCGAGGTAGCGGCATGAGCACACGAACACAATCCGGGAAAGGCCGGCAGTCCGAGGAGGACCGGGCGACCATTCGGGCGGCCGCGCCACGCCGCGGTCCGGGCGGTGGCGGTGGGCCGTTCGGCGGAATGGGAATGCCCGCTGAGAAGTCGCTGGATTTCGGCCCGTCGGCGAAGCGATTGTTCAGCCGGCTACGTCCCGAAAAGCTTGGCGTCTACCAGGTGGTGGCCCTCGCGGTGATCAGCGTGACGTTCTCGGTGCTCGGGCCGAAGATTCTGGGCAGGGCGACCGACATCATCTTCAGCGGCATCATCGGCAAGCAGTTGCCACTGGGAATCACCAAGGCGCAGGCGATCGAGTCGGCGAGGGGCCGCGGCGAGAAGACCTTCGCCGATCTGCTCTCCGGCATGGACGTCACCCCGGGCCGCGGAGTCGACTTCGGGGCGCTGGGAAACGTGCTGCTGCTGGTGATGTGCCTGTACATCGCCGCGTCCATCTTCTCCTGGCTGCAGGGTTACCTACTGAACGGAATCGTGCAGCGCACCGTGCTGCGCCTGCGCAGCGACGTGGAGGACAAATTGAACCGCCTGCCGCTGGCCTACTTCGACCGGCAGCAGCGTGGAGAGGTGCTCAGCCGGGTCACCAACGACATCGACAACATCTCGCAATCGCTGCAGCAGACCATGAGTCAGTTGCTGACATCTTTGCTGACGGTGGTGGGCGTACTCGTCATGATGATCATCGTTTCGTTCTGGCTCGCCCTGATCGCGATCGTGGCAATTCCGTTGTCCATCGTGATCACCACCGTCATCGCGAAGCGCTCCCAGAAGATGTTCGTCGCCCAGTGGCGACACACCGGCGCGCTGAACGGCCAGATCGAAGAAGCTTTCACCGGCCACAGTCTCGTCAAGGTCTTCGGGCGGCAGCCGGAGGTCGAGAAAACCTTCAACGAGAAGAATGACGAGTTGTACAACGCCTCGTTCGGGGCCCAATTCGTCTCCGGAATCATCATGCCGGCCACCATGTTCATCGGAAACCTCACCTACGTCGGTGTTGCCGTCGTCGGTGGCCTGCGGGTGGCGGCCGGATCCATGTCCCTGGGTGATGTACAGGCGTTCATCCAATATTCGCGCCAATTCACCCAGCCGCTCACTCAGGTGGCGTCGATGGCGAATGTGATGCAATCCGGTGTCGCCTCCGCTGAGCGCGTCTTCGAACTGCTGGACGAACCGGAACAGACCCCCGAAGTACAACGGATCCGGCCGGTCGATTCGACGCAGGGTCGGGTGGAATTCGAAAACGTGTCTTTCCGCTATCTGCCGGATACGCCGCTGATCGAGAATCTGTCGCTGGTGGCAGCTCCGGGACAGACGGTCGCGATCGTCGGGCCGACCGGTGCCGGCAAGACCACGCTGGTCAACTTGATCATGCGATTCTACGAGATCGATTCCGGCAGAATAACTCTGGACGGTGTGGACACCCGCGAGATGACCCGTAGCGATCTCCGGTCCCGCATCGGTATGGTGCTGCAGGACACCTGGCTTTTCGGCGGCACGATCAGGGACAACATCGCCTACGGCCGGCCCGCGGCCACCGAATCGGAAATTCTCGCCGCCGCGCAGGCCACCTACGTCGATCGGTTCGTGCACAGCCTGCCCGACGGGTACGACACGGTGATCGACGAGGACGGCAGCAACGTCAGTGCCGGTGAGAAGCAATTGCTCACGATTGCACGCGCATTCCTGGCGAATCCGTCCTTGCTGATTCTCGACGAGGCCACCTCCTCTGTCGATACCCGCACCGAGGTTCTGGTCCAGCACGCGATGGCGGCCCTGCGTACGGATCGGACGAGTTTCGTGATCGCGCACCGGCTCTCGACCATCCGGGACGCGGACCTGATCCTCGTTATGGAGAACGGCCGCATCGTGGAGCAGGGCACGCACCAGCAATTGTTGGAGCTGGACGGCGCCTACTCCAGGCTCTACAACGCCCAGTTCGCCGGCGCAATCGTCGCGGAGGACGGTCCCGGCGTTGATCAACGTGCCATGCCGGGACGGACCTGATGATTCTCGTTCCACTGATTCCAACTAGCGCACCGTGATCCGCGCAGACCAGGTAGGAGCACACAGGGCGTCCACGAGGTCCGGGTGTCCGATGTCTCAGATGCGAATGGGCGCTCCGAGGCGGCGACGGCTAGACTGAGCGGGTCGAGACGCACGACCAGTGCGCTCGGGTCGTTGCTGTGGGCGCCAAAGACGGTGCCTTCTTGTCCGCCGGTGCGCTTATTGCCGGGTTGGCCAGCATTACGGCCAACCATCAGCGCGGCCGCTGCCAAGGGCCGCGTGCCACCGTGCCTTTTCGGCACAGCAAGGACACCACGAACTTCATGTCTGACAACACTTCTGCTTCGGCTGCCGCCGGATCGAACTCCAGTCGCGGCCGCTCCGCCCCGAGCGCCGCCGGGCGAACCTCGGGCCAGGGCGGCTCCAACCAGGGCCGCGCCGGCGCCGGGCGCTCCAGCGCGGGACGCGGTGGAGCCGGGCGCTCCAACCCTTCCCAGGGAGATCGCCGCGGCGGGTCCTCCAGCGGCTCGACGACGTTCTACTCCAGCGGTTCCTATCCGGCCGGTGCGTCCACCGGCAGCATGTTCTCTACCGGGGCCTTCGCCGACAGCATTCCGGCCGCCAACTCCACCCGCGCCCGGCGAGATGCAGATCCACAGGCATCCCGGGGCGCCGCTCCGGCGCGCAGCGAGCGTCCAGCGCGCCGCGACACTCCCGCCCGATCCGAGCGGCCCGCTGGATCCGATCGACAGCCGCAGCGACCTTCCGATCGGCCGGCAGGTCAGCAGTCCTCCGGTCGCGCGAATACTTCCGGGAACGGCCCGGCGGCTCGCAATGCCCGCGGACGCGGCGCCCGGCGAAACGTCGCTCTCGACGATCGGGCGCCCGTCACATTCACGACCCAACCTGCGTCCAGCGACGATTCCGCGCAGACCTGGGTGCCCGACGCCCCGGTGAAACGCGGGCCGGCTGCGCCCGTCACCGCCGGATCACTGTTCGCCGCCGCCACCACGGTGACCGCCGACGCCGCGCCGTTGTCGGACGTCAGCTTCGCCGAATTGGGTGTTCCGGAACGACTCATCAAACCGCTGGCCGCCCTCGGTGCCTTGTCGCCCTTTCCGATTCAGGCTGCGACCCTTCCGGTTTCGCTGACCGGCCGGGACGTGCTCGGCCGGGGCCGAACGGGCTCCGGGAAGACGATCGCGTTCGCCGTTCCGCTGGTCGCCCGGCTCACCGGCGGACGTAGGACACCGAACCGCCCCAGGGGCCTCGTTCTGCTGCCGACCCGCGAACTGGCGCTCCAGGTCGCCAGGACGATCGAACCGTTGGCAACCGCGGCCGGTCTGAAGATCGTCACCATTTTCGGTGGCGTCGGGTTCGGTCCGCAGACGACCGCGCTGCGGTCAGGCGTCGACATCGTCATCGCCTGCCCCGGCCGGTTGGAGGACCTCATCCGCCAGGGGGCCTGCAATCTGGGCGACGTCGAGGTCACGGTGCTCGACGAGGCCGACCACATGGCCGATCTCGGGTTCCTACCGGGCGTGCGGCGACTGCTGCGGGCCACCAGGCCACACGGGCAGCGGCTGCTGTTCTCCGCGACGCTCGACAACGGGATCTCCGTGCTGGTCAATGACTTCCTGACCGATCCGGCCGTGCACGCGGTCGACGATGCCACCTCGCACATCGAAACCATGACGCACCACGTTTTCGCCGTGCACAAGGATGATCGCAACGAGGTCATCCGTCAGCTGGCGATCGGCGGCGGCCGCCGGATGCTGTTCACCCGGACGAAGTTCGGTGCCAAGAAGTGGGCGGCTGCGCTGTCCAAGAACGGCATTCCCGCGGTGGATCTGCACGGCAACCTCTCGCAGAATGCCCGTGAGCGCAACCTCGCGGCGTTCTCGACAGGAACGGCGAAGGTGCTGGTGGCGACCGATATCGCCGCTCGCGGCATTCACGTGGACGACGTCGAGCTGGTGGTCCACCTTGATCCGCCCACGGAGCACAAGGCGTACCTGCACCGCTCCGGCCGCACGGCACGGGCGGGCGCAGGCGGCACCGTCATCACCGTCATGCTGCCCGAGCAGGCAGATGATGTTCGCAAACTGATGAAGCTGGCCGGGATCTCGGCGACGACGACCGCGGTGCGTCCGGGTCACGCTGCCATCAATCAGCTCGCCGGCTGACGGCACCGCAGCCGCGCGCCGGCCCGAATCCCGCCGACAAGCCGGCCTCTCGTGGATTTCTTGCGAGCGGCCGGCTTGTCGGCATCTGATGTACGGCAGGCTTCGACCGGTATCACAGTGCGTTGAGGACCCTGGTCATCTGCTCGGCCGTCTGATCACCGAGCTTGTTGAATTCACGCTGTGCCACCCACCCGACGAGCCTGATCAGCCCGGAAAATCGGATGTCCGCTCGGTAGGTGATAGTGGTGCCGCCGATGGGAGCCGCGACGAAGGTCAGATCGTCGGTCGAGGTCGCACTCTTGTTCTTTCCCTCGAACGTCAAGCGGTCGGCGTTCCGTCGCACCAGCCGGTACGTCAACTCTGTCTGCTTGCCACGAAACGTGGACACGTTGTGCCAGGTGGAGCCGACCGCCACCGGTCCGGCGCCGATCGGTCGACAGCTCTGCGTTCCGGGATCCCACGCCTGCGCATTGGCGAAGTCGGCCAGATAAGTGACGACCTGGTCGATCGGCGTGGTGACCGAGAATGTGCGGATGACGGTGATCATGTCGACACTTCCTTCTGCTCGTCAGTGTGATTCCGCGAGCTCCACCGCCGATTTCAGGCCGTTCAGCGTTTCCCGGAGCCCCGTCGTGATCTGGTCACCCTCGACCCGATCGGTGTGCAGCCGGACCGTCAAGCTCGACGTTCCCCTGTCGGGTCCGGCATCCACGTCGAGTTCGCCGCGGTAGTCGTGCGGTCCGGACGCACCCCACTGCAGTTTCTTGCCGTGCTCGACAACCTTCATCCAGGCCTCCCCCTGCACATCCCGTTCCGGCCCGTCCGGCGGATTGATGTGCGCCGTCACCTCGACCTTGTTTCCCGAGGTCGGCCTGGCCGAGCTGAGCCGCGGCAGGTACGCCGGCAGGTTCTCGATGTCGGCCAGATACTCGAACAGTCGGTTCGGTTCCACGCGGACGGTCGTCGATTCTTCGTAGTCACCCATGCAAGGGGCGATACCCGCCAATTCCACGGCGAAACGCCGGCGCTCTTCCTACGGCAGAGTTTGCATAGGTACTGCATCAGTCGAGCGGTTCGAAGAACGCAAGCACCTCCGGCCGGGACACCTCGGCCAGGTCGGCCGGAAACCATCGCGGTTGCCGGTCCTTGTCGATGATCATCGCCCGGATTCCCTCGGCGAAATCAGGATGGGTGAGAAATCGGCTTCCGACCCGCAGATCCTGATCGAGAACTTCGTCCACCGTCATACCGGCCGCCCGGCGGATTGCTTCCAGCGTGACCGTGACGGCGGTCGGCGACATGGCAGAGACGGTGTCAGCAGCGCTGTGCGCGGCCGGATCCGGGCAGTTTCGTAGCCGAGAGAGAATCTGCTCCACCGTTTCGGGTGCGTAACACCAATCTATCCACTCGGAGTGCGGAGCGTCGGGTGGCACCGGTAATTCCGGCACGACGCCGGACCGGAGCTGCTCGGCCAGCTCCGGGAGTTCCGCGGCGAGCACCAGGTGGTCGGCCAGGCCGGCATGCACGGCCGCGGGACCATCCAGCCGCATTCCGGTTAGCGCGCAGTGGGTGCCGAGGCCGCCGGGCGCTCTGGCCAGCAGATAGAGCGCACCGACGTCCGGCGACAACCCGATCGCCGTCTCCGGCATGGCGACCTGGGATCGTTCGGTGACGACCCGAACCCCCCCGTGCGCCGAGATGCCAACGCCACCACCGAGAACGATGCCGTCCATGAAAGTCACGACCGGCTTCGAGTAGTGCGCGATGACTGCGTTCATCTCGTACTCCTCGGTCCAGAACCTGGCCGGGGGAACGTTTCCGCCTCGAATGCCTTCGTAGACCTCCCGGATGTCCCCACCGGCGCACAGCCCGCGTGGCCCGGCACCGTCGATGAGGACCACGTCAACACCGTCATCCTCCGCCCACGCGCTCAACGCTGCGGAGGCCAGCCGAATCATGGACAGGCTCAGCGCATTGATTCGTTCCGGACGGTTGAGGGTGAGGTGGCCGAGTCGACCTTCCACCCGCGTCAAAACCTGTTGTTGCGGTTCGAGGGTCTGCGTCATGGCTGCCACGCTAGCGGGGCAATGCCAACAAACCCGCTCACGGGTCCGCCGGCGGCTGGCAGAATGCCGCATATGTCGCTCTTCCCGGGCGAGGTCTTCGCCGGTTTCGTCATCGAGCGTGAACTCGGTGCCGGCGGCATGGGCGTCGTCTACTCGCGCGGCATCCTCGGCTGCCCAGACGCGTCACGCTGAAGCTGCTGCGGACCGAGTTGGGCGCCGATCCTTCCTTCGTCGCGCGCTTCCAGCGAGAGGCCGAGACTGTTGCTCGGCTCGACCATCCCAATATCGTGGCGATCGACGACAGCGGCGCCGAGAACGGTGCGCTCTCCGATCAGCATGCGATTCATCGACGGTTCGACGGCCGGTGGAGCGTTGGCCGAGTACGAGGGCGGTATGCCACCCCAACGGGCTGTGCACATCGTCGAGAAGGTCGCCGCCGCACTGGACTTCGCCCACCGTCACCACATCGTGCATCGTGATGTCAAGCCCGCCAACATCTTGCTGACGGTTGGCGATGACGGTGATCAGGAGCGGGTCTATCTCACCGATTTCGGGGTTGCCAAGGCGATGGGCGGAATCGAGGCCCAGGCAACCGCTCTGACAACGGCGGGGAACGTGGTCGCCACGCTCGACTTCGCCGCGCCCGAGCAGATCGAGGGACAGTCGCTCGACGGCCGCTGCGATGTCTACGCGCTCGGCTGCGTGCTCTACAAATTGCTCACGGGGGCCATTCCCTATCCGGGAGAGAATCTGGGCGCCAAGGTGTACGCCCGAATGCACCGACCGCCACCGGCTCCGACGGCAACGAATGCCACGGTGCCTCCGGCGTTCGACCGCGTGGTTGCGACGGCACTGGCACTGGACCCGGACCCGGACCCGGACCCGGACGACCGCTATCAGACATGCAGGGCGCTCGCCGTCGCAGCCCGCTCTGCCATCAGCGGCGGGCCCGGGAAAAGCCATTCTGCCCAGGGATCTCGCGAGATGGCTCTACCGCGACCGAGTACCTCGGGACGTCCGGACGCAGGGTTCCACTCGCGGCCACCGGCCGCAGCGCGTTCCCGGAAGGGCGCCGGCACCTTCCGGCCGGGCCGGTGGGCGCGAGCCGACCTTCTTCCCACGGCCGGGCGCGCCGACGATCGACCGTTGCGTTCGGCTGCGTGCTGGTGCTTGCGCTGCTGATTACCGTGATCTCGCTCGTGCAAAGGGGGCGGAGTCGCCGGCACGCCGGCGTTGCGGGCAGCCGCGTCGGCAACGCTGCCGACAACCGCAGCGTCTTCGGGTGGACAGCCGACCGCCACCTCGACGGGAACCACCACGTCCGCGACGTCCTCGGGGGGTACCAGAACCTCCGCCGCCGGGATCCGCCCGGTCGTGGGTCTTCCCCATTCGCGTCCGCTCGGCGCGAACATCGTCGTCGTATCGCGCGGATAAGGCAGCAAGTTCGCGCTCTGTCCACTGGACGCGCAAACCGGGAAGGTCGGCAATCCGCTCTTTACTCCACGGAATTACGCCCAGAATCCACTCATTCCTCTGGAGCGCGGCTCCCTCATCCATTTGCAGGGCGACCAGTCCGGCAACGCGGTCCGCACCGTGGCGCCGGACGGCTTGGGAGATCGGCTGCTGTTCGATCGACCGCCTGATTGCCCCGCGATCGGCCGACCGGCCTGGAATCCCAGTGACGCACAGCAATTGGCGATCTCGTGCACGTCCGCCGCTGGGAAAACCGATCTCCGGCGGGTCACACTGCAAGGTGTCCTGGTCCGGCGTATCCAGACCAAGCTGGCGAAGGTCGACGACCTGTCGTTCTCACCGGATGGAAGATTGTTGACCTACTGGGGTTCGCAGGGTCTCAAAGCCGGTGGCGGTCAGCTCTACACCCAGGCGACAGATGGAACCGCAGCGCCGAAAGCGCTGACCGGCGCGGAGTTCGATGATGCGGATCCTGACTTCTCACCGAATGGATGGAACCGAGATCGTATTTCGGCGGTTTGTCAAGAACGGAGCCAAGGAATACCCGCAGATCGCCGTGATCGCCGTCGGTGGCGGTCAAGCTCGAATCCTGACCGACGGAGATTCGATTGCTGGCAGTAAGACATATTCGACCGTGCGTTATTCCTCCGTATCATCCCCAAGGGACCGTTGAGAAGACACGAACAGCGACGGCTGAGATCCGTCTTGTCCGAGCAGAGACCGCAAGACGGCCGGCAGGGCGGAAGGCGACACGGCGATCCCCGCAAGGGCACGGTCATGGACCGTGGAGTTCGCCATGGCACCTTCAACTACTTCGGCAGCAATCTCGTTACGTAACTGATGCTGCTGTCATTGCGACGGTCTGTGCGAACCGAACCGAAGCAGTTAGCCATTTTGCGTCATGCCGGGAAGACCGGGGAGCGAAGGATGAGTGACCGCGACCAGTTCTCCAGTATGAAGTGGTTCGGCTTGCCCTTGATCGCTTCGGTCGGTCTGTCGCTGGTGCCGGGTCGGTCGAAGTAGGCGAGGATGTCGGCGGCTCGGTTTTTCAGCGTCCGGCCGAGCGTTCGGATCTCGACCAGAGCTGCCGGAACAGCGGTACTGAGGGTGTCGATGAGGTGCTGCATCTGGTCTTGCCGCTTGGTCCAGTCGCGATCGCGACAGGCCGCGACCATCGTTTGGTAGACACCCCAGGGTCGACTCGACCTCCAAATGGGCGTCCCCGGCGAACATGGCGGCGATCCGTGCAACCCCTGGCGATGTGTGTCCGTCTGTGGTGTAGTGAGTTCGTCCGGTGGCAGCAGGCCGTCTCTATGCTGGAGGGCTAGCACGATGGGACTGGGCTTCTGTTCGATTGCTCGTGACCGCAGAGTTGGTAGGCGTAGGTTGGCTATCCTCGCACCGACACTGCTACTAATGTTGGCGGTCCTATCGCTTGCTGTAGCTCCGTCAGCTAGCGCAACTCCAACGGTCGGTCATGGTGACTGCTGGCGAAGCAGTGCGCCGGAATCCTGTCCGAATGCCTATCACCTCGGCCAATATCTTCACGTGTCAGTCCAAAACCAAGTTGGTGCTTCGCTTGCGTCAGTGGCCACAGCAATTAGTTTTAGCAATCCGCGCTGGAGCGCTGTATCTGGATCGCAGTACCTAAATGCATCGACAACGCCAACTCCCTACACGGTGATCTATACGGCGGATCAATACCCTGATGCTGCCTATGGAATAACCTCGCCCGGAGTCTACGCTATCACTTGGTACATCAAAACGGATGGCTCGGCCTCTACAGACCTCAACACAACGGGAGTCATCGACCACGTCAGAATTTTCGTCAACAATTATGCAGTGGCGCATCTGAACCAGACTCAACAGGATGTCGTGCTTATGCATGAGATGGGGCATGCCCTCGGCTTGCAGCATTCGTCCTCATCAAGTGACCTCCTGACCTCAGGCCTTGTCGGAAATGGAAACCCATACATTTCCGCGAACGACGTAGGAGCTAGTCCGGCCTGTTCAGGAAGCCCGACCAACGGAGCAAGTGAAACGGCCGGCGTACGTTGCGTCTACGATTGGAGCAATTGGGCATGAAACAGCCAGCTTTCATGAAACAGTCAGCTTTCGTGGCTCTTGTTTCGCTTACAATAATGGTGAGCGTTGCGCAGCTCAACGGTCTGACTCGCAGGCTGTGCCTGCGAGCGCAGCGGCAGAGGCGAGCGCTTCAGGACAGTCGAGCATCCCGAAAACAATAAAGACGAGTGCGGAGGTGACCGCGATAGACACTCTCGGTCCTAAGCCTTCGGGGGGTGCTGCAGGTGCTCCGAGCGCGCCAGTTGATGATTTGACTATTGATAGGGCGATCGCCAAGCAAGACGCCAAGATCGACAGCTTGATATCCGAGGGCCCGTCGTTGACGAGTATTCCTAGAACCGAGACAACTGCATTTGTTGCAATGCCCGCCACCATGACAGCCGCACTGGCGACCGCAGACGTCGTGGTGATGGGCACCGTCGAGAGTTTAGTCCTCACTCACAGTTATACGGTAGCGAATGTTCTGATAAGCCAATCAGCAAAAGGATCAATCTCAGCCCAGACGTCTGTCCGGGTGCAGCTGGGCTGTACGTTGCAGTTGAGCAACGATCAGAATTCTTTGGTATTTGCCTGTTTGCCGAACTCGCCTGTTCTGATCCCAGGTGCGCAGGCGATCATGCTTTTGCATCGAGCTGATATTGCGACTGCAGCTATAGTTCCTGCTAAATGGTCCGCTACCTTGGGTACGGATGCGCTGCCGGTAGCCGGGGGCTTAATACATCCGCAAAATCTCAATGGGCTGGTTGAAAAGGGTCTTAAGGGGGTGTCTGTAGCGCAATTTATGGCGAAGGCAGCGGCCGCCACGAAGTAGAGCTAACATTGCGCGACGGTTCGGATCAACTAATTCGACAAGTGATACGTCACAGAGCCCGGCGTCGATGGCGGGACGCGGGATGATCCAAAGCGGAAGGCCGCGCAGCGAGTTTGATCGCGCCCCTACGAACTTACATCGCATGCGATTTTCTGCAGTGGGCAGTCAGCAAGAGGATGGCGCACCGTTCGGTCAACCACAGCGCAGGGTGCGCTGTGTGTTGCTGAATCCTGGGAATAGCAGCGGAGACGAGCTACCGGTCGGGCAAGCGGGCGGGATTGAAGGCGGGTCCAGCAATTTATCGGTGACGATGACATCCCGGCGTAGAAGTCGTGTGGTATCGACTTCGTCTTTGCACTTTCGAGGGTCGTTAGAGGCTTGAACGAAGCGTTCGTCGATGCCCGTAACGCAGCCGGGTTGCCGCGGGAGCTGGACCTGCACTCGCTGCGGCACTCCTACATCACTCATTCGATCGAGTTCGGCTGCCCGGAAAAGTTCGTCCAGGACCAGGTCGGGCACAGCTACGCCAGTACCACGGCCATCTACACCCATGTATCCGATGAGTACCGCACCCGCCTCATCCGGGATGTATTGGGGACCAAACGCGACCTCTGGGAGACCCCAAGATGATCAAGAAGATGGGTTACGACTGGCAGCTGCGGCAGCGCAAGGCCGACCGCGGCATGTTCCAAACCTCCGATCTGGCCGCGCCCCTGGCCGAGCGGGGCATTGTCCTGTCCCGTGAGCAGCTGTGGCGGCTGGTCAGCCGAGACCCGCAACGGTTATCGCTGGACGTCCTGGCGGCCATGTGCGACATCCTGGGTTGCGGACCCAGTGACCTGATCGAAGTCCGTGTCGAGAACGTACAGGTCCGTAAGACCGGGCACCGGCCCGGCCGGGGTCGCCCCGGCACCTCACCGCACCACGGTTCGGCGGCCCCACCCGACCTCGTGACGACACCGGCGAAGCATCAAGTGACCGCAGCACTTGAGCGGCTGCGCCAGCGGGTATTGACCGATGTCTCGTCGGTCGCGCCCGATACGGTCGACGGCTTGTAGGCGGAAGCTCGAGCCGACCGGCCGCGCACGGTTCGGGAACTCGACACCTACCTTTCGAAGAATCCGGACGGCCTGCTGGCCATGCAATATCGCTCAGTTCAAGCAGGGCCCGGTCTGGTCACCGGACGGTCGTCAGATCGCACACAAGGACAGTCTCCAACCTGCCGGGGCACCGGCAAGGGACGAACTCTGGTTGCTCACCGCCCGGAAGTCAGGTTGTGGAACGATAGGCGGCACCAACCCGCACAGGCTGGTGATCCACGGGCGTGACGCCGTGCAGGGTTCGCCCGCGTGGGGAAACCGCTGAATACCCGAGCGCCGTTCTTGCCGAGCGTTCTCACCGTGCGCCCGGTCCAGCGCAACTGCCCGAATCAGCCGGATCCGCCGGCGGTCCGTGATCTGCTGCGCAACCGGATGTCGTTGCAGGCCTCGCACACCGAAGCGGGAATCAGGCCGATGGCCTGCAGTCGTCCGAAGGCGACGCAACCCAGGCAGAGCCCGAAGGCCGACTCCAGGAAAGCCGCCACCGAGATCAGGCCGACCAACACCCAGGGAAGCGTGGAGGATCCTAGGTAGAACGCGACAAGGGCAGCCGTGGACAGAACCGCTCCAATGGCCTGCGCGAATCGCTTCGGTGGTCCGGGCACCAGCCGGGGTGGTCCGAGGCGCGGCGCGATGATGCGGGTGGCCAGCAGACCGAACGGGGAGAAGCGCGGACCGGAAGCCAACCGCAGCAGGAATCCGATGGCCAACGGCCAAAGGAGCCACTCGGTGCGAAGCGCCAGGGTGAGGACCGATAACACCACCACCAACCCGGCCACCACGCGAGCGGCGTACTCGTTCACCGGATTCGGAAACGTCAGCAGTTTTCTCACCACGACACTCCGCAACTCTGTCGCGCTGCGCACTATTCCCACCCGCAGGATTGCTCAGGAGCCGGTTCTACCGGTCAGCGAAGCCTCGATCCGGTCCAATTGCCGTTGCAGCGCCGCGATGTCGGCGTGGGTTGCGTCCTGTTCCTCGGGTTTGAGCGTGAGAATCAGCTGCCCTCCAGGTTCCAGCCTGCCGGTTCCGACCTCGCCGATGTTCCCCGTTCTGCAGCCGAATGGCGTGGTCGAGATCGGCTCGCCGCAGCCGAGCTTGCGTAGTGCGCCGGCATCGGCCCGACCGTCCCTCACCACAACGGTGGCACTGCCTTCCACCAGCACCCGGAATCTCGGGAAGGCAAGCGCCAGTCGGTCGACCACCGTGTTGACGACCACCAATGTGACCGCACCGACCGCGCCACCGGCGAAGGAGTTGTCGTCACCGATGATGGCGTTCCGTACCACCCTTCAGACTTCATCACGCGTCCCAGCAGGAGCGCGGTCACCGAGGCACTGAGGTCCGGCTGCGGACGCACCCATTGCGCGCAATCGAGTGGATGCCGGCCGACGCTGTCGGCGAATGGATGCAAATCAGACGACGACCGAACTGTGACCGCCCCGAACGTCGACCGGCGTGTGATGGGCGATAGTGTCCCGCAGGCGTGGCAGTACCCCCAGATTTGTAGCGAGGCCACGTCGGCAACGGTTGAAAGGGAGGTCCGATCATGGTCGGTAGCACACCGTTTGGCGAAGGTGACGCACGTCGTGGGGTCGATATCGACGACGGGGAGCGCCATCCGGCGCGCGCCGTCGGAATCTCGATCGCCGCTGCTGTCGGCGGGTTCCTGTTCGGCTTCGACACCTCCGTCATCAACGGCGCGGTGGATTCCATCAAAAACCACTTCAGTCTTGGATCCGGCATCACCGGGTTCGTGGTCGCCATCGCCCTGATCGGTTCGGCGGTCGGCGCCTGGTACGCCGGGATGCTTGCCAACCGCTGGGGCCGTCCGAAGGTGATGCTTCTGGGCGCCATCCTGTTCTTCGTCTCCTCCATCGGGTCGGGAATCTCCTTCTCTGCGTGGGATCTCGGTCTCTGGCGGTTCATCGGTGGCCTCGGGATCGGCGTCGCCTCGGTGATCGGACCCACCTACATCTCGGAGATCTCGCCGGCCGCCCTGCGAGGGAGGCTGGCTTCCCTCCAGCAGATGGCTATCGTGCTGGGCATCTTCGTGGCACTCCTGTCCGACGCCTGGCTCGCCGGCGGTAGCGGCGGCGCGCTGGGCGTGAAGTGGTTGGGTCTGGAAGCCTGGCGCTGGATGTTCCTGGTCGGCGTGGTGCCGTCGATCATCTACGGCGTGCTGTCGCTGGGCATTCCGGAGTCGCCGCGATTCCTGATAGCCCGGGGCAAGGACCAGGCCGCTGGGAAGATCTTGCGCCGCGTACTGGGCGAGACGCCGGACCAGGTCGACACCCGTATCAACGACATCCGGAAATCGCTGGTCCGGGACGACAAGGCCTCGTTCAAGGACTTGCGCGGCAAGCGCTTCGGTCTGCATCCATTGGTGTGGGTCGGCATCCTGCTGGCCGCTTTTCAGCAGCTGGTCGGCATCAACGTCATCTTCTACTACTCCACCTCGCTGTGGAAGTCCGTCGGTTTCGCCGATTCGTTCTCCTACACCGCGTCGGTGATCACCTCGGTGACCAACGTGGTGGTCACCGTCGTCGCGATCCTGCTGGTGGACCGGGTGGGTCGGCGCCGATTGCTGTTGATCGGGTCGGCCGGCATGTTCGTCACTCTGGCGGTGATGGCCCTGGGTTTCGCTCAGGCGACCCTGGTTGCCGATTCCAAAGGCGTGTTGACACCGCAGTTGTCCGGCTTCTGGGGCATCTCCACACTGATCGGCGCCAACCTGTTCGTGGTGTTCTTCGGCGCCTCCTGGGGGCCGGTGATGTGGGTGCTGCTCGGGGAGATGTTCCCCAACCGGATCCGGGCACTGGCAATGGCGCTGGCGACCGCCGCCAATTGGGTCGTCAACTTCGTGATCACCGTGTCCTTTCCCCCGCTGCGCGATTTCTCGCTCGGTTTCGCCTACGCGCTCTACGCACTGTTCGCGCTCCTGTCGTTCTTCTTCGTGCTGGCAAAGATTCCGGAGACCAAGGGCATGGAACTCGAGGACATGACGATGGACACCATGCACCGGAAGGGGAAGAAGGCAGCCGCCGTCTGACGGCGGTGCAGTCGTCCAGGTGACGGCGTGGTCGGAAACGATCGGGTCAGCCGATCAGGTGAGCGCGCCGACCGCTCTGGCGATGACGAGCAGCGAGGTCAGCAGGGCGGCCGTGGCCTGGACGGCCATCAAGATTTTGAAGCGGCTCGACAACGGCATCGTGTCGGTCGGTCCGAAAGCGCTCGAGTTGGTGACGGATAGGTAGAAGTAGTCGACGAAGGTCGGCATCCAGTCGGCGACCTTGCTCGATCCCCGGGACACCTCGACCACCGTGTCGCGATCCTCGTCGTGGGAGAACCTCAGATCGGCCACCGGGATCTCGTTCCGGGTCAATTGGGTGCGGGCGACAGGGCCGCCCCGGTCCAGTTCCCAGTAGATCAAGCCGAAGGCGATGACGTTCGTGACCCAGACCTGGAGTGCAGCCAGTAGCAGCCCCTTGCCGTTCGATACGGACGAAGCCACCAACTGGTTGATGAGCAGTCCCAGAGCGCCGAGGTTGGCCGCGGCGGTGATCGCAGCCAGTACCACCGATGCGATCCGCGAGATCTTGGTCTGCCGGGTCAGCCGAACCGGATTGGTCGCGATCAACGCAACCAGCAGGACAACCTCCAGCGACGGCACCAGCAGCCGCGGGCCGAGCAACAGCGCGCCGGGCAGCAAAGCGTAGAGCCACGCCGCGGCGACGACCGCAATGGAGGGCGGCCAGCGGTTCTCGCCGCGGCCGCCGTCCCGAGATCGATGTCCGGCGCGGGGCGAGACCGGCCGTTCACGATCCGGCGAGCGCCTGCCGTCGTCCCCGACGTGCGCGGCACCGCGGCCCTGGGCCTCCTCGTCATCGTCAGCGGTCACCTGGACAGCCTGCACTGCAGCGGATCCGGCACCGCTCAGGCGCGCTGGGTGACCCCGGAATCACATCGATCACCGCCACTGGAGCCCGACCGCAGGTTCGGTCAGTCGGTGTAGCCGATCTCCGGCCACAGCTCGAGAATTGCAGTCACCTTGTGCTGCATCATGTATGCGTGGTCGTACGAAGGCTTCTCGTTGAGCGTTGCCAGGGTCTCCCGCAACCTTCGAAAAGTGATCGATCGGCCCGCCGAATGCGCGAGCAGGTAGTAGTAGGTGCGAGCCGGGTTCACCAGGTAGTCGGTGAAGGAGTGCAGAACCCGGCCGGGCGAGTCCACCGCGGACAACACGGCAGGGCGGCCGGATGCGGGCACGGAGATGGGCACCACATGCCAGCCGGCGCGGTAGGTCGGTTGCGGCTTGCCCGCCCGGGAGGGTTGATCCGACCAGAACATCTGCACGTCGAGCTCGCCGGACGCGTCGGCCGCACGGAACTCGCCGCGGAGCTTCTCGAGTTGTTCCTGTGCGTTGTCCGACGCCCGCCCGTCCCGGGTCAGCAGAGCCAGATAGATGTACTTGGGCCGCGGCCAGACGACAGCGGGAAGTGGTGCCTCCGGTTCCGAGTACTCGCCGGTGTCCGATTCCGACCTGGACTGCCCGACGTGCGCGGAATCATCGCTCGCCGGTTCTCCGTCAGTTGGCTGCGCGTGCTGCGTCGTTTGCGGCTCGCGATGAGACGCCGAAGGGTCGAGTTCACCTGCCGCCGGCTCGAGTTCCGGTGCCGCCGGCTCCACATCCGGGGCCGCCGCCTCGACATCGGGGGCCGCCGCCTGAACGTCGGGGGCCACCGCCTCGCCATCAGGGGCCACCGCCTCGAGATCGGGCATCACCGGCTTGCGTTCGGCCACCGCAGGCTCGAATTCAGGCGCCGCGTGCTCGAGATCAGGGAACGAGTCGGAATCGACGCTCTGAGGCACCGGGGCCGCCGACTTTTCGAACCCAGACGGGCGTGAACCGCCACTGCGCTGCGGATCGTGTTCCGGTTGTGGCCGCGGAGGCGCCGGCTGCGCTCTGCGCACAGCCTCCTGCAGCCACTCCTGAGTCAATGGCTCCCCGGCCTCGAGTTGCCAGGCCGCGATCGCCGTGCTCATCTCGTCGACGGTCTCGCGCTCGTCTGCCAGCAGCACCGCCTCGTCCAGCCGGTTGGCCGACGACCAGGACACGTTGGCCGACCCGACCAGCACGAACGACGGGTCACCCTCCACCAGGATCACCTTGGCATGCAGAGAAGGAAGTGAGTACACCCGCACACCCCGCCTCGTCCAGCGCAGCAGCACATTCGGATCGGTCGAACCTGTGGTCAGCGCCTCGTCGCCGGCGTTGACCACGATGGTTCCCGGCCCTCGCATCGGCAGGTACGCGTCCGCGTCCGCGCCCACGTATCCGATTGCCGCCGAGATTCTTCTCGAACCGGACAGCAGATTTCGGATGTGGGACCACACATCCTTGCCGTGGATCAATCGTGCAGACCGGTCGTCGAGTCCCAGATTCACTTTCCCCATGTTCAGCAGTATGTCCCAGCCGGGGCGACTGTCCGGCCGGTCGAGAACCGTCCGGACGAACCGCTACGGTCCGGCCCGGGGGTCAGGACTCCTCGATGTCGGAGAACAGGATCCGAACGCCGCCGGTCGCCAGCGAGAAGATGCCGGGGAACAGAGCTCCGGCCTGTTCGGTGGTGACAGCGGCGCTGGCCGTGTCGTAGTCGGGAAAATAGAGATCTAGCATCCGGTACGCGGGCGTCGCCGAGCCGTCTTCCTTGGGCCAGACCTTGGACGACTCGAACGAGATCAGCCCGGGCAGCGCCTTGGCCAGGGCGACCTGGCCCTTTGCATAACCGGCCTCGAAGTCGTCCGGATCGGTGGGGTTGTCGTAGATGACGGTGATCTTGGTGGGCATGGAGTCCTTCTGCGGTCGCTCTAGTCCTCTGCGCGGCGCCGTAGCCGCACGGGGAGTTGGACGGGATCAGTGTCGCAGGCTCGGCCGCTGAGCGCCCGACCACCTGCCTTCCCCGCCATGCTGGCGGGCAATTGATCTCTCGCGACCGGCCAGGTCGTCACCCACAGCCTCCGCACCGACGCAGATCGGCCTACTGGTCCTGCTCACCGACGCCGGCGCGATCGGAAGGCATGATCGTTGTCTCCGGCCCAGCGCCCTCCGAGCGACTGCCAGGCGCATCAGCGCATCGACGCGACCATGGGGCACTGGAAGCTGCGGGCCGACAGGCCGACCTTGTTCAGGTGGACCCCGACGATGTGCCAGGCCTTCAGAATATTGACCTCGTGGTAATCGATGCTGTTGTTCGCGCAAAAATTCTGCACGACAGGCACCATCTTGTGAAGATTCGGCCGGGGCATGCTCGGAAACAGGTGGTGCTCGATCTGGTAGTTCAGCCCGCCCATGGCGAAACTGGCCACGCGTCCACCGGAGATGTTCCGCGAGGTCAGCACCTGGCGACGGAGGAAGTCGATCCGGGAGTCCTGCGGGAGGACCGGCATGCCGATGTGGCTGGCCGCAAAAGATCCTCCCAGATAGAGGCCGGTGACGATCAACTGCACGCCCAGGAAGGCGGCCGCTTTGCCGGCGGGCAGCACGGTGAAAAGGAGCGCAGGGTAACCGCCGAGGCGGACGACCAGCATGCCGATCTCGGTCCAACGACGCTTCATCTTGCGGCGCGTCAGCAACGCCTGGACACCCTGCACGTGCAGATTCAGCATCTCGAAGCTCAGGATCGGATAGAACCACCAGCCCTGTCGTTGATGCAGGTAGGACAGAATGCGGTTCTGCGGTGGTCTTGCCGGCGGGTAGAAGTGGACCACCGAGGCGTCGATGTCCGAATCCTTGCCGATCTGATTCGGAGCCGCATGGTGCTTGTTGTGCTTGTTGTGCCACCACGCCAGGCTCACGCCGCCGATCAGCGTTCCCATCACCAGGGCCGTCATCTCGTTGGCCTTCTGGGACTGGAAGATCTGGCGGTGGGCCGCGTCGTGGCTGTAGAAGATTATCTGCGTCAGCACAATTCCAAGTGCCGCCGCAACCGCCATCTGGGCCCAGCTGTTCCCGACAAATGCAAAGGCGACCCAAACACCCGCCAGGCCCCCGGCCAACAAAGCGATTCGCAATGCGTAATATCCATACGCGCGCTTCATCAGATTGAGCGATTGGGCGGATTGCAGAACCTGAGAATAGTCGCTCGGCGGCCGCGGCGCCCTCGGCTGCCTGCGGGCCCGGGTGGCGAGTGTCGAATCGGCGTGAATGGTGCTCTCATTTCGGGTGTTAGAAGAGGAATTCCGGGCCGTCTGGGTTCGAATTGTCGACTGAATCCTGCATCGACCGAAAGATGCACTCACTGCCATAGAACCGCAGAACAGCGCAGCAATTGTTTTGTACCCTGGCGAGTCGCGCGGTAAACTCCGTCGGGTGCCGGTATGGATCCGGTGCGCGCCGCTGCCTGCCGAACGGGTGTGCCTGGCCGAACCTTGGAACGTCGAACACCCTGCCCACGACCTCGACGGTCGACGGATGGGCCCAGCGCCTGTTGAACGGACTACGGCCGCGCCGATGAGCTGCTCCTTCGTGAGCTTACGGTAACCGAGGCTGCTGCGCGCAATCTCACTTGCCAGTCATCTGTGAGTCTGACTGCTGCCTTCCGGCTGCCGGCGCGAGCGGCAGCTCTCAACCGCCCGCCTCCGGCGTACCGCATTTCGGCAGCGCCACGATGCGCGAACCCGGGCGCGGCTGCCTGGTCCAGCCCCTTCGATCCAGGTATTCCAGTAATGGGATTGCGACCCGCCGAGTGGTGCGCAGAGCCGCCCTCGCCTCACTGGTGGTGAACGGTTCGCGAAGTTGCCGCAGCAGCTCCAGCGCCTGCTGGGGGGCGTCGGGTAGTACTACGACGTCGTCGGCCAGTCTGAGCAGCCGGCCGGCCCGCTCGGCGGCGGCGAGTTCGGGGCGGCCGAGGCCGAGCCGGTCCAGCTCGGGTCGTTCGGGGGCGGCGAAGGCATTGCGGCGAAGGTTGTCTTCGACTTCTCGCACGCCGACCTCGGCCTTCCCCAGCGACGGCCGGGTCCCCGGGCGCGCAACACGCCCGCTGACGACCTCCAGCCCTGCATCGGTCGCCAGTGCCTGCAACAGGGACTGATCGGGCAGATCCAGCGATCGGCGGGCGGCTTGCATGCTCGGACCAGGCTGCAGAGGATGCGCCGAGTCGTGCCGCTCGACTTCCTCCATCAGGGCTGCGACCCAAACCTGCCACTGTTCGGGTGAGATCAACCAGCCGTCCTGCTGCCGGACGTCGGCGGGCCGACTGGCGTCGACCCCGAGTCGGACCAGGTCGTCGGCACGTACGGCGCCCCGCCGCCGCACCTCCTCGGTCAACTGCGGAAGCGATCGGACCGCAGAGAGTTGCGTACCTCGCTGCGTCGCTGCGCCCCGCCTGCGGAGCGCGGGCGGTGCCACGTCGAGAACTTCGAATCCACCCTCGAACCGGCCCTCGCCAGGATTACGCAGAATTCCGCGGTCCCCCGGCTGCAGCGGCAACGGGCCAGCGAGAGACAACCGGACGATCCTGTCGCCCAGCGGCCTGATGTGCACCGGAAACGCCCCGGATCCCAGATGAATCATCGCCTGCGTCGGCAGTCCAGCCGGATCCTGCTGGGTCCGAACGTCGATAAGCGCCGTCGGGGTCCAGGCGCCGGGCGTCACCAGCGCACTTCCACGGCGAAGATCTTGCGGGGTCGCCCCCTTGACGTTGACCGCCACGCGGCTGACTGCGTCGATCCGATCGACGGCGATGCCCAGCGACTGCAAGCCTCTGATCCGCACCAGCTGGTCCTCGAATGCCAGCGTCTCGCCGATCGACAGCGAACCAGCGGCCAAGGTGCCCGTCACGACCGTTCCTGCTCCCCGGATCGAGAACGAGCGGTCGACCCAGAGCCGAACCCTACCGCCGGTACTCGGCTGCGGTAGCTCGTTGCCCAGGCGGGTCAGTGCTGCCCGGAGCGAATCCAAGCCGTAACCGGTCACGCCCGAGACCGCGACCGCCGGAACCTGGCCAAGAGTGCTGTGGCTGATGCGTTCGAGCGCATCCGCTGTCGCCGGCCCGGGATCGGCGAGGTCGGCCCTGGTCACCGCGAGCACGCCAAACCGCAATCCGAGGGCGTCGATCGCCTCCAGGTGCTCCTGGGTCTGCGCCCGCCAGCCCTCGTCGGCGGCCACCACCATCAGCACCGCGGGCGCCGGGCCAAGACCCGCCAGCATGTTGCCGATGAATCGCTCGTGGCCCGGAACGTCGACGAACGCGACGGTCGGTCCCTGCGGGAACGTCGTCCAGGCATAACCGAGATCGATCGTCATGCCGCGCCGGCGCTCCTGTGCCCAACGGTCGGGCTCCATGCCGGTCAGGGCGCGGACCAGGGTGGACTTCCCGTGATCGACGTGCCCGGCCGTCGCGATCACCTGCACGGTGCAACGCCACTCTGGACCCGGCGTTGCTCGGGCTGGCACGCCGCGAAGGAGTGGGTGACTTCCGTCCCTGTGGTACCAGAACCGGAACGCTGATCCACGCGGCCGGTGGCGGTGGTGGTGGCTGTGGTCGGGGCGATCATGGCCGGCCGTCGAGGGCGCGCTGAACCGCCTCGGCCACCCGAACGTCGTCGATCTCCGGAACGCATCGGAGGTCGAGCAGCAACCGACCGTCGGAGAGGTAGCCGACGACTGCCGGATCTCCGGTTCGCAGCGCCACGGCCAGGTCGGTGGGCAGCGCCACCGCCCAGCCGGGGAGAACGACGCCGGGGGCTCCGCCGCCTCCCACCGCCCCTTCCGACGGCACGGCCTGCGCTCCCAGGATCGCCGCCATCCGTTCGCATCGCTGTCTGAGTGCGCCCGGATCAGCATGCAGTGCAACGCTGGTCGGTGTTGTGGGGTTTCGCAGAGTTGCTTCCAGGGCGGCCAACGTCAATTTGTCACAGCGCAGAGCCCGAGCGAGTGGGGAGCGCCGCATCCGCTCCCCCAGTTCCGCGCTGCTGAAGATCAAGCCGGCCTGCGGGCCACCCAGCAGTTTGTCGGCGCTGCACGTCACCACATCTGCGCCGGCGGCCAGGCTGGTGGCAGCGTCCGGCTCGACGGGCAGGAACCGATCCGGTGCCAGCAGGCCACTGCCGATATCCACGATCAACGGAACTGCCAACGTGGCCAATTGCGCAATTCCCACCGTCGAGGTGAACCCGCTGACCACGAAATTACTGGGATGGATCTTCACCACGCAGCCGGTTTCCGGGCCGATTGCCGCCGCATAGTCGGCCAGGACGGTTCGGTTGGTGGTACCCACTTCTCGAATGCGGGCGCCGGCGGAGGTCATCAAATCCGGTAGCCGGAAATTATCGCCGATCTCCACCATTTCACCGCGGCTGACGATCACTTCCCTCCCGGCGGCCAGAGCCGTGACCGCCAGCAGCAGCGCGGCGGCGCCGTTGTTGACCACCAGAACCTGTTCAGCGGCGGGAACTGCGGCCGACAGCGCGGCGAGCGTGCCACGTCCACGCCGAGCCCGGATCCCCTCCGTCAGGTCGAACTCCACGTCCACAAAGCCGGCCGAAGCCACCATGGCGTCGATCGCGGCGGCGGACAATGGCGCGCGCCCCAAGTTGGTGTGCAGCACCACACCGGTCGCGTTGATCACCGGCCGAAGTGAGGATGCGCGCCGAGGAAGCAGACTCTGCACCCGATCGACAACGCCGGTCGCCGGAATGCGACCGGAGCGAGCCTCGGCCAGTGCCGCAGTCACCACCGTCTTGACCAGCCCAGAACCCAGACGCAGGACCGCGGATTCCAGCCGAGGGTCACCCAGTACGACGTCGACGCGCGGCAGTGCACGCCGGGGATCCTCGCTCACCGGGAAACCCTTTCCAATCAGCACTTCCAACCATCCCAGTCGGTACCGCTGGCGGAGACGGACGGGAATCGAACCCGCCGAACCGAGATACTCGGCTCCACCGGTTTTGAAGACCGGGAGGGCCACCAGACGCCTTTACGCCTCCGCTGCCACCGTATCCCGCCACCGACCGACGCAAACGGTATGGCCGCCCGGTGGTAACCGATCGGATCATCCCGATCGCGTCTGGGTACGTTGCCGGTATGCGCACCACTACCGACAGCCAGGAATCATCCAGCACCATCCGCCTCACGCAGTACGCGCATGGCGGCGGGTGCGCCTGCAAGATCCCACCCGGTGAGCTCGAGGACATCGTGAAGGGGTTGACCGGCTTCCGGTCGCCGGACCTGCTGGTGGGGCTGGACGACGGAGACGACGCCGCGGTGGTGCGGATCGACGAGCGATCGGCCATCGTACACACTGCCGATTTTTTCTCTCCCGTGGTCGACGATGCGTACGACTGGGGGCGAATCGCCGCGGCGAACGCCCTGTCGGACGTCTACGCGATGGGAGGGCGCCCGCTGGTTGCGGTCAACCTCCTCGGGTGGCCGCGGGACGTGCTGCCTCCGGAACTGGTGCGCGAAGTGCTGCGCGGCGGATTGGAAGTCGCGGCTGAGGCGAATTGCCACGTCGGCGGCGGGCACAGCATCGACTCGCCCGAACCGCTCTACGGCATGGCCGTCACCGGACTGGTGCATCCCGACCGGCTGCTGCGCAACGACTCTGCCGTCGCCGGGATGCCCATCAGCCTGACCAAACCCCTGGGTGTCGGCGTGCTGAACAACCGGCACAGGTCCACCGGGGAGGTTTTTCCGCAGGCGATCGCGAGCATGGTGGCGCTCAACGCTGCGGCCTCCGCCGCCGCGGTGGACGCGGGCCTGACCGCCGCGACCGATGTGACCGGCTTCGGGCTACTGGGGCACCTGTACAAGATGGCTCGAGCTTCCGGCGTCGGCGCCGTGATCGATGCCGCCGCCGTGCCCTATCTCGACGGCGCCAGGCGGGCACTGCGAGACGGTTTCGTCAGCGGCGGCACCCGCCGAAACTTGGACTGGGTACGACCACACCTGTCCGGCTCGGTCGACGAGGACGAGATGCTCCTGCTCGCCGACGCGCAGACCAGTGGCGGTCTGCTGATCGCCGGTGAGATACCGGGGGCGACGGTGATCGGACAGTTCGTGGCTGCCGGCTCCGCAACGATCAGCGTCCGCCGGTGACCTGATTGCTCGCCTGGCGCCTGGCCTCCACCCGCTCGCGCTGCGGAACGATGGTGTACTTCGGGTCCCTCGCCGAATCCTGTCCCGCGTAGAAGATGGCGAATCGGGTGCAGACCGAGCCGAGCAGTAACGCGACACCGGAGACAACCGACAGCATCCGGCTGCGACGCCCCGCGATTGCTCCGGCCGCTCCGCCGACGGTCAGCGACTCTCCGACCCGCCGGAGCTTGTCGGGAATGCCCTGGTGCAATGGCTCGGCGGCGAGTCCCATCGAGCTCTCCATGCGCCTCATCAATGCCAACTCGGCCGCCGCTCCGACGACGGCCAGGCGCCTCGCTGGTCCGGCGTCGGCCGGACAGGCGCCGATCAGTCCGAGGCCGCCGGCCGCCGCGCTCGCCGATCCGACGAAGACGAAGGGCAACTCGCGGTAGGCCTCATGCCAGCTCGGAGTGGCGGTGTCGGCCAGCAGCACGGCGGTATACGAAGCGATGGCGGGGGCGAGAAGGGCGGCGGCCACCCCTGACGGGCGACCCAGCAACGAGATCAGCCGACCGGCCGGCGCCGGCAGTCGGCGGATCAGCGGAATCAGTTCCGCGGCTCCGGCCACGATGGCCAGCGGTCCGTAGCCGGAGAGAATCCAGGTACCGACGGACATCGGCGAGGTCCATTTCGCAACTCGCAGCATGTTGACGAACCGCGTCGGCCGACCGAGATCGTGGACCAGAGACGCGAAGCTGATGGTGATGCCCACCATCGCACCGACGCGACCGGTGCGCCGCAAGGTGTCTCGTCCGGTCAGATCCGCGCCCGCAGCCAGTAACGAGGACCCGGCCGCCAGCCCGCCCAGGAAAAGGTACGTCGGAATGTCGGCCTGCCACGGCGAGGCCTTGACGACAGGACGACCGTAGTAGGACGTGAATGTCGCGTCGGGCACCATGCGGCGTTCCCCGCCACGCCCAGCACCGCCACGTCCAGCACCGCCACGGCGCGCACCACCACGCCGCCCACCGCCACGGCCGGAATCATCACGCGGGCGCTCAGCGGAGCTACCAGCGGTTCGCTCCGAACCATTGCCCCGCTTGATTTCGGTGAGGTCATCGTGCTGCTGGGTCATCGTCGACCGCCAAGGAATGACAGCGCAGCCGCGCCCAACATGGCACCTGCCGCCACTGCCGCACGGCGCCACATGTGCGGCAGATCCCGAGTCGTGACGATCGGATCGGGCGGGAACCCGTACACCTCCGGCTCGTCCAGGAGCAGGAAGAAGGCACCGGATCCACCGACCCCGTCATCCGGATCCTCGCCGTACAACCTGGCCTCCGTCACCCCGTCGGCGTGCAGCGCGGCCAACCGCGCGTCGGCCCGCTCGCGCAGCTCTTCGACATCCCCGAACTGGATCGATTGTGTCGGACAGGCTTTCGCGCACGCGGGGGTCTGTCCGTCTCCGATCCGGTCGTAGCACAGCGTGCACTTCTGCGCGATGCCGGCGTTCTTCACGTTCTTGTCACCGATCCGCCGGTCGATCACCCCGAACGGACAAGCCGGAACGCAATAGCCACAACCGTTGCAGATGTCCTCCTGCACCACCACGGTGCCGAATTCGGTCCGGAACAACGAACCGGTCGGGCAGACGTCCAGGCATGCCGCGCTGGTGCAGTGCCTGCAGACATCGGATTCCATCAACCAGCGAAAATCAGTGCGCTCGGCGCCATCGGATTGCTTGCCGGGCAACTCGAACGACGGCATACCCAGGTCGACCCGGGGCGCTGCCGGAGTACCGGGCTGCTCGATGAAGGCCACGTGCCGCCAGGTGTCGGCACCGAGTGCGCCCGTGTTGTCGTAGGACGAACCGAGAAAATTGAACCCGTCATCGGGTACCTCGTTCCATTCCTTGCACGCCACCTCGCAGGCCTTGCATCCGATACAAATGGAGGTGTCGGTAAAAAAACCCTTGCGCGACGGCGGGTCTGGCCAGCCGGCACGTACGGCGGGATCGGGAAGGGAGGTGGTCATCGGTTCCCGTCCGTTCGGCGTGACAGGCGCGTCGCTGCCTCCGAGCCGTCCGGCGACCGACCCGGTTGGTCACCGATCGGGGTGCGCTGTTGATTGCCGGTTTCCACGGTGATCCCCGCCCGTTCTTGATATTCCTTGACCAGAGCCAACAAGGCCGGCCCCCGAGGGCGACGTCCCGGTCGAACGTCGCAGGACGCCACCTTGCTCTCCTGGATGTGCACGTTCGGATCCAGGGTGACGCCGAAAAGGTCGTTGGCGGAGTCGCCGGACACCAGCGCGCCACCGCCCTGACCCCAGTGATAAGGCAGGCCGATCTGGTGGACCGTTCGGCCGTCGACCTGGAGTGGTACGACCCGATCGGTCACCATCACCCGGGCCTCGATCGCGGTGCGCGCGGAAACGATGGTGGCCCAGCCCATGTGCTCGAGTCCGCGCTCGGCAGCCAGGGCCGGCGAGACCTCGCAGAAGAATTCGGGCTGCAATTCCGCGAGGAACGGCAGGAATCGACTCATGCCGCCCGCGGTGTGGTGCTCGGTCAGCCGATAGGTGCTGAACACATAGGGAAATATCTCAGCGCCCGGCGTTGCCCCGGACGGGTTGGACAGATTGTCCGGACGACGGAACACCTGGCGGGTCGGGTTCGCCTGCTGGCGGTAGAACGGATTGCTGACCGGCGACTCGTGCGGTTCGTAGTGCGCCGGCAGCGGCCCGTCGAGCATGCCGCTCGGCGCGTACAGCCAACCTTTTCCGTCGGCCTGCATGATGAAGGGGTCGTCGCCGGCCAGCCCCTCCGGACCACCGGTGCCCTGCTCCGGTCGGTGGTGCGGCGACAATCCGACCGGGAAGTCCGGCACGTCGTCCCCGACCCAGCTCGCGTTCTCGGAGTTCCACCAGACCAGTGCCTTCCGGTCGCTCCACGGACGGCCCTGCGGATCGGCCGACGCCCGGTTGTAGAGCACCCGCCGATTCGCCGGCCAGGCCCAACCCCATTTCAGGGCGTTCGGATCGCCGGCGCTGCCAGGCTTGCGCCGGGCCGCCTGATTCACGCTGCCGGCGTAGACCCCGGTATAGATCCAGCAGCCGCCGGAGGTGGATCCGTCGGCTTTCATGTCGGTGTAGGAATTCAACATCTCGCCGGCCTTCTCGCCGGTCAGATGAGATCCATTGATCTCCTGCAGAACGGCCTCCGGCGCCGGGTCTCCCGCTTCGTCGACCGGATAGTCCCAGGTGAGATCGAGCAAGGGACGATCTCGCTTCTCGGTCGATTTCGCCAGGCGCTCCCGCATCATCCGACCGAGTTGGAAGAAGAAATTGAGGTCACTGCGGCAGTCGCCCGGCGGTTCGACGGCTTTGTACCGCCATTGCAGCAGTCGCTGTGTCTGGGTGAAAGAACCGGCCTTTTCCACGTGGGAGGCAGCCGGAAAGAAGAAGACCTCGGTGGCAATCTTCTCGGTGACCAATTCGCCGGTCTCGATCTCGGGCGAATCCTTCCAGAACGTGGCCGACTCGATCATGTTCAGATCACGCACCACCAGATACTTCAGGTGCGACATGGCCAGTCGCTGCATGCGGCCGTGCGCCGACCCGACTGCCGGATTCTGACCGAGCAGCATGTATCCCTCGACTTTGTCGGCCAACATGTCCATCACGGTCTGGTAGGTGCCGTGGTCGCCGGTGAGCCGCGGCAGGTAGTCGAAGCAGAAGTCGTTCTCGGCGGTGGCTGCGTCGCCCCAATACGATTTCAGCAGACTCACCGTGTAGGCATCGGCGAGCGTCCAGAAACCCTTCTGCGCGGGGCTGGCAATGGTGGCGACATAGTCCTGCAGGTTGTCGTGTTCGCCCACCTTCGGCATGGGCAGATAGCCGGGCAGCAAATTGAACAAGGTCGGAATATCGGTCGAGCCCTGAATGCTGGCATGGCCCCGCAGCGCCAAGATTCCACCACCCGGGCGACCCATGTTGCCCAGCAACAGCTGGATGATCGCCGCACCCCGGATGTATTGCACGCCAACGGTGTGATGGGTCCAGCCGACCGAATACACCCACGCGGTGGTACGTTCGCGACCGCTGTTGCGCACCACGGATTCGCAGACCTTCAAAAAATCTTCCGGAGAAACGCCGCAGGTTCGCTGCACCATCTCCGGCGTGTACCTCGCGTAGTGCCGCTTGAGCACCTGGAATACGCAGTGCGGATCCTGCAGGGTCTCATCCCGTTCAACTTCGCCGTGCGCGAGATTTGCGCCGTGGCCCCCCATCTCGTGACCGGCCGCCCGCTCCTGCTGGGAGTGCTGCGCTCCGGTTGGACCGGCGCCCTCGGCGGACTTCTCGTCGTCGCCGCCGGACGAGGAAACCGGATGACCCTGGTACTGCCATGTCGAGGTGTCGTACGTGCCGGTCTCCGGGTCGTAACCGGAGAAGACACCGTCGAGGTCGTCGACGTCCTCGAAGTCCTCGCGCAGGATGGTGGGCGCATTCGTGTACGCCACGACGTATTCATGGAAGTACGAGTCGGTCGACAGGATGTAGTTGATCATCGCGCCGAGGAAGGCGATGTCGCTTCCGGCGCGCAGCGGCACGTACTGGTCGGCGACCGCCGACGTCCTGGTGAACCGGGGATCGATGTGGATCACCGTCGCGCCCGCGGCCTTGGCCTCCATCACCCACTGGAACCCGACCGGATGACACTCGGCCATGTTCGAACCCTGGATGACGATGCAATCCGCGTTGGCCAGGTCCTGCTGAGGTCCGGTGGCACCGCCGCGGCCGAAAGAGGCTCCCAGACTGGGAACCGTGGCGCTGTGTCAAATACGCGCCTGATTTTCGATCTGCACTGCTCCCATCGCGGTGAACAGCTTCTTGATGAGGTAGTTCTCCTCATTGTCCAAAGTTGCCCCACCGAGCGCGGCGATGCCCAGGGTGCGGTTGAGGTGGCGCCCCTGCTGGTCGGTGTCCTGCCAGGTCCGGGCCCTGGTGTCCAGGATGCGTTCGGTCAACATCTCCATCGCGGTGCCGAGATCCAGCGGCTCCCAATCGGTGCCGTAGGGCTTGCGATACAGCACCTTGGTCTGCCGCCCCGGCGAATTGACCAGTTGCTCGCTGGCCGAGCCCTTGGGACAGAGCCGACCGCGGGAGATCGGTGAGTCCGAATCGCCCTCGATCTGGACGACCCGCTCGTCCGTGACGTACACCCGCTGGCCGCATCCGACAGCGCAGTAGGGGCAGACGCTCTTCACCACGCGGTCCGCGGTGGACGTTCGCGGCTGCAGGCTGCGAGTGCGCTCGGAGGTTACCGCCGAGCCGCGGCCGGAGGAATCAGGGCCGGTGAACTGCCGGACGACCGGCCAGGACAGGAACGTGCGCCGCAGGTCCACGTCCGCACCTCCGTTCGGCCCTCATGGCCCGGCATCTCGCCGGAATTCTGCCGGCCGACTTCGCTCGGCCGATGCTGCCGGCGAAGCCTGTCCGAGTAATGTACCCAGCACTGCTGTGTTGATGGTGCCCACCCGGGTCCAGACTCAAACATCAGTCGAACCTCGCGCAGAACCAATCTTTCGCACGCCCTCTGACGGACCTCGGCTAGGGTGAAAATCCGGCCCGATCGTGAGTTTCCACCGCCCAGCGGTGCCGAGTCCTGGAGCGCGACATCGAGCACTACCGCTACCTGGTGCTGATGGGCCTGTGCCTACTCGTGACCCTGCCCCTGGAATTCCTACTCCGCGCGAGGGTCTACCGGCGGATCAGCACAGTGCTGTTCGCCCTGCTGCCTGTGGTCGTCGTCTTCACCGTGTGGGACATCGTCGGAATTCGGCGCGGCCACTGGTCGTACAACCCCCGGTTCGTCACCGGTGCCCGGTTGCCGTTCGGTATGCCGGTCGAGGAGTTGGTCTTTTTCGTCGTCATCCCGATCTGCGGCCTGCTGACCTACGAGGCGGTCGGTACGGTATTGCGAGAGTTGGGCGGGCGCAAACGATCCGGAGCAAGTGGAACCGATGCCTGAATACTCGTTGCTGACCGCTGTCGCCATGATCGGGGTGGTGCTCGTCGAACTGCTGTGGTTGAAAACCGGAATTTTCCACACTGCGCAGTATTGGTGTGCCATTGCCATCGTGGTGGCCTTCCAGATCCCCGTCGACGGCTACCTCACCAAGCTCTCGGATCCGATTGTCGTCTACAACGAGCAACAGATCCTCGGCCTTCGCTTTCCGTGGGACATCCCGGTGGAGGACTTCGGTTTCGGTTTCGCCATGGTCACGCTCGTCATCCTCGTGTGGCGCAGGCAGCCGGCCCGAGTCGGCGCCCGCCGATCAATCGGTCGGCGCGCAGATTCGGCCGACGACGCGTGAGCACTTCACAGTGGCGCCCCGGCCGCGACGGCCGGGCCGTTCGGCATCCTGGTGCCCCCGGGGAGCCACGACTGCCCGGGCGGCCGCACCGCCAGACACGACAGCCGGGGACACGACAGCCGGATCCGCGAGAGCCGGAGCCACGACTGCCCGGCCCGCGGCGGCCGGTTGTGGTGGCTGGCGGCGGCATCGCCGGGATCGCCGCCGCCGTCGGACTTGCCGAGCGGGGCATCGATGTCGTGCTGGTCGAGAAGCACGCCCAATTGGGCGGTCGGGTTCGGTCCTGGCCGGTCGAGCACGCAGGGCCTGGCGGCACGGTCGACAGGGTCACCATGAGCCGCGGCTTCCACGCGTTCTTCCGCCAGTACTACAACCTGCGCAGTCTGCTACGACGGGTCGACCCGGCGCTGCAGAATCTGGTCGCCGTTCCGGACTATCCGCTGACACTGGCCGGGAGTCACACCGACTCGTTCGCGAAGATCCCGCGCACGCCGCCGGCCAATCTGGCCGCCTTCGTTCTCGGCAGCCCGAGCTTCGGGTTGCGCAAGCTGGCAACGGTGAACATCGGAGCAGCCCTGGAATTGTTGGATGTCCGATTTCCCGGAACCTATTCCGACTACGACGGTCAGAGCGCGGCGCAATTCCTGGACCGACTACGATTCCCCGCTGCAGCAAGGCATCTGGCCCTGGAAGTCTTCGCCCGCAGTTTCTTCGCGCACCCGGAGGATTTCTCCGCAGGCGAGCTGGTGGCGATGTTCCACACCTATTTCGTCGGGTCGTCGGAGGGACTGTTGTTCGACGTTCCCAGCGACGACTACGACACCGTTCTGTGGGCGCCGTTGCGCGGCTACCTCGAGAACCTCGGAGCGGCGGTGTACACCGAAGCGACAGTCGAGGAGTTGAACCTGTCCGCTGCGGGAAGCGTCGGAGTGACGATCGGACAGGCGGCGGGCACGACGTCTCTGACGGCAGCGGCCGTGGTCGTCGCCACCGATCCGGCGACCACCAGGCGGCTGGTCGCCGGCTCGGCCGAACCCGGAAGTCCAGGACCGGAGATGTCCGAATGGCGTCGGCGGCTCGCCGCTACCGGGAATGCTCCGCGCTTCGCAGTCTGGCGCCTGTGGCTCGATCGCTCGGTCCATGCCGACCGCCCGGCGTTCCTCGGCACGAGCGGGTACGGCGCGCTGGACAACGTCACGGTGGTGGAGCGTTTCGAGGACGGCGCGCGTCGATGGTCGGCTTCGCGCAACGGGTCGGTGGTCGAACTGCACGCCTATGCGCTGCCGCAGGGCAGTACCGACGCGCAGCTGCAAGCCGAACTTCGTTCGCAGTTGGCGCTGGTGTACCCGGAGACGGCTGCGGCGCAGATCATCTCGTCCGAATGGCTGGTCAATGCCGATTGTCCGCTGATAGATACGACGCCGTGGGCGGACAGACCGCAGGTATCCACACCCGACGCGCGGATCCTGCTTGCCGGCGACGGCATTGCCTGTGATCTCCCGGTCGCCCTGATGGAAAGGGCCGCTACCACCGGCTTCCTCGCCGCGAACGCGTTGCTCGGCAGGTGGGGGCTAGCCGGTCACGACCTGTGGACCGTACCGATGACCGGCAGGATTCCGGCAGTCGGCGCAGTCCGGCGACTGGCCGGCTACTCCGGATATTCGCCCAGGTTGCGCAGTCGATAGCGACGTTCGGCATACACCAGATCGTCGACCCACAGCCGGCGAGCGGTCCGGCGCATCACCGGCCGCAGGGCCGGCGCCAACCAGTGGGCGAGCCGAAATCCGGACCGCTCGGAATAGGCGATGGTGGCCTCGGTGATGATCGTGGCCGAATTGCCGTTGGCGTCGACGCCGACGGGCGTGGCGTGCGTCTCCACCACGCTGCCGGCGCCTTCTCCGTCCACGATGAGCATCACGATCGATCGGGCGTCAGGACAGAAGAACTCGGCTCGCACCGGAATCCCCCACGTTCTGCTGAGCCGGAACGTCACGTCGACGATGAGCACCCTGTCGTTGCTCGCGCTCTCGTCGACCACCAGGTGGCTGAAGGAGTACGGGTGGAACCAGGCTCCGTGCCAGGGATCGAGTCGATTGGCGATCACGTCCTGGGGCTCGCAGATGCCCTTCTCGACCATCACGGCGGTCACGGCGCCGCCCAGCGGGGGGCGGGGCGGTAACGCCGGCCGATCGGTCGGCGACTCTCCCGGCATCGGCAGCCCGACCCAGATCAGCACGCCGTCGTCGTGTGCCCGATACGGGCTCCAGGTCCGATCACCGGCAGGCTCGAGCGCATAACCGTGCCAACGGCAGAACAGGGTGTCGCCGACCACCGCACATCTGTCGAGCAGCGCGCCGAGGTGCGGGCAGGCCCCCGGCCCCGCGACCAGGGTGCCGTCCGAGGCACGCCAGAAGACCACCTCGCGACCGGCGATCGAGCGGGTGATCGACGTCGAAGCCGGAACGTCCGCGCTGACGCCGGCGACCAGCCACCCGCCCGAATTCGTCGCCTGCGCGGCCGCCAGCGAGGCCGCGATCCGAGAGGGCCTGGCCTGTCGCCAGGTGGGCGCCATCTTCTCCTCCGGCGGCTGCGGAACCCGCGAGATCGGTATGCGCGAGCGCACCGCTGCGGGTAGCGAAGCAGGTAGGAGCGAGGTGGGCAGGAACGACCGGCGAACCGGCCGCGGATCGCGACGGGCCTCAAGCGACATGGCTGATCATCCGTTTCGAAGGCTTGGTGGCAGGACCGGTGATCAGGATGCGGGCAGCCGTGGTCGCCTTCCGCCAGGTCGGCACTCCCACCCGGCTCGTGAAGACGTCGTAGCCGGCGCCTTCTATCCGCTCCAGAATCTGCGAATACAGAGCTCGTGCTGCTCCGACGCACTTCGCCGATCGGCCGGGCAGCATCGCTATGCCGGTGTCCGCCAACTCATACAGCCGTCGATTTCGTTCGATCTGGAATGCCATGAACGCTCGCCACTCCGGTGTCACGGTCCGGGCTGCGGGATCGGCGCCGAACCGCCGCAGATCCGCCTGCGGAACGTACACCCGGCCCAGTTCCAGATCTTCTCCGATGTCGCGCAGGAAGTTGGTCAATTGAAACGCGAAACCCAGTGCTCTGGCGGGTTTCCGAGCGGACGGTGTGGTCGGTTCCAAGACCGGCAGCATCATTTCTCCGATCACCGCGGCAGAGCCCTCCATGTAGCCGCAAAGATCTTCCCAACTCTCGTACGAGGTGGTGGTCAGATCCATCGCCATGGCGCCGAAGAACCGGTCGAAGCACTCCGGGTCGATTCCGGTGATTCGCACGGTATCGACCACGGCCGCCAGGACCGGATCGATGCAAGTGCCGTTCTGCAGAGCCTGTCGGAATCCGTCGGCGAAGGCGTGCAACGAGGCGGCGACCTCGTCCTGCGGACGTCCGGAATTGCCCGGGTCGTCGACGATGTCATCTGCGAGCCGGCACAACGCGTAGACGGCGTGCACATGACGCCGTCGGGATCTCGGCAGCAGCGCAGCGCCCCAGAAGTAGGTGGTGCCGTATTGCTTGGTGAGGACGCCGCACTGGCGGTAACCCTCCAGGAGTAGCGGATCCACCGGTGAGAACCCGCTCATGCTCGGCCCGGCAGGTACCGGCAGATGCGATCAGCGGCCAATTTGCCCGAAATGAGCACCATCGGTACACCTACTCCCGGAACGGTGCCCGACCCGGCGAAAACCAGCCCCGGTAACCGCTTGTCGGTGTTCTTCGGCCGAAACGGGCCGGTCTGGCCGAACGTGTGGGCCAGCGAGAACGGTGTGCCGGCGTGCAGTCCCTGCCGTTCCCAGTCCAGTGGAGTGACGAGCTCCTCGGTCACCACATCGCTCGGATAGCCGTTCGTCTGCAGAAATGTGTGCAACTTCTCCCGCATCGGCGCGGCCAGCGTCTTCCAGTCGATGTCGGCCGACAGGTTGGGCACGGGCTCCAGCACGAACAGCGAAGAGGAACCAGGCGGAGCGAGCGTCGGATCGTCGATCGACGGGATCGTGACCAACCGAGAAGGGTCCGGCATCAGCCGTCCCTGGTCGAGAAGCGCATCGAACGCGCCACCCCACTCCTGCCCGAAGTGGATGTTGTGATGCGCCACGGACCGATCCGGAATTCCCCTGGCGCCAACGTGCCAGACCACTGCCGACGGCGAGTACTTGCCACGCAACACCTTTCGCGGAGGAGCAAGGTCGGGCAGCAACCGCTCATAAGCCACCGGCAGATCCAGGGTGCACACCACGGCATCTGCCGCGAGCCGCTCCCCGCTTCGCAGCCGGACGCCCGCCACTCCCCCGGTGTCCGATCTGCGCAGAATATCGGTGACCTCGTCGGAATACCGCAGTACCGCACCGGCCTTTTCGCAGGCCATTGCCAAAGCTGTTGGAACGGAGTGCATTCCACCCTCGGGAAACCACACACCTTCGATACTGTCCATATAGGTGATGACGGCATACAGCGCCAATGCGGACTCGGGCGACAGCCCCGCATACAGAGCCTGAAAGCTGAACAACCGGTGCAGTCGCGGATCCTGGAACCGCTTCCGAATGGTCGGACCGAGCCGGCCGAAGCCGCCGAGTCGAATCAGGGCGGCCGCTGCCTTGGGTGCACTGAGGAGTCCGAGTGGTGAGTCGAAATTCCGATCGATGAAATGGGGCATCTCCAGCAGATACAGCCGCCGGAGCCAATCGACGAAATCATCGAATGCAGCGGCGTCGACACTGCCACAGGTCCGAGCGATCTCCTCGCGCATCGCATCGCGGCCGTATCGGACCGCAATGGTGCTTCCGTCGGCGAAATTCGCGCGGTAGGCCGGATCCAGCCGGCGCATGGGCAATAATTCGTCGATTCGAGCACCGACGGCCGCGAGGGTATCGGAGATCAGATCCCGCATGGTGAGCACCGAGGGGCCGGTGTCGAAGGTGAACCCGTCGCGGACCAGACGGCCCGAGCGGCCGCCGGGCAAATCTTCGCGTTCCACCACGGTGACGAGGTGGCCGCGTCCGGTCAGATGGCACGCGGCGGCCAATCCGGCCAACCCGGCACCGATGACAACGACGTTGCTCATCTGTCGCGCCAAGCAATCTGGCGGGCCATTCGGGTCAGATGCTCGACGCCGATCGGGTCCAGGTCCCGCGCAGCCAGGGCCGAAACCGCGGTATCGACATTGCCGGTGATCATCTTCTCCACCGACGCGACAATGCCGCTCTCCTGTAATTCCTGCTGCAGCAGAACGAGATCGCCGGGGCCGAAAGCAGCTGAGCCGACCTTGTCCAGGGATTTGCGAGCGGCGGGACTTCGCAGCTGCTGATGGGCCAGCGCAAGAATAACCGTTGGCTTGCCGGAGGTGAGGTCGTCGCCGGCCGGCTTGCCGGTCCGCAACGGATCCCCCCAGATGCCCAGCAGGTCGTCGCGCAGCGCGAAGGCTTCGCCGACCGCCTGACCGTAGGCGGCCAGAGTCGCCGTGATCTCCGCGGCCGCTCCGGCCGCGGCTGCTCCCAGTTCGAGTGGACGCTCCACCGTGTACCGGCCCGACTTCATCCGCGCGACGGTACGCGCGTAGTGGAGATCGCGGCGACCGACCGCGCTCCCGATCAGGTCGTGGCGCTGCCCGGCCACCAGCTCGGCCACCAGGGTCCGCCAGATCCGGCGGAGCGGAGCCGGCAGATCCGACACCAGGTTGCCGGCCTCTGCGTGCGCCAGATCACCGACCAGCACCGCAATGCTCTCGCCGAAGCGGCGTCCGCTTCCGGAGCCACCTGCCGCCTTGTGCAGCCGTTCCGCCTGGATGTGCACCGTCGGACGGCCGCGGCGCGACGCCGACTCATCCATCACGTCGTCGTGTACCAGGACGAACAGATGCAGCAGTTCCAGCGCCGCCCCGACCCGGATCACTTCGCGCAGGCCGACACCCCGGCTGACGCCGCCGCCGGCGAGCCAACCGAGGTAGGCCATCATCGGACGCAGTCGCTTGCCGCCACTGTCGATCAGCGCTCCGATGAACGCCGGCAGATCCGACGAGCCGAGGATTTCTGTACCACCCCGCTCCGCGCCGGGCAGCGAAGCCCACAGTTCTGAAAGGTCTGCGATCACCTCCGCCAAGACGGCGTCGACCCGTGCGAGATGCTCGTCCAGGTCGGTCCGGCGTTGGGACGGAAGCGCGATCAGCCTGCCGGTGTGCTGCGTCCGGACGGCGAGCGCCCCGTCGGGACCTCGGTTGGCGTTCATCGTGCTCCGTTCGCGGCCGGGCGACGCGGCGAAGAACCCGCTCCGCTGACGAGAATCACTACTGGGGGCGTCCGGTCGACCTCCGTGCTCCTGTGGCAAGGGGCACAGCGGCGGGCATCGAGCGAACCTGCTCGACGGCCCAGGGGCTGAACGCGAAGGGCGCAGCGGGCAGGGCGGTCACCAGATCCGTCCAAGGAGTCCATACCCAATCCACCGTCTCGTCTGCATTCGGTCGGAGAGCAGCGGTTGAAACCACCGACCCGACGTAAACCGGACACACTTCGTTCTCCCAGATCCCACCGGCGTCCCGGGCCCGGTAGGAGAAGTCCGGGAGGACGCAGCGCAGATCTGTCACCTCGAGATGCAATTCGCCATGCAGACGCCGGTGGATTGCGTCCTCCATCAGTTCGCCCGGCATCGGATGCCCGCAGCAGGTATTGGTCCAAACTCCGGGCCACGTCGCCTTGGTGAGCGCGCGGCGCGTCATCAGCACCCGACCGGCGTCATCGAACAGGTACAGCGAAAACGCGAGGTGCAGCGGCGTGTGCTCATGGTGGACGGTCGATTTGAGCTGCTCGCCGACTGGCGTGCCGTCGACGTCCAGCAGGATCACGAGCTGGTCCTGGCTGTTCATGGTGCTCCAATTTCTGGGTTGAGACTCCCCGACCGCTTACCGACCGATTGTGCACCCGACGTCCGGAAATCTGCGGCGTTGCCGGGTGAGGTCGTGGATCGCCGCACACCTTTTTGCCTTGGATCAGGCGGCCAGGTGGAAGGTGCTCGCGAAACGGTCGAGGAGGGCGCCACGTCCGCGCAGCACCTCGACGACGCCGGTCGCGATCGCGCGATCCGGGGCGAGTTCGCCGGAGATGAGCCGGTGGATGCCCGGCCCCGCGGCGAACGCGAGATCGACCGGTCCGTCTCCGCGCGTCACGTCCAGGGACGAGCCATCCACCCGGATGAGTAGCTCGGCGGAACCGAAGCGCGCCGCGTAGGCGGTCGCCGGCAGGTTCGCCGCCACCTGCGGCCGGAAGGCGGTGCGCAGGGCCATGGTCATCGAGTCCGGCGTGACGACCTGTTCCTCCCGCGGTGCGCCCATCGCCTTGAAGCCCCAGGCGCCGAGTGCGAGCACGACCGGCTCGAGCTCGCGGCCGTAGTGCGTCAGCTCGTACACGACGATGCGTGAGTGCGGCGCCCGACGGACGAGGCCCGCCGCCTGCAGTTCCTTGAGCCGTGCCGCCAGGATGTTGCTCGGAATTCGTGGGAGCCCTGCCGCCAGCTCTCCGTAGCGGCGCGGTCCGACCATCAGGTCGCGGACGATGAGCAGGGCCCAGCGCTCGCCCACGAGCTCCAGCGCCCGCGTGACGCCGCAGTACTGCCCGTAGTCGCGCGCAGCCATCGACCTCAGGCCTGCTGGTTCGCGAATGCCTGGGGGCCCTGGGCGGCGGCGACCGGGTCCATCCAGCCGAACTCGAGGATGTTGCCGTCCGGGTCGGTGAGTTGCCGCTGGTACATGAAGCCGTAGTCCGAGGCGGGGTGCGCTTCCGAGCCGCCTGCGGCGATGCCGTCGGCGAGCGCCTTCTCCACCGCCTCCCGCGTGTCGACGAAGATGGCGGTCGCCACCGACGGGTTCACAGCGGGGTCGCCGATCGGCAGGTCGGTGAAGCTCTGGAAGTACTCGCGCACCAGGATCATGAAGTAGCTGTGGTCCTCCTCGACGACGACGCAGGCCGCGTTGTGATCCGAGAAGAGCGGGTTGATGGTGAATCCGATCGCCGTGTAGAACGCCTTGGCACGCTCCAGGTCGGTCACCGGCAGATTGACGAACATCGCGGTCATCGTGGTTCCTCTCGTGGATCCGGCATGTGGACGCTCTTGACACTTGCAAATAACAAGTGGCACGTCAAGACCCACGACTGAACTGTCTTTCGACGATGGCTGCGCCTGCCTGCCGCAATCGGGGTCTCGGTGCTGGGCTCCATCAGACAGATCGAATTCCCGCGCCCGCCGCATCCCGGACTCGCAGCTGCATCCCCCGACTCCCGGATCATTCCGCGCGTGGAGCTGACCCAGGCATGAGGCGAGGGTTAGCCGGCACCTGCGCTGCGTGGTTGAACTCGTTGTAGATGAACACCTTTCCAAACGACCGAGGTAAGGGAAAGGAGTACTGCCGCACTGTGAGCAGTCCCAAGTTGTCGGACAGGCGCTGCAGCGCGGCGAAGTCGGTGAACGCGATGTGGGTCGGGTCGGACGCGTATCCGCGCTCCTGCGGTGTGATGAAGACGACCTTGCCGCCTCGCCGGACCAGCGGCAGGTACGTCGCGAGTACGGCTCTGGCCTCCTCGAACGACATGTGCTCGATCAGATGGGCCGCCAGGATCGCGTCGAACGAACCGGGCGCCGACAGCTCCGGCGAGGCGAACAGCTCTTCCGTGGTGTAGGACTCGAGACCCAGACTGCGAGCCGATGCGACGAGATGCGGGTTGTGGTCGACGCCCACGGAGCCGGCCGGCAGTGCGCCGAGATTTCGGCCGTTTCCGCAGCCGACGTCCAGGGTGCGGCCGAGACGGTAATGACGCAGGTTCGCCCGATAGGGCGCCTGAACGTTCAGCCACTTCTTCCACTTCTTTCCCTGCAGCTTGTTCAGCCGCTCGGCGTAGCCCGCCTCGGCGGTCGCCGCACCGGAGCGCGCCCCGGTGGCCGGTGCACCTGGCGAATCCTCGGGCACACCTGGCACCTCCGGCGTTCCAGGCTCCTCGGTAGCATCGATGTCCGACATGCCGCAGATCTTGCCAGCACGCGCGGACGGGAGCGTCATAGGCGGAACGACGGGATGGTGGCTGCCGAGATCACCAAAGGCTCACAGCGAGGCCGTTAACATCGCCCGCATGGCAGCTGACGGAGTCACCTGTTCCGCGCGCCCACATTCCGTATCGATTGTCATTCCCGGGTACCGGGTGAGCGAACACTGCCGGCAGGTCTTCAGGCGCGCTCCGCCGCATCGTCCTGGCGCCACGCCCGCCGCGACCTGTTGCGGTGGCAACACATTTCCGCTGACGCCGTGCCCGTTACCCTCAGCACCGACGCCGACGTGGCAATCAATACTGGTCGGCGGCCTCGACCGTCACGCGCACCAGCACGTCGGATGGGCAGGGTGACGATCACTGTCGGGGACAAGTTCGACATCGGCAGAACGACCGGTAACGGCAGGACGTCAGATTTCCGTCAGACCACAGGAGGAGTGCCGGCAGCATGGACACCACCGAGCCGCTTCCTTCTCCGCTGGCCACAGGAAACGAGCCGGGTCCCGATCGGTCCAACGACGATGCTGAGCGTGCCCGGCCGACGGAAGAGGACACCTGGGAAGGTCCCCTCGCTCTGCTGGCCGGCAGCAGTCCGCTGGCGAGCCCGCGCCGACCACGCGAGCTGTTGCGTCGGGCCTGGTCGACGGTGGCCAGATCCGATGTCAGGCTCTACCTGATCGCGATGGTGATCACGGCCGGATGTCTGACGTGGATGTCCCGCCTGTGGCAGTCGAGGCTATCGGTGCCGTTCAACTACACCGGCGACGCGGTTGGGTCGGCGGCGTACTTCAAGGACGTTCTGCAGGTCGGCTGGTACGAGAACCAGCCGAATCTCGGCGCGCCCTACGGGCAGCACTATCACGACTTTCCGTTCACGGATGACCTGAATCCCGCGATGGGCAAGGTGTTGAGCCTGTTCACCGACGACTGGGCCGTCGCGATGAACCTGTACTACCTGCTCGGTTTTCTGCTCTGCGCGGCGACCGCCGTCTGGTTCTTCCGGGTGTGCGGCCTCGGCCCCTGGTTCTCCGTGGTGCTGTCGGTTCTGTTCGCCCTTGCTCCGTACCACTTCCTGCGGGGTGAGACGCACCTTTTCCTCGCCTCCTACTACTGCGTCCCGCTCGCGATGGTGGTCGTGCTGCGACTCGGCCGCGGGGAGTCGATCTGGCGCATACGCCTCGACAGCGCGCTGAACCGGCCGTTGCGATTGCTGACCGGACGCGGCGCCGGAACCGCGCTGATTTTGCTGCTCGTCGTCTACAGCGGCGCGTACTACGGCTTGTTCACCGCCTTCCTACTGCTGTTCGCCGGTGCGTTCGCATTGCTGCGCCGTTGGCAGTTGCGTCGGCTGCTGGAGACCTTGACCGGCGGGGCGACTCTGCTCGCCGCCTTCGTGCTGGCGCTGCTCCCGGACATTCGCTACCTAGTCGCGAACGGGCCGAATCCCGGTGCCGTCGTGCGCGGGCCGGCGGCTGCGGAGAGCGTGGCGCTCAAGTTCGCGGAGTTGCTTCTGCCATCGCCGGGTCACCCGATTCCTGCGTTTGCGAGCTTCCGGGCGTACTACGACAGGGTCTACCCGCTCCCTTCCGAGAATCCGGTGCTCGGCTTCGTCGCAGCCCTCGGTTTCCTCGTGCTGGTCGGCGCCGCCTTCGGTGCACTGACCGGTCGGTTCCAGGTGGCTGCCGCACGCGCGACGCCTGCCGGGCGCCGAAACACCATGCTGACCGTCTCCTTCCTGGCCTGCGCTGCGTTCGGGATCGGAACGATCGGCGGATTGGGCACCTTTGTGTCGTTCTTCGCCGGCGCCATCCGCGGCTACAACCGGATTTCAATACTCATTTCCCTGTTTGCCCTGGCTGGGGTAGGGCTCGCCCTCGAAGCTGTCGGAGACCGGATACGTAGAAGTTCGGCGCTGCGCGCAGCTATCCCCAAGCGACGACCCCGCCGTCGACCTTCTTCCCAGTTGGCCGGAGTCGCTACGCCGGTGTTCGCCGTGCTCGTTCTGGCGGTCGGCGTTGCAGATCAGTCCATCGCGAGCGCCCACCCCCATTACAACGTGATCAAGGCGTCGTTCGAGGCGGACCAGGCCTACGTCGACAGGCTGCAGGCGACCGTGCCCGCCGGGTCGATGATCTTCGTCCTGCCTTGGCAGCCCTTTCCGGAGTCCGATCCGGCCAACGGTGTGCCGGAGAGTGATCAGCTCAAGCTCTGGTTGCACTCGACGTCGCTCCGCTGGTCGGGTGGCGGCATCAAGGGCCGGCCGCAGGTGGATTGGCCGGGCACCGTGGTGAAGTTGCCGCCGGCACAAATGGTGAAAGACCTTGCCGCGATCGGCTTCACCGGCATTTCGATCCATCGGCAGGCGCTTGCCGACCATGGCCGAGAGTGGGAGTCGGATCTCCTGCCGTTGCTCGGCCCGCCGACCATCGTCAGTCGGGATCAGCAGTACAGCTACCTCCCACTGGCCACCGCGATCACGGAACTGCACGCCAGCACCACGCCCGAGCAGCGCGCAGAGCTGGCTGCTGGGATCACGCACATGCCGATCGGCTGACTGTGCCGGCGGGTCCGGCCCCGTCTGCCGCACCGGATGACGCACGAGGTTCCCTCGCGGCAGCTCGTCAGCGCCCCATCCGCCGTCGCAGCCAGACGTACGCCGCACGGCGCTTCCACGCCATCAGAGTCGCGCGCGAATCGCCGATCGCGACGTCTGCCGAGCTGAGTACACCCGGGTAATCCGTCTGCAGCATCCGGTGAAAGGCCCGTGCGTGCTCGGCCTGCTCCCCGGACAGGGACACGCTCCACTGGGAGGCGCTGATCCGGAAACTGGCCAACGGCCGGCGCACCGCCACCATCGGCCCGCGCAGCAGCACCCGTACGCAGGTGGCCTGGTCGATCAAATACGGTGACCTGGCATCCCAACCGCCCGTTCCCTGCAGAACGTTCCGCCGCATCAGCACACAGGCGGGCTCGCCGAAGATGTTGGTTCCGGCCCGGACGGTCTGGCGAATAGCCCGCAATCCGTCCACCACGCCATACAGGCGCTGTACACCGCGCGCTCGTACCACCGGCACGCCCGTCTCATCGACGATGTCGCGCTTCGACGCCACCAACACCGCTTCCGGGTGTTCGTCGAACGCCGCGACCTGCTCCGCCAGGCTGGTTGGATACAGCAGGTCATCACCGCAGACCAGCTTGACCAGCTCGCCCTTTGCCTCCGCTGTGACAGCGTTCCAGTTCGCCGGTGCACCGCCGCCAGTCGGAATGCTCATCAGCCGGACGCGGGAGTCCGACACAGTTGCCTGCAGTCGCTGCCAGGTGTCGTCCGTCGAGCTGTGGTCGGAGATGATCAGCTCGAAGTCGGTGAACGTCTGCGACAGGATCGAGTGCACCGTCGCGGCAATGTACCGGCCGTTGTTGAACGATGGCACCACCACGGAGACGCGCGGGCTCACCTCGTCACCTTTCACCGCGGAAAGCATCGTCGGCCACCGGAGCGCCCGCCGCACTGCCCGAGCGAGGCCGCGCGCGGGCTTCATCAATGGCAGCCTTCGAGCCCGACGCGCCGCCTGCGGCAGTTCCCACGCCCACCCCACCGACGACCGCCTCCGGACGCATGGCGCCGACGGCTGCGCCCACAGGCGGCCCATCCACAACGCCCGCCGTACCTACGGCGCCGGGGTGCCCATGGCGCCCGGCGAGGGTACGGCGGTCAGCGCATCCGCGGGGCCCGGCACGGCCCCAACGCCCGCCGGAGCGTCATCAGCTGTGCGGCGGAACGAGAATCCGCGGTGTAGGAAAAAGCTGGCTACCACCCACGCGACCGTGAACAGCAGCTGAGCCAGCAACACCGGCCAGTCCAACACCGTCGTCAGCACAGGCAGCACCAGCAGATTTGTTCCGATGGGGATGACGTTGACCAGCACGAAGCGGCTGAAGTCCCGCACAATATGCCCCGTCACCCGAAAGACAAACCGCCGATGCAGCGCCCATGCGATCGGAACCGCGATCGCCTGGGCCCCGAGCACGGCCAGATCCCCACCCCAGATAGAACCAAGCCGACTGAACGCCAGGAACGCCGCGTAGCTGATGACGGTGTTCAGGCCCCCGACGAGCACGAAGGCCACTCGTTGGTCACGGATCATCCGCAGCAGCGGGCCCGACGGCGGCGCCGCGCTGCCGCTGAGGCCCGGACCGGTCGGGAACATGGTTGGAATGGTTCTTGTGATGGGGCCGTCCGGCGAACCTCCCGCACTGCCCCGCAGCTCCAGCAATGAATTCCGAGGAACCTGCACAACGACAGCCAAATGAAGGTGTCATCGAGTTCCGTCCGCTTTGCGACAGCTCGGGCTCTCCCATGGACGCCCAACTGCACAGCAGCGTTGATCATCAGGAACTTCCCTTGGCATTCGTCGGGCTTGTCGTCGCGTTGGCCATCGTCGGCAGGACAGTCTCTTGGATGACTCGACCCTAGTGCAATGCGTCGGTGGCGCGGGGAGGCACTCGGGCCGTCGGAAGGCCTACCGCCAACGCCGCCCGGCAACAGCTCGAGTAGCCCGGCGTTCGTGGCCGCCTCCGCTGGCGCCACCATTGGCACCCAACGCAAAACTGGGAGAACACCGGCGAGGGCGTTCTCCCAGCTCAAACGTGGTGGCCAGGGCCGGGATCGAACCGGCGACCTTCCACTTTTCAGGCGGACGCTCGTACCGACTGAGCTACCTGGCCCAAACGAGAGGCCGGACCAAACTCCCTCGGACTGAGAGGGGCCTGGACCCGGCCGACGTTTGGCGACCCTGACGGGACTTGAACCCGCGACCTCCGCCGTGACAGGGCGGCGCGCTAACCAACTGCGCTACAGGGCCTTGATGTGCTCACTTGCTGCTGACCTTCTTGCGCCACCGGGACCGCCTCCAGGGCGATCACGACCCGCGTACCCCCAACGGGATTCGAACCCGTGCTGCCGCCGTGAAAGGGCGGAGTCCTAGGCCGCTAGACGATGGGGGCCAGTTGATGGAACCGACAGCCAGTACGAGCAGCTGACCGGCTCCAACTGCTGTCCGTTGGGAGCTACGGAAGCATACGACATCGGCGGACGGAGGTCCAAAACGCGCACTCGGGGCCGACCAAGCGCGGAGGGCGTATGCGAGCGAGGGGTTCCCCGCGCCGGAAAGCTTTGCTACAGTCCGTTCTCGAAGGTCATGAGTGCCAGCAGATAGCCCCGGCTTGCTGGCCGGCAACCCTCCTACCGCGGTGGGGTGCCCCGGGTGAAGACCTGGCTTGGTGCGAGGTGCACCCGGCAAGCGCGGACCCCTGGTCTGTACCGGGGTCCCACGGACCCTGAGGATCATTGATGACCGCTGTTCTCGATCGCCCCGACTGGCTCTCCGCCACCTCCGCTGCGCTGCCGCCCCGCTGGGCGCTGGAAGCACCGGTCGCTCCGCGTCCCGGGGTCTGCCATCCGCACGCGCCAGGGCTCGACATCGTCGGTGCTCGCTCATTGGTTCCGCTGGCCGGCGGTGGTGAGGTGGAGTACGCGAATCTTGATCACGGCGCGTCGGCTCCGGCGTTGCGGGTGGTCAGGGACACCGTCGACGTGCTGCTGCACCGATACGCCAGCGTGCATCGCGGCGCGGGATGGAACTCGAAGGTCTGCACCGCGCTCTACGACGGCGCTCGTGGTCCGGTTCGTGACTTCGTCGGCGGCAGGGCGAACGATGGGGTGATCTTCACCAAGCACACGACCGACTCCTTCAACCTGCTGGCGCACTGCCTCCCCGCCCGCACCACAGTGGTGGTGTTCGAGACCGAGCACCACGCGGCCCTGCTCCCCTGGGAGCGCGACGGCGTCAACGTCGTTCGGCTGGCCGCTCCGTCGTCACCCGCCGCCGCTGTCCAGGCCGTCGACCACGCGCTCCGGGTCCGCCCGGCCGGCCCTGCGCTACTGGTGATCACCGGAGCTTCGAACGTCACCGGGGAGATCTGGCCGGTGACGCAGCTCGCCGCGGTTGCTCGTGCCAGGGGCGCGCGAGTCGCCCTCGACGCAGCGCAGCTGGCGCCGCACCGGCCGTTCTCGATCGACGAGCTGGGTGTCGATTATGTGGCGATCTCCGGGCACAAGCTCTACGCCCCTTACGGCACCGGTGCGCTGATCGGGCGCAGCGATTGGCTCGCGCAAGCTCCGCCCTACCTGATCGGTGGCGGCGCGACCGCGACGGTCTCGGACGAGGGAACCACCTTCAAGCCTCTTCCCGACCGTCACGAGGCCGGATCGCCGAACGTACCCGGCGCGGTCGCTCTGGCAACGGCCTGCCATGCGTTGGCCCAGGCAGACCGCGGCGGCCTCGCGGCGGCCGAAGCTGCACTGACCGAGCAACTGCGAGACGGCCTGCAGGATGTCCCGGGGGTGACCGTGCACTCGCTGTTCGGGGGCCAGGTCGAAACCATCGGCGTGGTGACGTTCACGGTCGCCGGCCAATCGTCGGCTCTGGTCGCTGCGGCCCTGTCGGCCGAACACGGCATCGGGGTCCGGGACGGGGCGTTCTGCGCGCAGCCGCTGGTTCGGCGGCTGCTCGGAGCGGCTGGATGCAGTGCCGAAGACGGAACAGGGCACGCCATCCGCGCCTCTGTCGGACTGGCGACCACCACCGAGCACGTCGACCGGCTCGTCGCCGCCGTGGAGTCCATCGCCGCCAACGGTCCTCGCCGCCGCTACATCGCTGTGGACGGTCGCCCGACGCCGGCCGTCGACGACCGCGTGCTGCCCCGCATCGCCCCCTGGCAGTAGCCCGGCCCATCCGCCGCACCAACAAGCCCAGGCACCACAATAGCCCGGCCCATCCAACAAGCCCAGCACCACAACAAGAGCCCGGGAGTGGTCCAAATCGGACCAACCCCGGGCTCTGTGTGTCGAACCGGAACTGTCAGGCTTGGTGCTTGCCACGGTCGGAACCGGCGCCGACCGTCTGACCATCGGTCAGCAGGTCGGAGTCGGCCAGGAGATCAGCCACAGCGACCGGATGGCTCACTGTTTCCGAGGTGTGCGCCGGAATGTGATCACCGCTCGTGTCGTTGCCGATCGACGAGTCGTCGGTCGTCGAGGACCCGCTGCGCATCTCGTCCTTGGTGATCTCGGGTGCCGGTGATGCCCCGGGGCTCGCCACTCCACCCTCGGGCAGCGTCTCCGCAGCCATCGAAGCCGACTCGACCTGACGCTCCTGGATCGCCGACATGGTGCGCAACGGCGCCGCCTTGATGAGATTAATCAACACGAACGCCAGCACCATCGCGATGGCAGCCAAGAGATAGACCGTGTGGGTGGCACTGACGAACCCCTGCTTGAACGGCAGGGCGATCGCCGGATTCAGCTTGGCCAAGAAGGACGAGTCGGTCACCAGCTGCTGGCCGAGACCACCGAGGTATTTCTGCGCGCCGGATGGATCGCCGTGCCCGGAGGCCGCCAATGCCTGCTGGAATGCCGGGTTGGTGGAATTGGCCTGGATCGCACTGCCGATCTTGGATGGCAGCCCGTTGAACAACAGCGACAGGAAGATCGCAACGCCCAGCGTGCCGCCGAGCTGCCGGAAGAACGTGGCCGACGAGGTGGCGACCCCGATATCGCGGGCCGGTACGGCGTTCTGGACGGCGATGAGCAGCGTCTGCATGCAGAGTCCGAGACCGAGACCGACGAGCAAGAAGTAACTGTCGAGCATGACGTAGTTGCTGCTGGTCTTGACGGTCAGCAGGAGCAGGAACGCCACCACCAGGATGCCGGTCCCGATCACCGGGAAGATCTTGTACTTCCCGGTCTTTGACGTCAGCTGGCCGGAAACGATGGACCCGGCCATCAACCCGACCATCAGCGGCAGCAGCAGCAACCCAGATTGGGTCGGGGTCGCGCCTTTGACCAGCTGCAGGTAGAAGGGCAGCATGCTGATGGCGCCGAACATGCCGAGACCGATGAGTGCGTTGACACCAAGGCTCAGGCTGAAGGTCGAGTTGCGGAACAAGCGCATCGGAATGAGCGCCTCGTCCTTCATTCGGACCTCGATGAGGATGAAGGCGACGATACCGACCACGGCCAGCGCGAGAAGGCCAAGAATACGGGCGGAACCCCAGCCCCAGCTGTTGGCCTGTTCGGCGACGATCAGTAGCGGAACGATCCCGACGATCAGGGCAAGCGCTCCCCACCAGTCGATGCGATGGTCGCGTCGGATGTGCGGAATGTGCAGGAACTTCCACACCACGACGAGCGCGACGATGCCGATCGGCACGTTGACCAGGAAGACCCAGCGCCAGCCGGTGAAACCCAGGATGGTGCTGGACCCAGCGAAGAAACCGCCGACCAGCGGCCCGATGACAGAGGACGTGCCGAAGACGGCCAGGAAATAGCCCTGGTACTTGGCGCGCTCGCGGGGCGGCACGATGTCAGCGAGAACGGCGAACGCCAGCGAGAACAGACCACCGGCTCCGATTCCCTGGAACGCCCGGAACGCCGCCAACATCGGCATCGACGTCGCGAACGCACTTGCGAAGGATCCGATGATGAACAGCGAGATGGCCAGGATGAACAGTGGCCGCCGACCGTAGATGTCGGACAGCTTGCCGTAGAGCGGCGTGGTCACGGTGGAGGTGATCAGGTAGGCCGTCGTCACCCAGGCCTGGATGTTCAGTCCGTGCAGGTCGTCGCCGATGACTCGGATCGCGGTTGAAACGATCGTCTGATCCAGGGCGGCCAGCAGTAGCCCGAGCAGTAGTCCAACCAGGATGGTCATGATCTGCTTGTGACTCAACCCCCCGTCCGTGGGAGGGGCCGCGGTTTTCGCGGCAGATGTTTCGGTGGTGGTGGCCATCAGTTGAACCTCTCGATGCTGGTATGCGGTTGTGATGTGTCGTGGGTCGGTTCCAACCGAACCTGCCCGTGTCTGCGTGTCATGGTTTCCTGTACTTCGTCACGGCGGGCCTCTAGTACTACAGTCGTAGTTAGGGTTGGTGCCCGCGAGTCCGGTAGTGGCATTGACGGGCGCGTTGTTGGTGGCGGCGTCGCCAGGTTGATCGGGTGAGTGTGGCTTTCTGGTCGGGTGGGTCGGTC